>Ga0113563_10000306_pt1 | contig 22366 bp, 13 predicted proteins | sample Mud3Dept3metaG_FD_80117 | JGI IMG/M metagenome (GOLD analysis project Ga0113563, IMG submission 80117) | Freshwater wetland microbial communities from Ohio, USA, analyzing the effect of biotic and abiotic controls - Mud 3 Core 4 Depth 3... | ecosystem: Environmental > Aquatic > Freshwater >... | reverse complement strand
GGGGCTGCCCGGCCCGGGCGGCCGCGCCGCCAGCGCGCGCTCGAGCTGGGGCACGAAGCGCGCGTCGGGCGGCAGGCGGGCGAGCAGGTCGTCCACCGCCGCGCGCAGGCCGGCGTCGGCGCGCGCGGCGCCGTAGACCTCGCGCGCCCGCTCCAGGGCGCGGTCGAGCGCGACCTCGTGCGCCGCGAGCGCGCGCTCGCCGAGCGCCGAGGCCTGCGCGAGCTCGCCGCGCACGGCGGCGGCGCGCGCCAGCCGCTCCCAGCTCTCGGGCGTGTCGGGCAGGAGCCGGGCGGCCGCCTCGAGCGAGCCCGCGACCGCCAGCCAGCGCTCGAAGGCGACGCGCAGGAAGACCGGATCCGCGAAGGCGGCCTCGAGCGCCTCGGCGGCGCGCCGCCGCCGCTCGCCGTCGAGCCCGGGCCAGGTCTCGAGGTAGACCGCGGCGAGCAGGCGCTCGGCGGGCCCGCCACCGGGAGCCCGGCGGCGCGCGGCCTCGAGCGGCCGCTCCCAGGCCCCGGGCTCGGTGAGCAGTCGAGGATCGCGGCGCGCCAGCCGCTCGAGCGCGCGCGCGGCGGCGAGCAAGCGCGGCGCCTCGGCGCTCGCCGGCAGGGCGGCCAGCGCCTCGCGCGCGAGCGCGGCGGCGCCCTCGAGTCGCGCCAGGGTGCGGGCGCCCCCGGCCGGCTCCCCGGCGGCGGCGGTGAGCGCGGCGCGCGCGAGCGCGAGACGGCGCTCGCCCGGATCGGCCTCGCGCGCCAAGGCGCGCCCGAGGTCGCTGCCCGGGCCGGTCTCGAGCCCGAGCCCGGCGCCCCGGCGCGCGAGCGCGGCGCGGTCCCGCCCGCGCTCGCGGGCCAGCCCGGCGGCCCCGGCGAGCGCGGCGAGCGCGGCGAGCGCGAGCGCGCCACGGGCGAGGGCGCCCGGCGCGCGCCGACCGCCCGGGGCACGCTCGGAGGGCTCGCGCAGCTCGCCGGTCGACATGGAGCGCATGCTACCGCCCGAAGTCCGGGCCGCCGGCCTGTCCCCCTTCGGAGGCGGGCGGCGAGTTCCTCCTCGAGACCTGTCCCGAGGAGAGACCATGCGCTTCCGACCCCTGCTCCTGCTCTTCACCTGCGCCGGTGCGCTCGCCCCGCTGCTCGCGGCCGGCGCGGGCGCCGACGTCCTGACCCGCATCACCGACCTGCGGCCCGGCGCCGACGACGGGCTCGACGGCCTGGCGGCGGCGGTGCTCGACGGCCAGCTCTGGTTCGTCGGCCGCCCGCCCGGCGGCGGCAGCGCGCTCTGGCGCTACGACGGCGTCAACCCGCCCACCATGGTGCCGGGCAGCGACGCCGCCGACCCGGCCGGCCTGGTGGCCTGGAACGGCAAGCTCTACTTCGGCGGCGGGCCGAACAGCGACCGCGAGCTCTGGGTCCACGACCCGGTCGGCGGCACGGTCGCGGAGGCCGTGGACGTGCGCGCCTCGGGCAACGCGGTGGTCGAGGAGATCGAGGCCTTCGGCGCCTGGCTCTGCTTCGCCGCCTTCGGCGACACGACCGGGCGCGAGCTGTTCTGCTGGGACGGCTCGGGACCGGCCGACGCGGTCGAGCTGAATCCGGGCGCCGGCGACTCCTACCCGAGCGAGCTCCACGCCACGGCGAGCCGGCTCTACGTCGTCGCGCAGGTCGACGGCGACGTGCGCCTGTGGAGCTGGAACGGCGCCGATCCGCCCAGCCTGATCGCGGCCGCGCCCAGCGGCGAGTACGACTGGCCGTGCTGCCTGGCGTCGGCGGGCGGAGAGACCTACTTCGAGGCGTTCGACTCCGACTTCTTCGGCCGGCTCTGGCGCCACGACGGCGTGAACCCGCCCGAGCCGGTCTCGGCCGACCTCGAGCCGGACGGCTGGACCGGCGTCTACCGCAACCGGCTCGTGCTCGGCGCCACGAACCCTCCGGGCGGAGCGCCGGAGGCCGAGCTCTGGCGCCTCGCCCCGGCCGGGCTCGCGCGCCTCTCGCCCGGGACCCCGGTCGAGTCCGCCGACGCCCTCGCGGTCGTGCGCGACGGCCTGTTCGCGCGCGGCTTCGTCGCCGCCGGCACGGCGACCGCGCTCTACCGTTACTGCGGCGCCGGCGACGTCGTGGCGCTGACCGACCCGTTCGGCGGCTCGGATCCGGAGCCGGCCGGCGAGCGCGCGATCGCCTTCGCGGGCCGCCTCTTCTTCGCCGCCGAGGACGCCGCCGGGCAGGAGCTCTGGGCGTTCGACTCGTCCCACCTCTTCTGCGACGACTTCGAGTCGGGCGACACCTCGTGGTGGTCGTCGTCGGTGCCCTGACGGGCGTCCGGCGCTCCCGCCTTTGACAGCCCGGCGCGGCTGGGCTAGCCTTCGGCCAGCATTCGGAGAGGCCCGGCGACGTCGCGCCGGGCTCGGCAACCTGGGACGGACCCCCAAGGTGCCCTCCCGCCCGCGACCGGGTGGGGATGCGGCCGGCGCTGGAACCGGCAATCAAGTGTCCGGCGGTGACGGTCCCGCTCTCCGAATCGACGGCGAGCGGGACTTTTCGTTTTCCGGAGAGGCAGGAGAGGGCGAACGCGACCATGAAGGTCACCGAGCACCTGGCGCGGGCCACCGCGCCGCCGATCAGCTTCGAGATCATCCCCCCGCTGCGCGGCGGCAACATCCAGAGCCTGCTCGCGCTGATCGAGGACCTGGTCAAGTTCCGGCCGCCCTACATCGACATCACCAGCCACGCCGCCGAGGTGGTCTACGAGGAGACGGCGCAGGGCATCCAGCGCCGCGTCAAGCGCAAGCGCCCGGGCACGATGGGCGTGTGCGCGCTGATCCAGAACAAGTGGAGCGTAGACGCCGTGCCGCACGTGCTCTGCCAGGGCTTCACCCGCGAGGAGACCGAGGACTTCCTGATCGAGCTGCGCTACCTGGGCATCGACAACGTGCTGGCGGTGCGCGGCGACGAGAGCGGCTACCAGAAGCCGCTGCGCGACGGCAAGACCGCCAACGACTACGCCATCGACCTGGTGCGCCAGGTCGCCGACATGAACCGCGGGCGCTACCTCGCCACCGACCTGCTCGACGCCTCGCCGACCGACTTCTGCGTCGGCGTGGGCGGCTATCCGGAGAAACACTTCGAGGCGCCCAACCTGGAGACCGACATCCGGCGCGCCAAGGAGAAGATCGAGGCCGGCGCCGGCTACATCGTGACCCAGATGTTCTTCGACAACGCGCGCTACTTCTCGTACGTCGAGAAGTGCCGCGCCGCGGGCATCACGGTGCCGATCATCCCCGGCATCAAGATCCTGACCTCGCGCGCGCAGCTCGCCTCGATCCCGCGCAATTTCTACGTCGACATCCCCTCGGAGCTGTCCGACGAGGCGGGCGCGGTGGCCGCGGAGCGCGTGCCCGAGGTCGGCGTGGAGTGGGCCGAGCGCCAGGTGAAGGGGCTGCTCGACGGCGGCGCGCCCTCCCTCCACTTCTACGTCATGCAGAACGCGCGCGCGGTGTCGCGCCTGCTCGACCGGCTGAGGCTGGCATGACGGTGCCGCCGCCGGCCGCCGACCGCGAGACGCGGACGCAGGCGCTGCTCGAGTCGCTCGAGGAGCGCATCCTGGTCCTCGACGGCGCCACCGGCACCGCGCTCCAGGCGTACGAGCTCTCGGCCGCCGATTTCGGCGGCGTCGAGCTCGAGGGCTGCAACGAGAACCTCTGCCGGACCCGGCCCGACGTCGTGCGCGGCATCTCGGAGGGCTACCTCGCCGCGGGCGCCGACGTGGTGGAGACCAACTCGTTCGGCGCCACGCCGCTGGTGCTCGCCGAGTACGGGCTGGCGGCGGAGGCCCACGAGCTCAACCGGCTCGCCGCCGCGCTCGCGCGCGAGGCGTGCGCGAAGTTCGAGCGGCCGGAACGCCTGCGCTTCGTGGCCGGCTCGATGGGGCCGACCACGCGCGCCATCTCGGTGACCGGCGGCGTCACCTTCGAGCAGCTCCTCGACAACTTCCGCGTCCAGGCCCTCGGCCTGATGGCCGGCGGCGCCGACTACCTGCTGCTCGAGACCTGCCAGGACACGCGCAACGTCAAGGCGGGACTCGCCGGCGTCGAGCGCGCCTTCGAGGAGGCGGGCTGGCGCCTGCCGGTGGCGGTTTCGGTGACCATCGAGCCGACCGGCACCATGCTCGCCGGACAGGACGCCGAGGCGCTCGCGGTGTCGCTCCTGCACGCCGACCTGCTCTACGTGGGCGTCAACTGCGCCACCGGCCCGGCGCTGATGGCGGACCACCTGCGCACGCTCTCGGAGCTCTGCCGCACGCGCGTCGCCTGCGTCCCGAACGCCGGGCTGCCGGACGAGGAGGGCAGGTATCGCGAGAGCCCGGAGGTCTTCCGCGAGGTCTTCACCCGCTTCCTCGACGCCGGGTGGCTGAACCTGATCGGCGGCTGCTGCGGCACCACGGCGGCGCACGTCGCCGCCCTCGCCGGGCTCGCCGCCGGGCGCGCGCCGCGTGCGATCCCTCACCACCAGCGCGCCCTCGTCTCCGGGCTCGAGGCGGTCGAGCTCACCGCCGACAACCGGCCGCTGCTGGTCGGCGAGCGCACCAACGTGCTCGGCTCGCGCGCCTTCAAGCAGAAGATCGCCGGCGGCGACTTCGAGGCCGCGGCCGAGATCGGCCGCGCCCAGGTGCGCTCGGGCGCGCAGGTGCTGGACGTCTGCCTGCAGGACCCCGACCGCGACGAGCTCTCGGACGTCGAGTCGTTCCTGGACCGGCTGACGCGGGTGGTCAAGGCGCCGCTCATGCTCGACTCCACCGACGCACGCGTGTTCGAGCGCGCGCTCACCTGGTGCCAGGGCAAGGCGATCCTCAACTCGATCAACCTCGAGGACGGGCTGGCGCGCTTCGAGCGCGTGGTGCCGCTCGGGCGGCGGTTCGGCGCGGCCTTCGTGGTCGGGCTGATCGACGAGGCCGGCATGGCGGTCTCCGTCGAGCGCAAGCTGGAGGTGGCGCGGCGCAGCTACCGGATCCTGACCGAGGAGATGGGCGTGGCGCCGGAGGACGTCTGGTGGGATCCGCTCACCTTCCCGTGCGGCACCGGCGACGAGACCTACCTCGGCTCGGCGGCGGCGACCCTCGAGGGCGTGCGCCGGCTCAAGGCCGAGTTCCCGTTCGCGCGCACCATCCTGGGCGTCTCCAACGTCTCGTTCGGGCTGCCGCCCGCGGGACGCGAGGTGCTCAACTCGGTCTTCCTCTTCCACGCCACGCAGGCCGGGCTCGACGCCGCGATCGTCAACACCGAGCGGCTCGCGCGCTATCCCGAGATCCCGGACGAGGAGCGGCGCCTGGCCGAGGCGCTGGTCTTCCTGGCCGCCGGCGATCGCGCGGCAGGTGAGGCCGCGGTGGCCGCCTTCACCGCCCACTTCCGCGGCCGGGCCTCGGCGAAGCCGGCTTCGCGCCGCGAGGACCTCGCCGTCGACGAGCGCCTCGAGCGGGCGGTGATCGAAGGCAGCAAGGAGGGGCTCGAGGAGGATCTCGACGCCGCGCTCGCCGACCCGCGCTGGCCGTCGCCGCTCGACGTAATCAACGGCCCGCTCATGGCCGGGATGGCCGAGGTGGGCAGGCTGTTCAACGACAACCGGTTGATCGTCGCGGAGGTGCTCCAGTCGGCGGAGGTGATGAAGGCGGCGGTCTCCTACCTGGAGCGCTTCATGGAGCGCGCCGCCGGCTCGAGCCGTGGCCGCGTGCTGCTCGCCACCGTCAAGGGCGACGTCCACGACATCGGCAAGAACCTGGTCGAGATCGTGCTCGCCAACAACGGCTTCACGGTGGTCAACCTGGGCATCAAGGTGCCCTCCGAGCAGCTCATCCAGGCCGTGCGCGAGCACCGGCCGGACGTGATCGGCCTCTCGGGCCTGCTGGTCAAGAGCGCGCAGCAGATGGTGCTGACCGCGGGCGACCTCGCCGCGGTGGGCATCGATACGCCGCTGCTGGTGGGCGGAGCGGCGCTGACCCGCCGCTTCACCCACCGCAAGATCGCGCGCGCCTACTCGGGTACCTGCACCTACGCCAAGGACGCCATGCACGGCCTGGCGCTGGTCGAGCGGCTGGTGGACCCCGCCCGGCGGCCCGCTCTCGAGCAGGAGATCGCGGCGCTCGCGGCGGGCGACGCCGCCGACGCCGACGCCGAGCGCGCCGAGGCGCCCGCCGACGAGCGGCCGCGCCGCTCGCTGGTGCGGCGCGACCTGCCGGTGCCGGCGCCGCCCGACCTCGACCGCCACGTCGCGGAGCTCGACCTCGACGCGGTCTGGGCCGAGCTCAACCCGCAGATGGTCTACGGCAAGCACCTCGGCCTGAAGGGCGTGGTGCGCAGGCTGGCGGAGGCGCGCGATCCGAAGTACCTCAAGCTCGAGGCGGTGGTGGGCGAGCTCCAGGAGATCGCCCGGCGCGGCGCGATGACGGCGCGCGCGGTCTGGCGCTTCTTCCCGGCACGCGCCGAGGGCGAGCGCCTGACGCTGCTCGACCCGGGCTCGGGCGAGGAGGCGGCGGCGTGGACGTTCCCGCGCCAGGCGGGACCCGAAGGGCTCTGCCTCGCCGACTACGTGCTCGACGGCGACCACGTGGCGCTGTTCGTGACCACGGCCGGGGCGGGCGTGCGCGAGCGCGTCGAGGCGTGGAAGCGGGAGGGTGAGTACCTGAAGAGCCACGCCTTCGCGGCGCTCGCGCTCGAGACCGCGGAGGCGGCCGCCGAGTGGCTGCACCGGGACCTGCGCCGCCGCTGGGGGTTCCCCGATCCGCCCGAGCTCGCCGCCGAGGACCGCTTCGCGGCGCGCTACCGCGGCAAGCGCTACAGCTTCGGCTACCCGGCCTGCCCCGACCTGTCGAACCAGCGCGCGCTGTTCGCCGCGCTGCGTCCGGAGGAGATCGGCGTGCACCTGACCGAGGGCGAGATGATGGACCCCGAGGCCTCGGTCTCGGCGCTTGTCGTCCACCACCCCGACGCGCGCTACTTCGGGGTCTGAGCCGATGCCCGCCGCCGCGCTGCCCGAGCTGGTCACGCTCGCGATCGACGCCGCGCTCGCCGCCGGGCGCGAGATCCTGGATGTCTACGCCGGCCCGATCGCGGTCGAGCGCAAGCAGGACGCCTCGCCCCTGACCGAGGCCGACCGGCGTGCGCACCGGGCGATCGCCGCCGCGCTCGCCGCGGCCGGGCTGCCGCTGCTGAGCGAGGAGGGCCGGGCGCTGCCCGCGGCCGAGCGCCGGCGCTGGGAGCGCTACTGGCTGGTCGACCCGCTCGACGGCACCAAGGAGTTCGTGCGGCGCAACGGCGAGTTCACGGTCAACATCGCTCTCATGGAGCGGGTGGCCGAGCCGGAGGCTGCGGACGGCGTCGCGGTGCCCGTCGCCGGCGTGCTCTACGCGCCGGTCCGGGACCTCCTGTACTTCTCCTGGCGGGGCGGGGGCGCCTTCCGGCAGGACGGGGCCGGCGCGCCCGGCGTGGCCGCCGCGGCGCGCGCCGCGGCGGCGCGGCGACTGCCGTGCGCGAGCGCGCGCGCCGCCTACACGATCGTCGCCAGCCGTTCGCACTCGAGCCCGGAGACCGAGGCGTTCATCCGGGAGGCCGAGCGCGAGCACGGTCGCGTCGAGCTCGCCAGCCTGGGCAGCGCGCTCAAGATCTGCCTGGTCGCCGAGGGCGCCGCCGACGTCTACCCGCGCTTCGCGCCGACCATGGAGTGGGACACCGCGGCCGGCCACGCCATCGCGCTCGAAGCGGGCCGCGACCTGGTCGATCCCGCGAGCGGCGCGGCGCTGCGCTACAACAAGCTCGACCTGGTCAACCCCTGGTTCCTGGTGCGTTGACGGGGACCGGTACGGATTTCCCAAGGAGAGTCCTCATGAACCTGCATCCCGGCCCGTCGGGACCCCTCGGCGCGCTCCTCTTCGCTCTCGCCTCGGTGGCGCCGCTCGCCGCCGCGGACGAACCGCTGGCCGCCGGCTTCTACCGCTATCCGAGCGCGGGCGGCGGCGTGCTCGTCTTCGCCTCGGAAGGGGACCTCTGGAAGGTCCCGGGCGCGGGGGGTGTGGCCCAGCGGCTGACCGCCCACGAGGGCGAGGAGCGCTTTCCGCGCGTCTCGCCCGACGGCGCCTGGATCGCCTTCACCGCCCAGTACGAGGGCAACGACGACGTCTACGTCATGCCCGTGGCGGGCGGCGAGCCGAAGCGGTTGACCCGGCATCCCGACTCCGACCAGGCGCTCGGATGGACGCCCGCCGGCGAGGTCCTCTTCCGCAGCCGGCGTGACCACCCGCACCGCGACTTCCGCGCCTTCACCGTGCCGCGCGGCGGCGGCCCGGCGAAGATGATCCCGCTCGAGCCCGCGGCGTGGGTCGCCTTCGAGCCGGGCGGCGACCGGATCGCGCTCCAGAAGCTCGGCCTCGAGTTCCACAACTGGAAGCGCTACAAGGGGGGCGAGGCGGAGGACATCTGGATCGGGCGGCTCGACCCGCTCGCCTTCGAGGAGGTCACCCGCTACGCCGGCAAGGACGCCTTCCCGATGTGGGGTCCCGACGGCCGGATCTACTTCGCCACCGACCGCTGGGGCCGGCCCAACCTCGCCTCGATGGCGCCCGACGGCAGCGACGTCCGCCAGCTCACCCGCTTCGCCGACTACGACGTGCGCTGGCCGTCGATGGGCGACGGCCGCATCGTCTTCCAGCACGCCATGGACCTGTGGAGCTACGACCTCGCCACGGGCGCGACCGGGAAAGTCGACATCCGCCTGCCGAGCGACCGCCTCCAGGTGCGCGAGCGCTTCGTCGATCCGGCCGCGACCCTGCACTCCTGGAGCCTCTCGCGCGACGGCGAGAGGATTGCGCTCGAGGCGCGCGGTGACGTGTTCGTCGCACGCACGCGCAAGAAGGGGCTGATCCGGCGCATCACCGAGTCGAGTGCCGCGCGCACCCAGTTCCCTGCCTTCTCGCCGGACGGCAAGTCGCTCGCCGCCTGGACCGAGATCGACGGCGAGCAGCAGCTCCTCCTCCACGCCGCCGACGCCGCCGCGGCGCCGAAGCGGCTCGGCGCGCTTCCCGCGGGCTGGCACTTCCCGCCCGCCTGGTCGCCCGACGGGCGGCGCATCGCCTGGTCCGACGAGAGCTACCGCCTGAGGGTGATGGAGGTCGCGACCGGCCAGGTCGTGGACGTCGGCCGGGGCGAGTTCGAGATCACCCGCTACGCCTGGTCCCCGGACAGCCGCTACCTCGCCTACGACCTCCTGCTCGACACGCTCTTCCGCCAGGTGCGCGTCTGGGACGGCGAGACGAAGGCCATTCATCCGGTGAGCGATCCGTTCTTCGACTCCTTCTCACCGGCCTGGGATCCGAAGGGTGCGTACCTCTTCTACCTCTCGGACCGCCACATCAACCCGCACCTCGACCGTGCCGAGGCGCGCTTCATCGTCGACGAGGCGACGCTCCCGGTGGTCGTCGCGCTGCGCGCCGAAGGGCGCCTCCCCTTCGCGCCGCGCGGCGACGTCGATCCGCCCGACGCGAAGAAGAAGGAGCCGGTGAAGAGCGAGGACGCGAAGAAGGGCGAGGGCGCCGGGAAGGGCGCCGAGCCGGAGGGGAAGATCGAGCCGATCCGCATCGACTTCGACGGCCTCGGCGAGCGGGCGGTGATCGTGCCGGTGCCGCCCGGCAACCTCTCGGGGCTCGCCGCGGTCGAGGGCAAGCTCCACTGGCTGCGCCGCGAGAACGCCGGGATGATGCCTGCGGGCGAGGAGGACGAGGAGGACGAGGAGCGCGGCGCCGAGCTCCAGACCTACGAGATCGAGAAGGAGAAGCTCTCGACCCTCGCCTCCGGCGTGCGCGGCTACGCGGTCTCCGGCGACGGCAAGGTCCTCGTCTACCGCACCAAGGAGGGTTTCAGCCGGGTCGAGGCCGGCGCCACCGCGGCGCCCAAGGACGAGGAGGCCAAAGAGGCGCGCATCGATCTGTCCGACTGGTCGATGCGTATCGACCCGCGCGCCGAGTGGCGCCAGATGCTGCACGAGGCCTGGCGGCTTCAGCGCGACTTCTTCTACGACCCGGCGATGCACGGCGTGGACTGGAACGGCGTGTGGGAGCAGTACGGGCCGCTCGCCGCGCGCATCGCCTCGCGCGACGACCTCGCCGACCTGCTGGGCGAGATGTTCGGCGAGCTCTCGGTCGGCCACGCCTATCACTGGGGCGGCGACCTGCGCCGCGGCAAGCGCGTCGGCGTCGGCCTGCTCGGCGCCGACCTCGAGCCCGATCCGGCGACCGGGTACTGGAGGATCCTGAAGATCCACCGCGGCGACCACCCCGACCCCGAGTGGAGCTCGCCGCTCGCGCGCGCCGACCTGCGCATCGAGCCGGGCCAGTGGCTGGTCGCGATCGACGGCCGGCCGCTCGTCCCCGGCGAGGACTACCTCGAGCGGCTGGCCGACCGCGCCGGCAAGGAGGTCGAGCTCTCGATCAGCGCGCAGCCGAAGCTCGAAGGCGCGCGCCGCGTCGTCGTCCGCCCGGTCGGCGACGATTCGCGCATCCGCTACGCGAGCTGGATCCGCGACACGCGTGCCTACGTTGCGGAGAAGAGCGGCGGCCGGATCGGCTACCTCCACCTCTACGACATGAGCGGCCTCGGACTGCGCCAGTTCGCTCGCGACTATCCGCCGCAGTGGCGCAAGCCGGCGCTGATCGTCGACGACCGGTGGAACCACGGCGGCTTCGTGGCGCCGATGATCCTCGCTCACCTCGACCGCAAGATCCTCGCGGTCGGCGGCACGCGCCACGGCGCGGTCGACACGACGCCCTCGCGGGCCTTCCACGGCCACCTGCTCGCGCTCGTCAACCGCCAGGGGGGCAGCGACTGCGAGACGCTCGCCCTGGGCTTCCGGCAGTTCGACCTCGGGCCGGTCGTGGGCACGCGCACCTGGGGGGGCTGGGTCGGGATCCGCGGCGACAAGCCGCTGCGCGACGGCGGCCTGGTCACCCAGCCCGAGTTCGGCGGCTGGGACCTCGAGGGCAAGGCGTGGATCATCGAGGGGCACGGCGTGGACCCCGACGTCGTGCTCGACCTGCCTCCCGACGGGCTCCTGCGCGGCGACGCACAGATCGACTTCGCGATCGAGCGGCTGCTCGGCGAGATCGAACGAGATCCCCCCGGCCTGCCCGCCGCGCCGCCGGTCCCGCCGCGGCCGCTGGTGGTCGCGCCTTAGCCGCGACGGGACGCGGCCGGGCTCAGGCGGGGGTGCCGGGAGCCTCCGCCGCCGCGCTCCGCTCGGCGCGGTTGCGGTAGAGCCGGGGATCGACCGCCTCGACCATGCGCTCGACGTCGAGCCGGTGGTCGAGGAAGGCGTCGATGCGCTCGGCCTCGCGGCGCGGATCGGCGATCACGTCCGTGTACTGGACGTCGAGGCGCTCCAGGTGGGCGGCGTGGCGGAACAGGTAGTCGACCCGCCAGAGATGGCTGCGGTAGATCTCGAGCATCTGCTCGTCGGAGACCTCGCTCGCCTCGTTGCGGCGCTCGAGCATCTTGCTCTGGGACGCCAGGACCTCGGTCAAGTCGCGCCGCAGGAAGATCACCTTGTAGTTGTTGTCCGCGGGCAAGTCCTTGAGCAGGTAGGAGATGACCTTGAGCGCCCGGCCCCGCGCGCGGCGCAGCCAGGCCTTGTCCGCGCTCTGCCCGAGCGCCTTGATCCGCTCGTCCTCGAAGTAGCCCTTCGGGTTGTCCTCGTCGGCGCTGCGCACCCCGTCGGCCACCACCTCGAGGCCGCCCGCCGCGAGCATCTTCATCGCCATCGAGGTGCCCGAGCGGGGGAGCCCGGAGACCAGGATCACCGGCTGCCCGTAGCGCAGGCGCCGCCAGAGCCTCCGAATCGTCCTCGCCATCGCCCGGTTTCGACCCCCTCTCTCCGCCTCGGATAGACTACAATGCCACGTCCGCCGGCCGACCCAGGCCGCCCCCGGACGAGGGAGATGACTCCCGGGGCGGTGCGGTCCGGACCCTACCCCGACCAGTGACTCAGGCCCGAACGGCAGCACGGGATCTCGAGGAGGATTCGGCTCTTGCCCTCTGTTTCGAGCGTTGAAGCACCTCGCAGCCTGCGCACGGGGCCGCTCCTCGCGGCGGCCCTGGTCGCGCTCGCCGCCGCCCCGGCCGAGGCCTACGTCGGGCCGGGCGCCGGCATCGCGCTGCTCTCCTCGGTCGGCGTGGTCCTGGTCACCCTCCTGCTCGCCATCGCCTCGATCCTGGCCTGGCCGTTCCGCGCTCTCTGGCGCCTGCTGACCGGCAAGAAGACCGCCAGGCCCTGGGCGCGGCGCTTCATTTCGGTCGGCCTCGACGGCCAGGATCCGCTCCTGACCGAGCGGCTGATGGCGGAGGGCAAGCTGCCCAACCTGAAGCGGCTGGCCGAGCAGGGCTGCTACCACCGGATCCGCACCACCTACCCGTCGATGACCCCGGTCGCCTGGTCGTCCTACTCGACCGGCGTGAACCCTGGCAAGCACAACATCTTCGACTTCCTCGACCGCGACCGGAAGACCTACCTGCCGGTGCTCTCCTCGGCCGAGATCGGCAGCGTCGACAGGTTCCTCCGCCTCGGCAAGTGGAAGATCCCGCTGCGCCGGCCCGAGATCCGGCTGCTGCGCAAGTCGCGGCCGTTCTGGTCGATCCTCGGCGACTACCGGATCTGGAGCACGGTGCTGCGCATGCCGATCACCTTCCCGCCCGACCGTTTCTACGGCGCGGAGCTCTCGGCGATGAGCGTGCCGGACCTGCTCGGCTCGCAGGGGACATTCCTCTTCTTCACGACGCGCAGGAGCGACTCGAAGTTCAAGGAGGGCGGGCAGCGCGTCGTGCTCGAGGGCGGCCCGGACCGTTTCTCGACCGTGGTGCGCGGCCCGGAGAACATCTTCCGTGCCGGCGACCCGCCGCTCGAGATCCCGATGGAGATCGAGCTCGACCGCGCCGCCGGCCGGGTGCGCATCCGCCTCGACGGCGACGAGCACCTGCTCGCGCCGCGCCAGCTCACCGGCTGGGTGAAGCTGACCTTCAGGGCGGCGCCCACGGTCAAGGTGCAGGGCATCACGCGCCTGATGGTGACCGAGCTGGACGAGCACTTCTCGCTCTACCTGTCGCCGATCAACCTCGACCCCGAGAGCCCGGCGATGCCGATCTCGCACCCGAGCTACTACTCGACCTACATGGCCAAGAAGGTCGGCACCTACTCGACGCTCGGCCTCGCCGAGGACACCTGGGCGCTCAACGAAAAGGTCACCGACGACGCCACCTTCCTGCGCCAGAGCTACGACATCGACACCGAGCGCCAGGAGATGTTCTTCGCGGCGCTCGACAAGCTCGATCGCGGCTCCCTGGTCTGCGTCTTCGACGGCACCGACCGCATCCAGCACATGTTCTGGCGCTACCACGAGGAAGGGCACCCGGCGGGCGCCGGGCGCGAGCAGGCCGCCCACCGCCACGCCGTCGAGGAGGTCTACCTCCACAACGACAGGCTGGTCGGCAAGGTGATGTCGAAGCTGCGCAGGGACGACGTGCTGATCGTCCTCTCCGACCACGGCTTCACCTCGTTCCGCCGCGGCGTCAACCTCAACGGCTGGCTGCTCGCCCACGGCTATCTCGCCCTCAAGCCGGGCTGTGACGGCTCGACCGAATGGCTGCGCGACGTCGACTGGTCGCGGACGCGCGCCTACGCGCAAGGGCTGACCGGCATCTTCCTCAACGTCGAGGGGCGCGAGGGGGAGGGCATCGTCAAGCCGGGTGCCGAGGCCAGGGCGTTGCGCAAGGAGCTGATCCAGAAGCTCTCGGGCCTGCGCGACGACGAGCGCGGCGAGGTCGGCATCAACCAGGTGTATGCCGCCGAGGATGTCTACGACGGTCCGTACCTGGTCAACGCCCCCGATCTGATCGTGGGCTACAACCACGGCTACCGCGTCTCCTGGGACTGCGCGACGGGCGTCGCGTCGGGGCCGCTGTTCCAGGACAACCTCAAGGCCTGGAGCGGCGACCATTGCGTCGACCCGAACCTCGTTCCGGGCGTCTTCTTCTGCAACCACGCGATCGACAAGCGCGATCCCGCGCTGATCGACGTCGCACCCACCGTGCTGCGCCTGTTCGGCGTCGACGCCCCGCCCCACATGGACGGCAAGCCGCTGTTCGAGAAGCCGCCGGCGACGCTCGCGCCGTCGAAGGCGAGCCGTGAAGGAGGCGAGACCCGTGCGGCGTGACGGTCACCGGTTCCGCGCCGCCGCTCTCGGGGTGCTCGCCATCGCCGCCGTCCTGCCGCTGGCCGGCTGCGGCGGCGCCGGCGAGGCCCGCGCACCGGGGCGCAATGTCATCATCCTCGGCTTCGACGGCCTCGACTACGACCTGACCGCGAAGCTGATGGCGGAGGGGCGGCTGCCGAACTTCTCGCGGCTCGCCGAATCGACGCCCCTGCAGAAGCTAGGTACCTCGGTACCCCCGCAGAGCCCGGTCGCCTGGTCGAACTTCATCACCGGCACCGACGCCGGAGGCCACGGCATCTTCGACTTCGTCCACCGCGACCCCGGGACCATGCTGCCCTTCCTGTCGACCAGCCGGGTCATCGCCGACCCGGACGCCGGCGAGCCGATCGCCCTGGGCAAGTGCCAGATTCCGACCGGCGCCGGCGAGATGGAGCTGCTGCGCCATGGCACGCCGTTCTGGGAGAAGCTCGAGCGGGCCGGGGTCGAGACCACGGTGATGCGGATGCCGGCCAACTTCCCGCCTTCGGGCTCCGCCACGCGCGAGCTGTCGGGCATGGGCACGCCGGACATCCTCGGCACCTACGGCACCTTCACTTATTACACCTCCGAGCTCTTCTTCGACGACTCGAAGATCACCGGCGGCGGCGAGGTCGTCGAGGCCTGGCCCGAGGAAGGCGTGGTCGCGAGCGAGCTGCTCGGGCCCGACAACCCCTTCACCAGGGAGAAGACGAAGGCGAAAGCCCCCTTCCAGGTCCATCTCGATCCGGACGAGCCGGTCGCCAAGCTGGTGGTCGGGGACGAGGAGCGGATCCTCGAGGTGGGGGAGTGGAGTGACTGGGTGCCGGTCTCGCTCGACCTGGGCCTCTGCGGCAAGCTGATGATGACGCCGTCGATCCCGGCGAACGCGCGCTTCTATCTCAAGAGCGTCGCGCCGGAGTTCCAGCTCTACGTCTCGCCGCTCAACCTCGACCCGAGGAACCCGGTGATGCCGATCTCGACGCCCGAGGATTTCGCCGGCGAGCTGGCCGAGGTGACCGGGCCGTTCTACACCCAGGGGATGCCCGAGGACACCAAGGCCCTCGAGGGCGGGGTGCTCGACCGCACCCAGTTCCTCGCGCAGGTCAGCAGCGCGTACGAGGAGGAGGCCGCGCAGTACTGCCACCTGCTCGGGGGCTGGAAGGGAGGGCTGCTCTTCCTCTATTTCGGTGCCGCGGACCTGACCCAGCACACCCTCATGGACACCCTCGACCCCGGCCATCCGCGCTGGGACCCGGAGGTGAGCCCGAAGTTCGCCGACGCGATCCCCAACGCGTACGCCAGGTTCGACGCCTTCCTCGGCTACACGCTCGGGCACATGCCGAAGGACACGCTGGTGGTCGTCATGTCCGACCACGGCTTCACCAGCTGGCGCCGGGCTTTCGGCCTCAACACCTGGCTCTGGCAGAACGGCTACCTGAACGTGACCGACCCGCAGGCGGCGCTCTCCAGCAAGCTGTTCGGGGCGGTCGACTGGAGCGCGACCCGGGCCTACGGCCTGGGGATCAACGGCCTCTACGTCAACCTCCAGGGACGCGAGAAGAACGGCGCGGTGCCGGAGAGCGAGCGCCTGAGCCTGATGCGCGAGCTCAAGGCGAAGCTGCTCGCCACCATCGATCCCAAGACCGGCCAGCCGGCGATCACCCAGGTCTTCCTGCGCGAGGAGACCTACTCCGACGGCGGCTACCGTGACATCGGCCCCGATCTCGTGATCGGCTACGCCAAGGGGACGCGCGGCTCGAGCGCCTCGGCCCTGGGCGAGTTCGAGCCGGAGGTCTTCGCCGACAACGTCGACGAGTGGCCGGGTGACCACCTGATGGATCCCGACGCCGTCCCCGGCATCCTGTTGACCAACCGGCCGCTCGTCCGGCCCGCGCCCACGCTGAGCGAGCTGCACTGGTCGATCCTGGCCGAGTTCGGCGTCGAGAGCGGCGCCGCGGCGAAGTGAGGCGGGGCGCCCTCAACACCTGAGCGAGGAACCATGTTCGCGACCACCAAAGTGAAGCTCGACAAGGACCTGCTGGCGAAGATCAAGCGTTACGCCGACCTCGCCGGCTACTCCTCGGCCGAGGAGTTCATCACCCACGCCCTCGAGAAGGAGCTGGCCAAGCTCGAGGGCGCCAAGGACGAGGAGGAGATCAAGAAGCGCCTCCGCGGCCTGGGGTACATCTCCTGAGGAACCGTCCGTCGCCATGAGCCTGCTCAACTCCGCGCTGCGGCGCCTGTTCGACCTGCTGCTGCTCCCGTTCCAGTCCCTGCCGGCGGCGGTCGGCCTGGTGGTCGTGTCGCTGCTCGCGGCGGTGGGCATGCTCTGGGCCTTCAAGCGGACCTCGAACCAGGCCGGGATCGAAGCGGCCAAGCGGCGCATCCACGCCGGAATCTTCGAGATCCGGCTGTTCAACGACAGCTTCCGCCAGATCTGGAGGGCGCAGGCCGGCATCCTGCGCGCCAACCTCACCTATCTGCGTTACTCGCTGGTGCCGATGCTCTTCATCCTGCCGCCGCTCGTCTTCGTCGTGGCGCAGCTCCAGTTCCAGTACGCCTACGCGCAGCCCGCGGCCGGCGACCGGACCGTGCTCGAGGCGACCTTCGCGCCGGGGTGGGAGAAGGCGGGGACGGTGCCGGCCAGCGCCTCGGGCAAGCCCCGGGCGACGCTCGAGCTGCCCGCCGGTCTGGTCGCCGAGACGCCGGCGCTCTGGATCCCGAGCCAGCGCACGCTCTCCTGGCGCCTGCGCGTCGAGCAGCCGGGCGACGAGACGATCGGCATCCGGATCGGGGACCGGCTCTACGAGAAGTCGTTCGACGGCTCGCGGCCGCTCGAGCGGCGCTCGCCGGTCCGGCCCGGCCGCTCCTGGCTCGACCAGTTCGTCTATCCGGCCGAGCGCCCGCTCCCGTCCGACGGCGTGCTCGACCGGGTGACGGTCGACCTCGAGCCGGCCGCGGTCGCGCTGCCGGGCTGGACGGTGCGCGAGATGGCGGGCGTGCCGGCCTGGATGACGGTCTTCTTCCTCCTCTCGATCGTGTTCGCCTTCGCGCTGCGCCGGCGCTTCGGAGTCACGTTCTGACCGACCGCCCCGCGCCCGCCGCCGCGAACCTGACGCGCCACCGCTCCTCGGTCACCTCCGGGGAGCGCGAGCGCGTGCTCCGGCAGCGCGGCTGCGTGCTCTGGTTCACCGGCCTCTCCGGCTCCGGCAAGTCGACCCTGGCCGTTGCGCTCGAGGCCGCGTTGCTCGGCGCCGGGCACGCCGCCTTTGTCCTGGACGGCGACAACCTGCGCCACGGGCTCAACTCCGACCTCGGCTTCGCGCCGGCCGATCGCCGCGAGAACATCCGGCGCGCCGGCGAAGTCGCGGCGCTGTTCGCCGACGCCGGGCTGCTCACGCTGGCCGCGTTCATCTCGCCCTATCGCGCGGACCGCGACGCGGCGCGCGCCACGGTCGGCGCGGAGCGCTTCCTCGAGGTCTTCCTGGACGCGCCGATCGGTGTCTGCGAGCAGCGCGATCCGAAGCAGCTCTACCGGCGCGCCCGCGCCGGCGAGATCGAGGAGTTCACCGGCGTCTCGGCGCCGTACGAGCCGCCCGAGACGCCGGCCCTGAGCCTGGACACCTCGGTCCTCGACACCAACGCCTGCGTCGAGAGCCTCGTCACGCTGCTCCGGCAACGCGGCTTCGTACCGGAAAGCGCGCCCCCGGCCGGCCGAGGAGCGGCCTGAGCATGGCAACCTATCGACTCACCCACCTGCGCGAGCTCGAGGCCGAGAGCATCCACATCCTGCGCGAGGTCGCGGCCGAGTGCGAGAAGCCGGTGATGCTCTACTCGATCGGCAAGGACTCCTCGGTGATGCTCCGCCTGGCGCAGAAGGCCTTCCATCCGGGGCCGATCCCGTTCCCCCTGCTGCACGTCGACACGCTCTGGAAGTTCAAGGAGATGATCTCCCACCGCGCCCGCATGGTGGCGGAGACCGGCGCCGAGCTTCTGGTCTGGGTCAACCCGGAAGGGCGCGAGAAGAACGTCAATCCGTTCGACTACGGCACCCAGCGCTACACCCACATCATGAAGACGGTGGCGCTCAAGCAGGCGCTCGACCACTACGGCTTCGACGCCGCCTTCGGCGGCGCCCGCCGCGACGAGGAGGCGAGCCGCGCCAAGGAGCGGGTCTTCTCGTTCCGCGACCGCTTCCACCAGTGGGACCCGCGCAACCAGCGGCCCGAGCTCTGGCGCCTGTTCAACACCCGCGTCCACAAGGGCGAGTCGATCCGCGTCTTCCCGCTCTCGAACTGGACCGAGCTCGACGTCTGGCTCTACGTCCAGCTCGAGTCGATCCCGGTGGTGCCGCTCTACTTCGCCGCCGAGCGGCCGATCGTCGAGCGCGACGGCGCGCTGATCCTGGTCGACGACGACCGGCTGCCGCTCGCCCCCGGCGAGCAGCCGCGCATGCGCAAGGTCCGCTTCCGCACCCTCGGCTGCTATCCGCTGACCGGCGCGGTGGAGTCCGACGCCGATTCGGTCGCGGCGATCGTCGAGGAGATGCTGGTCACCCGCAGCTCGGAGCGCCAGGGCCGGGTCATCGACTACGACGAGGCGGGCTCGATGGAGGAGAAGAAGCGGGAGGGGTATTTCTGATGTCCGCCCCGCCGCCCGCCACGACCCCGGGCTTCGAGCGCTTCCTCGCCGCCTATCAGCAGCGCGACCTGCTGCGCCTGCTCACCTGCGGCAGCGTGGACGACGGCAAGTCGACGCTGATCGGCCGGCTCCTGCACGATTCCCACGCGCTGTTCGACGACCAGAAGACCGCACTCGAGAAGCTCTCGAACAAGCACGGCACCACCGGCGGCGACCTCGACTTCGCCCTCCTGCTCGACGGCCTCGCCGCCGAGCGCGAGCAGGGCATCACCATCGACGTCGCCTACCGCTACTTCTCGACGGCGCGGCGCAAGTTCATCATCGCGGACACCCCGGGGCACGTGCAGTACACGCGCAACATGGCGACCGGGTCGTCCAACTGCGACCTCGCGGTGATCCTGGTCGACGCCCGCAACGGGGTGCTGGACCAGACCCGCCGCCACGCCTTCATCGCGACGCTGCTGGGCATCCGGCATCTCGTGATCGCGGTCAACAAGATGGACCTGGTCGGCTACCGCCAGGAGGTCTTCGACCGGGTGCGCGAGCAGTTCACCGACTTCGCGGCGCGCCTCCAGGTGAGCGACGTCCACTTCATCCCGGTCTCCGCGGTGCAGGGCGAGAACGTGGTGCGCCGCTCCGACCTCATGCCCTGGTACCAGGGCGGCAGCCTGCTCGCCTACCTCGAGACCGTCCACATCGCCGGCGACCGCAACCTGGTCGACCTGCGCTTCCCGATCCAGATCGTGCAGCGGCCGAACGCGAGCTTCCGCGGCTTCGGCGGCACGGTGGCGTCTGGGATCCTGCGGCGCGGAGCGGAGGTGGTGGCCCTGCCCTCCGGTCGGCGCAGCCGGGTTCGCGGCATCCACACCTTCGACGGCGAGCTCGAGGAGGCCTTCCCGCCGCAGAGCGTGACGGTGACGCTGGAGGACGAGCTCGACCTGTCGCGCGGCGCGATGCTGGTCGCGCCCGGCAACGTCCCGCACCTGGAGCACTCGTTCGAGGCGATGCTGGTCTGGATGGCCGAGGAGCCGATGCGGCCCGGCGCCGGCGGCTACCTGATCAAGCACACCACCACCATGGCGCCGGCGGCGGTCGACGAGCTGCGCTACCGGATCAACGTCAGCACCCTGCACCGCGAGAGCGCCGACCAGCTCGCGCTCAACGACATCGGCCGCGTGCGCATCGAGTCGCCGCGGCTGCTCGCCTTCGACCCCTACCGCAAGAACCGGGAGACCGGTGCCTTCATCCTGATCGACCGGCTGACCAACGCGACGGTCGCGGCGGGCACGATCCTCGAGCGCGAGCCGGCCGAGACCCGCCTCGACCGGCCGCCGGCGGCCGACGCCGGCGCCAACGTACGGCCGCAGGCGAGCCGCATTCCCGCCGCGGCGCGCGCCGAGCAGCTCGGGCAGCGGCCGGTGACGATCTGGCTGACCGGCCTGCCGCGCGCGGGCAAGTCGACCGTCGCCTTCGCCCTCGAGGAGAGGCTCTTCGCGGCCGGGCGCAAGGTCCAGGTGCTCGACGGCGAGGGCATGCGGCTGGGGGTGAACGCCGACCTCGGCTTCTCGCGCGGCGACCGGCGCGAGCACGTCCGGCGCACGGCCGAGGTCGCGCGCCTGTTCAACGACCAGGGCATCGTGGTCGTGGCGGCACTGGTCTCGCCCACGGCGGAGGACCGGGCAACGGCGCGCGGCATCGTCGGCTCGGAGCGCTTCCTCGAGATCCACTGCAGCGCCCCGCTCGAGGTCTGCGAGGCGCGCGACGCCGACGGCCTCTACCGGCGCGCCCGCGCCGGCGAGCTCGAGAACGTCACCGGCATCGACGCCCCCTACGAGGTCCCCACCGAGCCCGACCTCGAGCTGCCGACCGGAGACGAGGCGACCGCGGCCTCGGTCGAGCGAGTCTGGGCTCTGCTCGAGGCGCGCGGCCTGCTCTAGGAGGAAGGGGGCGCCGCCGCGCGGTCGCGGGCGGCGCCCCGGAACTGCGGACCGGCGCTCAGGGCGCCGTGAACGACCAGTTCAGCGTGCTCGAGCGCTCGAAGCCGTCGTCGAAGATCAGGCGGCAGGCGAGGGGCAGCGCGGCCTGGCCGGCGAGCTCCGTGATCTGCGTGCCCCAGACGTTGAAGGCGGGCGCGAACTGGGTCACGCCCCAGATCGTCCCGCAGCTCCAGTCGCGGTGGATCCCCATGTAGTCGCCCCAGCGGTTGCGGCCGTTGAAGTAGACGTTGTAGGTGTCGGAGCCGCCGGCCACGTTCCAGAACGCACCCGCCGCGTCCACCGAGAAGTTGTCGAAGACCTTGAACGCGCCCGAGGCGAACTGGCTGTTGCTCGACCAGGTCATGGTGACGCCGACCAGCGGGTTGAAGACGTCCACGCCGGTGGTCAGCCCGACCGCCGGGTAGTAGTAGTAGACGTCGGTGGTGCCGAGGTTGCGCGCCAGGTCCTGGGTGAGCGTGTCGACGTCGACCTTGCTGACGTAGAAGCTGGCGCCGTTGGCGTTGTCGTCGTTGAGGCCGAAGAAGAGCTTGCGCTGGTTGTAGGCAGCGCCGAGCGCGCCGGCATAGAACATCTCGATGTCGTCGAGCGCGGCGCCGGGCTGCGCCGCGACGCCCGGATCGGCGTAGGCGGCGACCGTGACCGAGTTGCGGATCAGCGTCGGCGCGTTGCCGCGGTCGCCGGTGAGCTCCCACAGGCAGGCCTTGTCGCCGCTCGAGTTGAAGGTGTTGACGAAGAAGGTCTCACTGCCGCCCGCGATCGAGTGCGGGACGGCGGGCTGGATCTCGAACACCTGCGGATTGCCGGGCTCGTTCCAGGTCAGGCCCCAGAAGATCCAGCCGGAGCCGTCGGTGTTGGTGAAGATGCCGGGGCGGATGCTGTAGACGATCGAGTGCTTGAAGCCGCCCGCCCAGAAGAACTCGTTGCCGGTGAAGTACAGGCCGAAGGCGTCCGCCGACATGCCCGAGTAGTCGATCCAGGCGTCCTGGTTGAAGGGGTCCCAGTACCAGTAGAGCAGCCAGCCGCCGAGCGGGTCGCTGGTGCTCGAAATGGCGAAGAACAGGTAGCTGTTCTGGTTGTTGTCGTCGCGGGCGAGCGCGAAGATCACGAACTTGCCGTGCTCCGGGCTGTAGATGACGCGCGGATCGAAGACGAACGAGTTGGCGTTCCAGGGATCGGGCAGGCCCGGCTGGAGCGGCGCGAAGAAGGTCTCGAGGTCGGTGTAGGCCCGGTCGAGGCCGCCGTCCTTCGAGAAGACCGTGAAGCCCGAGTTGACGATCTCCACGATGTACTTCGGACCCACCGCCAGGACCGGGTCGGGCGGCAGCCAGCCGCTGGCGCCCTGGCCGGTGAAATTGTGCAGGATGTCGCCGGGCGCGTCCGAGCCGTCGCCGCGGCCGTAGGCCGCGGCGTCGAGATCGGCCGGCAGAGGATGCTCGGTGGCGTCGGCGCGGCCGGCGGTCGAGGCGTGCCCGGGCTGGCCC
>Ga0113563_10000305_pt1 | contig 22372 bp, 24 predicted proteins | sample Mud3Dept3metaG_FD_80117 | JGI IMG/M metagenome (GOLD analysis project Ga0113563, IMG submission 80117) | Freshwater wetland microbial communities from Ohio, USA, analyzing the effect of biotic and abiotic controls - Mud 3 Core 4 Depth 3... | ecosystem: Environmental > Aquatic > Freshwater >... | reverse complement strand
GGCCCCGCGTCGTCGCGCGGCAGGGCGGGCAGGGCGCCGAGGTCGATATCAGGCGGGATCGAGATGGTCATCCCAGAGATTCACGCAGACGCTGTCGCCGACGGCGGCGCCGGGGCCCCACAGCTCGCGCGCGGCAAAACGCACGCTGTACAGATGTTGCGGTTTCGGGTCGCGCGTCATCGCACTGCTGTCGGGAAATACATAGACGCCAAAGTCGCGGGCGATCACGCCGCGCCGTCCGCGCGCATAACGCGGCAGCCGGGTGTGGCCCGCCGGATGGATGTTGCGGGCAACGACGGCGTCACCGGTGCCGAAGCGGGGCGCCACGTTATCGCCGCGCCGCGCCCGGATGCGGTTGCAGAGCAGCGTCTCGATGCCGTCGACGCCGAGCACGTCCTTCACCGCCGCCTTGGCCTCGGCGCGGCCACTCGCCAGTTCCTGCGCGGTGACCAGTCCCTCCTCGACCAGCAGTGTTTCCAGTCCGAACAGCACCTTCTCGTAATAGGTTGCCGCAACGTAGTCGGCGGGCGGCATGCGCTCGATCGCATGACGGTTGATGTCGATGTTCCAGCGGCGGTGCCAGGCGCAGGCGAGACGTGCCGCGAACACGCGCTTTTCCCAAGCCGCGTGGAACACCGGCTCGCGGTCCTCGATGATCACCGGGCCCATGTTCTGCATGCCGCCCATGTCGTGCACGCCGTTCACCGGCGGCTCCCGGGCACGGTCACCCGTGCCACGCCGATCATGGCATCGCGGGTGACGATTTCCGCCAACTTCTCCTCGCTCCAGCCCGCCGTTTCCGGCGGGCGCTCCGGCAACACCATGTAGCGCAGCTCGGCCGTCGAATCCCAGATCCGCACTTCGACGTCGTCCGGGACGGTCTCGCCCAGTTCCTTCAGCACCCCGCGCGGATCGATCACGGCGCGCGACCGGTACGGCGCCGACTTGTACCAGACCGGCGGCAGCCCCAGCACCGACCACGGATAGCACGAGCACAGCGTGCACACGATCAAATTGCGCACCTTGGGCGTGTTCTCGACCACCACCATGTCTTCGCCATAGCCGTAGAAACCGAACTCGGCGATGGCGGCGCGCGAATCCGTCAGCAGGCGCTGCCTGTAGGCGGGATCCGTCCAGGCGCGGGCGACGACCCGGGCGCCATTGCGCGGCCCCACTCTGGTCTCGAAGGTCTCGACGATCGCATCCAGCGTTTTCGGGTCGATGAGGCCCTTTTCGGTCAGCAGCGACTCCAGCGCTTTCACGCGCAGCGCAGGACCGGAGAGCGGGCGCTCGTGCTCGCGCTCCGCGTCGTCGTGGTGATGATCGTGATGGTGATCGCTCATCGCCGACTAGTTTGCGAGGTTGATGGCCACGAACACCATGCCGATCGATCCCACCACGGCTCCCAGCCCTGCGGCCAGCGGCCCTGTCCGGCGCGCAGCGGCGGCGATCAGCCGGCGGTGAATCAGGCAAGCCGCTGTTGCCACGCCGAACTGGACGACCGAGAAGCCGGCAAGGTATGCGACGAGCGGCGCCGGCTCCGCGCCGAAAATGGTTTCCGCGTAAGCGTGTCCGTGCAGCACACCGGCCAGTGCGAGGCCCCCTGCAAGCCACGACAGCCCGATCCGGCGCCGGGCCATCACCAGGCCGCCGCTCAGCACCACCGACAGCGCCACGCCGACGTCGCCCCCGGGCAGATCGATTCCGCGCAGGTGCAGCGCCGCACCGGCCAGGCTGCCGGCGACCAGCGCGGCGACGCCCCACAGGCCACCCCTGACCAGGGCGAGCAAGAATCCCGCGGCGACGATGAACGCCGCATGATCCGGGCCGATCAGCGGATGACCCAGGCCCGACAGAAAACCTTGCGCGAACGTCGCCGGTAGTCCGCCGTCCATGAAGTGATGGGCAAAGGCCGGCGCAGCTGTCAGCAGCAGTACCGGCACGACGAGCATGATCGCCCTGATGTTTCTTGCGTCAGCGGTTGTCACGAGGCATCTCTCCCTGCAGTGAACTGTGGAATCTAGCGCAACTGCCGGGGAAGAGCAAAGCAGCGCGGGCCGGCAGCACCATCGCCTCCGGCGCGCATCCACGCGGGCCGGATATGGCGCGCGCGGCCCCATCAATGCTTTAATCCGGGCTGACCCGCACAAGGAAAAATCCGCATGGCCCTCATCGAACAGCATGTCACCGTCACCACCAAGTACGGCAAGTGCCCGGCGTTTGCCGCCTGTCCCGACGCGCCGGGCAGGTTCCCCGGCATCATTTTCTACATGGACGCCCCGGGATATCGCGAAGAACTGTGCAACATGGCGCGGCGTATCGCGAAGCACGGCTATTTCTGTCTGCTGCCCGACATGTATTACCGGCTCGGCACCTGCCGCTTCGACATCCCGCGGCGCAACGACCCGATGTCCGCGGTGATCAGGGCCGCGATGAACAGCCTGACCAATGCCGACGTCACCGACGACACCGCCGCGTTCATCGCCTGGCTGGACGCGCAGGACAAGGTCGCCGCAGGCCCGGTCGGCAGCGTCGGCCATTGCATGAGCGGACGCTACATCACCACCGCGGCGGCGCGCTTCCCGCGCATGAAGGCGGCGGCGTCGCTCTACGGCGTGGGCATCGTCACCGACCAGGAAGATTCCCCGCACCTGCTGCTCGACCGGATCAAGGGCGAGCTCTATTACGCTTTTGCCGAGACCGACGGTTCGGTGCCGCCGCAGGTGGTCACCGACCTCGCCGCCACGCTGAAAAAAGCCGGCACCCGGCACACGCTCGAAGTGCTGCCGGGCACGCAGCACGGCTTCTGTTTTGCGGAGCGCATGGTCTATCACCCGGTGGCCGCGGAACATACCTGGGCGAAGGTGTTCGATCTGTGGGACCGGAACCTGAAGCCGTAATGAAAACCATCGACATTCACGCCCACATCGTCCCGGATTCCCTGTGGCGAGCGATCGAGGCGAAACAGGACTGGCACGGTTTTCGTCACGAGGCGGGCGAAGGCCTGGGCGCGATGATCGGATGCGGTATGCGCACCACGTTCACCAGTCCCAAAGTGCGCTACACGCTGGAGGAGCGCCTGAAGGACATGGACGAGCAGAAGGTGGATGTGCAGGTACTCTCCATCCACACGCCGTTCGTCGGTTATCACCTTGACCCGGACCAGGGGCTCGAGCTCGCGCGGGACGTCAACGACGAAATCGGTGCGACCGTGCACCAGAGCAGCGGCCGCCTCGCCGGACTCGCGACGCTGCCGGTGCAGGACGTGAATTCCGCGATCGACGAACTCGAGCGCGCGGTGACGAAGCTGGGCCTGAAAGGCGCGTCGCTGGATACCCACGTCAACGGCGAGCAATGGGACGAACCCAAGTTCCTGCCGTTCTTCAAGGCGGCCGAGCAGATGGGCGCGCTGCTGTTCTACCACCCGCAGCCGCAGAACAACTTCCTGTTGCAGCGGACCAAGCGCCACGGGCTGAACAACAGCCTCGGTGTGATTCTCGACGACGCGATCGTCACCGCGGTGCTGATCTGCGGCGGCGTGCTGGAAAAGTGCCCGGACCTCAAGGTCTGCATCGCGCACGGCGGCGGGCCGGCCTGCTACGCGATGGGGCGGCTCGACCGCAACTGGCACGACCGGCCGGCGACGCGCAGCACTCCGAAGCCGCCGAGCGCGTACCAGAAACAGCTCTACTACGACACCGTGACCGGCAACGAGGCCGCACTGCGCTTCCTGCTCGACCAGGTCGGCGCCGACCGCGTGGTGCTGGGCAGCGACTGGCCGTTCGTACCCTGGCATCCGTCGCCGGTTTCGTGGCTGCAGAACATGAAATCGCTGACGGCGGCGGAAAAGGAAAAGATACTCTGGAAAAATCTCGCGGCGCTGCTCGACATCCGCTGACCAGGATTGGGACCCGGCGCTGGCTGCGGAATCATGCGGACGTTCCGCCGGGTGTGGGTTTGCCGATCGACGATCGGCATTGTGGTCTCCCGTTCTGCGTGTAGCATGCGCAACAGGAATAGCGCAAAGCCATCACCGTGAGCCACGATGCGCAGGTACCCGGATGCTCCGGGTAAACCAGGCGGCGCCGCAGGCGCAGTCCGGCATTGCACCGGTGCCGGCGGTGCAGGGGGTGCGCAGACCAGGTATGACACCATCGGACGACGGCAGCGGCAGCCACAAGTCCAGAAGGAGCAACCCGACATGGAAAACATCAACATCCAGTTCACGCTGTTCTCGGCGTTCTACTCGCCGCTGATCTCGACGATGTCGGCCGGCTTTCTCAAGGCCGAAGGCCTGGATCCGCAGTGGACGATTGCGCCGCCCGGGGTGTCGGCGATCGCCGCGCTGGAAAACGGCAGCGCACACGTCGTGCAATCGGCGCTGAGCCAGGGCTTCACGACGCTGGACAAGGGCGAGGTGCCGGTCGCCGTGCATTTTGCGCAGGTCAACGAGATGGACGGCTTTTTCATCACCGGTCGCGCGGCCGATCCCGCCTTCACCTGGAAGCAACTCGAAGGCGCCGACGTCGTGATGTTCAAGGGCGGCCAGCCGCTGGCGATGTTCAAGTACGCCTGCCACAAGGCCGGCATCGACTTTGGCCGGATCAAACCGGTGTTCCCCGGCGGCGCCGCCGAAATCGACCGCGCGTTTCGTGAGGGCCACGGGCGCTACGTCGTGCAGCAGGGGCCGTTTCCACAGCAACTGCAGGCCGACGGCATCGGTCATGTCGTGGCCCAGGTCGGCAAACAGATCGGACCCTGCGGGTTCTCCAGCCTGGCGGCGACGCGCGAGTGGCTCGCCACCGACATGGCGAAGGCGTTCATCCGCGCCTACGCCAGGACGCGGATCTACATCAACGAGACGCCGGCCGCGGCAATCGCGCGCGCGGAAAAGCCGTATTTTCCCGATATCGATGAACAGGTGCTCGCGGAGTGCATCGCCACCTACCAGCAGCTCGGCTGCTGGACGCCGCATGTGGAAATCACGCCTGCGGCCTATGAAAAAACGCTGGACGTCTTCGAATACAACGGAATGGTCAAGCAGCGCTACCGCTACGCGCAGGTCTGCGCCGCGCCGCCGCCTGCGCACTGAATACACAGCAGTGGATCGTTGCCGGCGCATCCGCGCCGCACGCCCTTCAACCCGGGAATACAAGCACCCGGCATCTTGGACCTCGATGAAACCACCGTAGGGAGAAACCATGTCGCAACAGCAATCCATCGCGGGCAGTTGCCTGTGCGGGGCAGTCCGTTTCGAGATCAGGCCGCCGTTGTCGGGATTCAGGTATTGCCACTGCAGCCGCTGCCAAAAAGCCACCGGCGCCGCGCATGCGGCAAACATCTTCCTGCCGGAGCGCCAGTTCAAATGGCTTGCCGGTGAATCGCTGATTCGCCGTTTCGACCTGCCGGGCGCCCGGCGTTTTGCGGTGAGCTTCTGCACCCAGTGCGGCACGCGCATGCCGCACCAGATCGCCGGCACGGAAAATGTCCTGGTGCCGGCGGGTGTCCTCGATGCGAACCCGGACCTCCAGCCCGACAGCAGCATATTCTGGGGATCGAAGGCGCCGTGGTATGTCGAGACGCAGGCGCTGCCGAAGTTCGAGGGATACGGCAAATAACCAGTGCCGGGCAAGGCGTCGACAGGTGCGATGAGCAGCTGTTCGTTGATATAACCTGCCCGCACTCAATCGCCGACACTCGCGGCGCGCGTCACGGTTTGCCGCGTTGACTTGCATCCGCACGCCGTGAAAGTCTGATTTCGGCGGCAGTCGCAGGCAGCTGATTACCTGCGCACGCGCAAAATCGTGACAAAAATATATTTTTAAATCAATATGTTATGTTGAAAATCCAAGGGACTGATCGACATGGGGCCTTGCCGAACGGATCAAGCACCTGTCCGCGCCGGATGAAAGGGGTATGATGAAACGAGTGCATCGTGTAATCAGGAGGTTACATGTCGCGCTTAAAATCGATCAAGGCAACTCGCAGTGTTCACGACCAGCCAGCACCGACCACGGCGTGGGCGAGCATGGTGGCCATGCTTGCCGCAAGGCAAAAGAAAGCCGAACTGGATTTGAAGCGGCGTATCAAGCGCCGGGCCGTCAATCAGCAAACGTCCGGTCAACGCAAAAACGGACAAGCCGCCAATAAAAAAGTGTCGGGTCGGCGTAGAACGCAACAAACCGCCGCGTAATCAAGAAAAAGAAAACAGCCATCCACACCCCGCTGCGGCGGGGTTTTTTTGCGTCGCGAATGGCTGACATCGGTCGGTGGCTGCCGTCCGCATCGGCGCCGAACCGCATCGCCCTACAGCCGCTCGACGGATGTAGCCCGTGGTGGATTTCCAACGCAACGCAGCTGCCCCGCAATCGCCGGCGCTCGCGGAAACGCGCCGCGCGAGCCCCGTTTTCACCGAGTGGATTTCTGTCCCGCATTTCTCGATGGGCAGAGCGTCCGCCATCGGACGCGGACCTCGCGGCAATGCCCAATCCGCAGAATTTGACATGCATCAAGCTAGGCAAAGAAACCGGCGCTCCCGTATTGACGGAATAACGGCGGCGGCGCAAGGTAAACACGCCGAGTTCCGAGGACGCTCTGGAAGAGGAAGAAGGCAACGGCATTGATTGCGGGTGCGGCGTTGCTGTCCTTCACGGCACCGGGGATCGCGGTCTTGGTGGATGGCAAGCAGGCAGGCGCGGCCCGGCATCTGTCGCCCTGCCGGCCCCTTCTCATTTGTTGGTTACCGATAAGGAGTGAATCATGGACACGGTAATGCATCAGGAAACCCTCGAAGACCTCAGGATAGCGGCTGCAGATATTGCGCGGAAACTTGCGGATTTGACGGCCAGCGATCAGGCTTGCCGTTGCGCCCTTGGTTTTAACGAAGAGGCTTACAAGGAAGCCTACAACGACGCTTTCCAGGCGGCTTTCGCCGAGGAATACGAAGTGGCGCTTTCGCACCTCATCGCCGAGCAGTAAATATTGCCCGGCGGCAAGCAGAATTCACCCCGCCATGGCGGGGTTTCTTTTGCAAGTCGCGGCTGATCCCCAGCCGGAAGCCGGCGTTGCTGCACCGCTTCCAAATGGGCGGCGACGTTGTTTGACGACGCCGTCAACTCGGCGTAGCGTCAGGCCCTGCGGATCCCCACCTGGGGGTGGAATCACAACACCACCCATTCAGCCCTCGTGGCAGTGGCCAGGCGCTTCAATGCGCAACAGAAAACCACGTTCCGCCCTGGTCCTGACGCTGGTCAGGACAAATCATCGGGATCGTCACGAGGAATGCGCAACGATGCGTTCAGTTTTGCAGGCCACCCATTGCATATCACTTGACGCTTGTGCTGTTGCTGCTGACTGCCCGCATATTGCAGGAATCAATCAAGATTACCCAAGGGAGAGATCATGAAACACTTGTCGGCTGTTGGAACTGCGCTGCTGGTCATCGCGTTAACTGTGGTCGGATGCGCGACTCCCGGAGGTGCGGGATGGGAGACCTTGATCGACGGCGAAAAAGGACTCCAGAACTTCAACCAGATCGGCGATGCCGACTGGCGTGCCGAGGGTGGCGCAATCGTGGCCACCAAGGGCAAGGGCGGATACCTGGTATCGAAGAAGTCATACGAGGATTTCGACCTCTACGTCGAATTCTGGGCGAATGAAGACACGCAGAGCGGCGTCTTCCTGCGCGCCGCCGACCCCAAGAAAGTCGGTGCTGCCAGTGCCTACGAAGTGAACATCTACGACAAGCGTCCCGGGCAGGAATACCGCACCGGAGCCATCGTCGATGTCGCCCGCGTGCCCGTGCCGACGGTCTACAAGACCAACGGTGGCTGGAACACATTTCGCATCACCGCGAAGGGCCCCGAGTTGACGGTCGAGTTCAACGGCACCGTGACCGTCCATGCCAATAACAGCAAGTTCAAGGAAGGGCCGATCGCACTTCAGTTCGGCAACCACGGCAAGGTACCCGGCGGCACGATCAAGTGGCGCAAAATGCAGATCAAGCCGCTCTGAGCGGGCTGCACCAGGTGGCGTAAACAGCAGTCATCCGGCATCGGCCGGCGGAGCGCTGTTGCTGAACGGCGCCCGCTGCATCGCATGCACACCGACCCCCGCTGCGGCGGGGTTTGTGTTTGCGCATCTTGACAGTCCGCTGCGGGTCGATGGCTGCTGTTGACAGGCGCCACGAACGGTACCAAGCGCTTCTGCCAAGGCATTGAATCACTGAGACTTCCAGCCGATTAACAGCCGCAATAAGTGCCTGTTTCTTGGCGGTCGGTGCCTGTCCTCAATCGTCAACGCTCGCCGCGAGAGTCACGTGTTCACGACGCTCGGTCCGATCGCCATTCTTTAAATATTCGACTCTCGAGGATCGGCTGCGGATCAATTCCCCATGCCACGATGCCTTGCCATGGCCTGATCGCCATCAAGGAAAACCATCTGGGAGGGGTGACTACGCAAAGTGGGAGGAACCACCCATGCGCAATATCTGACGTAACGAGATACTGCCGCTGTGATAGTGGATGTCCAGAGGGGCGGTTTGTATGTCGCGCTTGAAGTCCTTCCAATGAGCCGTTGACCAATCGATTCAACTTTGCAGGGGAAAACACGATGAAAAGCATCCATTTTGCTTGGCTGTTGGCGGCAGGGCTGGCGTTTGGCGCTGGTGTGGCTTCAGCTGCGGCGCCGAATTTGGTTGTAAACGGGGATTTTGAAGGCGGTAACGTCAACTTCACTTCGTCATACAACTTCACTAGCTACACTCCGGGAGGAAACACTACAGAAGGTCAGTACACCGTAAGTGTCAATCCGTATCCATGGAATTCCAGTTTTATTTCGGCGGGTGATCACACCAGTGGTAGCGGCCTCATGTTCGTTGGCAACGGCAGCCCGACAGACGGCGCCATTGTTTGGCAGTCCAGCCTGATCGCAGTCAGTACAGCGACTGACTATTTCTTTGAGGCTTGGGTCATGAACGTGTGCTGTACCTCTGCTTATACCGGTGCCAACAGTGCATCGATCCTCGAGTTTTCGATCAATGACGTGTCCGTGGGTACGAAAACGACCAATCTCGCAAACGCCGGTACCTGGGAAGGGCTTAGCACTTCCTGGAACTCTGGTGGCGCCACAACCGCGACACTGAAGCTCATCAACCGCAATACCGCGGCTGGCGGTAACGACTTCGCGATTGATGACATCAGCCTTAGCATCGAGTCAACTGTTACCCCGATACCGGAGCCGGAAATCTACGCGATGATGGGTATGGGCCTCGGACTGCTGGGTTGGGTCGGACGGCGCAGGAAACAGCAGGCGGCGTAACCGATAGACCGTTACAGAAAAACCCCGCTGCGGCGGGGTTTCTTTTTGCCGGCCTTGACTGACCCGATTCAGGTCTGCAGCGGGCGGTCGCAGAGGGCCGTAAATCGTCTGCGGGTTGTTTAAAATTCACCGGCTCACTGCGAGCAGCTGCGGACTCACAAGCGCAATCAGCAGGCGTTTTTTCAAGCCATAGGCCTGCCCGCAATCGCCAATGCTCGCGGGCATTCGCCGAGCAAGCCGGGTTGTTGCCTGTTTGGCTACAGCTTGACGCGTTCATGGCGCGAGCGTAGCGTTTTGGCGCGCGCCTCAGCCAGACCAGAGCCACAGTAGTGCGGGGCTGCTTCTATCCGGGAGACGGCGGTTATGAATAGCGAGCCGGGGAAAGCAAATGCCGGACTGCTGGGTGTTTTCAACAGCATTGCGGCGTCCTATGAGCGCAGGGGCCCACGCTTCTTTTCGCATTTCGGCGAGCGCCTCGTGGAGCGCATGCGAATTGCTTCCAATGCTCATGTCCTCGACGTGGCAACCGGCAGGGGCGCTGTTCTGTTTCCGGCTGCGGCATGCGTCGGCGAGCGAGGACAAATCACCGGTGTCGACTTTTCATCGGCAATGATCAGCGAAACGGCAGCCGAGGTTGACGGCTTGAAAATAAGGAACATAGAGCTACGGCAAATGGACGCGGGAAATCTGGAGTTTCCCGACAGCACCTTTGATTATGTGCTGTGCGGGCTCAGTCTCTGGTTTTTCCCAAACCCGCAGCAGGCCCTGCAGGAGTTCTTCCGGGTGCTGAAGCCGGGCGGGCGCGCAGGACTGACTACCTTCCACAAAGATAGTCCCATTCAGCAGGTATATGTGCCGGCATTGCGACGTCATCTGCCGCCCGCCAAGGATGCAGGCACGGTGTCGCCCCCAAGGTTCGATACCGCGGAGCAGCTCGATTCAGCACTTCGGCAGGCGGGATTCAACGGGATGCAGATTGAAGCCGAGGAGCGCGATTTCGTATATGCCAGCGAGGATGAATTATGGGAAGTGGTTTTGGCCGGGGGATACAAAAGATTCGTCGACCAAATGTCAGACTCGGCGCGTGAAAATGCGAAGGCCGATCTGTATGAACACCTTCAGCCGCTAAAACGAGCGGACGGAGTCCATGCCGCATATCGTGTCTGGTTCGCGAGTGGCATCAAGGCACAGTGACAAAGCAATCCACCCGGGATCGACAGCCGGTGTTCGCCGCGTATCGCTCACGCTGTCGCCGGCGGTCCGCTCGCTGAATCGGCCGCAGCCCCTCAGCGCTTGCGCCGGGCCTCGTTGATGATTTCCTGGCGCACGTCGGTGATCTCGCGCGCGCGCGAAGTGTGCACGCCGGTGCAGTGCTCCGTGCGCGGGCAATTGGTGCTGCGCGGGCAGATCACGCGAGCGGGGCGCAGCAGCGCATCCTCGACCCAGGCGATATTGAGCACCCGCGCCACCGCGCGGATCGCTTCGGCCGCGGCGGCGGGGATCTTGCCCTCGCCGCGGTGGCGCACGCATTCCTCGGTGATCGCCGCGACGATGCTGTCCGCATCGCTGGTGTGCGAGCGCAGCGCCGGCACCAGGTCGATGCCGACCGACAGCACGTGCGGATTGCCTGCCATGTCGGCGGTGCGCCGCGAGTGGCAGCAGTAGAGCAGGGACTGGTCGCCGTCGCGCAGCACTGAAATCTGCGAACCGCGGTCGCCGCCGCTTTTGGCGTCGAGCATGCGGAACACCGCCCAGTTCGGACAGGGGTCGGTGACCTGCGCCATGTTGCCCCAGGGCAGCGGGATGCCGTTGCCGCGGTAGACGGCGCGCAGGTAGCCGGGCGGATAGGCATCGAAGAAATGCCAGTACGGATACGGCGACACCTTGGTGATGCGCCGCATCACCGCCGCCGGCGTGAGCTGGATCTTTTCGCCGGCCTCGATCCGGTACGACTCCCGCGTCAGGAAGCGCCGGAACGGGACTTTCGGGCACAGCAGCGCGCCGGCAAAGAAGCTGCACTCGAAATCGCGCCACGCGTGCAGCACATCCTGCGGGCTCATGCCGCCGCTGGCGGTGCCTTCGGGGCTGCCGCCCATTTCGCCGCCGGTGGCGTGCGCCGCTTTCAGGCCGTCGCCGCCATGCAGGATCTTGTGGCCGAGATGGGAGGCGATGTCGAACTTGAGCCGCGCCGGATCGGATTCCAGCGCGCGGTTGACATAGATCGTGTTCGGCGCCTCGTAGAACGAGCGCACCATGCTGCGCAGCTCGCGATCATTGTCGCGCGCGAGCACGGGCTTGCGGTCGAACCAGTGCAGCTTCAGGCCGTGGTGGCGGCACAGCCGCATCAGGTCGTCGACGTCGAGCGGGAATTTGCGCTGGCCGACGTCCTCGGCGGCGCGTTCGAGGTCGGGAAAATCGTTGCGCGACATTTCCTGGTGCGAGCGGATCAGCAGGTGCGCGAACTGCCGCCCCGTGGTGCCGGTCTGCGCGAGCAGCTCGGGGATCGCCGCCTGCAGCAGTTCCTTCGAGAACAGGAACGCCGGCTCCAGCGGCACCGCCGCCGCGCCGCCGCTGCGCTGCTGGGTGACCGCGGCGTCGGTTTCCGGATTGTTGTCGAGGAACCAGCCCGGCTCGCGCTGGAACAGCGCCGACAGCAGGTCGAGCACGTCGGCGGAGGGCACGCGCTTGCCGCTCTCGATCATGCTCAGGTAGGACACCGACGGCGCCTTCTCCGGATCCTGCTGGATGCAGCGCGCGGACAGTTCCTCCAGCGTGAGGCCGTTCCGTTTGCGCAGCGCGCGCAGCTTGGTGCCGAGGAAGTGACTCTGGCGGGTGTGCTGGCTCATGGCGGCGGGGCCCCTCCGTGTGAAAGCGGGGTTGTGAAAACCCGTGGTGAAACCGGGATTTATGTGAAATTAACATTGTGAAATTTCTATTGTCAAATTTTTCACCAGATTGGCCTATATTGCATCGCAAGACGGCCGATCCGGCGGCCGGCATCCACGAGGAGGAACACCATGCAATACAACATCCTGATACTCGGCGCATCCTACGGCTCGCTGCTGGGCACCAAACTGCTGATGGCGGGGCACCGCGTGTCGCTGGTCTGCACCGCCCCCACCGCCCGCCTGATCAACCGCGAGGGCACCCGCGTGCGCTTTCCGGTGCGCGACCAGGCGCTGCCGCTGGAGATCGCCTCCCGCGACCTGCCGGGCGTGCTCAATGCGGCGACGCCCGACGAGGTGGACCCCAACGGTTACGACCTGATCGTGCTCGGCATGCAGGAGGCCCAGTACGGCACCCAGGGCGTGCGCGGACTGATGCGCCGCATCGCGCGCTCGCACAAACCCTGCCTCGCGATCATGAACATGCCGCCGCTCGCCTACCTGCGCCGCCTGCCCGGGCTGGCGGTCGACGCGCTGCAGGGCAGCTACACCGACCCTGCAGTGTGGGACGGCTTCGATCCCGCGCTGATCACGCTGGCGAGCCCCGACCCGCAGGCCTTCCGCCCGCCGGAATGCGGGAAGAACGTGCTGCAGGTGGGCCTGCCGACCAATTTCAAGGCGGCGCGTTTCGAGTCCGACGAACACAATGCGATCCTGCGCCAACTCGAAGCCGACATCGACGCCGCGCGCTTCAGCGTGGACGGCGTGGCGACGGAAATCCCGGTCAAGCTCAAGGTGCACGACTCCATTTTCGTGCCGCTCGCCAAGTGGCCGATGCTGATCGCCGGCAACTACCGCTGCGTGCGTCGCCACGACATGATCCCGATCCGCGAAGCGGTGCATGGCAACCTCGACCTGTCGCGTCGCGTCTACGAATGGGTGATCGGCCTGTGCATGACGCTGGGCGCCGATGCCGGCGACCTGGTGCCGTTCGAGAAATACGCGAAAGCAGCCGAGGGCCTCGGCAAACCGTCATCAGCCGCACGCGCGCTGTTCGGCGGTGCCGAACACATCGAGCGGGTCGACAGCCTGGTGCGGCGCATTGCGTGGCAGCGTGGCACGGAGTGCGCGGTGCTCGATGACATCGTCGAGCTGGTCGATGCGCGGCTGGAACAGAACCGCACGCCAGCCGACGAGCCGGTGTTCGGCTTTGCGCCGATGCCGAGCATGGCGTAGTTACAGCAGGAGGGGGTTGAAAACGGGGCCGCAGAGCCCCGTTTTCTGATCTGGCGTTCGAGCCCGTGTTGCTCCCCAGGCAGCACGGTGTTACCGAGTTACCGGGTCCGGACAACCCGGGGCAGTTCAGTCTGTCCCCGATTACCCGTACCGGAATGCATAACACCGGAATCGCCGGATGCCGAAAAGCCGGCCCCGGGGCCGGCTTTTCTCAGGCAGCGGCGGGGCCGTGCCCGGGGACCGCGGAACCGTTCCGCTTAAAGTGCGCCAGCGTACAGTGCAACCATCGCCGAAGGGTTATGGTGACTAACGGTGGCTGCCGCATCATGCAAAGTGCGATGCGGGTCGCATGCCGCAGCGAAGCGAAAGGCAAAAATCCCATGAACAGCATCGTCTACATCGTCGGCCTGGTGGTCATCGTCATTGCCGTGTTGTCGTTTTTCGGCCTGCGTTGAAGGGGCTGGAATTGGTATGTGATCCTTCGGGTTGACCGACACAAGGTGTGCCTGCCATGAAAAAACCAGTGCGTTCCAGCAAGGCCCCTGCCGGCAGAAAAGGCAGCATGCCCGGTCCGTTCATCGAATCCGGGCACCCTGATCCGGACAACAGCGGCCCGGCCGGTCGCCAGGAAGTCCGGCAGGAGATCCACCGGACGAATGTGCCGCGCCAGTCCCAGCGTCCCGCCGAACGCAGCAACCAGCGGCGCAGCCGCAAGTCCTGACCGGCCGTCGTACGCCTGACCAGGCGCGAGGGCCGGTTACCGCGGCGCCGAATTCGCGTCGTAAAAAAATTCGTGCATCATGAATTCCTCGAGTCCGGCGTTATCCCTCGGGTGAGCCGACAGCATCAGACTGCGCCCCAGCCGCTGCGACACCCACAGGAAATCCTCCTGCGTGTTTTCCCGAATGATGGCGATCATCCGGCGGACCACGGCAAGACGGATGTCGCTGTCGTTGCCCTTGCGCACCTCGATCAGCTGTTTGGTATTGCGGCCGATGTCCTTGCTCCAGCCATAGAAGATGAATTCGGCATAGTCGACACTCATGCGCTCGATCTGAAACATGCCGCCGCCCTGCCGCGGGTCGTAGCCGAACGTGCGGTCGCGCTGCGAACCGAGATTGCCGGCGATGATGCGATCGGTGCGGGCAGCGGCCTCGTCGCCCGCAGAGGGCGGTGTCGGCGCGGAATCACCGCGGGCGCGGCGCCGGGCTTCGATATAGGAAGCCATGTCGCCCTCGATCGCGCGTGGTGCGGGCTGCGGCGCGGGAACCGGCGGTGCAACCGGCGCCGGCGATGGCATGTCGGGCTTCGGCTGCTTCAGTGCGATGACCGGGGGTGCGGGCTGCGGGCGCGGCACCGCTTGCGGCCGCTGGGCGCGCAGTGCAGGTGCGGGCGAGGGTCGCGGCCGCGCAGCGATCGCGGGGGGACTCGGCGGTGCCTGCGGCATCAGTCTCAACGACAACTGGGGGCGACCGTCGGGATCTTCACCTGTCCCCGGCAGCTGGACCGTGATCGGTGGCAGCTCCCATAATGCCGCGAGGTGTACCAGTATCGACAGCGCGACTGCCACCCCGATTCGGGGTACCGCCACGCGCTCGTTGCTGGTGCGGAATACGTCGATCCGGTCGATCATCAATCCGTCGTTGCGATGCCAAGATTGGGTTGCCCGGACGACGGGTCAAAGGGACCAAGCTTGTCAATCTTTGGTTTTGCAGCCCGCCAATATAGCGTGCCAGCCGCTCGAACGCCTGGATAAAAACATAAATAAAAACAGATGGTTAAAATATAATGCAGCCTGACCCGCGGCGGCTTGCCCTGACGCGACAACAACAGCCCGGAGGAGGAGTCACCATGAACACCAGAATCGGCATCACCATGCTTGCGCTGTGCATTGCAGCCATTGCGACCGCCGCCCATGCCCAGACGTTCCCGAACCGGCCGCTGCGGGTGCTGGTGCCGCTGGCGGCGGGCGGCGGCATGGACAGCGTCACCCGCAACGTCGCGACGAGTTTTGCAGGGGCGCTCGGGCAGAGCGTCGTCGTCGACAACCGCCCCGGTGCCGGCAGCCTGGTCGCGCTCGAAATCCTCGCCGAAGCCGCGGCCGACGGCCACACGCTGATGATGATCAGCGCCACCACCGTGATCTACCCGCTGCTGTATACCTCCCGCCTCGATCCCGCGCGGGATTTTGCGCCGGTGTCGCAGGTCACCGCGCAGGGCTACGCGCTGGTCGTGCATCCGTCGCTGCCGGCAAAATCGGTGCTCGAGCTGGTGAAATACGCGAAGGCGAATCCGGACAAGCTGACCTACGCCTCGTCCGGCATCGGCAGCCCGATCCACATGACCACCGAACTGTTCCAGATCGCCACCGGCACCCGGCTGACCCACGTGCCGTACAAGGGCATGGGCGCCGCCTACGCGGACCTCGTTGGCGGACGCATCAGCTTTTCATTTGCGACCATCATTTCGTCGCAGGGCCACATCAAGAACGGGCGCCTGCGCGCGCTGGCGGTGTCGACGGGCAAGCGCGCACCGGCGATGCCCGACACGCCGACGATGGCCGAGGCCGGCGTGCCCGGCGTCGTTGTCGTCAACTGGTACGGCCTGATCGCACCGAAGGCGACGCCGAAAGCCATCATCGACCGCGTCGCCACGGAAACCGCGAAGGCAGTGAAAGCGCCGGCGATGATGAAACACCTGATCGCCGACGGCTCCGAGGGCGTGGGCTCGACGCCCGCGGAGTTCACCGCCCACATCCGCGCCGAGAGCGCGCAGTGGCGGCGGGTGATCAAGCAGGGCGGCATCAAGGCCCGCTGAACCGGCGAGCGACCGGCAACAACGGCGCCCGCGGGCGCCGTTTTTTTCGAAGCGTGGCGCGCTACCGCGTCTTGATGCCGGCCTTCTGCACGATGTCGGTGTACTTCGCGATCTCGCCCTTGATCAGCTTGGTCAGTTCCTCGGGGCTGCTGCCCATGGGGTCCAGCGCCTGCTGGCGGTAGAACTCGCGCACTTCCTTCGCATCCAGCGCCTTCTTGACCTGCGCGTTCAGCGTGGTCACCACGTTCTTCGGCGTACCCGCGGGCACGAATACCGCATACCACTGGTCCGTCACAAAACCGGGATAAAAGGTATTCATCGTCGGCAGGGCCGGATTCCACGCGGTCGGCTTCTCGGTGGAGACGGCCAGCGCGCGCACGCGCTTGGCATTGATATGCGGCATCAGCGCCGGCGGCGTGTTGAACAGCATGTCGGCTTCGCCGGTGGCGAGCCCCAGCCCCGACGGACCACCGCCCTTGTACTGGATGATGACGCTTTTGGCCTTGGTGAACTGCTTGAACATTTCCGCGGACAGGTGGCTGGTGGTGCCCACGCCGTTGGCGGCGATGTTCAGTCCGCTCGGCGCCCTCAGGGACAGTGCAACCAGTTCCTTCACCGACCTCGCCGGAACGCTGGGATGCACTGCCAGCACCAGCGCCGTGTTGCTGACCCAGGTGACCGGGTCGAGATCCTTCAGCAGGTCGAAGCGGATGGACTTCTTCTGCATTACCGCATTCAGTGAAATCGAGGCCGAGGTCATGAGTACCGTGTAGCCGTCGGGCGCGGCCTTGGTGACGGCTTCGGCGCCGATCAGCCCGCCGTTGCCGGTGCGGTTCTCGACGAGGAAGTTCTGCCCCAGGCCCGCGCGCAGCTTGTCCGCGAGCAGGCGCCCCTGCAGGTCGGTGCCGCCGCCGGTGCTGAACGGGACGATGAAGCGGACCGGTTTTTCGGGATAAGCCGCGGTTGCGGCAGTGGCGATACCCAGCGCCAGCGTGACCGACAGCGTGATGCGTCCTGCAATGTTCCTGTGTGACATGAGCACTCCTCCTGGTGATGACTTGTTGTCAATTATGCGTTGCCCGGACATGCTAGCTGTTTTGACGCGGCGTGGGTATCCCGGCCGGAGGCGGAGCGCCTTCAGCAGCAACGACCTAAGTAATTGTTTTTATTGATTATTTTAGATAGCGCTCGCGCAATCCCACGGCGCGAATGTTCGCCTCGCGAATCACGCGCCGAATGTGAAGCGGCTGCCGACGTTGGAGTAGACCACTTTATCGGGCATGTGCTGGCGCAGCATGTCGATGAAGCGGTCGCCAGTGCAGTGCATCGGCACGATCACGTCGGGATTCAGCGCCTGCAGTTCGCGCAGGCTGTGCTGCAGGTAGTCCACGTTTGCGGGCCCGAGGTGGAAACCGCCCATCACCGCGTGCACCTTGTCGACGTTGGCGGCATTCATCGCGCTCTTCACCGTGTTGATGATGCCGGTGTGGCCGCAGGAGGAAATCACCACCAGGCCTTTACCCTTGACGATGTAGCAGGTCGCGTGTTCGTCGGGGTGGGTGTCCTTGACGAGTTTCCCCTCGCGCTCGGCCCCGGTGAAGTGGTCGTCCACCACCAGCGAGCCGCCGGTGACCGTTTCGAAGGAGCTGCGCTCGATATAGCCGGAGGTGAACGGGCCGTCCAGCGCCTGCGGCTGCGGGCAGCACATGGGCATGACCTGCTGCGCCTCGAGTGCTGCGCGGTCGAGCGTGCACCACTTCAGCGTCTCGCCGCCTTCCTTGACCCACTTGGTGCGGAACACCGTCTCACCGCCGACATAGAGCGCGATGTCGTCGCGCATCTGCGCGCGGTGCTGCTTCACGAAACCCTGCAGCCCGCCGAAATGGTCGAGGTGGCCGTGGCTCAGGATCAGGCCGTTGATCTTGCCCGGTTCGATGCCGAGCAGCTCGAAATTGCGGTTGATGATCTCCGGCGTGTAGCCGAAGTCGAGCACGTACTGCGCCTTGGCGCCGTTCTGCTCCGACGCGAGGTGCAGCGACAGCCCCCACTCGCAGGCGAAGGTGCTCTCGGGCCGGCCGACGATGCGGCCGACATGTTCGACCTGCACGTGCGGGTGCGCCATGCGCGGCAGGAAGCGCTCGTAGCGGGAATCGACGAGAACGCGGACGGTGAGGGCGTCGACGACGGGGGCTGTGAAGGGGCTGGTGGAAGACATGGCGATTTTTCCTTCCTGTGGTGTCAGCAAAATGTATTGTTATTGATCAGCAAAGAAGAAAAATAACACTTGCTGCGCAGGTAAAAATTAATAACGCCAAAACAACAGCTTACCGGTCTGCCTGAGCACAGGGACCGGCCGCATGTTCCAGATCCGTATTTGTTTGCGGCGGAATCGTGGGCTGCCCCCTTGTCAATCCCGGTCACTGGTCACAGCCCATCGCATCTCGGTTATGATTTCGCCGCAGTCCAGCCAAAAAAACGTCCACCGGAGGAGAAAGTCATGTCGAGCATCACCTTGCGCGCTGCGCTCGTTTGCGCCGCAGTCCTATCCGCACTTGCCGCAGGCCAGCTGGCGGCGCAGCAGTATCCGACGAAAATCGTCCGTGTCGTGAATCCCAACGCGCCGGGCGGCAACAGCGACGTGCTGTTCCGGCTGCTGGCGCCGAAGATGAGCGAAGCGCTCGGCCAGCAGTTCGTCATCGATTACCGGCCCGGCGCCGGCGGCAACATCGGTGCGGAAGCGGTGTCGCGCGCCGCGCCCGACGGCTACACCACGCTGATCGCGGCGGCGAGTTTCCTGATCAACCCGTCGATGCTGAAGACCCTGCCTTTCGACGCGGAGAAGGACTTCACGCCGCTCGGCGTCATCGTCGACATCCCGGCCGGCCTGATCGTGCATCCCTCGCTGCCGGTGAAGAGCGTGCAGGATCTCGTCGCGCTCGCAAAAAAGCGGCCAGGCGAACTGAACTTCTCCAGCTCCGGCCGCGGCGCGCTCGGCCACCTCTCGGGCGCACTGCTCAGCGCCTCGACCGGCATCAAGGTCACGCACATCCCCTACAAGGGCGCGGGTCCGTCGATCGTCGATCTCATCGCCGGCCAGGTGGAGTTCTCGTTCGTCAGCATCCCGGCGATCACCGGACACCTGCAGAGCGGGCGGCTGCGCATGATCGCGCAGTGCGGCGACAAGCGCTTCGTCTCCTTCCCCAACGTGCCGACCATGGTCGAATCGGGCGTGGCGAACTTCGTGGTCACCAGTCCCTTCAGCTACCTAGGTCCCGCGGGCATCCCGAAGCCGATCGTGGATAAACTCAACGGCGCATTGCGGGCGTCGCTGAACGATCCGAAGAACAACAAGACCCTCATCGACCGCGGCGCGCAGCCGATCGGCAACACGCCCGAGGAACACGCGGCGCTGATCAAGTCCGAGATCGCGAAGTGGAAGAAGGTGGCGGCAGCGGCGGGCTTGAAGCCGCAGTAAGTCGGTCAGCAGTAGCGGGCGGGTGGCCTGAGAGCGGCCACTGAAGTGAACAGGGCCGGTGCAGCACTTCGGAGAAGCTGCACCGGCCCTGTTGTTTGGAAATTAAAAAATAGCAATAAAAACAAATGGTTAAATAATCCCGTATTCGCGCCATCAGTGCGAGGTTCTAACAACGCTGGCCCGCCTGGACCGTGCTGTCTATAATGCGGTGATTAGCACGATAAAGAGTGCTCCACGAAGCGATGCATCAGAGATGACGAGACCGACATGAACTCCATTTCAGCGAACGACCTGAAAACCAAGGGCGTCAGCGCGATTGAGCGCGCGCTTGAGGATCAACCCGAAGTGTCCGTGACGGTTCGCGGCCAGGCCAAATTCGTGGTGATGAGCCGCGAACAGTACGCACACCTGCGCGAATGCGAGCTCGAGGCCGCGCTGGCCGAATCGAAGGCGGATCTGGACGCCGGCCGTTTTGTCAAAGAATCGGTCGAACAACACCTCAAGCGCCTCGCCAAGCTGGCGGTGTGAATGGTGTGGCAGCTCGTATTTACCGAGCAGTACAACCGCCGCGCCGCGCGGTTTCTCAAACGCCAACCGGACGCCGCCGGGCAATACGCCAAAACGCTCAAACTGCTGGAAGCCAATCCGCACCACCCGTCATTGCGGCTGCATGCATTGAAAGGCAGATTGTCGGGTCTGCATAGCGTATCGATCAACCTGAGTTACCGCATCACCCTGGAAATGGTGATCACGAAGTCGGAGATCGTGCCGATCAATGTCGGCGTCCACGACGACGTGTATTGATGTTGTTGCAGGGGCACTGCAAGCTCGACGCCTTCAGCCTGTCGAGCGGCAGCGCATCCGGATCATTGTTGCCGCCGGTGAAATCGTATTTGACGCGGCCGGTCCAGCGCGTGGCGGCAGGCGGCAGGCCCGCGGGCAGGAGTGGGGTGAAATCAAAGGGGAGGGTGGTCATGGACATTCTTCTGCGGAATTTTTTTATTGAGATGGGGGCGTTAAGGCATCCGACGCCATTGATCAGACCCCATGGATTCTCGCGAACAAATCGACTCCGGAACTTTTGGAGTATCTGTCCTGGTATCCGGCATGGGGGGATGCTAGCGGCTTGACAGTGCGGATTCCAGCCCGTTTGAAAACTTTGTTGCCCAGTCGCCCCGGGTAACAAACGGTTACAAAAAATCGGGCGGTCGCATCAGCCAGCTCCGGGCAGATGGCGCTAGTATCACGACCGTGCCGGGCAGGTCGTGCGGAGTGGTCGTCCTGTCGCATGTCCGGGAACCTGGCCGGGTTGCCAGAAACAGGTGGTTTGCTCGTATGATTTCGGGCAGGCAGCGGTGGCTGGATTGGCGGGATGGCCGAATGAAACTTCTGATCGCGGTGATGATGATGGTGCGATGGTGCAGTACCGGCCTGCGCCCTTGCTTTGTGATGCACCGTCTGCTGGCGGTCCTGCTCATTTCGGGCTGGGGCGCCGCGGAAGCGGTGGCCGCCCCGCTGGGTCAGGACAACGCCCGCCACCTGCTCAACCGCGCCGGACTGGGCGCGAGCATTGCCGAGGTCGAGACCTATGCGCGGCTCACGCGCGCGCAGGCCACCGAGCGCCTGCTTGCGGTGAAGGGCGGCGTGGTGCCCGCCCCCGGCTGGGTGGATGAGCCTTATTTCCCGCCGGGCCGCTTCCGCACGCTCGATGCCGAGACGCGCACCCGCCTGCAGGCCGAGCGCATCGAGCGCGGCATCGGTCTGCGCGAATGGTGGCTGCGGCAGATGCTGGCCACGCCCGATCCGCTGCGCGAGCGCATGACGCTGTTCTGGCACAACCATTTCGTCTCGGGCATGCAGAAAGTGCTATCGCCGCAGCTGATGTACCGGCAGAACGTGCTGCTGCGCGAACATGCGCTGGGCAATTTCGGCACGCTGCTGCATGCCGTGGCGCGCGACCCCGCGATGCTGCGCTACCTCGACAGCGCCTTCAACCGCAAGGGCCGCCCCAACGAGAATTTCGCGCGCGAACTGATGGAGCTGTTCACCCTGGGCGAGGGGCATTACACCGAGCAGGACGTGAAGGAGGTGGCGCGGGCCTTCACCGGCTGGAGCCTCAACCCGGAGACCGGCGGCTTCGTGTTCCGGCCGGCCGTGCACGACGACGGGCCCAAGACCGTGCTCGGCCGCCAGGGCAATTTCGGCGGCGACGAGGTGCTCGACATCCTGCTCGAGCGCCCGGAAACCGCCACGCTCATCGCGGGCAAGCTGTGGCGTGAATTCGTGTCGCCGCAGCCCGTGCCGGCCGAGGTGGCGCGCATTGCCGATGCGTTGCGCGGCAGCGGCTACGACATCCGCGCCGCGCTGCGCGTACTGTTCAACTCCGACGCTTTTTATGCGCCCGCCAACCGCGGCGTGCTGGTGAAATCGCCGGTGGACCTGGTGGCGGGCACGCTGCGGCAGTTTGAATTCGAAGTGCCGGACGTGCTGCCTTTCGTGCTGGCCATGGGGCAGTTCGGGCAGGTGCTGTTCGCCCCGCCCAACGTCAAAGGCTGGCCCGGCGGGGAACTCTGGATCAATGCCACCACGCTGCTGCGGCGCAAGCAGCTGCTCGACACCCTGTTCCAGGACCGCATGGCGG
>Ga0113563_10000304_pt1 | contig 22409 bp, 17 predicted proteins | sample Mud3Dept3metaG_FD_80117 | JGI IMG/M metagenome (GOLD analysis project Ga0113563, IMG submission 80117) | Freshwater wetland microbial communities from Ohio, USA, analyzing the effect of biotic and abiotic controls - Mud 3 Core 4 Depth 3... | ecosystem: Environmental > Aquatic > Freshwater >... | reverse complement strand
GCGCCCAGAATAAACAGCGTGTTGGTCACCAGGTAGCGCTTCCACAGGCGTCGCGGCTCGGAACACAACCGATGCAGCCACTCGAGGCCAATGTTCTGCATCCAGACCGGCGCTCTCTGCACGGTTCCGGCGTAGAAATCGAAGGCCGCGCCGACACCGATCATCACGGCCTTGACCCGTCCGCGATGCTCCGCCATCCATATCTCCTGTTTTGGACAGCCGAGGCCGATGAACACCGCTCCCGCTCCCGATTCATTGATGCGCGCCACGTCTGCGGCGTCTTCCTCAGGAGTCAGCGGACGAAACGGAGGCGAATAGGTACCTGCAATACGCAATCCCGGAAACGCCTCCCGCAACCTTGCGGCGAGCAGAGTCAGCGTTGCGTCGGTGCTCCCGTAGAAATAAACCGCGTCGCCGCGCGACTCGGCCAGTGCAAAATACCGCCACATGAGGTTGGCGCCACTGATCCGCTGCTGCTCGCCAAACCCCAGCCGCCGCAGCATCCAGGCAACCGGCATGCCATCGGGCGTCGCCATATCCGCCTTATTCACGACCCGCAGAAAATCCTGATCCTGCGTGGTGGTGATCACCATATGCGCGTTGCAAAGGCACGCGTAGCGCGATTCGCGCGCCGCGGCCCACGCAGAAATGCGCGCCAGTGCTTCATCCCAGGTCAGCGCATCGATGAAAGCACCGAGTACGTGCGCTCCGCGTCGAACCGTCTCACTGCTCATTGATTGCTGACCTGTGGCCGCGCCGCGGCGATCGCATCAGTATAGATAGTCATGAGCTGCCTGTAATTCGTCTCCGGCGTATATCTTGCCATGTACTCACGCCGCGCGTTTGCACCCATTTCACGCAGCGCGGCAGGATTCTCTTCGGCCCACGCCATCTTCTGCGCGAGATCATCTGCATTGCCCGCCTCGAACAGCAAGCCCGTCTTGCCGTCCTTTACGATTTCAGCCATGGCACCCAGCCGGCTGGCAATCACGGGAAGACCGCAGGCAAAAGCCTCCACGATCGTGCGCGGGAAATTCTCGTAACAAATGCTCGGCACCATAAGGTAGGCAGCCTCGCGCATCCGGGTAGAGATCGCTTCCGGAACCTGCCAGCCGAGCAGGCGAATACCCGGCGAGGCCTCCAATGACGACTGTTCCGGACCAGTGCCGATCACATCGATGACCGCAGGTTGGCGAGTCGCAGCGGCGCGCGCAAGGACACGCGTCCCTTTCTCGGACGATAACCGGCCGACGAACAACGCCCCCGAGCGCTGCCGCTCATTTTCAGTCAACGGTAAATCGACAAAATTCGGTTTGACGGAAATCCGCTCGCCCGCTAGCCCGCCTGCAATGAACTTGGCGCGGCTGAACTCAGTCAGCGCAATGTAACGGTTCACCTTGGTCCGGTAGGTGCCGAGCGTTCTGTGCACGCCAATCATCGACGCCACAACCGCAGTCTGCGGCACAGATCCGCGATAGCAACGATGGCGGACGGCCGGCCACGGAAACCGGCCGAGGCAATCCTCGCACACCCGGCCCTCGCGCAGGAACATCGCCTGGGGACACAACAGACGGAAGTTGTGCAGCGTTTGTACTACCGGGACACCCGCTCTGACGGCAGCCGCATACAGCGAGGGAGAAATCAGCGGGAAAGTGTTGTGAGCGTGAATCACGTCCGGCTTGAAGGCCGCAATCCTGCGCACCAGATCGGTAACTGTCCGCGCGGACCAAACCGTCTGAACAGCCGCTGCCATCCCCGAGAGATGATCGATCTCGTCATTGTGGCGAGAAAATAGTTCGACTTCATGGCCGCGCTCCTGCAGCAGCCCAATCTCGGCATCGACGACCGAGTCTTCGCCGCCGCGCTGCTGGTAGGCATTGTGCGCGACCAGGACCCGCATATGCCGTCCGGCGGACGCATCTGACATCTTGACGCCTAAGCCAGCGCCGCGAGCGAGGCGTCGATCACGCCGGCCGCCGCCGCAGCGTAAGTGTGGCCCGCCACCAGCTGCGGCGAGTTGCGCGCAAACGTTTCGTACAATTGTTCGTCCGTGAGCAGACGCTGCGCCGCAGCTGCCCACTCTTCGACATCCGGATTGCGTACAAAAGCGTTCACGCCATCCTGAACTATTTCTCCCACCGCACCCGCGAATGGCGTCGCAATAACCGGCAACCCCGCGGCGCAGGCCTCGTTGAGGACGACGCCCCACGGATCCCATGAAGTGGGGAACAGGAATATCCGGGCCGATCCGTACAACCCGGGAAGCTCCGCCTGGCTCGCAAAGCCGTGGAAGGTAACATCGGCCCCCGTCGCGCTCGCCGCACTCGCGCGCAACTGGGATTCCAGTTCACCACTACCGACGAACAACAGGGAGACGCGGCGTCCCAGAAGCGCGGTTACCCTCTCCGCCACGTCGATCGCGAACAGCGGGTCCTTCACCTGGACCAACCGCCCGCAAAACAACAGGTCATAGCGCTTGGGTTGGGTTCGGGCATGCCGAAAGCGTCGATTATCGACGCAAAGATGCGACTTGAACAACCGCTCGTTCGCGATGCCATAGGAACGATACAGATCGAACGAACCGTCGCTGGAGCCTATGAAAGCGGCGCTGCGCCTGAAAACGATACGGCGCACCCGTTTGTGTATCGCCGATAAATTGCGCTCCGACGTGAGCGTGCCGTCGGTCCAGCATATGTGTTTGCACCCATGGAGCCGGGCGTAGAGAAACGCATACAGATGGGTGGGATTGAATCCGCTGGTAATTACAACGTCGGGGTCTATGGCCTTCAGTTGCCTCAGCACGCCCAGATTATTGTGTATGAAGCGGCCATGCAGCGTGGCGAAAGACTCACGCAATACCACCGACTTGAACTTAAATGGTTCCAGGTCCCAAGGACGATTCGGCTCCCGCTCGGCACAAAAGATCGCGGTGAAGTCGATACGGCTGTCAGCCGCAATACGGTTGTATACCGGCACGCGGTACGGCGCGGGAATGTTCGTAACCAGCACAACCTTGGGCGCGAATTGCGATTTCGTGTGCGCCGCGGTGCCCGGCGCCTGCCGAATCTCATTGTGGGAATGAGTCACAATATCCTCAATCAAAGGTATTTTTCCAGGCAGGCTGTCAACGACGCCGGGCTGTTCAACAGCCATTCGCAGCGCGAGCTGCTGCACTTCGCGATTGCTCAGCCGGCCTCCGGCCGGAATGCGCTCGGCGGCATAGCGCAGAAAGTTGTCCATTTGCCGCCAGCCATCGAACGCCTCCAACTCCCACGAATGCCCCCAGAGATGGAACACCCCGCCATGCAGACACACGTAATCGAGCAGTGCGCGCAGTCTGAACAACAAATCACTGCTCCGCAAGGCGATCCGCAACAGGTCGTAGCGCGGTCCCCACTCGCCCTGCCTGATGAAATTTCGCACGAACACGCGGCGCTTATGGTTGCAATATTGGATCATCGTCGGCATGCGAAAAGGATCAACCGACAAGGTCCGAAAGAAATTTGCGGTGGTCCGGGCGTAATCATAGCCGGCATCGACCACCATTTGCCGGTGTTCCGGGGTGCCGTACCCGCCGGGATAACAGAAACCGCTCACGCGATGCCCCAGGATCTGCTCGATCTGGCTCTTTCCTCCCACAATCTGCCTGCGCGCCTCTGCCGCACCAACGGTCTTCAGGTAACAGTGATCGATCGTGTGCGAGCCGATCTCGAACCCCTGCCCGAGGCGCCGCATTTCCCCGGGAGGCATCACCGGCAAGCCCTCGCGGTTGGACAAGGGCATATAAAACGTGCCCTGGAATCCGTGCCGGGATAACAACGCGGCCACTCGCGCGTCGAGCGGATGGCCGTCGTCCCAGGAAGTCGTGAAGATGGCCTGGTTTTCCATGCAGTTCTCAGTTGGGCCGGGTCTGATCGCGCACCGAAACCGGCGCGACCAACTCGTCCGTCGCTCCCATCATTTCATCAATCGCGACAGTATAGCTCGGCCATTGGAGTTGGAATAAATCGAAGTGATCCGCGCCAAGTCGTCTGAGACTTTCTTACGGTACAATAATGCTCAAACATGGAACCCATGCCAGCTCCCAAATCGAATTCTCCCTCTCGACGGCTTTGGCTCATCTTCGGGTGGCTGCTTGTTCTACTCGTAATCTACTTTTCGCTGACGCCCGTCTCGCTCGAAGTGATGGTGGAGCCAGTATTCAAGCTCACGCCTCACCGCGGTTACGTTGTGCGCAAGCTTGGGCACGTGATCGCCTACGCTGCACTCATGTTCTGGTTCGGTAACCTCTACGAGACGTTGGCCAAGCGCTGGATTATTGCCATTGGACTGATCGCGTCGGGTATTGCCCTGGAATTCGTGCAGGGTTGGACCGGCTATCGACTCTTTAGAATAGCGGATATGGCGATAAATGCAGCTGGCGTAGCTGCGGGATGGGCGTTAGCTTCCCCGCCGATGCGGAATTATCTACGGAAATTCTTCAGCCGCTAACGAGCCTCGTCATCGGCCCCGTTTTTTTTTGATCCACTGCCGCGGTCAACGCCGTCGATCAGCGTTGGCAGAAGCCTGCGCAACAGCACTGGCATCGGATTGACACCCCCCGGCCGTTAGATTATAACTCGGCTCGGTTCGCGGCAACGCTGGTCACGCGGTAGCCTGGCTTGTTGTGTTTGGGGACTATACACGCTGAGCTGTCGCTGCGGCGACTGGCGGGTATCCTTCGAGTGCAGAAACTTTGCGCCACGTTCAAGTGGACCCGATTGATTTCGACTTAATGAAGATTCATCTCATCCCTGCCGCCGAGCTTTCGGCTGATCATGTTTCCGCATGGTCGCAGTTGCAGCGGTCCGAGCCGACCCTGGCCAATCCGTTCTTTCGACCCGAGTTCACGTTGGCCGTGGCTGCCCTGCGAGGTGACGTGAAGGTCGCGATGTGGGAACATTCGGGAGAACCGGCGGGGTTTCTGCCTTTTGAGCGCTCACGGTGGCGCATCGCTCAAGCCGTCGGCTGCCGTGTGAACCTGGCTCAGGGCGCGATTGCGCGGAGTGCGCTCGATTGGTCGCCTCGCGAGGTCGTGCGCGCTGCCGGATTGCGCGGCTTTCGCTTCGACAACCTGTTGGTATCGCAAAAGGCTTTCGCCCCTTTTCAATATCGCGCGGCACCGACGGTGTACTTTGATCTTTCGCAAGGATTCGAAAATTACCACAAAGGTCGCGGAAAGTCGGCGGCCACGTTCATTTCGCACGTCTTTCAAAAGGACCGCAAGGCCGGACGCGACCTCGGAGAAGTTCGACTGGAAATCAACCCGGGCCGTGCCGAGTTGCATCAGTTGCTGCAATGGAAGATAGCCCAATCCCGCGTTGCGCGGGAGCCATGCGTGCTCGGCGTCGATTGGATCGTTCGCCTGCACGAGCAATTGCTCGATCACTCAAGCGAGGATTTTTCCGGCACACTGTTCTGTCTGAAGATCGGCGAACGCCTGGCGGCGGCCTTTTACTGCCTCCGGTCTCGTGGGCTGCTGCAAGGGTGCGTTCTCGGCTACGATCGAAGTTTGGGCCCTTATGCCCCGGGCCTCGTGATCTTGATGCGAGTCGCGCAGATGGCAAACTCGCTGGGCATTACGCGTATCGACATGGGTCCCGGCGGCGGAGAATACAAGGAAAAACTGGCCTCGGGTTTTGAGCAGGTAGGCGAGGGCGCCGTAACCGCACAACAATGGCTCGCGCCGCTGTATCAAAATTGGATCCGCGCCAAGGATTGGCTGCGTACGACACGACTAGGGGTTCCAGCCCGACGCGTGCGCTATTGGATGTTCTCGGCGCGTCAAAAGCTGGGATATACCGACTAGTTCGTCCGGCTCGAAACATTTCCACTGCCATGAACATCCAGAGGACTGCCAACGCCTTGCGCCCAAAACACCTGTCGTGCCATCTATTGGAATTCTAATATCAATAAGAGCCATTTGGGCGATGCCGGCGGCGCCATGAGCGAAATGGAAACGCTGGCCGCACCCTTGCCCAACGCTCAGTCACGCGATACCGCCGCTCGTGCGTGCGCGCGGTCGGCGACATGTCGCGGGTCGGAGCGCAAGCTGCGTGTCGCGTTACTTGTCAATCAGGTTGCGCCGTACTACGTCCAGTTTTACCAGGAACTGTCGGAAACGCCCGGCTGGGATTTCAAGGTGTTCACGTGCATCGACCGCGAAATGGACCGTTTATGGGAAGTCCAGCAGCAGCTCCCATTTGCGACGCACCGCTCCTTTTCGCTCTCGTACGTCCGCCGAATTCGCCACCGCGGATACCAACAATTCGACGACGCTCGCCAGATCCACTTGCCGCTGGGATTGATCTGGGACCTGATTCGTTTCCGCCCCGACGTTTTGCTGTCAAGCGAGTTGGGGGTCCGGACGATCATCGGTGCCCTGTACGCCCGGCTGTTCCGCCGGAAAATCATGGTCTACTTCGAAGGCACTCGCCACACCGAGCGCGACATCTCACGCCCACAGCGTTGGCTGCGCCGACTGATTCGCCGCGCCGCGCATGCGTACCTGGTCAACGGACGGCAAGGGAGAGAGTATATCGAAGACTTGGGTGTCCCGTCGAAGTCGATCTTCGAAACTGGGCAGGTGGTCGACACCCAGACCTTTGCCCGGCGACTGAGTGCCGACGAGCGCGCGGCGCTGCGGGACGAGTTGGGCATTCGGGGACATTGCTATCTCTTCTGCGGCAGCCTGAGCCCCCGCAAAGGCTCGGACAAGCTGTTGGATGCCTGGTCCGAATTTTCTCGCCACACCGGGGCTCGCGTCACGCTCATCCTGGCGGGAGAAGGCAGCGAAAGAGCGGCACTCGAACAGCGCGTCGCCGACGCCGGTCTGGCGAATGTTCGCTTCCTGGGCCACGTGCAGCGAGACAGGCTGCCCGCCATCTACCAGGCGGCAGACGTATTCGTCTTGCCCACGTTGGAAGATTGTTGGGCGCTGGTGGTCAACGAGGCCATGGCCTCGGGCCTGCCGGTGATCAACTCGAAATACGCCGGCAGCAGCGACCTGATTGTCGACGGAGAGACGGGCTGGGTCGTGGATCCGTTCGACCGTAACGACCTAGTGGCCAAACTGCGACTCGCCTTGGAGGCACGCGATCGCCGCCGGGCGATGAGTGAGGCGGTTCGTGAGACGATTGCACATTTCAGCGTTCCCGCCGTCGCCGAACGCCTGCGGCGGGTTATCGACCATCTGCGAGACACATTAGCGCCGATAGGGTCATGAGTATCCTCCTTTGCCACAACCACTATCGAGAGCCGGTCGGCGCTGTTGACCGACCATGGCCACGAAATGATTCCCTGCACCGCCCACAATGAGTCGAGCTGGAGGCAGTCATGAGCGTAGTCCAGAAGCTCGATCTTAGACCCGGCGAATGGGTCGAGGTGCGCAGCGCCGCGGAAATCCTCTCCACGCTCGATGACACCGCGTCGCTCGACAACCTGCCGTTCATGCCGGAGATGCTGCCACTGTGCGGCCGGCGATTCAAAGTCTATAAGCGCGCGGACAGAACCTGCGATCCCGTGAGTCTGACCGGCCTGTTTCGGCGGATGCAAGATACGGTGCATCTCGAGACGGCTCGCTGCGACGGGTCATCGCACGGTGGATGTCAGGCGGAATGCCTGATGTTCTGGAAGGAAACCTGGTTGCGGCGTGTGCCGGATGGCGCCGGCCAATCCGCGCCCGCCGGCTCACGTTCGGCCTTCGAGGAAGGCGGCCTTGCCTCGCGCGACCTCGTCTGGCTGCAATCGAACGCCCGCCGGGCGCCGACGCCCGAAGGTGAACTGTGTTATCGATGTCAGGCGACCCAGCTGCATAAAGCCAGTGGCCCCTTGCCCTTCTGGCGACCCACCCAATACCTGCGCGACGTGTTCACCAACGACGTGCCGCTGAAAGATGTCGTTTTCGGGCTGGCCGTGGTGATCTTGAGCAAGTTTCGCATGAAGCTGACCGGCAGGCCGTTCCCTAACATCCTTGGGACGCTTAAGCGGACGCCGGTCGAGAATCTCGATCTGCGGGTCGGCGAATGGGTGGTCGTGAAGAGTCGGGAAGAAATCATGAAGACCCTCGACACGCAAGGCCGTAACCGCGGCATGACGTTCGAATCCGAGATGATTCCCTACTGCGGCAAGCGGTATCGAGTGATGCGGCGAGTCGACAAGATCATCGAAGAAACCTCGGGCCGCATCAAGCAGCTTTCGGGCGTGTCGGTTATCCTCGAAAACGTAATCTGTGCGTCGGTCTACCGCCGTGCCTGTCCCCGGGCCAACTACCTCTACTGGCGCGAGATCTGGCTGCGCCGCGCCGAGCCGCACGAACAGCCGTCGTCAGAACCGTGTGCGGCCGCCGCTACGTGCGCCCTGGCCCACGCCAACGGACGGATGAAGGCAGACGCTTAAGGCGGGAGCCTTCCGACTTTTGAAATCGCCGCGAGCTAGCGAGGGCAAATCGCTTTCACAATCTGAACAATGACCGAGACATTGAAATGAGCCGGTTGCGTATTCGAATCGGCATAAAACGCCACGATCTGTGGCGTTGTAACTTTGCGAACCCTAAACACGCTAGGCAGGTTTGTCGTTATCTTCCCAATTCCCCGAAACAATGCCAGCCACGTGCCGTGCTTGATGGCCACGAATAGATATGTCACGACTAAGCGCAGCGTAAAAAGCATCGCGTAACGGACTGGAAAATACTTCCAATAAAACCAACCCCAATTCTCGATCCAATTGGCCATGCGGCGATATCGCTCTTTTCCCGTATGCTTGCGGACATGGTGATCGATCACTATTTCGGGTGTGTATCGGGTGATGTATCCACTCTCCATCAATCGTAACGAGGTATCGATTTCCTCGGCACCAAAGAAATATTTCTCATCCAGATAATTAATTTGTTTGAGGGCCGAATGCCTGAATGCATGACCTGCGCCATGGTAATTGCCCAACTTCACCGACGAAACAACACAGTCGTACGTCATGGCCGGTACAGAGCGCACCGAATAGGCCAAGCAGCCCACGGACAGGTCTTGCGTGAATATCGATACGGTCTTTTCGATGGTGTCCGGCGGACACACCGAATCGTCATCAAGGCTTACAATGTACTGTCCCCGGGCGACCCGATATCCGGCATTACGACCCACGGCGACACCAGAATTGAACGCCATCTCGATGAGATTCACTTCCGGGAACTCGTTCTTAACCATCTCTGCGGAACCGTCGGAAGAATGATTATCAACGACGATGATCTCACCTGGGGAGGTTGTTAACTGACGCAAAGCGGCGAGATTACGACGTAGATCTACAACCTTATTGTAGTTAAGAATAACAACGCTGACGAATTCCCTAGGCTCCAATTGACTGCTCATGCCGGCCTCCCGAATATCTTCGAGCTTTTTAAACTTTGCGATGGCTCCGGCTAAGATAGTCGAAGGGCAGGAAATTCACTGGGCTTTCTCGCTCATTCCCACCGAATGTTGCACTTGAGATGAAACGTCGTCAAGCGGCGGTGCGTAACGCGGCGGTGCGTAACGTGATAACCAAGTTTACGCGGGTTCCCGATCGGCCACGGACTGCGCAAGCACGGAATCGGCGGCCCGCCTGATGGTGTCCGCTTTGTTGCTTTGTTGTAAAGCGCATTAACGATTGGAATCAAGCCGGCGCCTTCAGCACACCGCACAGGAATCTATTGAGCCCGAGAAAACAGCAAAGCAGGAGAACCATGGAACCCACCAAAGATCCCGCCACGACCACGAATAATCCGGCCTCAATAAAGAACGCCGTTATGGCAACCTGAACCAGAAAACCGGCTGCGGAAAACGCGAACCAGGCGCTTTGCCGGTTGATGGCCCAAAGGAGCCGCTCAAAAATGATATTGCATGCCCCAACAACTGCGCAGCCAGCATTCAGACGAAGCAGCAAGTCCAAGCCGCTGTCGCCCAATCCGTAAGACTTTCCGATCCAGCCTGCGCCTAGGACAACGATGAAAGAGGCCGCAAGCGTGACGGCGAGGTTTTTTTCCAGCAGACCAAAAGTCGCTTTTTGAACGGCGGATGGATCTCCGGAAGCGACCGCTTCTGTCAAGATCTTTAGTGAAACCCCCCCCCAACTCGTTGCCGCGAGCAGCATAACCGTCAACCATTGCGCTGCCACTGCAACCAGCCCGACCCCTTCGATACCGAATGACCTTTGGACGAAATAGATCGTGCAAAGCCAATACACGGCGGCGGAAACCGCGGTTGCCGCCACGCTCGGTAGACTCGCTCGAAACTGCGTGATGGCATTCCTTAAGGCATCCTGGTTGCCAAAAACCATCCGCCCTGAGCGTTGCTCTCCCCGGAACATGCTGTAGGCCAAGGCCAGTGGGGGCGCAACCGACGCAAACGCGAGTGTCGCGTAAGCCCCTGCCAACCCCCAAAGCAATACGACTGGCAGGACCAGAACCACAACCGTGAGCGAAACACCGATCGATACCCGCGACGAGCCGGCGAACTGGCCCGTTCCGTAACAGCACCCCAGCAGCACGGCACCGCACAACTGGCCAACGACAACGCTGCCCGCAGCCGTGAGCCCAAGCCACAGGTGAGATTCGTCCGCTTTCGCACCGCCCAGCGCAAGATTCTGGAGAATCAGGAACACCGGAAAGGACGCTACCGCGAGCACGGCAGCCAGCAAGAGATTAGCCACTGCTACGCGCCCGACGGTGACGCCCCCCTCGCGGCAGGCATGTACCGCAAGCACCGTCGAATTGTTGCCAACGACCTGCAGGAACGGCGCAATGACAGTTGCGGCGGTATTCACCAGCGCGGAATACTCGCCCAGCGCCTGAGCACCTGAAATGCGCGCGATTATAAAACTCGTTGCAAAGCCCACGCCACGAGTGACCAGATTGGCGAACAGCACCCAAAAACGCGGGCCATTAAACGCCGCAAAAAGCCGTGCCATCAACTTAGCATGACGGTGCAGTGCCCGGGTGCGAGAAAGTCACTTTGCCCGGCCCCATGTATCGGCACTTGTTTTGAGCAGTACGGGCATTTCGCCGATAACCATCAACCCGCGCTTAGTCTCGATTGGCGATGTCTGGTCGTTCGTTATGCCCTCGACATCCGTAACACCCCACTGCGAGGGAACTGCGAATTTATCTTCGCCCGATTCGCGCCAGACAATCCAGCCTTTGCGGCCTTCGCGGACAACTGGACAGACGAAAACCTTATTACCGGGCCGAATGCACTCCGATATCGTTGATCCGATCATCCAGTTGGCCGTACGCCGGTACGCGACTGCGGAACTCTTCAGTTCGCCCGTGTCCGGCTCGATCAAACCATAGTTGCCATTATCCCAGGCATACCAGTAAAAACGCCGAATTCCCGCAACCCAGGCCAGAACCAACGCCCTGCTGACATAGGCCGCAGCCGTATCGGGGGAAAGAATATGCCACCGTGTATTAATCGGTACTCGCTTGTTTTGGATGTACCATCCCGATTCCGTATTCCACACCGGTTTGTCTTGCAGCCCATGCTTCCTCAACACTCTCGTCAACTCACTCGCGAGTTCGGTAATAGCCTCTGGCGGCTCGTGTGCAAGCGTATAGAAATGAAATCCAACAACATCGATGCAGCGCGTCCCTCCCGTGCTCAGGAAAACGTCAAGCCAACGTATGCCTTGTTTCTGAAGGGTCGCGGCAGGCGATACCATAAGCGCTGCCGGGTCGACACCCTTCACCATTGCGTAGGCCTCGCAAGTGAGGCGAACCATCATATTGACATCGCCACTGAAAAAGCCGGATTGATCTGGCTCGTTCCATATCTCATAAGCTGAAATTCGCCCTTTATAACGCCGCGCTATGGCTTCAACGTACCGCCGCCAAAGTTTAATATCGCGCGGTTCGGCGGCGTTGCCAGCTTCGTAGGCTGACTTTTCGTTCGGACGGCTCGAGGCCCACGTAGGCGTGAGGCCCAAAGGCAAAAGAATCTCGACATCCTTCAATCTCGCCATTGCGAGGTATAGGTCCAGCCTTCGCAAATCCCACGCTTCAGAACTGGGCTGCAGGTTCGGCCAAGCAACACTTGCGTCCCACAGCCTCCAAGCGCCGAACGGTGTCGCTGGCCATCGGGTTCCGCTATCTGACCGATGCATGTGCAGTCCGAAGTATTGCGCCGGGACTGTATCCGACGCAATCGCCCACTGCCCTGACAGCAACAGCGCAATTAAATAAAGCTGAGTCGCGCGATAAATGAATCTCACCGGACGCCCTGTCCATTTACTATTCATCGGGGTCATCATCCGCGCCACCTTTCAATTTCTCGCAGAAGTCTATACCGCTTTCTTAGTCAGTCCGGTATAACTACCGGCTATGATTCCAAACAACACGGTAGCGGGGCTAGGAATACCAGCAAACCCTTTTTCCATAAGTCCGTCAACAATCGCTACCAGCAGGCAAGCAAACATCATGGTTAACAAACGCTTCACATGCTGTTCATCATTGGAGATACCGGCAGGCAGGGCACGCTGCTTCAGCAATCCCGCCACAAGAAGACAAATAAACGCGAACAACAATAGCGTGCCGAGCAACCCGACGCTCAGGAGACTTTCAAGCAAGAAATTGTGCGCGCTCGTTGCTCTATTACCCCATTGGTCGGCCCACCCTTCAAAAATGACCACACGAGCGCTTCCAAGCCCATAACCAAACCATGGTTGCTCGAGCCATTTCCCGTACACGAACCGCCAAATTTCATCACGGCCCGTAAAGCTGGTGATCTCATCAATGCTCCCGGTCCGGGATATCAGGTCAGTGATGATGCCCAGTGCGGAAGTGTAGAAACTGGGGTATAGAAACACCCCGAGCGCCGTCAGCGCTAATAAGGAGGCCATTAGAATCAACACGGTATTACTCAATGATATTGAAACCAAACAACCGAGGGCTGCGCCAATCATTGCGGCTTTGCTATTGGTCAAATAAAGAGTAATCAGCACCAGCAATGTTCCCGTCGCGAACAGCAGTTTTCTATTCAACGTTTCCGCCGTGACGATAAAATAAATACCGACGACCACACCAATCCCCATGATTGGACCCAGAGAGTTTGGCGATCCCGTAACTCCCTGCAGACGGCCTTGACCAGAAACGACAGTCGCAATTGCGCGGGCAGGCATAAATAAATACATCGCCAATGACGCAATTGCCATCAGCGCGATTCCTGCGAACAATACTCGCCAAATTCTGAATATCTGTTCGGCAGGCCACGTCGAGATTGTTGCTCCCGAAGCCGATATAGCAAATAGCGCAATTCCAGCCCCGATCCCAAGCAAGGGGGAAGTTGAATAAGACACGGTTAGCGTGGAAAAAGCGGAATATAAAAACAATAATTTGAGCGACAAACTAGCAAATTGGTTACGATATCCTTGAAAAATGCAGAACACCAATACGACAAAATAAATACCGCCTTTTATAAGGGATTGGAGGTCGATCCCTAGCCCGCCGGACTGTTGCTTAAGACTGAAATCAACCATACAGAAGGTAAAAACGAAAAGATAGATGCCCATGCTTGGAGAGGGGTGTCGCATGCTGTTGATAACACTTAAACCCAAGACTGGAACCAGTAATAGGAACAAGGCAAGCAGGAGGAGCGACATCTCTGGAGACAACATCGCCCAAAGCATAAGCACGATTGCCAGCAGAAACGCCGTAACGCCCAAACCAACCTCTATTGGGACCGCTGAGTTTCCCTGAACAGTTACTGTTTTGTTAGGATTGGACACCACGGAAAACTATCCGGTTTGCTTAGCGCCGGGGAATTTCTACGGAGCCGAGGTAGGCGGAATAAGTCATTTCGATTCCTGCCCTGAGCCCGATCTTTGCCTGCCAGCCGATTTCTCGCAGCCTTGAAACATCCAGCAATTTCCTCGGTGTCCCGTCCGGCTTGCTGGAATCGAACGCCAGCTCGCCCACAAAACCGACCACCCCCATGATTGTCTCGGCCAGCTCCCGAATAGTCACGTCCGAGCCCATGCCGACGTTGTAAAGGCCTTCCGCGATGCCGCGCTCCATGACGAAAACGCAGGCGTCCGCCATGTCGTCCACATGCAGGAACTCGCGCCGGGGTTTGCCCGACCCCCAGACCTCGAGTTTGGCCTCGCCGCGCAGCTTGGCTTCATGCGCTTTGCGCAATAGCGCCGGCAAAACGTGGCTGTTGGCTAGGTCGTAGTTGTCGTTCGGCCCGTAGAGATTGGTGGGCATCACGCTCACGTAATGTCTGCCGTATTGCCGGTTGTACGATTCGCACAGCTTGATGCCGGCGATCTTGGCGATGGCGTAAGGCTCGTTGGTCGGCTCCAGTGGGCCGGTGAGGAGGTAATCCTCCTTGATTGGCTGCGGGCAGTCTCTCGGGTAGATGCAGCTCGAACCCAGGAACAGCAGGCGGTTCACACCCGCTTGGTGGGCGGCGTGTATGACGTTCGCCTCCATCATCAGGTTCTGGTAAATGAACTCGGCACGATAGGTGTTGTTGGCCTGGATGCCGCCGACCTTGCCGGCAGCGAGGAAGATGCATTGCGGTTTTTCGAGTTCGATGAAAGCACTCACGGCGGCCTGGTCGGTGAGGTCGAGTTCAGCGCGGGTCGGGGTAAGAATGTTTTGATAACCCCCGGCTTGAAGGCAGCGCACGATGGCCGACCCGGCCATGCCGCGTGACCCGGCGACAAAGAGGGTCGACGTCCTGTTGATTGCGTTCGTCATCATGGTTTCGTTGCCTCAACAATAACCGCGTCCTGGGTACGTTCGCGAAGCTCAATTTTATCAATGTGGGGGATCTGACTATCGAATGCATCGCGCTTGGCAACGGAAAACCCCACTTCCGACATTAGCCCCATTAAAGTAGGTGTGTCATACATACACTTGTGCGGGAACTCATAAAACGGCGATAGGATTTTTTTTAGCCCCATTTTTTGCGCACCGTAGAGTACGCCCATCTCCCCCAGAAAATGATCCGCTCGGATTTCCCCGGACAGGTACTTGCGTACCATACTCGCCAAGTCGGGCACGACGATACGAATTATCCCTCCACACTTCAGCACCCGATGTGTTTCACGCAAAAAGAAAAGACCTTGCTCCCGCGTTAAGTGTTCCAGCGTATGGGAGCTGTAACAATAATCGACTGTAGCGGTGCCCCAAGGGAAGACTTGTGTAAGGTCATGAAGAACAATTCTGTTGTCCCAGGTAGATGAAAAGATTCCAAGTCGCTTATTGACTAACGCGAAGAGGGGAACCTTCGAGAGTCTTGCCCCCAACGAGTAGTCGACGTTTACCCAGCCATCTACAAAAGTGGCGCCACAACCGAGGTTCAGTTTCACTGTCGATCCGTCCCCAAAGAAAAAGGGAAACCGGTCAACGCGTCATCACTCATGGTAATTCATGGGCCGGTAGCCGTGATGTTCGATTAATGCATCGCGTTGCGCAATCCTGAGGTCTTCGCGAACCATTTCGCGGACGAGTTCTTCGAAGGTAATCTTCGGCGACCAGCCGAGTTTCTGTTTGGCTTTGGACGGGTCGCCGAGCAAGGTTTCGACTTCGGTGGGACGGAAATAACGGGGATCGACCCTGACGATGACGCATTCACCCTCTCCCCCAGCCCCTCTTCCGCTCACGGGCGAGGGGAGTAGGATGCCTTTTTCTTCTACGCCAGCGCCGTCCCAGCGAATGTTCATGCCGAGTTCTCCGGCGGCGGCATTGACGAAGTCCCGCACGCTGTATTGGCGGCCGGTGGCGATCACGAAGTCTTCCGGGGCGTCTTGCTGCAGCATCAGCCACTGCATTTCGACGTAGTCCTTGGCGTGGCCCCAGTCGCGCAGGGCATTCATGTTGCCGAGATAAAGGCACTCCTGCAGGCCGAGCTTGATGCGCGCGAGCGCGCGCGTGATCTTGCGCGTGACGAAGGTTTCGCCGCGGCGCGGCGATTCGTGATTGAAAAGGATGCCGTTACAGGCGTAGAAACCGTAGGCTTCGCGGTAGTTGACGGCGATCCAGTACGCGTAGAGCTTGGCGACACCATAGGGGCTGCGTGGGTAGAAGGGGGTGGTTTCCTTCTGCGGGATTTCCTGCACGAGGCCGTAGAGTTCGGAGGAGGAGGCCTGATAGAAGCGGGTCTTTTTCCCTAGACCGAGGATACGAATGGCCTCGAGGATACGCAGCGTGCCTAACGCGTCGGCATTGGCCGTGTATTCGGGTTCCTCGAAGCTGACGGCGACGTGGCTCTGGGCGGCGAGATTGTAAATCTCGTCGGGCTGGACTTCCTGGATGATGCGGATGAGGTTGGTGGAGTCCGTCAGGTCCCCGTAATGCAGAATGAAGCGGCGGTGATCGATATGCGGATCTTCATAAATGTGGTCGATGCGATCGGTGTTGAAGCTGGAGGCGCGCCGCTTGATGCCGTGCACCTCGTAACCCTTGGCGAGCAGGAATTCGGCGAGGTAGGAACCATCCTGGCCGGTGACACCCGTGATGAGCGCAATTCTTGGCATGGGGATCTCGCTTCTATTATTCAGAAACTCATGCGCGATCAGGCGCCAAAGCGGCCGGTGATACGAGTGCGGTCCTTTTCGCTCATCGCGCCAAGCATGGACTCAATAAACTCTTCTTGCTGCTGGTGGGCAATCTGGCGGTCATGATCGATCGACGAAACCCGCACGAGAAATCCGTCCGGCACCCTGCCCGTCAGGCCATAGCTCAGTTGCGCAAACTTCTGCTTCAAGCCAGACAAGGTCGCCTTGTCACCAACGACAACCCAATAGGTAATCGGCTCGTTGCGATTACCTTGCACTGCCATGAGTCGCTTGACCGGGAGTTCGCCATACTGCGTAAGCAGCGTTCCGGCGATGACGCTCAGCACGTCAAAACCTTGCGACGCATAGCAGACCTCAGGCCGATGCACCCGCATGCTGTCGCTCTGGTCGCCACCATAGGCAATCGAAAGCATAATGCGCCGGCCGATGGGATTCACGTAGGTTCGAGAGAGTATCTGGTTGTATATTTTGTTCAACTGAGCCTGCACGTCGGGGCTAGGCTCGATTGGCACGATCGTGGAATCGATCTTCCATTCGCCGATCTGCCGTGGAATCATGGTGTTTAAGTCCGGTTTCTCACGAGCATCGGCGACTTTGCTCGTCGGTTTCATTGCCAGCGCGAGGCCCGCCGCGCCGAACATCAGCAGCGCGACGACAAGCATGCGCCGATCGATGGATATCATGTCTTTCGCACTCCGCTAAATAAATAACTGACGGCGCGCAGCAGTGCGTCGACTCCAAACAGGCTAATCAACGCAATGATGAACAGCAACATGCCGGCAAAGCCGTGCAGGAAACCTTGCCCCGCGGCATCGCCGAAATGATAGGTGACTAACACCAAGATCATCACGCGCACAATATTGGCGCAGAAGGCGATAGGCAAAATGCTGGCGAGCAGCAGACCGTTATGCAACCAACTCTTGTAGCGCATCAGGTGGAAATACAGCAGCCCCAGCGCGGAAAGGCTGAACATCGAATTCATTCCGGAGCAGGCATCCGCCACCAAGAGTTGATATTGGCCTATGGTCAGCACAACGCCATTGCGGGCGATCGGATAACCGGCGGCGTAAAGCAACTGCTCCGCGATCACGGAGACATTCTGCTTGAGAGGCACCGTCACTGCGTCGACGAAAAAATCCGGCAACGGAACCAGAAAGGTAATGAACAGCAGCGGAAACCACATGAGGCGTAGACCCCTCCAGCCGCGCGTGATGAGCAGCACGCCAGCGAGTATCGGCGCCAGCGCGCCGACTTCGAATATCGTGATGTCCTGGGAACGGCCAATGGCATAGAGCAGCAGGCCCATTACCAGCAACGAATAGCCGGACCCCGGCGCCGTACGAGCCGGCGCAATGAGCAGCACTTTGCGTTCTCCCCAGATGATCCAAATGAAAACGGCAAGCATAATGGGGCCATGCGCGTGATCATCTAACTGCCAGAGCGTGGCCGCAAGATCGTAGAAGGTCGGAACGTAGAGGACCAGCAGGCCGGCGGCTACGGGCAGCCATTCGAGCCAAGCGGCGGCGCCTTGGACTGGCTTGGCGTCGAGCGCGGCGAACATATGGTCAGAACTCGTTGAGCACGGCGCCGACTACGGTGGCACTGCCCTGGGACAAACCGTCTGCAATATTACGCACTTGCGAAATACGCGTGGTGTTCTTGCGCGCCACGATCAAAGCAGCACCAGCGCACACAGCGATAGTTTGCGCGTCGGAGCATTCGGCGGCGGCTGGCGTGTCGAGAAGGATCACGTCGAATTCCTTGGCGAGTTCCCCCATCAGTTGCGGAAACAGCGGCCGCGCGAGGAGTTCCAGCGGGTTCGGTGGCAAGACGCCGGCGGGAAGTACGGAAAGGTCGAGCAGCGAGGGGATGCGCTGGATCGTGTCCGGCCCGCCGCGGCCGGAGAGCACTGCCGAGAGGCCACCGCGATTGTCGAGGCCGAAGAGTTTGTGCTGGCAGGGGTTGCGCATGTCGGTGTCGATCAGCAGCGTATGCTCGCCGAGTTGCGAGAACACTACGGCGAGATTCGCGGCGATGAAGCTGCGGCCCTCATCGCGTGCGGCACTGACAACGGCGAGCGCTTTGCGCGCGGGGTCTGTGTCGAACCAGCGCACCATGAGCTGGCTGCGCAGGGCACGCAGCGCCTCTACCTGCGGGCTAAACGGGGTATAGGCGGCCACCAGATCTTCGCTGACTTCACTTTGGCCGTGCAATAGGTAGGGATAATCGAACTGGCGTGAAATTGCGAACTCGATGTCGGCCTGGGTGATCAGGCCGAGCTGCGTTGCGGCGTCGCCGAAGCGCAGGCCTTGCTCACGCTGCAGGCGCAGGATGCGCTCTGCACCTTCCGGCGTTAGCCTTCCTGCGTCGATCAGAATGGCGCCGATCGAGCGTTCGCCGCGCCCGGATACGACGCCGCCGGCAGCGGCTGGAATGACGTTATTCTGTGCCATCGATTCTATTTACCGCGCCGTCAAGGCGGCCTTATTGCGCCAGTATGCCAGCCTCTTAGGCGCGCCGCGCTGCTGCTTTTGGATCACACCGAGCACGGGCAGCCGCAGTGTCTCGGCAAGGTCATCCGCCGAGCGAATACGGCGATCAAGCATTTCGAGCATCAAGGCCATACCAATGCTAAGCAAGGTTCCCACGAAAACCGAGAACATCATATTGAGCACCAACTTCGGGGACGAAGGCTCGGTCGGTTCGGCCGCCGGCGTGAGCACCGCAACATTCGACTGGGTCGATTGGCTCTCGAGACTGGTCTGGTTGAATCGTTGCGACACGGCTTCGTAGGCTTTCTGGGCCGCATCCACGTCGCGCATAAGCACCGCAACTTCATCTCGAGCATGCTTGAGTTCGAGCAGTTTCTTCTTCTGTGCTTCGATTGCTGTCCTGAGTTCAGATTCCTTTTCTTTGCCGACGTTCCGTGAGGTCGAAAATCCGCTGGTGATGTGCCGCGTCTCCACTTCCAGTTTTTGCTTCAGCGTGGCAATCTCGGACTCCGCGCGTTGGTACTGTGGGTGGTTCTTACCCAGGTTGCCGGCGAGTTCCTGCAGCTTTGCTTCCTGGCGTGCGATATCGACTTTGAGGGCTCCAATTGTCGGGTTCTGCACGACCTCGGGCAGTGTGTCCGAGGCGCTGCCCGATCGCTGTTTACTCTGGGCATCGGAGGTCTGCCCCTGGACCACGGTCAGTTGCGTTGAGAGTTCATTGAGTTTGGCTGTTTCGTTGTCCAGCCGTTCGTCGATGGCGACGATACCATGCTCTTGTTGGTACGCGGAAAGTTTGGCCTGGGCTTTTTCCAGGTTGTCCCGCAGCGATTTGCCCTGTTCTCCAAACCATTGCGCATACTGCCGTGCCGGCGCGACCTTCAATTCGATATTGGTTTCGATATAGGCCTGCGTGAAAGCATTGGCGACGGCCGCGGCGAAGCCTGGATCGACGGCCTTGTAACTGACACTGATGACGTTGCTTTCGCGCGACGGCTTGACCTCGAGTTTTTTTTGCAGGAGATCGGCGAGCCATATCTCAAGCCTGCCCTTGCCCCCGGTCGCCTCCATCCATTGTTGTCTGACCGTTGGACTTGCATCGAGCTTGAGCAGCTTGACGACTTTCTGCGCGACGCGGTCGCTTTGGATGATGTCGATCTGAGTGGCCATGTAACCGGGCGCGGCCATCCCCGGAAGCATAACGCCGATGATGGGATCGGGCGACTTGACGTCGACCACCACCGAGGCCGTAGCGGTATATTGCTTTGGTAGCAGCAGAGTCACGACGAACGTGGCCATCACAGTGCCGAGCAGCACAAAGAACACCAGCTTGTAGCGCGCCCGGAGGATCAGCAGGAATTGTTGCGGGTTCATGGTGAGGCCCCTAGAAAATACTTTCGCGCACGTAAATCACGTCCTCGGGCTGCACCGGGTCGTTGAAGCCGGGTCTCAGGATTTCAACCTTGCCGTCGGCGCCGCGGCGGTGCAGACGCAGCCAGCGCTCGGTACCGCGGAGGGTCGGGCCACCACCCTGGGCCAAGGCCTGCCGGACAGTCATGTTACGCTCAACACGGTAGGAACCGGGGCGCTGCACTTCGCCGTAGATGTAGAACAGCGGCGCGCGCTGAACGAAGATCACATCGCCGCCCTGCACCACGAGATCGTCCTGAAACCTGTTGCTATCAGCAAACATGCCGGCAATGTCGATTTCTTTGCGGAACGGTCTGCCCTCGCGCATGCCGGTCAGGACGGCAACGTCAGCGCCCGTCGCCGCGGTAATACCGCCGGCGATGGCGATCATCTCCGACACGCGGATGTTGGTGGTTTCCAGCGGAAAGCGTCCCGGCCGGTTTACCTGACCGAGAACGGCGACCTGGTAGCCGCGGATCTGCCCCAGCACGATGTTGACCTGTGGCTCTTGGATGAAACCGCCGTCTTTCAGCGCCTTGGCGATGGTCTGCTCGGCGGCGGAAATCGTCATGCCGCCGATTTTGACACCTCCTATCAGGGGATAGCTGATCGTGCCGTTTTCGGTCACCCGCGCTTCAACGGTGAGATCGGGGTTCTGGAACACCACAATCTTGATGGTATCGCCTGCGCCAAGCTGATACTCGGACTGCCTGGATAAATCAGGGCTGGAAGGGAGCGCGTTTTGCGCTGGCTGGCGCAGACCGGGCGCTTCGACCCCGGATTTCGCCAGCTCTGGCTTTGGCGGCGAGACCTCTGGCGGTGATGGAACTGGCGCCAAAACTATGGATGGCTGTTCTACGACGCTCGCAACGCTTGGTGACGGAACCTCCGGCGTTGTTGCAAGCGGCGCCACGGCTTTGGGCAGCGGTTCTGAGGCGCTCGCAACGCTTGGCGGCGCAATCTCCGGCGTTGACGGAACTGGCGCCGAAACAGCGGGCGGCTGTTCTCCCGCGCTTGCAACAATCGCATCGGGCCGATAGCTGGCAATCCGGGCATGGGCACCACGGAACTTCGGCAACAACGCCTTGGCAGCCTTCACCGCCTCGGCGCGGGTATTCCAATAACCAACCCGCAGCGCGTATCCCACGCCACGCTTATCGATCCTCGCATACGGTTCGCCTGCCACCCGCGCGAGTGATTTTTGCAAAACGGCAGCAGATGTCCCTGACAGCAATTGGACGGAATGGTAATCCTGCCCCGCCACGAGTTGCGATCCTCCGCTCATAACCGGTAACTGGGCCTGCGGTGGCGCCGGCTCTGTCCGCAGTGCCGAAACCTCCGGAACAGGGAGTCGCTCGGTGTCGCGACGGGACTCAACCAACCTTAGCGCCTCGGCTTCCGCCCGCTCGCGCGCCTGCGCCAGTTCGATCAGCCGTTGTTGTTCCGCGGATGCTTCCTGCGCTACCCGTTCCGCCTCGCGCTGGGCTTGTGCTTTTGCCGCCGCTTGCTCAGCGGCCCGCTCCTCCGCGACACTGCGCTCGAGCGCCACCGCCGCAGCACGGCGCTCGGCGTCGCGGCGGGATTCAGCCAGCCGGAGTGCCTCAGTCTCGGCCTTTTCCCGAAGCAGGGTTTGTGCCGTCGCTTCACGTTCCGCTGCCACGCGCTCCCGCGCCGCGGCCTCGGCTTGCGCTTCAGCTTGTTGCCGTATCGTGGCTTCCCTGAGCGCTCGCGCTTCTGCCGCCGTGCGCTCTTGCGCTGCAGCCTCCGCTCGCCGCTCCGCGTCGGCGCGATCTGCAGCAAGCTTTGCCGCCTCACGCTCCGCTTGCGATCGCGCACGAGCCTGCACTGTGGTCTCTCGCATCGCCATTCCCGGAGCCCGTGCCACCGTCGATGGGAGTGGCACTGCAGCTATCGGCGGTCGCTCTC
>Ga0113563_10000303_pt1 | contig 22448 bp, 18 predicted proteins | sample Mud3Dept3metaG_FD_80117 | JGI IMG/M metagenome (GOLD analysis project Ga0113563, IMG submission 80117) | Freshwater wetland microbial communities from Ohio, USA, analyzing the effect of biotic and abiotic controls - Mud 3 Core 4 Depth 3... | ecosystem: Environmental > Aquatic > Freshwater >... | reverse complement strand
GGGCCCAGGATAGCACGACCGGGACTTCAGAGTACCACCCGCTGGCGAGGATTTCATTCTCATTTTGCCGCAACCGGCAGAAGGTCAGGCCGCAGAGACTTGTATGCGCGCGGAGACCCCATGCTCACCGGGAATGAGGAGTGCTTGTGGGTCCTGACACGAACGGCGCCGTATTTTGCCGGGTTTGCGCGGTCGGCATAGCGGAGGGCTGCCACCCCGATGCCGATTGCCCCTTTCCCCTCTTTTGCGCCGCTCTTTTTATTGCCGGAGATTGCCTCTGTCGGGTAGGCTGACACCTGCCATGTCGCGCAAAAGACTGATTGCCGGTGCAAAGATCACGATCCTTGCCGCCATTCTGGCTGTGGTGGGATGGGAGCTTTATGCCGCATGGCGCGAGGTCGGCATTGCCCGTTTGAAGGCTGCCATCGACGTAGACTGGCGCTGGTCCCTGATCGTGGTCCTATGTTTTGCAGGCGAGCTGTACGCAAGCGCCGTGGCCTGGCTATGGCTGCTGAGGCGCCTGGATCCGGCGGGATCTCCGCTCTTTATGTACGGCGCTTACTTTTTCAGCCAGCTGGGCAAGTATGTTCCCGGCAAAATCATGCTCCTGATCCTGCGCCTGGAGCGCACCAGCCGGCTGGGCATAAGCGGCGGCGCGGTGACGCTCTCCACGCTGATGGAAAACGCCACCTACATGCTCTCCGGGGCTGCGACTGCGGTCCTGATCCTTCTGCAACATCTTATCGCCCGTAACCCGGCCGTGCGCCCCTGGCTTCTGCTGCTGGCATTGTCATCGATGGCCGTGCTGCTGACCGCGATCCACCCCGCGGTTTTCTATGGCATCCTGAATCCCGTCCTGCGCCGGCTGCGCCGCCCTGAAATCGCACCGGAGCAGCGCCTGACCATGAACTCGCTGCTGGCCTCGGTCGCCATGATGAGCCCGTGCTGGATCTTTGGCGGATTCGCCTCGTGGGCCACCATCCGCTGCCTGGTACCGATCGATATAGGGCATTTCTGGGGTCTGGTGGCCGCCTTCGCCTTGTCGGTATTGGCCGGCATGATCAGTTTTTTGCCCGGGGGATTCGGGGTGCGTGAAGTCGTGCAGGCCTTGCTGCTGCTCCCCATCGTAACGGCGAGTAATCCGGGAAGAGCCGCATCTTTTGCCGAAGCCGAACTGGTTGTCTCCCTGGCCGTCCTGCTGCAGCGTGTCTTTCAGATCATCACCGAAGCAAGCCTGGCCGTGCTCGGCGGATGGATTACTACCCGGGGGAGAAGGGGTCGGACCGACCAAAGTTAGGTATGCTCAGACGATTCGCGGAAAAACGGGGCTCGAAACAGTGCTCCTGTGCGATTTTTGGCCTTGTTTTTCGAGTTTAATAGCCTATGGAACTCCTGCAGAGACCTCTGGCTTTCTAGCCTGGAACGGGAACGGCGGAATTGGCGGGGCGCCCCGCCGTAACAAAGTGGCTCGACGCACGCCGTGCATTAAGGGCTCGCGCAAAAATAACTTCACATTCTGCTGCAGCATGGGAAAGCAAGGAATGCGCTGAACGATGGGCTTAGGAATTCAGATATCGGAGAGGCTGCAGTCCTTCGGTGCGCGGCGGCGGGCGGGCATCTGCTGCGTTGGCGCTCCTCGACGATATCACCGCATCCCCTGCGTCGCGGCGCCAAGCATCTGCCCGCCCGGCGTTCGCGCCAGAATGTGAACTTATTTTTGCGCGAGACTGAGGTCCATGACGGGCACACTCGCAGTTATGCAACTTCGGGCCCACGCATGCGGATTTGGTTGCGATTGATTTATGGCGACAGACAGCCGCCCGGGAATTCTACGAACCGAATACTGTCCCGGCGCTCATTCGGCTCGATAGCACGGCGACGAGTCGCCGTATTCAAAAAACCGCGAGGCGTGCCATGTTTTGTCATGGTTCGTCGATTTTCGCATCATGAACAGAACAAGCTTGCCCGCTTCCATTGCTTTTCCTCCTGCGTCCCGGATTCCGCCCGTCGGCGGAGCGCTCCGTCGAATGCAAATCGAAACCGATGCATTTCCGGGCTATTGGGATTATAGTCCTCTCGCCCACTATCGGCCGAAACAGTAAAAGATCTCCCCGGCGGCTTCGGGTGACTTGAGACGAAAGGAGAGTTATGGCACTTCGCAAATCCGCTTCCCAATGCCTGCTTGCGTTTTTGCTCCTCTGCACCGCAATCACCACGGATGCCCGACAGGACGCACCGCTGCCCAAGGCCATGAGCCTCATCACCGAGGAGGGGTTGCGATTTCATCTGAACGTGATCGCCAACGACGAAACGGAGGGGCGCAACACCCCCTCGGCCGGCGTCAACATCGTTTCCCGCTACCTCGCGACTGTCGCCGAGCAATCTGGCCTGAAGCCGATCGTGCCCGGCGGATCCTATTTTCAAAATATCCCCATGGACGTCACTCTGGTTTCCGAATCCAGGTCGAGGCTGCGGATCCTGTCTCAAACGGGAGAAAGCGTTTTTTATTGCCCGCAGAGCTTCCTGGGCACGACCGCGGGAGCCTGGGCGGGAGAGGTCGTTTTCGTCGGCTATGGGCTGAGCGTTCCGGACAAAGGCTGGGATGATTACGGCAAGGTGGAGCTTGCGGGCAGATCCGTCATCATGCTGGAGGGCCAGCTGCCCGAAGGGAATCCATTGCGAGCGGACCGAGCCGCACTGGCGACCAGAACCTCCACGCCGCGCTCGAAGGGCGCCGCGCTGGTTTTGACCGTGATCAGCCCGGAACGGGAGAAGGAAATGGCGGCGCGCGGCGCCGGATTCCAGATTACCCCCCGTGCGACGCTGCTCTCCACATTCCCAACCCAGAACCAGGCACGGATCAGCGCCAATCCTCAGCCGCCGGCACGCTCGGGGCAGCCTCCTCAGCAGGCGGCGGCCCGTCCCGCCGCTCCGGTAGGGACCGCGGAAATCCGCCATGAGGTCGCCGCGGCGATCCTGGGCATCAGCAAAGAGGAACTGGACGAGATGTTCGCAACCATCGCAAGCGGCAAACAGGTGCCGGGAAAAGCCGTGAACAAAAGAGCCGAGCTCTCGGTCATCACAGAAAGACGCCCCGGCAGCTCGCCCAACGTTCTCGCGGTCATGGAAGGATCGGATCCGGTACTGAGAAGCGAATACGTGGTGGTCAGCTCCCACCACGACCACCTGGGTATGCGCAACGGCAGAGCGATGAACGGCGCCGACGACAACGGTTCGGGCACCGTCGGCATGCTCGAAATCGCCAAGGCGCTGGCGGCCGCGAAACCCAAACGCTCGGTCATCCTGGCGTGGTTTACAGGCGAGGAAAAAGGTCTTTGGGGCTCCCACTATTTCGTCAACAACTGCCCGGTTCCGCTCGAGAAAATCAGCGCCAGCCTCAACCTCGACATGATCAGCCGCAATGACCCGAAGAGCCTGTTCCTGATTGCCTCCGACAACCTGAGCAAAGAGCTCGACGCCTCCATCCGCGCCATGAACGACAGCTATTCCAAGCTGACGTTCGATTACGTTTACAACAACCGCGCCCACCCCGATCGTTTCTATTACCGCAGCGATCAATATCCGTTTATCCGGATGGGCATCCCCGGAGTCTGGATCTTCTGCGGAACAACTCCGGATTATCACACCCCGAATGATGTCATCGCCCGGGTTGATTTCAAAAAAATGGAAAAGGTAACCCGCATGATCTACCTGGTCACCCTGGATATCGGCAACAAGCCGGCATTGTTGAAACTCGACGCCAATCCCGAGGTCACTACCCGCGGGAAACACAATACGGCGGTCGACAGCATCCGGTGAGGCGAGAAGGGGTCGGACCGACCAAAGTTAGGTATGCTCAGACGATTCGCGGAAAAACGGGGCTCGAAACAGTGCCCCTGTGCGATTTTTGGCCCTGTTTTTCGAGTTTAATGACCCATTGTTCGTACACTGAGTTCTGAGCCTGGAACGGGAACGGCGATCAAAGGGCGAACCAGGGGTACACCGCCACATGTTCTCTGAAGTAGGATTGGTCTCCTCCATAGATCAATGCGGCCGGCCGTTGGAGCTGCTTGCTGATCCGGCGCACGTAATGCAGGCCCTCGAAGAAATCACTCGCAAGCGTCTGGGCGGACTTGGCTTCCACGAGGATTTGATTTCGGCCTGCCTCGATCACGAAATCGACCTCGTGGCCACCGGAGTCTCGCCAGAAGTAGATTCCCGGACGTTCGCCACGGTTCGAAAAGTTCTTGTGGAGTTCGGAGATGACATAGCTCTCGAAAACCGCTCCGCGCGCGGCGTGGCTCTGGAGGTCCTCGGGAGTCTGAATGCGCAGCAGGAAACTTAGAAGTCCGGTATCCAGGAAATAGAGTTTCGGGCTCTTGATGAGCCGTTTCCCATAGTTTGCATGATAGGGCCGGAGGAGCAGGACCAGGAAGCTCGCTTCCAACACGGATATCCAGCGCTTTGCGGTCGTATGCGTAACCCCGCAATCTGCCGCAAGCCCTGAAAGGTTCAACAATTGGCCCGTTCGTCCGGCGCAGAGCCGAACGAAGCGCCCGAACGCCTCGAGATCTCCAATGTTGATGACACTCCGCACATCGCGTTCGAGGTAGGTCTGGTAATAGTTTGCCAGCCAATCCCGGGGCGGGAGACGTTTATCGTGGATGCGCGGGTAGAAACCGGTGAACAGTGTTTCCATGAGCCCCAGTCGAGGCGACTGGAGCGAACTGTAAAGATCCCGGCCCAGCTCTTCCAGCGCCGGCGCGGGACGGTTGCTCAACTCGGACAGCGAAAATGGAAGCAGGTGAAGCACGGCACAGCGGCCCGCGAGGGATTGGGAAACGCTTTGCAGCAATAGGAAGTTCTGGGATCCGGTGAGAATGAACTGCCCCGGCTTGCCCGCTTCGTCAACGATGGATTGGATATACGAGAAGAGCTCAGGCGCACGCTGGGCTTCATCCAGCACCACGGGCCCACGGAATTGGGCCAGGAATCCGCGCGGATCCTCCAGAGCGAAGGACCGCTGATCGGGAAGCTCGAGCGAGACGTAGTCATAGGCGCTGAATTCGGCACGCACCAGCGTCGTTTTCCCCGACTGGCGCGGCCCGGTCACGGTCACGACGGGATAGCTTCGGGCGGAATCGTGGAGCTTTGAGGTGATTGCGCGTCGAATCATTTCCGCCTCAGTTTAAACAATTGAACATCGAATATTCAATTTACATATTCACCAGTTATTGTCAAGGCTGGAGTCAGTCCCGCTTCCAGTGCTTCAAGCCCCTGCAGTGCGGCGTCATCCACACGATCGCTCCCTCCAACCAGGATATCCGGCGCCTCTGGATCGGCACCGACGACGGGATGATCCACGTCACCTCCGACGGCGGCCTCACCAGGAAGGACGTAACCCCATCCGGAATCGGGCCCTGGGCCAAGGTGTCCTTGATCGACGCGGGGCGCTTCAGCCCGCTTGTCATCAGCGGCTGAGGTCCCATGCTCGGAGTATGGGATTATCGAGCCTGCGAGGCATGAACCCACATCCCCCTAATGGGCTTCTTGCCCCCAGAGGAGAATGCCTTCGCGCAGGGCGCGTTGGAGGAATGGGTCGCCTGCTTCGAGCCTCGATCCGACCTCTGCTTCAGTCAACGGGAATATATCAGTGGGATACGCGGGGGTGTACTTGAGGAGATCCGCGATCCGCTCGGGAACGGATTTCTCCGACTCCTTGAGTATGACAAGGAGATCCAGGTCGCTTCGAGTGCCGTAGTCCTCGCGAGCGAAGGAGCCGAACAGCAGGATTCGGAGCGCCTGCGGATGCTCCGTGCCGATGCGGCGCGCCGTTTCCCGCGCGAAGGATGATTTCGGGGTAAGAGGCGGATTTGGTAAATTAATGCCATGGCATCGATGCTTGAAAACGCGGTATCGCCGCTGCAGCTTGTGGAACAGCTTGCGCAGCGTTATGACGATGTGCCCGTCGAGGCGATCGTCAAGGAAGACCTGCTGCGGCGCGGAATGGCCTGGTCCCCGGAAGCCCTGGAAGTGGCCGCCAGGCATAAGCGCAGAGCCTACTTCATTTTCTCCTTCGACATGGTGCCGGTTTCCGCCATGGACCAGGACGAAAGCAGGAGGGCGCCCGAGGAAGTGCGGCTTTCCGGCGGGCTGTGGAGTTTCCGGCCGGTGATTGTATCCGTGCGTCTCAATCCCGCGTCACCCTACCGTGTGGAATCGAAAGACGGCGTGCTGGTTCTCGCACTCGACGGCCATCCGGTTTCGAATGTCGAACTGCAGAATTCGCCAGCATACTACGACCGGACGCTTGCCAGCGGCAAGCCGATCCCCGACATTGCGCCCACGATCGAATGGGGCTATCTGCTCTACCTGACCGTTTTCCGGCTCTGCCAGTATTTCGGGGCCAAGGAAGAGTGCCAGTTCTGCGATATCAACGAAAATTACCGCCAGCAGAAGGCGGCCGGCAGACCGTATACGTCAGTCAAATCTGTGGCAGAGATCCTGGAGGCGCTCGAGATCATCGACGCCGCCGACAGCGACAGCAAGGCATACACAGTTACGGGCGGAAGCATCACATCGACGCTGGAAGGGAAGTCGGAAGTGGACTTCTACCGGCAGTATCCCGAAGCCATCGAGAAACGGTTCCCGCGACGCTGGATCAGCAAGGTTGTGGTGCAGGCGCTGGCAAGAGATGAAGTGCAAAAGCTGCGGGATGCCGGAGTGCAGATCTATCACCCCAACTGCGAAGTCTGGGACCGAGGACTTTTTGAAAGCCTGTGCGCCGGCAGGGCAAGATTCATTGGCAGGGAGGACTGCATGCGGCGCATCCTGGCTGACGCGACCGTATTCGCGCCCGAGCATGTCATCCCGAATTTTGTGGCCGGCGTCGAGATGGCAACACCGGCAGGATTCGCCTCCGTGGACGAGGCGATCGCTTCAACGCGGGAAGGTCTCGATTTTTTCATGAGTCACGGGATCTCGCCGAGGTTCACGACATGGTGTCCCGAACCGCTCAGCGCGCTCGGAAAAGAACAGCCGGGCGCCCCGCTGGAATATCATGTCCGGCTCCTCCGTGAATACCGCGACACGCATGCGAAGTACAGGCTCCCGGTGCCGCCGGGGTACGGTGAGCCGGGACTTGGGAAGGCGGTCTTCTCTGTCTCTTCCTTCATGGATGTTTTGCCGTCATCGCAATCCTGAGTGCCATGCCCGAGTTGCCAGAAGTGGAAACCATCGCGCGCAAGCTCCGGAACACGGTCGTGGGCAAACGTGTCTCTGCCGTTTTCCTGTCGGGCAAGTCACTGCGCGCGCCTGTCCCCGGCCACTTCGCCTCTGCGCTCACGGACCGGACTATCCGGCGTGTCCATCGCATGGGAAAATACCTGATCCTCGAAATGGAGCCGAAGGCATTCTGGCTGATTCATCTCGGAATGTCGGGGAGGCTTTTCTATTTTTCGCAGCCTGCAACAAAACCCGAGCACACTCACGCCGTCATTCAGTTCGAGGGTGGCGGAGAACTGCAGTATCGCGATCCACGACGCTTCGGCCTTCTGGACATTCAGGAGGCATCCACGCTGTTCGCGCTGAACCAGGTGCAGCGCCTGGGAAAAGACCCGCTGGGCACGGGATTCGACGCCGGCTGGCTCTGGCCCGAGCTGCTGCATACGCGGCGGGATCTGAAAGCATTCCTTCTGGATCAGAGCAGGGTCGCGGGGGTCGGGAACATATACGCGTGCGAATCTCTCTTTCGTGCCCGCCTGCACCCCGCGAGACGCTGCAACACAGTCTCCCGGAAGGAAGCTGTCGCCCTGGCTCGAGCCGTGCGTCACGTCCTGCGTCATGCAGTTGCCCACCGCGGCACGACTTTTTCGGATTTCATGGATTCGGACGGGGAACCGGGAGAACACCAGGATTTTCTGCACGTTTTTCAAAGAGAGGGCGAAAAATGCCACCGGTGCCGCGCGAGAATTCAAAGGCTGCGGCAGGGAAACCGGAGTACGTACTTTTGCCCGCGATGCCAGGACAGGGCGCCGCGGCGCATGAAATAGAAAGGTTGATCTCGTGACAGCTGACTTTAGGAAGTGTTCCCATTGTAAAGGCACCGGAATCTGCCATGTCTGCAAAGGTACGGGCAGGCTGGCGTTGCAGAAGGGGAAGCACTGCACCTCCTGCTTCCCGCACGGAAGCGGCAAATGCCAGAATTGCCGGGGCCTCGGCGGCTTCGACCGGGCAGGGCATCCGGCTGCTTCCCCAGATGCACCGCCTCCTCCAGCTGAAGACTAACTGGGATTTTGGATTGTCGGGTTCTAAACGGAACGACGGCTGGCGGAAATCCAGCGTCTCAAATCCATACACAGCGTCATAAGTCCCGACAGGTTTTCGGGGCGAATTGATGTTAGGAAGAACAAAAGCGAACCACAGAGAGCACAGCGCAGCCGATGGCCGCACCCAGGCAAAGCGACGACCCCTGGAAACGGCACAATCGGTATCGGAATTGCTATCGCTATCAGCATCGATTTCGGCATCATCGCGCTGCCGGCATCCATACTAAGGTGTCCGATCATACATGATTTTCGATAGCGATTGCGACTGCGATTGCGATCCCGATGCCGATACCGACCCCGCTACTCCATGGTGCTGAAAAATCCTCTCCTTTTTGGCAAGGATTTTCCGGTTAGTAGTACAGAGACCACTGGGACTTCCCCGGCCTGCCCGGCGGCGCCTTCGGCCGCCGCTCCCGGACGTGAATCGCGCAACGCGAAGCGTTGGCCCCGGGCATGAATCGCGGCATTCCCCCTCCGTGATCTCCGTGGTCTCTGTGGTGAAAATGCGATCGATCCTAACTTCCCCAGATGTGAACCGACTCTCGAATCGTGTCGCGAACTCATGACGCTGCGCATAAAATCCAAAATCCAAAATGGATCTGGCAGATTCCTCCGCCGGCTGTTGTATTATCATGAGACGCGGATGCGGACATCCACCCCCAAGGAGGTGTGGGCATTACACACAGTCGCAGAAAGATCATTGAGACACGCCGGCATGTGGAACGTGCGGTATTGGTCGGCTGTTATCTGAGCAGCCGGCAGCGCGGGCAGGCAGAGGAATCGCTGGACGAACTCGAGGCGCTCGCCGAGGCGGCAGGCGCTCGGGTTGTGGAGCGCACCCTCCAGGAGCGGTTTGCGCCGGATGCGGCATATTTCATCGGGCGTGGCAAAGCCGAACTCCTGCGCCTTCTGGTCGAAGCGCAGGAAATCGACCTGGTCATTTTCGACGACGAACTGACACCGGGACAGCAACGGAACCTGGAGAAAAAAATCGGGTGCAAGATCCTGGATCGGACGCAGTTGATCCTGGACATTTTTTCACGGCGCGCCCGCACTCGCGAAGGGCAATTGCAGGTCGAGCTGGCCCAGCTCAATTATCTCCTTCCCAGGTTGTCGGGGAAGGGAACATTGCTGTCGCGCCTGGGGGGCGGCATCGGCACGAGAGGGCCCGGCGAGACCAAACTGGAAATGGACCGGCGGCGCATTCGCGGCCGGATCTCCCATTTGCGCTCCGAACTGGAGCAGGTGCGCACTTACAGGGATCTGCAGCGCGCCCGCAGGCAAGGCGTGCCGGTGCCGATCGTGGCTTTGGCGGGGTACACCAACGCGGGAAAATCCACGCTGTTCAACGCGCTGACCCAGGCCGGGACCGAGGAAAGCAGCCGGCTGTTTGCAACGCTGGATCCGCTGCTGCGGCGGGTGAGACTTCCCAACCGGCTGGAGATCGTCCTGTCCGACACGGTGGGATTCGTGCGCAAGCTCCCGCACGATATCGTTGCCGCGTTTCGCGCGACTCTCGAGGAGGTGCGTGAGGCCAACCTGATACTGCACGTCATCGACTACAGCAACCTGAACTGGCGTGAGCAGGCAAGCGCAGTCGAAGAAGTGCTGGCACAGCTGGAAGTGACCAGGACTCCCACGATCGCGGTTTACAATAAGGCTGATCTGCTTCCGACTGGTTCGTCGGAGCGGCCCGGGTCCCTGCCGGGGCACCGCCCGGTGCTGATTTCCGCAAAGACCGGCGCCGGGCTGCCCGCTCTACTGAAGGAAACCATGGAGGAACTCGAGACCTTCGCGATGGAGGCGGAGCTCAGGATCCCGTATTCCAATGCCGGCCTTCTCTCGCGGCTCCACGACCAGGGCCGGATCGTCTCGGAGGTGTATGAGAGCGACGGTGTCAGGGTGCATGTCGTGATGCCTCGATCTGCCGCCCGCGCCCTGCGCAAGTTCATCCTTCACCAGGGAGGCGAGGAGCAATCGGAATGAACAGAAGACACTTTGGGCGCACGCTTGCAGGGGCCGCCGTTGCTTCAACGGGAACCTTCCGCTGGCTGGCCCGTAATCTGCCCGCGGCCGCGACCGGTGCCGTTCCCTATGCGATCCGCGCCGATCGCCTGCGCGCGAATCTGGAGGCGCTTGCCAGATTCGGCCGCACCCCGAAAGGAGGGATAACCCGCGTTGCCTGGACTCCGCCGGATGCGGAAGCCCGGCGCTTCGTCATGGGAAAGATCATGGCTGCGGCCGGCCTGAATGTCCGGATCGATCCGGCAGGCTCCATTATCGGCCGGCGCCCCGGAAGAGAGGATCTTCCGGTGATCCTCTTCGGTTCGCACATCGATACAGTCCCGGAAGGAGGCATGTTCGACGGCGCGCTCGGATCTCTGGCTGCGGTAGAGGTCGTGCAGACCCTTGCAGACCAGGGAATCGAAACCCGTCACCCGATGGAGTGCGTGATCTGGTCCAATGAAGAGGGAGCGCACTATGGGAGGGGCTTGTTCGGATCCCGCGCGGTTGTCGGTGAGTTTGAGCCGGGAGAACTCGATGAAAAGGACGAGCAGGGGCTGCACATCCGCGATGCGGTCGCCTCCATTGGAGGGGACCTGTCCCGCATCAAGGAAGCCTTGCGCAAGCCTGGTGACATCGCGGCATATTTGGAGCTTCACGTGGAGCAGGGGGGCGTACTTGACAAGGCCGGCATTCCGATCGGCGTGGTAGAGGGGATTGTCGGCATTGTGCGTTACAGGGTCGTGATTACCGGACAGGCCAATCATGCCGGAACAACGCCGATGCCGGACCGGCATGATGCGCTGATCACGGCATCGCGACTGGTGGTGGCCGTCAGTGAGGAGACGATGCGCGAACCGGGGAGACAGGTGGGAACCGTCGGGAAGCTCGCGGTCCACCCCGATGTGCCGAACATCATTCCCGGGAGTGTGGAGCTGGTAATTGAATTGCGAGACCTCTCGATGGCGAAAATCAACGGCATCATCAAGCGCATCGAGGCGCGCGCTGGGGAATTCGCCGCTTCAAGCGGGACCACGATCAGCATCGAGCCGACCAGCACTCACCAGCCTGCTCTGGCGACTCCCTGGCTGCGGGATGTGATATCGAAGGAAGCAGCTGCCGCAGGATTGAAATCGCTCAACATGCCTTCCGGAGCGGGGCATGACGCCCAGATGATTGCGCGCATCGCTCCCATGGGAATGATATTCGTTCCTTCGGTGGACGGCATCAGCCACTCACCCCGGGAGCTGACCCGCTGGGAGGACACCGCAAACGGATGCGAAGTCCTGTACCGCGCCGTGCTGGCGATAGACAGACGGTGATAAAGCGCTTCCAACGGACCCTGAACAGTGAGCGCGGGCTTTAGCCCTATCGTGAGCGCAGGCTTTGGCCCTATCGTGAGCGCAGGCTTTAGCCCTATAGTGAGCGCGGGCTTTAGCCCTGTCGTGAGCGCGGGCTTTAGCCCGCGCGCTTCAGAACGTGTCATCCTCCTCCTCCTCCAGAGACTCGAACCGATCGAGTTTCGCTCCGGGGTCAATCCTGCAGGGAGTAAGGTAAGGAATTTCAAAGCACGGGCTGAAGCCCGTGCGATTTCTCCAGATGTCGAAAACGGCGCCTGCCGGAGGGTGCAATCGGAAGTGAGACTCAATCCTCGCAAAATTCAGGCCGCGCAACGATCAACGACAAAACGATGGTTCAATGGTCATTTGTCCTCTGGCCGCTGCAGACCTTCGGCCCGCGCGGTCCTGATCGCGTTCGGAGCGGGTGAAGCACCCGAGCGCAGAGCCAACCTGCCGAGCCCCCAAATGACAATTGACAAATGATTATTGACAGATTCTTTTCTGTTGAATCTCATTTCCGATTGCGCCCCCTGACGGATCCGGCTTCCTGATTTTGCTCTTCGCTGCTATCATAGGCGCGTGACGGATGAGACTTCGGGCAAACCACTGATTCGAGTGGGCATCAGCAGCTGCCTGCTGGGCGAGCAGGTCCGCTTTGATGGCGGGCACAAGCTCGACACCCTGATCACAGAATCGCTGGGACGATATTTCGAGTGGGTCCAGGTCTGCCCGGAAATGGAAATCGGTCTCGGCACGCCCCGCGAATCCCTCCGCTTGATCGGTGATCCGGCGAATCCGCGCATGGTTGGCACAAAAACGGGCACGGATCACACGGATATAATGGTCCAATGGGCGGAAAAAAAGCACGTCGACCTGGCCCGGCTGGATCTGCATGCTTACATTCTCAAGAAGGACTCTCCCTCCTGCGGAATGGAGAGGGTCAGGGTTTACGGGGAGAGTGGGATGGCCCAGCGCACAGGACGCGGGATATTCGCCGCGCAGCTTCTGCGCCGCTTCCCGCTTTTACCGGTGGAGGAGGAAGGGCGCCTGCATGACGCGGGGATCCGGGAGAATTTCGTCGAGCGCGTCTTCGCCTACCATCGCTGGAAGGAATTTCTCACGACAGGACCGCGCGCCAAGGATCTCGTTGCCTTTCACGCCCGGCACAAGCTGACACTCTCTTCCCACAGCGACCAGATGTATCGGAAGCTGGGTCAGTTGGTGGCAGGCGCCGGCAGGCGGCGAATGGACGGACTGCTGGAGGAATACGGGCGGCTTTTCATGGAAGCGCTTCGCGCCCGGGCCACAGCCGCCAAACATGCCAACGTCCTGTTCCATATCATGGGATTTCTGAAAAGGGCGATCGATTCCGGGGACAAGGCGGAACTGGTCGCCAGCATCGAAAACTACCGGATGAATCTCGTTCCGCTTGTTGTCCCTTTGACACTCCTCAAGCATCATCTCAGGAGGCATCCCGTTCCCTGGGTAATGGACCAGGTGTATCTCAATCCCTATCCTGCCGAACTCATGCTGCGCAATCATGTCTGAGGTCCTTGTGGTTCGAGCGTGATATGCCGGCCTTCGCCCGGAGCCGTCACTCGGAGCGGACGATCGAAGCAGGATCGAGGAGTTTGAGCAGCAGGCCCCTGGCCCTCTTGAAGGTTTCGTCTTCGTTGGCCTCGATCGTGATCTTCACGTGGTAGTCGCCGCTTTCGAAGCTCGGGTAGGAACCGATGGACACTCCCGGGTTCATCGCCGCCACCTGGTTCAGGCGTCCGGCCAGGTTGAACTCATCCTCTCGTGTGATGACAGCGCCCGTGTGGTACGGAGCTGCGCGAAAGCGCTCCCGGATGGCGGCAAACTTGTCGCAAAAGATCCTGGGTACGCCCGGCAGGATATAGACATTAACGGTTACCAGCACGGGCCACACGGTAGTCGCGGCGTAAATCAATTCTGATCCTTGCGGAGCATCCGCCATACGCAGATGGGATTCTTCTGTAGCGGAACCGAAGGTGTCGCGGATCACAGCCACAAGTCCAGGGTGGCGCACGATCGGGCGGTCGAAGGCGGCGGCGATCCCCTCGATGGTCACGTCATCGTGCGTAGGGCCGACTCCGCCCGAGGTGAACACATAATCAAACCTGCCCGAGCAGTCGCGCACGGCAGTGGCGATTTCCGGAACCTCATCGGGGATCATCACGATGCGGCGCAAAGCCACTCCCAGGTCGTGCAGCTCACGGATCAGGAAATGTGCGTTGGCATCCTGTGTCTTACCGGTGAGTATTTCATTCCCGATGATGACGACCGCGGCTGTTTTTGTTTGCATGGACAGCTATTGTATCCGCATCAGGGAAATCGCTGCAACAGCTCACAGGATCCGCAGGGACGTGCCTGGAAGCCACCCGCTCCAGCCGTTGGGGAGAGTGATCTGCATCCAGCCGTTACTTTCTCCCTTGACCCGGACGAGGATCCCTTCGTGCACCGTGAATACGGTGACGTTTTCAGTGCCCGGCCCGCTCCGGATGTCGACCTTCTGCTCGACGATGACGCCTTGCCGGAAATGTTTCTCCTGACGGATTTTCCAGGCGAGCGAACCGGCAAAAAGGATCAGCAGGATGGCGGCGACGCAAATCCCCGTCAGCATCCAGAAGGTGAATCGCGGCCTGCGGACGAGGAAGGACAGTCCGAGCAGCAGATTGACGGTGACAAAAAGCCCCAGCACGATATTGCTTTCCCCGGAGAACGTGAACAGGTGCACCGCCCTCTCCAGCAGACGCAGAGGGAACGGATCCTGAGGGACCACAAGCCGGTCTACCAGGAACAGGCTTGCGAACTGAAGATTCTCCGTCACATCGGAATCTCCGGGAGCTCTGCGCCGCGCTTTTTCCCAGAAATAGATGGCCTCTCCGAGTTTCTTCTGCTTGAAGCAGGCGTTGCCCAGATTGTAATAGACGGCCCCATCCTCGATGCCCCCATCGACAAGCGTGCGATAGGCGCGCTCCGCCGCCGCGAAATCGCCGCTCCGGTAGTGTGCGTTTCCCTGTGCGAAGATGTCTTTGTATGTTTCGCTGCCGGCAGCCAGACAGAAGCTCGAAGAAAGCAGGAGTAAAATGGCCGCGTGAAACAACAGGCTGGCGGGTCTCATGGCTGCGCCCGCTCCAGAGTGTCGATCATCCCCCGAATGCGGCGTCCGAGATCCGTTCTTTGCTCCGGGGCCTGCGATGCGGTTACGAACCTGCCGAAATCACATTCCTGCAGAATGGCTACGGCTTCCTTCACCTTGACGGGATCGATGTCTTTCTGTTCCAGGACGCGCACGAGTGTGTCGGCGGTGACAGCGATTCCGGGCAGATTGAATTTGTCCTCCAGATAACCCTCCAGTGCTGTCGCAGCTTCATCATAGAATCGCCTGGGTGCAACACGCCCGGCCTTCTCGGCTTTGCGCAACCGGCGGAGTGCGGCACGCTTTGCCCTCCTGCTGCGCGCCAGAACGACGTTTTGTGTCTGCCGCGCCAGCCGCTTCTGAATGACAAAAGAGCCTGTGCTGAACAGCAGGGAAAGGGATGCCAGCACATAGAACCAGGGCGACGAGTGCAGCGGTGGACGGCGCGGTTCGAGGTTATCGCCGGAGAGTTTGATGAAATTGATGTCGGTTCCCTGGCGTGTGAGATTCTGCCTGGTGATTCCGGAAAGGCCTCCCGTTGTGCTCCCGGCTTCCGACGCGGGCGCCACCTTGAGGGAGATCGGCGCCGTGGAGATCGTGCGATAGCTCTCCAGTTCGGGATCGAAGTATGAGAACGAGAGTGCCGGAATCGTCTGGTTGCCCGGGGCCTTCGGGACGATCACATACTCCCAGAGTTTTTCGCCTCCGATCAGATCTCCCGCGACCGGCCGCACGTTGTCCTCGCGCTTGGAGGAATACAGTGTCAGGTCAGGCGCGGGAGGAAAGGTGATATCCGGCAACTGCTTGAGGTTGCCTCTGCCTGCCAGCGTCACGCGCAGAGATACAGCGTCGCCCACCGATACCTCGGTCCTGTTCACTTCATCGGTGAGCGTGAAGGAACCTACCGCATTGTTGAAGTCTGCCGGGCAGTTCTCCTGCGGCAGCGGCCTGACATGCAGCGTGATTTCGCTCGTCTTTCGATAGGCTGTTTCAGGCTGGCCGAAAAGACCGAACAGATCTCCTGCCGTCCGGACCGAAATGGCGAAGGTCGAGACCGGAATTTTCAACATGCCGGGGCCATTGGCGAACAGGGCCTGTTTTTTGACAACGTAGTCCGTGTATTCCCTGCCATCGACAATCCTGCGCGTGCCTGCGGGCCTGCCTTCCACCTCGAGGTTTTCCACCCAGAATCCGTTCAATGGCGGATTCTCCTGCAGTTGGAGCCCGGAAACGCCGACCTGCGTGAGCAGATGGTATGTCAGCGTCACCTGCTGGCCCGGATAAGCGGCCTCTCGATCCAGCTCCGCGGTCACGTAAACCTGGTCGCCGGAGGGGAGGGTGGATTGCCTCACAATCTCATCGTTTCCAAAGGGAGTGGCGGGAAGTCTCCGCGGAGGAGGGGCAGGAGCGGCCGATGTCACGCGAATCGTGATCGGCTGGGTCCGGTAGATTCTGCCCCCGACAACGACCTCGATCGGGTCTAATGTAAATTGCCCCTCCTTCTCTGGAAGCAGCGTATAAATGAAACTCTTCGAACTGGTGGACCGCCCGTTGATCCACTGGAACTGGGTGCTGAGGCCCGGTCCGGCCACTACCCGGAAGTTATGGAAACGAGGCAGCTTCGGGGCTTCGGCATCCCGGCTTTCGCCCCCCGTTGCGGTGACTGTGAGCTGAAACTGATCCTGAAGGCCGACGACGTTGGAGTTCACTTCCGCCGTGACCTGCAGGTCCTGTGCCCAGGCGGACGCCAGAAGCATCGCAAGCAGCGGCACGGCACCGGCCGCGCGGCGCAAGCGGAACCCTGTTTTTTCAGTGTTGCGCAATCTCGTCATGGATCCTGATGGGATTTCATCGCCTTCCGAGCCCTACTCGCGGCGGTCACTCGGCTTGCCGCGGCTTCTGCCAGCCGCCGGCAGTGCCTGGCGAATCCGTGCGAAGCCAACTTCCCGCTACCAGTCCCTCCCCGAAGGCGCCCTTCGCACCTGCCGCTCGAGGAGGCGGCGCTGCTCGGCAAGTTCCTGGTTTTGCAGTGCGTCGAGGATCTGCAGGGCGCGTTCCCTGGAGAAAGATCCCTCCGGGTTTTCCGGCCGGGTGGATTGCGGGTTTGCAGGTTTTTGGCCTGAGGGATCCTGAGGCTGCTGCCCCTGTGCGTCCTGAGGCCGGGGTTCACTCTCAGGTCTTCCTTCTCCCTGCTGATTTCCCGGGTCTTGCTGCTTACCCTGCTTCTGTTCCTCCTTCTTCTTCAGCGCGAGCTCCAGATTGTGCTTTGCATCGAGATCAGCAGGCTGCAGGCGAAGGGCCTGGATGAAAGCTTCAGCAGCGTTCCTGAAATCGCCCGCTTCGAACAAGGCGTTACCGGCGTTATACCAGCTCCTGGCCTGCAGAGGTCTGTCTCCCGTACCGGCTGCCTGCCGCAACGCCTGGAGGGCCTGATCGTACTTTTTCTGCCTGATCAGGCTGTTGCCCAGGTTATAGGAGAGCTCGGGCCTTCCCGGCATCTCCGCCTGCGCCTCGAGATAGGCTTTCTCCGCATCCAGGTACTTTCCCTGCTCAAACAGGCGGTTGCCGGTCCTGTTTTTCGACGCGGCATCGTCTGCTCGCGCCCACGGAGCCAGAGCGAGCCCAACGACGATGGGTGCTGCCAGCAGTTTCAATCTCATGCCCGCTACCTCAGGGGGAGTCAGGAGCCGGAATAAGGGAACTTCAGATTCCTGGTAGGTTCTTCAAATCAGGGAAATCCTCTTACCATTCAGCCCCTGCGATAAACTATCCTGCTCGGTTTTCACTCTCATCCTCATTCCGACACCTGACTCCCGAATCCTTATACGTCGCCGGGGCCGAAACGGGTCCCGGAATACAGCCTTCCAAACCAGCTCTGGCGGATCCGGCGCCGCTCACTCATCCAGGCTTCGGCGACGAGACACAGGATTGCCAGGGCGAGTGGAAACTGGAATTGGTCCTCGTAATTCTGAACCAGCCTCGATTCGAGCAGCTTCTTATCCATTCCCGACACATCGTCATAAATCTCGTCCAACTCGTTCTCGGAGGTGGAGGCCCGGAAATATTTGCCGCCGGTTTCGGTTGCAATCTCCGCGAGGGAGCGTTCGTCCAGCCGGCTGACCACAATTCTTCCGTCCACATCCTTGCGATATTCTACTATATCGCCTTTTTGGTCCCGAACCGGTATGGGTTTCCCTTCCGGAGTCCCGATTCCGACCGTGAAAATGACGACACCGCCCTCCTTCGCCTTCTCGATGGCTGACCGCACCTGTCCCTCAAGGTCTTCTCCGTCGGTAAAAATGACGAGGACTTTGTATTTCTTTTCTTTGGCGATGAAAGCGGAGGTGGCGGTCTGGATGGCTGCTGCCAGCGAGGTTCCCGGTTCGGGGAGCATATCCGTGCCTGCAGCATCCAGAAACAGGGAAGCGGCTCCGTAGTCGAGGGTCAGAGGGGATAGCACAATGGCGTTGCCGGCGAAAGCAACCAGGCCGATACGGTCTCCCCTGAGCCGTGAGATCAGGCCGCGGATCTCGCTCTTGGCTTTTTCGAGCCTGCTGGGAGCGACGTCTTCCACGTTCATGCTGTAGGAGGTATCCAGCGCGGCGATCAGGTCGACTCCTTGCCGGCGCACCGTCTCCTCCCGCATCCCCCACCGGGGGCGTGCGAGCGCCAGGATTCCAAAGGTGAAGAAACCCAGCAACAGGAGCGTTCGCACAGCCGCTTTACGCCGGCTGAAATCCGCCGTGAGCCGCAGCGCCAGCGTTGGGGAAACGAGTGTCTCCAGCCTGCGGCGCCGTTGCCGCAGGGACCACAGCAAGAACAAGAGGAACGCGGGCAGAGCCCAAAGCAGGTAGAGATATTCCGGGCGGCCGAAGTTCATGGCGGTCCCTAAGGTATTTTGGCAAACCTGGTAAATCCGGCTGCGGTGGAAACCAGAACCAGCATCATGGCAAAGGCCAGGAAATCCGCGAAGTGCTCCTCATAGCGGGTATACGCCTTGACCTCGATTTTGGTCTTTTCCAGGCGTCCGATATCCTGAAAGATCTTTTCCAGAGACGGCTTGTCGGTGGCCCTGTAGTACAGCCCCCCGGTTGTCTCAGCAATCCTGGTAAGGGATGCTTCATCGATTTCGACGCGCATATCCACGTAAACGCGGCCGTAGTTGGGATCCTGCACCGGGACGCGCGCCATCCCCTGGCTGCCGATTCCCACGGTATAGATCTTCACTCCGAGCGCCTGGGCCATTGCGGCAGCATCGAGCGGCTGTATCTCGCCGCGATTGTTGATCCCGTCGGTCACCAGGATGATGACCTTGCTCTTCGCTTTGCTCTCGCGCAAGCGGTTCAGGCAGGTTGCGAGTGCATTCCCGATCGCGGTTCCATCCTCGATCGTGCCGAGATCGATCTCGTCCACCACGTTGAGAAGGACGCCGTAGTCCAGGGTCAGAGGGCAGCGGGTGTACGCCTTGCCTGCGAACACTACCAGCCCGACGCGGTCATGTCTGAGCCCCTCCACGAACTGGCGAACCACCAGTTTGGCCACGAATAGCCGGTTGCGCGGCATAAAATCCTCTGCCGCCATGCTGCCGGACGCATCGAGTGCGAGGATGATATCCACCCCTTCCGTGAGGATCTCCTCCTCTTCGATGCCTTTCTGCGGCCGAGCCATTGCCGCGATGCATAGCGCCAGCGCAATCAGGCTCATGCCCGGCAGAGCCTGGTGGAACCGCACGGTCCAGGGGACCGGCACCCCCTCCAGCGAAACGGTGGAAGCGAACCGCAGGCTCCCTTCTCCGCGTCGCACGCGCAGGACATGGCGCCGGATGAGGACGGGGATCAGAACGAGTAGAAGGAAAAACCACGGGTCTGCAAAATGAGGCATCAGGACACTCCGGCAACCGGGGCCGTCCCTGGCGCTGCCGGCTGACGTGTCTCCCTGCAGTCGGCAATAACCGCGAATGCTTCCGATACCGCCTTGTCATTTTCGCCCTGCGACGGAATGTAGCGCGCGAATTTGACCATGTCGCATGAGAGCAGCAAGGTCTCGACGCGTTCCAGGACCGGCGCCGGGATGTCGGTGGTTCCCCCGGCCTGCGATTCCCGCAATGAGCTCATGATTTCCAGCGTCGTTTTCTCGACCGTTTGAATTCGGTAACTGGCTTCCAGCGCCCGTTTCACGATCTCCGACAGGAGTACATAAAACTGTTTGATCATTCCCCGAGCCGGCAGACCGCGCCCAACCAGGTCCTTCAAATCGGTTTCCGCCAGGTCCAACGGGTCGATCTCCGCCTGAGAGAAGGGCGTGATACCACCTTGGTGGCGGCGTTTCAGCCGCTTCCGGATCAGGAAGAAGATCAATAGCAGAGCCGGCACGACCAGCAAGAGCCACCACAGCCAGCTTGCCGTCCCTTCAATGTCTGCCTGTTTCTTGAGGTCATGCAGGCCCGAGTCCTGATCCGACAGGACACTCTCGATTTCAATCCGGACGGCAGAGCTGGATGTCCTGATCTCGGTTCCTGCAGGATCGCGGATCACCAGGGGAACCGCAGGAAAATCAAAAGTCCCTGTCTTATAGACCGCGGCGACGATCCGCGTCCGATGGTGCACCATTCCCGAATCCTCGATTGAACCGGAAGGCGTCGGCGCCGAGGACTTCCCGGAAGATGCCTGGGAATCCATACCGGTTCGGCCCGGCTGAGTTTCGAGGATCACAAAGTCACCCGCCTGCGACGGCAACTGAGGAAAAAGGAGTTGACAGTCCCGGGGCAGGGTGATGTCCAGGTCGATCTGAATCGGGTCCCCCACCGTCGCTTTCAGAGGTTGTGCCCGGATGTTGATTTGGACGCCGGGGGGCAAAGCAGCCTGCGGCGCTTCCTGTCCGCGGATCGACAAGGTCGGAAACATCCAAAGAAGTGCGATCACAGCGCGGAACAGGCAGCCGGCGGGAAGGTTTGCCAGGCGCCCCGTGAATGCTCCTGGATGGCCTTCCTCTGCTCTTGCGTAGTGCATCATGGCCTGTAACATGGCACTTCAGTGAACTTTGCGGGCGCGCTCCTCAAAGAATCGCACCAGCGGAATATCGTACGGTTCCGTCGCGTCAATCAGGATATGGTCCATGCGATGAGATTGGAACAGTTTCTTTTGCAGCTGGTGATTGCGGAGCCAATTTTCCCTGTAGGAGGTCCGCACTGCCGTCAGTGAGGTGTCGATGAAGAGCACCTCGGCTGTCTCCGCGTCACACACTTTCAGAATGCCGATCGGGGGCAATTCCCGCTCCCGTCTATCGACGATCTGAACGATCACCACGTCGTGTTTGCGATTGGCAACTTTGAGGCTCTGCTCGAATCCCTGGTCGAGGAGGTCGGAGATCAGGAAGACGACGGCGCGCTTGCGAACCACCAGATTGAGATGTTCCAGGGCTTCCTGGATGCGGGTCCCCTGGCCTTTCGGACGGAAGTAGAGCAGTTCGCGGATCACGCGCAGCACGTGCGTGCTCCCGCGCCGCGGCGGGATGAACTTCTCCACCCGGTCTGTGAAAAGGATGGCTCCGACCCTGTCGTGGTTCTTTATGGCGGAGAAGGCAAGCAGTGCGGAGATCTCGGCGGTCACCTCCGCTTTGGTCTTCTCAAACGAACCAAAAGACCCCGAGGCGCTCGCATCCACGAGGAGCATCACCGTCAGCTCGCGTTCTTCGACGAAGCGTTTCACGAAAGGATGCCCTGTGCGCGATGTGACGTTCCAGTCAATAGTGCGGATATCGTCTCCGTGCTGGTACTCCCGGACCTCGTCGAACTCCATTCCCCGCCCTTTGAACACGGAATGGTACTCACCCGCCAGGGATTCATTGACCAGGCGGTTGGTCATGATCTGGATGCGGCGGACTTTGCGGACAATTTCTCTCGGCAACATCGCATCAAATTCGGAATCCGGATTTCGGGATCCGGATGGAAGGACTTGTTTGATTTTTGATTTTGGATTGCGGATTTTGGAATCGGCGTTTCAAGGGCAAACCACCCTCGTCAATCTGCTGCATTACCAATCACAGAGTCCCAAAATGCAAATCAAATGATCCTGGATTGCGGGCATTGGCGTCACAGACGGAGCGTTTCAATTCCACCCCCTCCATTTCCCCATCCCCCATCCCCCATCCCCCAACACCCAGCACCCAGCACCCAGCCCAAGGTTAAGGGACTTCCACTGCATCAAAGATCCTGCTCACAATGGATTCGGCAGTGATCTCCTCGGCCTCGGCCTCATACGTGAGAATGATGCGGTGCCGGAGGACGTCCATTCCGATGGCTTTGACATCCTCGGGGGTGACGTAACCCCGGCCTTTGATGAACGCGTGCGCGCGCGCGGCCTGGGCCAGGAAAATCGTAGCTCTGGGGGAAGCTCCAAACTGGATCAGGTCTTTCAGGTCGAGCTTGAATTCCTGCGGTTTGCGTGAGGCGGCCACGAGCCGGACGATGTAATCCTTGATGCGTTCGTCCATGTATATGTTCTTCACCACACCGCGGACGCGCAGGATATCCGCCGGAATCACCACCCGCTCGACAGGGATTGGCTCATCGCGAGCCATCAGGTCGAGGATCTGGCGCTCCTCTTTCATGTCGGG
>Ga0113563_10000301_pt1 | contig 22514 bp, 24 predicted proteins | sample Mud3Dept3metaG_FD_80117 | JGI IMG/M metagenome (GOLD analysis project Ga0113563, IMG submission 80117) | Freshwater wetland microbial communities from Ohio, USA, analyzing the effect of biotic and abiotic controls - Mud 3 Core 4 Depth 3... | ecosystem: Environmental > Aquatic > Freshwater >... | reverse complement strand
GCTCGCGGGTGGACTGGTACATCATGCTGAAGGCGCCGAGCGCGAGCCCCTCGATCATGATCTGCATGCCGAGGAACTTCATGTCCCAGCGCGAGTCGCGCATGAGCGCGTCCATGATCGTGAACAGGTTGTCGTTGACCTGGTAGAGCTTGCCGAGCTTGGTCTCGAGGTAGCGCAGGAACACCTCGAGGTGGCGCGCCTCGTCCATCACCTGGGTGGCGCCGTAGAACTTGCCGTCCACCCAGCGCACGCTCTCGGTGACCTGTGCGGAGGCGAAGAGCGCGCCCTGCTCGCCGTGCATGAACTGGCTCAGCAGCCACGACGAGAAATCGTGCACGAAGCGCATCTGCTCGGCCCGGTCGAGGTGGATGCCATGTGCCACGAGGCCGGCCATCGGCACCAGCTCGATCGGGAAGACGGGCTTCTCCGGATTCTGCGGATCGACGTCGGTGGCCCAGTCGAGCTGCGTGTCGCCGTCCCACTGGTTCTGGACCGCGCGGCGGTAGAGCTCGTACATCTCGGGGTAATCGCCCTGGTAGCGGAAGTCGAAGTGGGCGTCGTGGCTGGCGCGCATGTCGACGGGCGCGCCCTGCTTGCCTTCCTTCAGCACGAAGCCGCGCATGACGGATGGCGCCAGGTCCACGAGCACTTTCCTGTTCTCGACGCGCCGCGCGATCTTCATCGCGTCGAACACGTCCTGGATGCGGCGGCGCGCCGGGCTCGGTATCAATTGCATTGCGCGATCGGGCAGCATGTTCTCCATCCTTGCAGTGTCAATGGCCTTCGATGACCACGTGGGTGTCGGCGTACGCACAGCAGGCCAGAAGGTAGCCGGCCTCGCGCTCGACCTCGCTCAGGCAATTCGGTTCGCCCATCACGACCGTACCGCTGGCCTTGCGGACCTTGCAGGCGCCGCAGCCGCCCATGGTGCAGCTGAACGGCAGGTCGAGGCCCGCCTCCAGTCCGGCCTGCAGGACCGTCTGGCCCGCACGCGCGGTGACGCGTTTGCCGCTGGCCGCGAACTCGATCTCGGCCGAATGATCGGGGATCCGGGTCGTGCTCGCGGACGCATAGGCGAAGCGTTCCGTGTGGATTCGGTCGCGCGGAATGCCTGCCGCGGCGAGCGTCGCGCAGACGCTCTGCATCATCGGCTCGGGGCCGCAAACGTAGTACGCATCCGCGCTTGCGTTGCCGAGCGCGGCAAGGGTGCGCGTGCCGTCGAGCGCGCCGGTCAGCCCCTTCCAGCCGGCCGGCGGATCGTCCAGCGCGTGCACGACTCTCAGGCGGCCGGCGAATTCGGCCTCCAGGTCGGCCAGCCGCCGCCGGAAAATGATCTCGTCCTCGTTGCGGTTGCCGCAGAGGAGCGTGACGCTGCTGCCGGGCTCCCCGCGCAGCACGGTCTCGGCGATGCTGGCCAGCGGTGTGATGCCGACGCCTCCGGCCACGAGCGTCAGGTCGCGTGCGAGCAGCGGGTCGGGGTCGACCGCAAAGCTTCCCGTCGGCTCGAGTGCGACCAGCGTATCGCCCGCCCGCACGCTGTCATGCAGGTGCGCCGACACGACGCCATCCTGCACGCGCTTCACCGTGATGGCCGGGCGCGTCCCGGCCGCAGGCGAACTCGAGAATGAATAGCACCGGCGGTGCGTGGTTCCAGCGACGTCCAGGACGAGGGTGAGGTGCTGTCCGGCCCGGTACGCGACGGCGGGGACTCCGGCGTCGAGCGGCTCGAGGACGAACGTGCGGGTCGACGGCGTCTCCTGGATTACGTTCGCGACCCGCAACGACCGTCGTTGCGGGTGCGGCCGGGCCTGGGCCCAGCGGGCACTCGGCTGGCGCAGTTCGAACGACGGCCGCGGTTCGGCAAACCAGTCCCGGACGAAGGCGGCGATGCTTGGCATGAGGGGCGCTGAAAATTCAAGTGTGTATAATCACTATACAGTTTGCCTCGCGGATGACAAGTGCTGCCCCGGCCAGGGCCCCGCCTCACCGGGGCGGGCTCGGCCCGGTGCTTCAGCGGGCGCGCGTCTTCGAGTTGCCGCCGAACTCCGCCAGGAACTGGCGCAGGCGCTTGCGATGCATCGCCCCGAGCAGGCGGCCAATGACCGGTCCGACCCGCTCGACGACCCGGGACAGATCCTCCGCCGGGGCGCCCGCGTACGCGCGCAGTGCCATGCGGGCTTCGCGCGCCACCAGCCGTTCCATGGCCTCCTCGTAGAGCCGCAGCTCGGCGGGGGGCACGCCCATGTCAGGGCCCAGGCCGGCCTCCTTGAACTGCGCCCAGCATTCCAGGATCACCGCGTCGTCCTCCGACACCGTGCCGGACCCGGGCGTCCCGTGCACGCGTACCAGCCCCTCGCCGATCAGTTCGCGCAGTTCATCGCGCGAAACGCGTGATGGCACGAAGCCGGAGACGGCGACCGTCGGACGCTGCTGCTCGTCGGTCCAGCCGCGAAGCGTCGCGCGCACCCGGCGCACGAGGTCCTCCTGCTCCGGAGTGAAGTCCTCCTCGGCCGTGTCGTCCAGGACTGCGCGGATGGCCTTCAGCGGCAGGAACTGACTTTCCTGCAACTCGCGGATGCGGCGCAGGCGCTCGACGTGCTCGGGTCCATAGACAGCGGTGTTGCGGCCGGTCTTGACCGGCTTCTGCAGCAGGCCCTGCAGCCTGTAGAAGTGAATGGTCTCGCGTGGCAGGCCGCTCTCGCGCACCAGGTCTCGCATGCGCAGCTGCGCGGGCGCCGCCGGGGCAGGGGCCGCTGGGCTGCGCGGACGCACGCGGCCCGTCACGAACTCTGCTCCTTGCCGCGTGACATGACGGCTTCGCGAGTGGCGGCGAAGCCGGCGCGGTTCAGCCGCTGCGTCGCCGCCTGGCTCAGCCGTCCCTCGAGTTCGAGGCCCTCCCGCAGCGTCGTCTCGAGCCCGCCAGCGATGGCGAGACGGACGTCGGCCAGGGTCGCGCGGTCGCAACTCGCGATCTCGCGACCCAGTTTCTGGCAGAAGGGCAGCAATTCGGCGGGCGGCAGCACGTCGAGGACCAGGCCCCAGTTCCTCGCCGTCGCGGCGTCCACGAAGTTGCCCGTGTAGCTCATGTAGCGGGCCCGCACCGGCCCGATCAGCCGCGGCAGGATCTGCGACATGCCCCAGCCTGGAACGATGCCGACGCGGGCATGCGTGTCCGCGAAGCGGGCGTTCGTGGACGCCACCAGGATGTCGCAGTTGATGGCGAGTTCGAGACCGCCCGTGATGGCAAAGCCGTTCACCGCGGCGATGGTCGGCTTGCCGAGTACGCGGAATGCGCGGTTGATGGGGCTGTCCGGCCCGAGTTCCTCGGGCGTGAGGGGCGCGGTCTCCATCTCCTTGAGATCCACGCCTGCCGTGAATGCCTTCTCGCCCGCGCCGGTCAGGATGACGACAGCGACAGTATCGTCCTTGCCGAGCGAGGTCATCGCATCGAGCATCCGGCGCCGCAGCGCGACGGACAACGCGTTCATCTGGCGTGGCCGGTTGAACGTGAGCGTCGCCACGCCGTCGCTGATGTCGGTCAACAGGATGTCTTCGCTCATGCCGCTACTCCTCGTCGGGTTTCGAGGCGAAATGTACGCGGTCTCGCAGCGGCTGTCCGCAGGTCGTAGACTGGCACGATAGCGCCGGCGTCCGGCGCAAGGAGAGCATTCATGCGTAGCCTCAAGCATTCCATCCCGGGCCACGGTGTCGCCGCGCTGATCGCGCTTGCGCTCGCCGCGTGTGCCCAGACCCCGGCGAGCAAGTCCGCAGCCCAGGCAGCAGTCGATTGGCAGAGCGTCGCGACGACCGACAACCAGCAGGCCTTCCTGGACGTTTCCTCGCTCACCGAAATCGGCGGATTCGTCGAGGCGCGGACCAAGCAGAACTTCACACAGCCGCAACCTTCCACGAAGAAGGGCGAGACGTACCTGTCCGCGCTCAACACGTATCGTTTCGACTGTGCGCAACGCAAAGTGGCGATGAAGAGGCTCGAAGCCTATGCGGGCGCGGACCTGCAGGGCCCGGTCGTGCAGAAGGCGACGTCCACCGACAAGAACCTGCGCTGGCTCGATGCGCCCGAGAGCACCGTGTTCGGCGAGTTGCTCGACTTCGCCTGCAGGCGGCGGTGATGGCCCGCAGGCGCGTCTGACTACGTGCCCGCCCGTTTGCGGCCTGTCGCAGAAGGCGGATGGGAGTGGTGAGCAGACTGCGTGGTTAGCGGATGGCGTGTGACAAGGGTGTGACTCGATCCGGGACGCCCGGACGCCACCCTGCTGTCTTAGCCGCTATGAATCGTCTGAGGTAGCCGGTTCGAGCGGCCGCACTCGGACAAGCTCGATTCGTGGCCCGACCATCTCCAGGACCTCGACTTCGAAGTCCGGGAACCGCACCCGCTCGCCTTGCCTAGGCAAGCGACCCAACCGCTCCTGTACCAGGCCGCCGACGCTGTTGACGTCGACGATCGGTACCGGTTTCCCGATCGCGTCTTCGAGACTCAGCAACGAAAGGCTGCCGGCGCCGCTCACCGAGCCGTCCCCTGCCTGCTGCCACGACGGTGTCTTCTTCGCGAACTCGTCTTCGATCGGCCCGAACAGTGCCTCGATGACGTGTTCAAACGTAACGAAGCCGATCTCGGTGCCCCGCTCGTCGGTGACGATCCCGAAGTGAGGGTCGCCCGACCGGAATGCCTTAAGCACCTTCAGCAGGGGCGCATTCTCGTCGAAATACGGCAGCCGGCGCAGATACGGCTGCAGATCATGAATGTCGCGCAGCCGCTCCTCGGCGGCAATGAGGTCCTTGATGTGCAGCAAGCCGGTGAAGCGACCGGATTGCGGGTCACGGGCGGGGTAGCGCGTATAGCGGGTCGCACGCACTTCGGCGAGCACTGCGTCGATCGTGCTGCCGCTGGAAATCCAGACGAGTTCCGACAAGGGTCGTATCAGGTCACCAACGATCAGCTCGCCGAGTTCGAGACCGTGGACGAGAATCCGTGTCTCGACCGACCCGAGTTCGCCATGCCGATGACTGGCGTGCAACACGCTGCGCAACTCGTCGACCGAGTGCACCGCATCGCCCTCGGACGCCAGCTCGACGCCGAGGCGTCGCACAATTTCGTTCGCAGCGCCGTTCAGCACGTAGATGAACGGATACATCGCCCAGTAGAACACGTACAGCGGCAATGCCGTATTCAGTGACACCGCCGCGGCGCGACGAATCGCGATCGACTTGGGCGCGAGCTCGCCGAGCACGATGTGCAGGAACGAAATGAAGGTAAAGGCCACCGCGAACGCGATGCTGTGCAGCACCTGGGGATCGGTCACACCGAAGTACCCCAATACCGGTTCGAGTAACCGGGCGAACGCCGGCTCACCGATCCAGCCGAGGCCGAGCGACGCGAGCGTGATGCCAAGCTGGCAAGCGGACAGGTACACGTCGAGGTGGGTGCGAACGGTCCGCAGTACGCGGCCGCGCAAACCGTGCCCCCGGCCCAGCTCCTCCGCCTGCGTGCGGCGCAGCTTGACGATCGCGAATTCAGCCGCAACGAAGAAGCCGTTCAGGAGTACGAGCGCGAAACCCAGCAGTGCCAGCAGCAGCGTTTCAGTCAGCATTGGTGCCGGACATTCTACCTGCCCGAAGGTCGCGGGCCGCCAGTCAGGTCAGGTGGCTAACCCGTTGATCGCCTGCACGTCACGATGACGTACGGAGCTTGGGGGTACTTACGCGTGGATAATGGCCGTTTTTCGATCTGCGTCAGGTGCAACTCGAGGACAACCGTCCCGGCTCCTGATTGATCCGCAGGGTGGCCGGCTGACGGACTCGACGCCCAGCTCGTCCAAGGCAGCCTCTGCCCGGTCGATCCTGCAATGACACGGTCCGGGCCGGTTTGCTTCGGCGCGCCTCTCGCGCGACAGGGGAACTGGGCCATAATCGCGTGGCATGCGGTTTCGCATTGGATAATGAACAGTCTTGTTCCGGGGCCAGACCCGCAAGGCACGACGAGCCCCTGCTCGGAAATAGAGGATTCATGAAAAAACGGCTGTCCCTGCTCTTGCACATTCCGACCCTGGTCGCCGCTCTTGCGGTGGGCGGCTGCGGCGACCGTGGCCGCGATGAAAATACGCTTCGCATCGGAGCCATAGTCGAAATGACCGGCGACATGCCGGCGGTCGGGGCCTCGTCGCGCAATGCGGCCGAGTTGGCGGTCAGCGAACTGAATGCGGCAGGCGGTATCACCGTTGCCGGGAAGGCCTATCAGGTCGAACTTGTCGTCGAGGACAACGCTGCCAAGCCCGATCAGTCAGCCGCGGCCGCCAACAAGCTCATTACCCAGGACAACGTGCTCGCCATCGTGGGCCCCAATGCCAGCATGGGAGCCATCCCCGCCGCAGAGATTGCGGAGGCCAGCCAGACGATGCTGATCACCCCGTGGTCGACCAATCCGAAGACCACACTCGACACGCGCACCGGACTGCCCAAGAAATACGTGTTCCGCGCCTGCTTCACTGACCCCTTTCAGGGCCAGGTCCTGGCGCGCTTCATTATTGAGAAACTCGGCGCGAAGAGCGCGGCCGTGCTCTATGACGTCGCCTCGGAGGCACCAAAGAGCCAGGCGGAGTTATTCCGTCAGACGTTCGGGGAACTCGGCGGCACCGTCGTCGCGTTCGAAACCTACACGACCGGCGACCGGGACTTTTCCGCCCAGCTGACCAAGATCAAGAGCGCCAAACCGGACGTGTTGTTCCTGCCCGCGTATTACAACGACGTGGGCCTCATCGCCCAACAGGCACGCCGCCAGGGCATCACCCAACCGCTGGTGGGTTCCGATTCCTGGAGCAGCCCCGAGCTCATCAAGCTTTCTGAAGGCGCCGTCGAAGGCGCCTATTTCGCCAACCACTACGCCTCCGACATTGCCACTCCTGCGGCGAAGAAATTCATCAGCGCATACCAGCAGAAGTACGGAAACACGCCGGACGACGTGGCGGCCCTCACCTACGACTCTTTCGGGCTGCTGTTCGAGGCGCTGCGCAAGGCGTCGGCGCCGGAGCGTCACGCAGTACGCGATGCGATGGGTGCCATTTCCGGCTACACGGGCGTCACGGGCGATATACGCTTCAGCCCGGGCTCGGGTGATCCGGTGAAGAGCGCGGTGATCATGCAGGTGAAGGGCGACCGTTTCACCTGGGTGATGAACGCGGCCCCCTGACCGATACCGGCCGTCAGTCGTTCACCCAGGCAAGGGAGTCTCCCCAGCTTGAGCCCGGAAAGCATTTACTGGCTGCAGCAGGCGCTCAACGCCCTGCAGCTGGGCAGCATCTATGCCCTGATCGCGCTGGGTTACAGCATGGTTTACGGCACCCTTTCCATGATCAACTTCGCCCACGGCGACGTGTTCATGGTGGGCGCATTCCTGTGCTTTCTCGCGGGCACGGCACTCGGCCTGCCCTTTGTCCCGGCCTTGCTGCTCTCGATGATCGGCGCGGCCCTGCTCGGCGTAGCAATCGAGCGGCTTGCATACAAGCCGCTGCGCAATGCGCCCAGGGTATCCGCCATCATCACTGCTCTCGGGGTGGGGCTCTTTCTCGAGAACCTGATGCTGGCGTTCTATCCCTACCCCCAGAGCGTGCCGCGACTTCTGGAGAACGTCACCTGGCATCTGGGAGGAGTGTCAATCTCCTCGCTGCAACTCGTGATCATCGGTCTATCCCTGGCGCTGATGATGGTGCTCGACCATGTCGTGCACCACACACCTGTGGGCATGGCGATGCGGGCGATTTCCTGGGACAAGACGTACGTCCCGCTGATGGGTGTCCCCGTCAATCTGATCATCTCGATCACGTTTGCCATCGGCGCCGGACTGGCAGGGGCCGCCGGCACGATGTACGGCCTCGCCTACCCGGTCATCGACCCCTACATGGGCATCCTCGTGGGCTGGAAAGCCTTCATTGCCGCGGTGGTGGGGGGCATCGGTAACATTCGCGGCGCCATGATCGGCGCCTTCATCCTCGGCGGGGTGGAAATCATGGTGGTCGCGCTGCTGCCTTCCACCTACCGGGACCTGGTCGTATTCAGCCTGTTGCTGGTGCTGATCGTCTTGCGGCCCCACGGCATTCTCGGTCAGCCCAAGGTGCAGAAGGTTTGATTCACGCCCTGCAACAACACCGGCAGCGGCTGGTGGACCGACCCTGGTTGATGCCGCTCCTGCTGGTCAGCGGGTTGGCTCTCGCCTTCGCCATTCCGCAATTCAACCTGTTCAACAATTACGTACAGATGCTGCTGATGTACGTTGGCATCAACATCATCCTGGCCACGAGCCTCAACCTGGTGAACGGATACATGGGCGAGTTTTCCCTCGCTCACGCTGGGTTCATGGCGGTGGGTGCCTACACCTCGACCTTGCTCACAATGCACGTGTTACCGCCATACGCCCATGCCGCGCTGTTTCCGCTGGCGGTGCTCGCGGCTGGCGCTGCGACTTCGTTGATGGGACTGCTGGTGGCCATTCCGTCCTTCAAGGTGCGCGGCGACTACCTGGCCATCATCACCCTGGCCTTCCTGATGATCGTCAAGTCGGCGTTGGAGAACATCGACGCCATCGGCGGGCCGCGAGGAATCCCTGGGATTCCGCGCCTGACGTCCGTGCCTTGGGTCTTCGTCTGGACGGTGGCCCTCGTCTGGCTGACCCGGAATTTCGTGTACTCACGCTACGGGCGTGGAGTGCTTGCGATCCGCGAGGATGAGATCGCCAGCGACCTGATGAGCGTCGACACCCGCCGCGTGAAGATACTGGCCTTCATGCTTTCGGCATTTTGCGCGGGCGTTGCAGGCGCGCTGTTCGCCCACCTGCTCCAGTTCATCAGTCCGCGGGTGTTCGACATCGTCAAGACCACCGAAGTCCTCATAATGGTCTACCTAGGTGGCATCGCGTCCATCGGTGGATCGATCCTCGGCGCCACCGTCTACACGCTGTTGCTCGAAGTCCTGCGGCCTTCGACCGTGGCGTCATTGCTGTCATGGCTGCCGTCCGGTCTGTTCGATCCTCTGAACAAGCACGTCATCAGCCATCTCGGCGTTCTGCGAATGATCATCATGCCGCTGCTGCTCGTGCTGGTGATGCTTTACTGGCCCCGGGGCATCATGGGCAAGCGCGAGTTCCGCGGATTCATTCCACGGCGGGACAAAGTAGCGCATCGGCCAGAATCAAAGACTGGGAGCGCGAGCGATCATGGCATTGCTGACAGCCAGTAGCATCAGGCACAACTTTGGCGGTCTGCGCGCGATCGACGACTTCAACCTGGAACTGAACCAGGGGGAGTTGATGGGCCTGATCGGTCCCAACGGGGCTGGCAAGACCACCGTGTTCAACCTGATCACCGGCGTCTATCGGGCCAGCGCCGGCAGCATTCGTTTTCACGACCTGGAACTCATAGGCCGCACGCCCCATGAGATCACCGCACTGCGTATTGCCCGTACGTTTCAGAACATTCGACTGTTCCGCGACCTGTCGGTGCTCGACAACGTGCGCATCGCGCACTTTTCCCAGATGCGTTATTCGCCCGTGGAAGCCCTGCTTCACGTGGGCCGCTTCCGCCGCGAGGAGCAGCGAATCATCGGACATTCGCGAGAACTGCTGGCCATTTTCAAGCTGGAGCACCTCGCCGGGGAACGCGCGAGCAGCCTCCCCTATGGCTCACAGCGACGATTGGAAATCGCCCGGGCGCTTGCCACCAGTCCAGAGTTGCTGCTGCTCGACGAACCCGCGGCGGGCATGAATCCGGCGGAAATCGACCAGCTCATGGAATTCATCCTGTGGATTCGTCGCGAATTCCAGCTCACCATCCTGCTCATCGAGCACCAGATGAAACTCGTGATGGGCATATGCGAGCGCATCAAGGTTCTGGACTTCGGCAAGACCCTGGCTGAGGGATCGCCGCAGGCCGTAAGAAACAACCCATCGGTGCTGGAAGCCTATCTCGGCGAGAAGGTGGCCGGATGAACAGCGCGGGACCGAACTCGACCGGCGACTCCGTCGGCCGAATTCACCTCGAGGTGCGCGACCTGCGGGTGAACTACGACGGCATCCGGGCCGTGCATGGCGTCAGTTTTAGCGTGCCCCGCGGCGAGATCGTCACCCTGATCGGCGCCAACGGCGCCGGCAAGACCTCAATCCTCCGGGCCATCTCTGGGCTCATTCCCTATAGCGGCAGCGTCACCTTCGCTGGCCATGACCTGCGAGGAACACCGGCACACCGCATCGTAGGATTGGGCATGGCGCACGTCCCGGAGGGGCGCGGCATCTTTGGCAACCTGACGGTGCGCGAAAACCTGCGCCTGTCCACGTGGCAGCGCCGAGATCGCCATGCCATCGCAACGGACCTCGCCCGAGTGCTCGAGATCTTCCCCCGACTCGGTGAACGTCTCGCTCAGACCAGCGGCACTCTTTCCGGCGGCGAACAGCAGATGCTGGCGGTCGGCAGGGCGCTGATGAGCCGCGCCAGCCTGCTGTTGCTCGACGAACCATCGATGGGATTGTCACCCCGGTTGGTGCGAGAAATCTTCGCCATCATCGAAGATATCAATCGCGCGGGCACGACCATCCTGCTGGTGGAGCAGAACGCCAATATGGCATTGCACGTCGCCTCGCGTGCCTGCGTCCTGGAGACGGGCCGCGTGATCCTGAGCGGCCCAGCAAAGGAATTGCTCGGCGATTCACGTGTAAAGGACGCCTATTTGGGCGCCTGACAGGGCAAGCTCATGAGTGTCGGCTACTGCCGTGTCGCCACCCAACCACCCGCGCCGACAGGCTGACAAGCGCTCGCAAATCCTCGCGGAGGTGGCCGCGCCTGGACCAGGATCGGTCTCGCTGGCCGAGGTTGTCGCGGCTGCCGGCGAACGCTCGTTCGGCGCGATGCTCGTGTTGGGGCAGCCGGTCCTTCAACCTCGACGAGCACGTCGCCGCGGATCGCCTTCTGCGCGGTATCGATCGACCCCGAACTCACGGTGCGGATGCTGCTGGTCGGCGGCGAGGATCAGCAACAGCATCGCCGGCCCCCATACGAAGGAGTTCAGCGAATTCATCCAGGCTGCGAAGTTCTGCATCGGTCGTCCTCGGCCCGAAGGGTATTCGCTCGATCATGGCATTACCGCGCCGCGGTTCAGCCGGCGATCTTGTCCGCAACCAGCGCGTCGAGTTCGGCGCGGCCGAGCCCGAGCCCGCCCAGCACTTCGCGCGTGTGCTCGCCCACGGCGGGCAGGGCGCCGCCCTGCGTCGGACGGTGCCCGTCAAGTTCCACCGGCAGCAACGGAAGCTTCGTCCGCGTGCCGTCCGCGAGCCGCACGTCCCCGAGGCCGCCGCTCGCGAGCAGGTGCGGGTCGTCGAACATGTCTTCGGGCCTGCCGATCGGCGCGAACGGCAGGCCGGTGCGTTCGAGCTTCGCGACGAGATCGGCCTTCGTGTAACCCTTGAAGAGGTCGCGGACCTGGGGCAGGAGCGTGTCGCGCGCGAGGACGCGCTGCGAGTTCGTTCTGTACTGCGGGTCGGCTCCGAGCTCGCGGAGATCGAACGCGGCACAGAACTTGACCCACAGCGAGTCGGAAACGACACCGACGAACACCTGCTCGCCGTCCAGCGTCTCGAAGACGTCGTAGATGGCCCACGCGGAAATGCGCGCCGGCATGGGACTTGCGGCCTGACCGGTGACGGCCTTCTGCGCCATGTGCTGCCCGACGAGGTACACGGTCGTCTCGAACAGCGAGCTCGCCACTTTCTGGCCGCGACCCGTGCGATGCCGCTCCTCGAGCGCGGCGAGGATGCCGATGACGCCGAACAGGCCGCCCGTGACGTCGATGACGGGCGTGCCTGCACGCAGGGGTCGCCCGGGTGGGCCGGTCATGTAGGCGAGGCCCCCATCATCTGCGCGACCTCGTCCAGCGCGGTGCGGTGCTCGTACGGTCCGGAGAGGAATCCCTTCTCCGAGCAGTAGATGAGGCGCGGGCTTCCAGCAGCCAGCGCCTCGTAGCACAGGCCGAGCCTGTCCATGGTGCCGGCGCGGAAGTTCTCCACGACGACGTCGGCCGTAGCAGTCAGACGCTTCGCCAGGTCGCGGCCGCGTGGATGCTTGAGGTCGAGGCAGAGGCTCTTCTTGTTGCGGTTGTACATCGAGAAGTAGCCCACGCCCGAGCCTTGCAACTCGCGCGTTGCGTCCCCGCCGATCGGTTCGACCTTGATGACCTCGGCGCCGAGCTCCACCAGGATCGCCCCCACCGCCGGTCCCATGACCATGTGCGTGAACTCCACCACGCGCAGGCCGGCAAGCGGTGCCGGGTTCATGCCGCGGTCCCGCGGGTCGCCGGCCGCCGATCCGCGAGCAGCACGTCGTGTGTCATTGCAGGTAGATCCACGGGCGCTGTTCCCGGTCGCGGGCCGTGAACGCCTCGATTGCGTCCCGCTGCTTCAGCGTGAGGTCAATGGCATCGAGGCCTTCGAGCAGCATCTCGCACGATTCCGGCAATGCTCTCGGCCGGCAGGCGCACCGGCAGGACACCGTTGCGCACGCAGTTCATGTAGAAGATCGGCGAGAAGCTGGGTGCGACGACTGCGCGAATCCCGTATTCGGCGAGCGCCCACACGGCGTGCTCGCGGCTCGATCCGCAGCCGAAATTTTCGCCGGACAGCAGGATCTGCGTGCCGGCATGAGCGGGCTGGTTCAGTACGAAATCGGGATTGGGCTCCCGTCCGCCGATCCGGTCATAGCGCCAGCCTGCGAACAGCCCTTCGGCCAACCCGCTCTTCGAAACGCTCCTCATTTCGCGCGACGGGATGATCGCGTCCGTGTCCACGTTGGCGCGAAGCAGCGGGGCGGCGACCCCGGTCAACACGTCGGACTTGCGCATGAGTCCAGACCCCGCTGGGTCGGCGGCGCATCTACCAACCCGCATGTTAACGTATGCGTCTGGCCGCCCAATGAAGTCCCCGTCGCTCACCCGATTCGCCTGGCTGTCGATCGCCGCGGCCTGTGCCACGATCCTGCTCAAGGGATGGGCCTACCTGCTCACGGGGTCGGTGGGCCTCCTGTCGGATGCGCTGGAATCGTTCGTCAATCTCGCCGGCGCGCTGATGGCACTCGCCATGCTGACGGTCGCCGCACGGCCTCCGGACGAGGACCACGCGTACGGTCACGGCAAGGCGGAATACTTCTCCGTGGGGCTCGAAGGCGCGCTGATCCTGATCGCGGCGATCAGCATTGCCGTCGCTGCGGTGGGGCGCCTGCTGCATCCGCGGCCGCTCGAGCAGGTCGGCGTGGGTCTCGCCGTGTCGATCGTCGCCTCCGCGATCAATTTCGCCGTGGCGGTGGTGCTGATGCGGGCGGCGCGCACGCACCGCTCGGCAACGCTCGAGGCCGACGCGCATCACCTGATGACGGACGTCTGGACCTCGGCCGGCGTGATCGTCGGTGTCGGCGCCGTCGTCCTGACGGGCTGGCTGTGGCTCGACCCCGTGGTTGCCCTCGCCGTGGCGGCCAATATCGTCTGGACCGGAAGCCGCATCATGGTCAAGTCGGTGTCGGGCCTGATGGATGCCGCGCTGCCCGAGGACGATCAGAAGGTGCTGAGGGCGCTCCTGAATCGATACGTGGAAGAAGGCATCGAGTATCACGCACTGCGCACCCGCCAGTCCGGAGCGCGCAGGTTCGTGTCGCTTCACGTACTCGTCCCGCCGGAGTGGTCGGTGCAGCAGGGGCACGACACACTCGAGCGCATCGAGGCCGACATCCGTCGCGCCCTGCCGCCGGTCACGGTCTTCACGCATCTCGAGCCGCTCGGCGACCCGGCGGCGATGCGTGACCAGGACCTGCACCACGAGGACTGACCCCCCGATCAGGAAGCGAGCCGCCGGACGTCCGCCAGGTGCCCGGCCACGGCGCTGGCGGCGACGGTGTCCGGGCTTGCGATGTGAGTGCGCGTCTCGGGCCCCTGCCGGCTCTCGAAATTCCGGTTGGTGGAGGAGATGACGCGCTCGCGCGGACCGAAGCTCTCGCCTCCGGCGTAAAAGCACATGGAGCAGCCCGATTCGCGCCACTCCAAGCCGGCCTCGGTGAACACACGGTCGATCCCTTCAGACTCCGCCTGCCGTTTCACCGACATCGAGCCAGGCACACAGATCGCGCGGACCCCTTGTGCCACCCGCCACCCACGCAGCACCGCCGCGGCGCGGCGCAGGTCCGAGATGCGACTGTTCGTGCACGAGCCGATGAATGCCGCATCGATCCTCAATGCCTCCATTGCCGCGCCAGGCCGCAGGTCCATGTAGGCGAGGGCGCGCTCATAGGCCTCGCGGCCCGTGCCGCTGTCGGTGAGGTCCGGCACCCGGCCATCAATGCTCACCGCGTGCTGGGGACTCGTGCCCCACGTGACCATCGGCGCGAGGCCGCGGGTGTCGATGACGATCTCCCTGTCGAATGCCGCGCCGTCATCGGTGGCTAGAGTTCGCCAGTTTGCGAGCGCGCGATTCCACTCCGCGCCGCGCGGCGCGAATCGCCGTCCCTCGAGAAATTCGAATGTCTTCTCGTCCGGCGCGATCATTCCCGTCATGGCGGAAAACTCCGTCGCCATGTTGCAGAGCGTGAGCCGGGCCTCCACCTCGAGCGAGAGCACGGTGCTGCCCGCGTACTCCACCGCATGACCGTTGCCGCCAGCGGCGCCATGGCGGCTGATGAGCGCGAGGCTCAGGTCCTTGGCCGTCACCCCAGGCTGCAGCGGGCCTTCGAAACGCACTCGCATCGTCGCCGGCTTGCGTACGCGGAGCGTGCCGGTGGCGAGCGCGTGCTCGGCGTCCGTCGAGCCGATGCCCCATGCGAGGGCGCCCATCGCGCCCTGGGTGCAGGTGTGGCTGTCGGGGCAGACGACCGTCGCTCCCGGCAGCACGATGCCCTGGTCGCGGTCCCGTACGTCGAAGAAGTGAATTCCGGCCTCGAGTGCGGCTGCGCGCGTCTCGGTGATGAACGCCTTGCCGCCCGGCATCGCCGTGTCGTCCCCGCGTCCGGGGAGCGTGTCGACGATGTGGTCCATCGTACAGAACACGCGCTTCGGGTCGGCGACGGGCCGACCCGACTCGCGCAGGCCCTTGAGCGCGATCGAACCGGTGCGCTCGTGCAGGAAGATGCGGTCGACCGCCACCAGCGCGACGCCGTCCACAAGGTCGCGCACAACGTGCTCGGACCAGATTTTCTCGAAAAGCGTGCGGGGAGTCGCCACGTGCCGGATTCCAAGGTGACCGACCGTGGAAAACACGGATGTGCGCTCTGCGACTGGCCCGGGCGTCATACAATTGCACGTGCAGTCGTTCGGTGGCCGGGAGCGATGTGGTCATGCAGCGAACCGGAACGGCGGGTCGGTCTGCGTCGGGCGCGAGTTCCATCGCGCTGCTGGCAGTGCTGGCCGGCGTCCTGATCGGCGTCGGCGCATTCACCTTCCATTACGCCGAGGGTTTCTCCTACCTCAGCTCCGATCCCAAGGCCTGCGTGAACTGCCACATCATGCGGCCGCAGTACGACAGCTGGCAGAAGAGCTCGCATCACGCGGTCGCCGGGTGCGTCGATTGCCACCTGCCACACGACTTCATCGGCAAGTACATCGCCAAGGGAGAGAACGGGTACCACCACTCGAAGGGGTTCACGTTCCAGGACTTCCACGAGCCGATCATGATCAAGCCGAAGAACGCCCGCATCCTGCAGGCGAACTGTCTTGCCTGCCACGAGGATCTCGTGCACGAGCTGGTCGGCGGCGTAAACGGCGAACCGGACGAAGTGCAGTGCGTGCACTGTCACTCCGGCGTGGGGCATGGCGAGACGACGGGGCTCGGGGGTCCCGAGCGGGCGGACGAGATCGAGGGTAACGCATCATGAAGAAGCTGCAGAAAGGCTGGTCCCTGCCGGCGACCATCGGGATTGCCGTCGTCGTGGCGGCGATCACGGCGGCGGTTACGGCGCTGCTGATCAACATCAACGAGCGCAAGACCGAGGCGAAGAATCCCTACGTGCGCCTGGTCGAGGTCACCGAGGACACGACCGATCCGGCGCAATGGGGAATCAACTGGCCGAAGGAGTACGACTCGTACCAGCGCACCGCGATCACGACGCGCACGCGCTTCGGCGGACACGGTGGCAGCGAGGCGCTGCCCGCCGAGAAGATCGAGCGCGATCCGTGGTTGAAACGGATGTTCCTCGGCTATGCGTTCTCGATCGACTATCGCGACCGGCGCGGCCACGCCTACATGCTGGTGGACCAGGAGCAGACCGAGCGCCTCACGAAGCCGCAGTCCGGCTCCTGCCTGCACTGCCACGCGTCGATCATGCCCTTGTACCGCCAGCTGGGTGGCGGCGATGCGATGAAGGGCTTCGCGGAGAGCTACAAGTTCTCGTACCAGGAGCTGAGCGCGAAACTGCACGAGTCCGGCCACGCGCATCCGGTCTCGTGCGTGGACTGCCACGATCCGGCGTCGATGACGCTTCGCGTGACACGGCCCGGGTTCATCAACGGCATCCAGGCGTTGGCCGCGTCCGACGCGCCCGTGCCGCACCTGCCGTCGATCGAGCAGTGGCGGGCCGGCAGCCGCGCGAAGCCCTATGACCCGAACGTGGACGGATCGCGCACGGAGATGCGCTCATACGTCTGCGGCCAATGCCACGTCGAGTATTACTGCTCGACGAAGATGCCGCTGACCTTCCCCTGGGGCAGGGGCCTGCGTGCGTCCGATACCGAGAAGTTCTGGAACGAAACGAAATTCCCGGACGGCGAGCAGTTCTTCGACTACAAGCACGCCGAGAGCGGGGCGAAGATCCTGAAGGCGCAGCATCCCGAGTTCGAGCTGTGGAGCCAGGGTGTCCACGCCCGCAGCGGCGTCGGGTGCGCCGACTGCCACATGCCCTACATGCGTGACGGCGCCACGAAGGTCTCGGATCACTGGGTGCGCAGCCCGCTGCTCAACGTGAACCGTGCTTGCCAGACCTGCCACCATTTCTCCGAGGAGGAGATCAAGTCGCGGGTGGACGTGATCCAGACGCGCAACTTCGAGCTGCTGCAGCGGGGCGGCGCGGCAATCGTGGCGCTGCTCGATGCAGTGCAGGCGGCCAGGCAGGCCGGCGCGACGGACGAGCAACTCACGGCTGCGCTCGAGCTGCAGCGCAGGGCGCAGTGGCGTCTCGACTTCATCGCGGCGGAGAACTCGATGGGTTTCCATGCGCCGCAGGAGGCGGCGATGGTGCTCGGCGAGGCAGCCGACTACGCGCGGCAGGGCGAACTCGCGGCGCTGAAGTGGAGCGAACCGAAGGCGACGCAGGTGGCTGCGAAGTAGCGCTCGAAGGGAGCGGCTAGAACTCGTATTCGAGGAGGAAGCGGACGGTCGTGCCCGGTGTCACGTCCGTCAGCCCGAACAGGACACCGGCTTCGTACCGGAAGGCCCCGCCCGCAGTGCGGATCCTACCGAACAGGGCGGGGCCGAGTTGCTGCTCGTGGTCGTTGAACGACCGGCTGTGGCCCCATTCGCCGAGGCTGCCGTACATCTCGATGCCCGGTTCGGCGCGCTCGCCCAGGCGATAACGGTACTGCCAGCGGTACTCCATCTCGACTTCGGCGCCGCTCTCCAGTTCCCTTTCGAACAGCAGGTTGATCCGGGCCTGGTTGCGGCCGAATTCCTTTTGGCCCAGCAGCCCGATTTCCAGCGCGTTCCCGCCCTCATCCTCGAGCGAGTGCGCGAATTCCGCCAGCAGCCCGACGTCGGCCCAGTATTGCCCCTGCTCGGTGAGCTGGAAGACGTTCTCCCATGCGACTTCCGTGACCTCCGGGTCCTCCCCGGGTTCGCCCTCGACCTCTGCCACGGCTTCAGTCAGCCAGCGCGCGAAGGGAGCCCATTCCAGGTCGACCTTGTAGGCCTGGCCGCCGTCGAGCGCGTCGCTGCCGTCGAAATCGTAGTGACCGCGGACCTCGACGGCCTTCTCGCCCTTTACGACCAGCGGCGAGTAGACGACGTGAGCCGCCCGCGTATCGCCGGTGTGCCCCGCAAGCGCGCACGCGACCAGAAGCGCCGGCACGGCGGCGGCGCGCGGCATTCGCTCGCCTGGCCGATTCACGATGCGCATCAGCGTGACGATGCCGAGGAGCGTCGCGGCGACCCAGAGCAGCTGCATCGCGCTCGGCCGGTCGTCATACCCGACCAGCACTCCCAGCAGCTGGCCGAGGGGCCCGTGCTCGGGCAACACGTTCGAACTGTCCCACACGGGTTCCAACAGCGCGGGCAGCACGCCTGCCTGCACGAGGTACGCCGCGGCATGCCCGGCCATGCCCGCCGCGAGCAGCACGATCAGCCAGCCCGTGACGGAGAACAGGTGCCGGGTCGGGATACGCAACAGTCCGCCATACAGCAGCGCTCCCGCCGCAGCTCCTGCCACGAGGCCGAGCGTCGAACCTGTGAGGAGCGGTCCCGGCTGCGTGCCGCCGGCCAGGATGCCGTAGAGGAACAGAACGATTTCGGAGCCTTCGCGCAGCACGGCCAGGCTGACGACGAGCGCGAGCACCCGCAGCGGTCGCGTGCCTTCACTGACGTCGCGACCTACATCGCGCATCTCGCGCGCGATCTGCGCTCCGTGCCGTTGCATCCACACGCAATGCCAGGCCAGCAGCACGACCGCGAGCAGCAGGATGCCAGCGTTCAGGATTTCCTGGCCGACACCCTCGAAGGCCGCGGCGATCGAGCCGGCACCGGCCGCCACCAGCAGCGCGCCGGCCGTGCCGGCGACGACCCCGGTGGCGGTCCAGCCGCGACTGCCTGCGATGCCGCGCGACGCGGCGAGCACGATGCCGATGACGAGCGCGGCTTCGAGCACCTCACGAAACACGAGAATGGCGGCGCCGAGCATGGATCACCTCGCGATCAGCTGGCCGCGCGCAGTGGCCATGTTGAATTCCCCGAAGAACTCGTACGTTCCGGGCTCGAGCGGGCCCACGAACACCACGATGCGCCCGTGGCCCGGCACGATCTTTTCGCGGTTGAGCGAATAGCTCTCGAACTCCTCGGGCGTGGGATCCCGGTTCTCGATCACGAGACGGACCTTGCGTCCGGCGGGTACGACCAGTTCGGCGGGCGTGAAGCGGTGCTGCTCGATGACCAGCGAGAATTCGGGCTCGGGCGATTGCGCGGGCGCGCTCCCGACGGTCAAGGCACACGCCGCCAGCAGGGCAGCTCGATTCAGGGGTCGCATGTCGGCTTCCTGGCCCAAGGTTGGATTGACTATATACGAATGAGAATTATTCGCAACAGGAGCGGGCGGAATCTGCTGGATGGCCGTGCGATCCTTAGGCAGGCCCGGAGCGAGGCCTAATCGAGCCGCAAACCGAGACGAGCACACGGAGAACGAATCGATGCCGTATCCAATCGCCGCGCTGCGCACGCCCGACGAGCGCTTCGCGAACCTGCCCGGGTTTCCCTTCGCACCCCACTACATCGAGGGCCTCGCCGGTTACGAGGGGTTGCGGGTGCATTACCTCGACGAGAATCCGGGCACGCCCGGCGTGCGCACGGTCCTGTGTCTTCACGGCCAACCGACGTGGTGCTACCTGTACCGCAAGATGATCCCGGTGTTTGCCGCGGCGGGACACCGCGTCGTTGCGCCGGACTTCTTCGGCTTCGGGCGTTCGGACAAGCCCGTCGACGACGCCGTCTACACGTTCGGTTTCCATCGCGGCATGCTCATGCGCTTCATCGAGGCGCTGGACCTGCAGCGTGTCACGCTGGTCGTGCAGGACTGGGGCGGGCTGCTCGGCCTCACGCTACCGATGCAGTATCCCGAGCGCATCGACCGGTTGATCGTCATGAACACCGGCCTCGGCATCGGCCGCTCGCCCGGCCCGGGCTTCGATGCATGGAAGTCTTTCGTGGCCGCGAAGCCGGACTTCGACATCACGGCCCTGATGAAGCGTTCGGTGGCAGGGTTGTCGGACGCCGAAGCGGCGGCCTACGACGCGCCATACCCCGACCGCCGCTACCGCGCCGGGGTGCGGCGGTTTCCAGCACTGGTTCCGATTGCGCCGGACATGGAAGGCGCGGACATTTCAAAGGAAGCAGCGACGTTCTTCCGTGAACGGTGGAACGGGCGCACGTTCATGGCGATCGGCATGCAGGACCCCGTGCTGGGTCCCGCGGTGATGCACTCGCTCGCGAAAGTCATCCGCGGCTGTCCGCCGCCGATGGAACTGCCGCAGGCGGGGCACTTCACGCAGGAGCATGGCCGCGAGATCGCGGAGCAGGCGCTCGCTGCATTTGGCGATACCTGAGGGCCAGGAAGGCAGGACCAGGGAGGCGGGCCGTATGAAACATCGTGAAATGCAGTTCCCGAGTTGCCGGGAATCGACGCTGCGCGCACAGGCATGGCTGCCCGAGCGAGACCCGCGCGCGATCGTCGTCATCTCGCACGGACTCGCCGAGCACGGTGGCCGCTACCAGGGGCTCGCGGAGCGGCTGGTCGCGGACGGATATGCGGTGTATGCACTGGACCACCGCGGGCACGGAAGGTCGGACGGTCGCCGTGCCAACGTCGACCGGTTCGATTACCTCGTCTCCGACCTCGGCACGTTCATCGGCCGCTCGCAGCGCGAGCACCCGGGCGTGCAGACATTTCTGCTGGGCCACAGCATGGGCGGCGCGATCGCACTGGCCGTGGCGCTGCGCTACGCAAGCAACCTGCGCGGGCTCGTGCTGTCGGCGCCGGCCCTGTCAGCCGGTGACGCCTTGCCGGTGTTCAAGCTGCTGGTGGTCAGGATGCTCTCGGTGCTGGCGCCCGACACGGGCGCGCTGACCCTGCCCGCCACAGCGATCAGCCGCGATCCTGCCGTGGTGCGTGCCTACGAGCACGATCCACTGGTGCATCGCGGTCCGATTCCGGCGCGCACGGTGGCCGAGTTGCTGCAGGCCATGAAAGTGCTGCAGCAGCGCGCCCACGAGCTGAGCGTCCCGGTACTGGTCCAGCATGGCACCGCCGATTCGCTGGTGCCGATCGCTCCGGTCCAGGCCATCTACGAGCATCTTGGCCACGCAAAGAAGCGAACCCTTCGGAATTACGACGGGCTGTACCACGAGGTCTACAACGAGCCGGAACGCGAGCGAGTGATCGGCGATCTGCTGAGCTGGCTGGCCGCCAACCGCTGAGCGCCGCGGTTCAGTAGTTGTCGCGGCGAGCCGGCAATAATGCCCGTGTCTCCGTCTCGACCTTGCGGGCTCCTTCGTCCAGCAGGTAATCGCGGAACGCGGCGGCGGCGGGCGGCAGCCAGCGTTCCGAGTGGTGCACGACGTACCACGTCCGCATGATCGGGGTGTGGTCGACGTCCAGGCGCACCAGCGCGCCGCTGCGCAGTTCGAGGAAGAGCGTGTGCATGGACGTCAGGCTGATGCCCAGCTGCGACATCACCGCGTGCTTGGCCATCTCGTTGCCGCTCACCGTGATGCGTTCGCGCGGGACGATGCGGTGCATGTTGAGGAATGCGTCGAGCATGGCGCGGGTGCCCGAGCCCGACTCGCGCTGCACGACGCTTTCGTGGCGCAGTTCGATGGGCGCGATGCCGCGCTCGTTCGCGAGCGGGTGCCCCGGCCACGCGATGATCACGTGGGGGTTGCTGGCAAACGGCTCGCGCGTGAGGGGGGCGGCGCTGCTTGCCGCCCCGTCCGCGGCCGACTCGGGCCCGCGACCCATCAGTGCCAGGTCCACTTCGCCGGCGAGGACCCGGCGCGTGAGCTCCTCCCGCGGCGACACTGCCATGTGCACGGCGATGCCGGGCGCACGCCGGCGAAACTCCGCGAGCAGCGGGGGCAGGATGTGGGTGCCCGTCGTCAGGATTCCGAGATGCAGCGTGCCGTCGTCCCGCTTGCGGAGCGAATCCATCTCCTTGGCCAGGACGCCGAGCCGGGTGTGCACATCGTTCGCCGCCGCAAGGGCGCGCTCGCCGGCCGCGGTCAGTTGGAGCCGGCGCCCGATCCGGTCGAAGGCAGGGACCCCGAGCGTCTTCTCAAGCTGTTGAATTTGCTGAGAAATGGCGGGCCCGGTCATGAAGAGCCGCTGGCCGGCCCGGGCCATCGAGCCGCACTCGGCCACGGCCTTCAGGACCTCGAGTTGCCGCAGGCTCAGGTGACGTTGATCCATAAGCGGAGCTTACCAGACGTACAAGAAAGACTAAGTATCAATTACCTATTGTCCGCCCTAAAGTGACCTTAAGCCGCAGCAACTGCGGCACGGAGGGCGGCTCGATGTCACAGACGGTCAGTTTCCCCGGCTCCGACGCCGGCCAGCGCACGACAGGCAACACCTCGGCCCGCTACAAGGCCGGCGTGCTCAAGTACAAGGAGATGGGGTACTGGGTGCCGGGCTACGAGCCCAAGATCACCGACGTCATCGCCGTCTTCCGCATCACCCCGCAGGAGGGCGTCGATCCCGAGGAAGCCGCCGCCGCGGTTGCCGGCGAATCCTCAACCG
>Ga0113563_10000300_pt1 | contig 22607 bp, 18 predicted proteins | sample Mud3Dept3metaG_FD_80117 | JGI IMG/M metagenome (GOLD analysis project Ga0113563, IMG submission 80117) | Freshwater wetland microbial communities from Ohio, USA, analyzing the effect of biotic and abiotic controls - Mud 3 Core 4 Depth 3... | ecosystem: Environmental > Aquatic > Freshwater >... | reverse complement strand
GGGACGTGTAACAGTAGGCCGCCACCGATACGGCTCCCAGCATGTGGGGGGCATACTTGGAAGTCACGTAGATGGAGGTCGGCCCGTCACAGGCGCCGATAATCCCGATGGCCACGGCTTCCATCTGGGTGAACCCCAAAGCCAACGCCAAAAGGAGGGTGAGGAAAATCCCGAATTGCCCCGCTCCTCCCAGGAGCAGGATCCGGGGATTCTCCAGGAGGGGGCCGAAGTCGGTCATGGCCCCGATCCCGATAAAGATCAGGCAGGGGAAAATCTCGGTCAGGACCCCCGCTTCATAGAAATGGCGTAGCAGTCCCCCTTCATCCATCAATCCCGACATGGGAATATTCACCAGGATGGCCCCGAACCCGATGGGCACCAGGAGAAGGGGCTCCATGTCCTTCTTGATGCCCAGGTACAGGAGGGCGCATCCTACCACAATCATCACTCCATGGCTCCATTGAAAGTTACTGAATCCTATGAGTAAGCTCGACAATCCTTCTATAATCATGGTTAGCCTCGTCCTTCTTCCTTCTTTTCGCCCCGCAGCAATATTTTGTTGAGCCCGTCCACGACCAGACCGAGCAGGAAGAGAATGAATAGCGTTCCTCCCATTCCCAAGACGGTCATCGTTAAACCAAATTCCATGTTCTGCATTTTTTCTTTCCTCTTTTTATTCCCACATTCAATCCTAATTGAGAATCTCCTACGTTTTGCCTTTGTTTGTCAAGACCCTTTTGGCAGTTTATTTTACAGCTCCACCTCTTGTCCCAAATTTTTCTCCCTCGCCCGGCGGTACACGGCCTGTGCTACGGAAACGTCCTGCACTGCATTTCCAACGGATTTAAAATAGGTAATCTCCCGGGCCGAACCCCTTCCCGGTTTTTTCCCGGCCGTCACTTCTCCCAGTTCGGCCAGGATGTCGGTCTTCTGAATCAGACCTTTCTTCAATGGAATGATCAGGTCCCCAGCCTCCTCCAGACAGGCTTCCACGGAATCCACAAAAATCCGCGCCCGGCGGATAGTTTCCTCATCCACCTCCTGCATCTCGGGCTTGAAGGCCCCGATGGCGTTGATGTGCACTCCTTCTTTTAGAAGCTTTCCCTCAAAAACCGGCCGGGTTGAAGTGGTGGCCGTTACCACGATATCCGCCCCCTCCAGCGCCTGAGTCGAGGTCGCGGCCCGGAGAAGCTCGATCCCGCGGCAGGAAGCGTCCTCCCGCAGCCCAGCGATAAGCTCTTCCGCCTTTTCCGGAAGGAGATCGAAAATCTTGATGCGTTCCATTTTCCTGGCCGCCAGAACCCCCTTCACCTGAAAGAACGCCTGCCCGCCGGCTCCGAATACGGCCAGACAGCGCGCATCCGGGCGGGAGAGGACTTGGGTGGCCGCGCCCGTGGCCGCGCCCGTGCGGAACCGGGTGAGGTGAGTCCCTTCCAGGACAGCCAGGGGAGAACCGGTGGCGGCATCGAAGAGGAAAACCATCGCCTGGACCGCAGGAAGTTGAGCCTGCGGGTTCCAGGGAAGAACCGTAACCATCTTGGCTCCCAGGGCCCCGGATTCGCCCAAATAAGCGGGCATGACCAGGGCCGCTCCACCCGGCTCCTTCAAATTCAGCGAAGTCCTGACCGGAGACTGGGCTTTTTTGAGGGAAAGCTGGACAAAAGCATCCTTGACCACCTCCACGGCTTCACCCATGGAAAGTGCCCGTTCAATATCACGGGCGGTAAAAATTTTGATTCTCATATCGCTCCCTTTACCAATTCTTTAAATTCCACCCCCCGGTCGATCACCCATGCGGATCTAAGGGGCGGGGCGAGTTCTTCATTCTTTTTCCTCGGCTCGCAGAGGGAATCGCGGATCGTAGACAAGTCCACGGGAAATCTCCTGACGGGGGCTTTGCAGGCCATTAAGGATTCACGGGGAAGGCTTAAGGGCTATTCAAATCTTATACCAAAAAAGGAAAAATTGGGGGATGAAAAAAACATCCTTTCTCGGCGGAAGGGCGACCGGCCGGTCGTCCCTACAGCAGAAAGAAAATGCCTGCGACCACAAGGGCGGTTCCCCAAAGAATCCGAGGTGTCACTCTTTCTTTGAAGTAAATAGCCGAAAGGGGAAGGCCGAAAAGGGGAGCACAGCTGGTGAGCACCGCCGCCTTACCGGCTCCGGCATACTGGATGGCCACAAGAAACAAATATCCCCCCAGGCCGAAAGAAAGCGCCCCGGAAAAGGCCCCCAAAAATATACCCCGGGCCGACGGTTTGGAGAAAATGCCGGCCTGTTTCCGGCCGAATGCCAGAGGAATCAGCAGCAGGCAGGCAACAGGGAGTCTGATGCCGTTGGCCATGACCAGATTGACCCCCTGCAGGCCCAGCTTCAGAAGGGATATGGAAATGGTCCACAGAACAGATGCGATCAGGATCAAACCGATCCCCATGCCCTTTCTATGATGGGCCGGGGAAACAGAGGGGGCGGAAGCGGGCTCATGGGGAACGGCGATCAGATAAATTCCGCCGATTACCAGGCCTGTCCCAGCGGCCAAAGACCAGCTCATGCGTTCTCCCAGGAAGAGGACCGCGGCGATCAAAGTAAGAACGGGCATCGAGGACTGGGCCAGGGGGAAAGCCAGGGTAACAGGAATCATACTCAAGCCCTTGATGTAGATCGTATCCCCCAGGCAGATTCCCAACAAGGCCGAGATGACCAAAAAGAGCACGGAAGCCGGGGGGGCCTGAAACAAAGACTGGACCCCGGGATAGAAGGGAATCAGGGTCCAGAGGACGAGCGCCGCTCCCAGGCAGCGGAGAAGGTTCAGGGTCAAGGGATGGAATCGGGACGCCAGGGATTTCGTGAGAACGCTGCTCAAGGCCCAAGTGAAGGCACACCCCAGCGCGCTAATCTCCCCGGTCAAAATTTATCCCTTTCCAAGAATTTAATGGGAAATCTCAATTACCAGAGAAGAGGATCCGGATGAGCTTCCTTTGGAAGGGGCTTTTGATTCCGCAATCCGAAATCCGCATTCTGCAATTGGAGTGGTGGTCCCAACGGGAATCGAACCCGTGTTTTCGGCGTGAGAGGCCGACGTCCTAGGCCGCTAGACGATGGGACCCTGAATAGGATGGAAAGCATTTACATTATAGGTTTAATTGGAGAATCCCGTCAAGACGATAATCGGCCGCAGAAAATGCTATAATGCGGCACTCGCAACCAGATAGGAGGCGCTTATGGAATATCGTTCAATTCTTTATAAAAAGGAAAACGCCAAGGCTACCATAACCCTCAACCGTCCCCGGGCCTTAAACGCTCTGAACCAGGAGCTCGTCGAGGAGCTTCTCGCCGCAATCCAGGAGGCTTCCCGCGACCCCAGGGTAAAGGTCCTGATTCTGACCGGGGCCGGGCGAGTCTTCTGCTTCGGGGCCGACGTCTCCGAGTTCAGCCGGCAAATCGCAACGGGCGGCCCCGATTCTGGAATATCCCTTCTCCAAGAGGTCCAGAAGATCATCCGCCTTCTCACCTCGATGCCCAAGCCAACCATTGCTGCTTTGAATGGATTCGCCACCGGCCTGGGACTCGACCTGGCTTTAGCCTGTGATCTGAGGGTGGCTGCCCAGCGGGCCAAATTGGCCGAGGCCTTCATCTCCATGGGGCTGGTGCCGGACGGGGGAGGGACCTTCTTTCTGCCCAGGTTGGTGGGACTCGCCAAGGCGGCAGAGATGATCTTCACGGGAGAACCTCTCAATGCCTCGGAAGCGGAGCGCATCGGCCTAGTCAACCGCGTGGTTCCAACCGAAGATCTGGCTGAAGCAGCGCAAAATCTGGCCGATAAACTGGCTAAAAGCCCCTGTTTGGCTCTCGGGAGAGCCAAACAAGCCCTATGGAAAAACTTGGGCGGAGACTTGGACTCGGCTTTGCAAGTGGAAGCCCAGAGTCAGAGGGCCTGCCTGGCCAGCGATGATCACCGAGAGGCTGTTCAGGCTTTCATCGAGAAGCGGGAACCGGTCTTTCGGGGGACCTAGAAAATTCTTTTGTTGATGCCCAGGGAGCAATTACAGAAGTCTTTTCTTCGGCCATGTCTTTGGCATGTCTTTGGCTGTTGACAGAGTAACCCTGATTGGGTATTATTACTTGCTTTTTAAAACCATGCAACGAGAGGAGCCTTTTTTGAGAAAGGCTTGCGGGTTCCTGCTTCTGAGCGGCCTTTTTGTCCTGACCGGATGTGGCGGAATTCACAAAAAGGCTAATCAGAGTTTCTTCTCTGCCCAGCGGGCTCAGCTGTTTCAGGAACTTTCTCTTTTCCCCTCAGACAGTGCGGATATGACCGCCCACGTCTTTCCGGGAAACCATCCTCTACCCGAAATTCAACCCGCCGATTTGATCCCCTCGCCGAAAGAGACAGAAATGAACTTCTGCTTCCCCGGGCAGGACCCGCTGGATCAGAGCGAATCCCTGCCGATTGAACTCCCGGGATCGGTCTACGCTCTCTTGAGGAAAGGATCGGAGGCGGCCAGTTGGGAAAAGGAAGAGAAAGGGACTCTTCCGCCTGATTCAACTCCGGATATGCCTCCCGTAAAATCATCTTCTGGCGATGGAATAAAAGAAGAGAAGCCCTCCGTTGCCGACAATCCGCCCTCGGGTGAAACGCTATCTCCGGCAAGCGCAGAAACCCTCGAAGCGTTTTCAGACCAGTTGAGGGAAATATTCCCTCAACATGAAATGGCGGAGCCCTTTTCCCCGAGTCCTTTATCCTCAGACACAAGCCTTGAGATTCGGTTACCCGAAGGCGGGACGAGGACAATCAAGCTTTCGGCCTCTTTTCCGAAATTGCTCAACGACCGGGTGAAAACGTATATCGATTTTTTCCAGAGCAAAGCCGATCAGTTCTTCACCAAATCCCTGGCCCGGTCCCAGGCCTACGAGGGGATCATAAGGCCCATTCTCCGGGAGAAAAACCTCCCGGAAGAACTCCTGTACCTTGCCCTGATCGAAAGTGGATACAACCCTCATGCCCAGTCGCGGGCCAAAGCCACGGGCATCTGGCAGTTCATGAAGGGGACCGCCAAACGCTTCGGCCTCAGAGTGGACACCTGGATCGACGAACGGAGGGACCCGGAAAAATCCACCCTGGCCGCTGCAGACTACCTGAAGAGCCTTTTTGAAATGTTCAACTGCTGGTATCTAGCCGCCGCCGGCTACAATGCCGGAGAAGCGAAAATTCATCAGGCCATGAAGCGGGCCAACAGCGAGGACTTTTGGGCCATCTCCCAGCATCGCTACCTGAAACGGGAAACCAAGGAATATGTGCCCAAGCTCCTGGCCGCCATGATCATAGCCCAAGACCCCAGCAAATACGGCTTCTCCAATATCGATTACCACCCGCCCCTGGTGTATGAGAAAGTGATCGTCCCTTCGGGAGTCCGGCTGGACCAGATCGCCCGGGCCGCGGAAACGAACGTCGAAGAGTTAAGAGCCCTGAATCCCGCTCTTCGGCGGGATAAGACCCCTCCGCAAGACCCTTCTTTCGAGATCAAACTCCCGCCGGGCAAAAAGGAAGCTTTTGAGAGAAACTTCTCCCAGGTATTCAAACTGGACCCCCGGACCGCCAGGAAGCACCTGGTCCGCCAGGGGGAGACGCTGGGTCAAATTGCCAGGAAACACAGGGTCGATCTTCCAGAACTATGCCAAGCCAATGAAATCAAGGTCAAGACCCCGATTAAACCCGGGATGACTCTCCTTCTTCCCCCATAGGATTCCTGCACTTTTTCCGCAACGATACGCGGGAAAGGACGGCCTTTGATCCGCATCCGTAAGGGCGATTCATGAATCGCCCCTACGCCGGGTTTGCGAAACGGATTTTTTGATATTTCCAATAATTTTTTGCGAGAAGCTAAGCGCCTAACGAATATGATTCTTGTAGAAGAAGCGCTCCGTCATATCCTGGAAAAGATTCCTCGTTTGGGGTCCGAGCGGGTGTCCATTCTTCAGGCCCTGGGCCGGGTCCTGGCAGAGGATATCCTCGTTTCGCGGAATATCCCCCCTTGGGACAATTCGGCGATGGATGGGTACGCGGTGCGGGGCGAAGACATTTTGACGGCGTCGAAGGAAAACCCAGTGATTCTATGTGTCCTGGGGGACCTGCCTGCCGGGAAAGTCTTCCAGGGCCGCGGTAGTCCCGGAACGGCCGTGCGGATCATGACCGGCGCTCCCCTTCCCGCGGGATTTGACACCGTAGTCCCGGTTGAAGATACAGAGAAGGACGCGGACCGAGTCAAAATCCTGGCAAACCCCGGAATCGGGAAAAACATTCGCTTCTCCGGCGAAGATGTCAAATCCGGGGAACGGATCCTTCAGGAAGGAATGCTTCTCCGCCCGCCCCATATCGGCATGATGGCTTCGATCCAGCGGTCGATGGTCTCCGTGTATCAGCAGCCCCGGGTTGCCATTTTATCCACTGGAGACGAACTCCTGGAGATTGACGAGCCTTGGGCAGAAGGAAAAATCGTCAATAGCAACAGCTATTCCCTCGCCGCCCTGGTCGCTGAGTCCGGCGGCATGCCCATCCAACTGGGCATCGCCAAAGACCGCAGGGAAGAACTCGCCGGCAAGATTCAACAGGGCCTGGTGGCGGACCTTCTGCTGACCTCGGGGGGCGTCTCGGTAGGGGATTACGACCTGGTGAAAGAAATGCTCAACGAGCTGGGGCGGATGAACTTTTGGAAAGTGGCCATGCGACCCGGTCAGCCCCTGGCCTTCGGAATGATCTCGGAAAAGCCGCTCTTCGGCCTTCCGGGAAATCCGGTCTCTTCGATGATCTCCTTCGAGCAGTTTGTGAGACCCTCCATTCTCAAAATGAGAGGGTTTAAGGATTTATTCCGCCCCACGCTCCGGGCCATCCTGAGGGAAGATATTTCTAAAAAGGCCGGCCTGGTCCATTTCATCCGCTGTCGCCTGATTCTGGAAAGGGAGAAGGTTTTCGCATCGACCACCGGCGAGCAGGGGTCCGGAATTCTCTCTTCCATGGTCAAGGCTCATGGGCTGATCGTCCTTCCTCGGGAACTGACCTTGGCCCGGGCCGGAGAAGTGGTCAAGGTCATCCTTCTCGACCCTTCGCTCTTTCATCTTTCGGCCCCCCCTTTCTTTTCCTGAACCTTTCAATTCCTAAACGAAAGAAAAAAACGTTGCCATATTTTCTTTTCTGAGGTATAAAGGTTCATTACTCCTTGCTCTCTCGCTCTGAGCGAAGGGCTATTGAAACCCATGGGGAGGAACTGCCATTTGCGACGCTACGAGACTATTTTCATCACCCACCCCGATTTGACCGAGGAAGAGCTTTCCGGGCTGAAGGAGAAAATCAACTCCATCCTAACCCAGTTCAAGGGCGATTCGATCAAGCTGGATGACTGGGGTGTTAAGAAGCTAAACTTCGAGATCCGCAAAAACTCGCGCGGCCGGTACTTCCTGTTGGATTATGCGGGCGGCAAGGACCTGATCCGGGAGCTAGAAAGGAACCTGCGTCTGAATGACCGGGTTCTGCGTTTTCAGACGGTGAGGACCAGCGATGAGATGACTCCTGAGACCATCAAGTCCCTGAAGGAAAACGCGGGTTCTGAAAAAGCCAGACCCAGCGAACGGATTGAGCCCCCAACGGGGACCAAGGGAGGGGATGAGGCCCAGGTTGAAGGAGGTGAGAAAGAATGAAACCTCCCGCCACCCGGAGAAAACGTCCTTTTCAGCGGCGGAAAGTCTGCGTATTCTGCGCCGACAGCGGTATGAAGATTGATTACAAAGACACCAAGATGTTGACCCATTTCATCACCGAACGAGGAAAAATTCTTCCCCGCAGGATATCCGGAAACTGCGCCAAACACCAGAGGGAACTGACAACGGCGATTAAAAGAGCGCGCAATATTGCTCTCCTGCCGTTCACGGTGATCAGTACATAAGCGGGCATAGGCTCGTTCTTCGGCCCCTCTCCTCTTACCGGGCCGTGCCTCTCCATTACTCGAATTGCCCTTCAAGTCAAGGCTGGGGCAATACCTCGTTTCCTACTATCGATATCGATAAGAATCGCTGGAGGTTCGCATGAAAGTGATCCTGATTGAAAACGTCCCTTCTCTGGGGAAGACCGGCGACATCGTCCAGGTCGCAGAAGGGTATGGGAGAAATTTCCTCATCCCCAAAAAAATGGCTCTCGAGGCGACCGCCGCCAATCTTCGCCATCTGGACCAGCAGCGGGAGGTTTTTCTCCATAAAGCGACCAAGGAAAAACAGTCGGTCTCCGATTTAGCGGCGAAGATCGAGGAGCTTCCCTGTACCCTGGCCCGCCCCGTGGGGGAAAGTGAAAAACTCTTCGGCTCGGTCACAAGCATGGACCTCCAGAAATTTCTCCAGGAGAAGGGCATCTCCCTGGATCGGCGGAAGATTCTCTTGTCCCAGCCCATCAAAACCTTGGGAAGTTATTCCGTTCCCTTGAAACTCCACCCGGAAATAACCGCTCAACTGAAGGTAACCGTGGTGGCTGCTTCCCCCGAAGAGAAAGCGAAGGCTTAGCCGACCCTCCAAACGATCAGGTTTAGAAATGGACTTGCTGGCCCAGCGCATTCCCCCGCAGAACCTGGAAGCGGAAACCTCCGTATTGGCGGGGGTTCTCCTAGACAATGAGGCTCTGAACCGGGTGCTGGAAGTCCTCAAGGAGGGGGATTTTTATCGCGAGTCCCACCGGAAGATCTTCTCGGCCATTCTTGACCTCTACGAGCGGAGCGAACCCGTCGACCTGATTACCCTGGCCGAGGCGCTCAGGAAGCGAGAGGTTTTGGAGCAGGTTGGCGGAATTGAGTACCTCAATTCCCTGGTCAACAGCATCCCTACAGCGGCCAATATCACCTATTACGCCAAGATCGTCAAAGAGAAGGCGATCCTCCGCAAATTGGTCAACCGCGCGACGGATATTGTGAGCCAGGTTTATGGCCATTCTGGGAACGTGGACGATTTTCTGGACCAGGCCGAGCGCTCCATCTTCGAGATTTCGGAAGACCGGGTCCGCCCTTCTTTCTACCCCCTCAAAGACATCATCAAATCCAGCTTCAAGACCATTGAGCGCCTCTACGAGAAACGCCAGCTCATCACCGGTGTTCCTACAGGATTTTCCAAGCTGGATGAGCTGACCTCCGGTCTTCAGCCTTCGGACCTGATCATCGTAGCCGGGCGTCCCTCCATGGGGAAGACCGCTTTTGCCCTTAACATTACCGCCCATGCATCCATTGAAGGGGGGATCCCATCCGCCATTTTCTCCCTGGAAATGTCCAAGGAACAGCTGGCCCTTCGGATGCTCTGTTCAGAGGGCAAAGTGGATGCCCATCGTCTTCGCGGCGGGTTTCTCAGCGAATCCGATTGGCCCAAGCTCACCCGGGCGGCCGGGTCCCTTTCCGAAGCCCCCATTTTTATCGATGACACCCCAGGAGTGACCGTCCTGGAGATGCGCGCCAAAACCCGCCGCCTGAAGGCGGAACACAACCTCGGCTTGGTGGTGGTGGACTACCTCCAGCTCATGCGCGGCAAGGCCGATTCGGATACACGGGAACAGGAGATTTCCGACATCTCCCGCTCGCTGAAGGCCCTGGCTAAAGAACTGAATCTCCCGGTTATCGCTCTTTCCCAGTTGAACCGGCGGGTGGAAGAACGGGGCGATAAGCGACCCCAGCTGGCCGATCTTCGCGAATCGGGCGCCATCGAGCAGGATGCCGATGTTATTATTTTTCTGTACCGCGATGAGGTCTACAATAAATCGGAAGATAACCCCAACAAGGGAAAGGCGGAAATCATCATCGGAAAGCAGAGGAATGGGCCGACCGATAAATTTGAGCTGACTTTTCTGGATAAATTTACATGTTTTGAAAATCTTACCTATATCCAAGAGACTCGTTAGTATTTAACTTAATGAATTTATTTGTTAATTTTAATTATTCACACCTGTTAATTAAATTGTGAATAATTTTCGTGCAGGATGTCTCTCCGAGGGCAAGAGGATGAAAGAGCTCTGGAATAGAGTGTTGGTTGATGTTGGAGAAAAAATCAGTCAGAAGGCCTACGATATCTGGCTCAAACCGCTTAACATGATCAGCGTAAGGGAGACGGAGCTGTTCCTTGAAGTACCCAATAAATTCTTCAAGGATTGGATCTCTGAGAATTACCAGAACCTGATCAAGGAATCGCTTTCTCATCTTACTGGACAGCAGTATACCATCCATTTTATTATCAAGGAAAACCAAGAGGAAAAGCCCGAAAAGCCCAAGGAAGAGGATAGAATCCCCTCTCCCAGGCCGGTTCGAAAACCGGTAAAAGAGGATGGGCTGAACCCCAATTACACCTTTGATGACTTTATTGTGGGCTCCTGCAATCAATTTGCCCATGCGGCAGCCCTAGCCGTCGCCAGCCTTCCCGCTAAAAACTATAATCCCCTTTTCATTTACGGAGGGGTAGGCCTGGGAAAAACCCATCTTCTCAACGCCATAGGCAATAAGATCGCGGAAAACGACCCTTCGGCCAATATCTGCTATACCACCTCTGAGAAATTTACCAATGAACTCATAAACTGCCTTCGTTATGAAAAGATGACCGATTTTCGAAATAAATACAGAAATAAAGATGCTCTTCTGCTGGACGACATTCAATTCTTGGGGGGAAAGGAAAGAACCCAGGAGGAATTTTTCCACACCTTCAACTCGCTCTATGAGTCCCACCGCCAGATCGTGATCACCAGCGATAAATTGGCCAAGGAAATTGGCGGATTGGAAGAGCGGCTGAAGTCCCGAATCAGTTGGGGGTTGATTGCCGATATTCAACCCCCGGATATCGAAACGAAGGTGGCCATATTATGCAAGAAGGCGGAACTGTTCAATATTTCTCTTTCCAGCGAGGTTGGCCTGTACCTAGCATCAAACCTTGGAACCAACATCCGTGAACTGGAAGGGGCCTTGACCCGTCTTCGAGCCTATTCTTCCCTGACCGGTAGTGAAATTTCCATTTCTATGGCCAGAGAAACGCTAAAGGATATTATTGGCGACCGCCAGAAGATGATTACCATCGACAGCATCCAGAAGGCCGTGGCAGCCAACTTCAATATTTCCGTTTCCGACCTTAAATCATCAAAAAAACTTAAGATTTATTCATTTCCGAGGCAGGTCTCCATGTATCTTTGCCGTACTATGACAAAGTCCTCCTATCCGGAGATCGGTGAAAAATTTGGTGGAAAAGACCACTCCACGGTCATCCATGCTGTCCGCCAGATGGAGAAAAAGATTCCCGAGGACCGGGACCTTAGCAACCTCATCGAAACGATTAAAAACCAACTGCAGAAATGAGGAAATCCCTGTGGATGGAATGGGGATTCATTGACCGTGGATGAATCCTGTTGATAAACCGTCTCTTATCCACATTCCTTACCGGTCTTTTTCACCCCGCAAACAAATTAAACCAATTGAAATGTATCAAAAATTTCTATATAATGGATTGTGAACAGGCATTACTATTACGACTATTAAATATATTTTATTTAGTATTAATATAAGGGAGAGTGAGTATGGAATTTTTGATCGAAAAGGGAGAGTTTACAAAGGGACTATTTCGTTCGCAGAGTGTGGTCGAAAGAAAGGGAACCATGCCCATTCTTCTGAACGTTTTGATCGAAACGAAGGATAACGGTATATCGATTACCGCAACAGACCTTGAAATCGGGATTAAAGGACAATATCCGGGAGAGGTACGAACCCCGGGGAACATCACCCTTTCGGCCAAAAAGCTTTATGAGGTTGTGAAAGAACTTCCGGAAAAGGATGTTTCCTTCCGCATGAAGGAAAATCAATGGGTGGAGATCAAGAGCGGAAAATCGGTTTTCAACATTATGGGAGTTTCGGCTGAAACCTTCCCCTCCTTTCCCGCCTACGAAGAAGAAGAATTCATGGCCCTGGAAGCATCCGTTCTGAGGGAGATGATTGACAAGACCATCTTCGCCGTTTCCGCGGACGAGTCCAGGTACAACCTGACCGGTGTTTTCTTTACCCGGCATAAGCAGGATGAAGATCAAAAAATGCGCATGGTGGCTACGGATGGCTATCGCCTTTCCCTCATTGACCGGGCCATGAAGACGGAGATTCCGGAAATGGAAAAGGGCATCCTCCTTCCCAAAAAAGGACTGGCGGAATTGAGCCGACTATTGGAGGAAGAAGCGGGGAGCCAGGTATGGATCAAACTCAAGAACAACAACCTGATCATCAAAAAGGAAAATGTGGTTTTAATCATGCGTCTGCTGGATGCGGAGTTTCCCGATTACAACCAGGTAATCCCGAATCAGACGAGACGGCACATCCGCATGAAGCGGGGCCATCTCCTGGAATCGCTCAAACGGGTTTCCATTCTGTCCAGCGAAAAGACCAAAGGGGTAAAATTCCATTTTGGGGAGAACCTTCTGGAACTCTCCTCCTACAACCCTGACTTCGGGGAAGCCAAAGAAGAGGTCTCCGCCGAGTACAAGGGGGAAGAACTGACCGTGGGGTTCAATTACCGCTTTATCCTTGAAGTACTGAATATTCTGAACAGCGAAGAGATTATCATGGAGTTCGAGGATGGAGTGAACCCGGCGATCATTCGTCCGGCAAACGACGAAAACCACACCTGCGTAGTGATGCCCATGCGAATTTAGGGAAAGGTGAAACGATTGGCCAAAAAGAACGATCGAGAAAACAATCAGAGCGCGGAACCCAAAGAGTATACCGCGGAGAATATCAAGGTTCTCCAGGGCCTGGAAGCCGTTCGAAAGCGGCCGGCCATGTACATCGGCAGCACGGGCATCGCAGGGCTTCATCACCTGGTTTATGAAGTGGTGGACAACTCCATCGATGAGGCCCTGGGCGGCTACTGCAACAAGATCGATGTGGTGATTCATGAAGACCAGAGCGTCACGGTGGAGGACAACGGACGCGGAATCCCCGTGGACCTGCACAAAGAACAGGGCAAACCCGCAGCGGAAGTGGTGATGACCACCCTCCATTCGGGGGGCAAGTTCGACAGCGATAGTTATCAGTATTCCGGCGGGCTGCACGGCGTTGGCGTCTCGGTGGTCAATGCGCTCTCCGAATTCCTGGAGATGGAAATTTATCGCGATGGAAAAGTCTATTCGCAGAGGTACGAGAGAGGCATTCCGGTTACTCCTTTTGAAACCATCGGCAATACCAAACGGCGGGGCACCAAGATCAAATTCCGGCCCGACCCGGAGGTATTCGAGAGCCTGGATTTCAGCTACGACACCCTTTCGCAGAGGCTCCGGGAGCTGAGCTTTCTGAACAGCGGGCTGAAAATCACCGTCGTCGACGAAAGGACGGATAAAAAACAGGAGTTTCAATACAAAGGGGGAATCGTTTCCTTCGTCGAATACCTGAACAAGAACAAGACCACCATCCATCCCAAACCCATCCATCTGGAGGGAGAAAAAGAGGGGATTTATATCGATATCGCCCTCCAGTACAACGACGGGTACACGGAGAATCTATTCTCCTTTGCCAATAACATCAACACCGTCGACGGGGGAACCCATCTGATCGGGTTTAAATCCGCCCTGACCCGCTCGCTCAATAATTACGGCTCGAACCTCAGTCAGTTCAAGAACCTGAAGGCCAGCCTCTCCGGGGAAGATGCCCGGGAAGGCCTGACCGGGGTCATCAGCGTAAAACTTTCCAATCCCCAGTTCGAAGGGCAGACCAAGGCCAAGCTGGGGAACAGCGAGGTCAAAGGTCTCGTCGAAGCGCTGGGCAACGAGAAACTGGCTACCTACTTCGAGGAGAGCCCGTCGGTGGCCAAGCGGATTCTGGAAAAAGTCATCGATGCCGCGCGGGCGCGGGAAGCCGCCCGCAAGGCGCGGGACCTGACCCGTAGGAAGGGTCTCCTGGAAAGCGATTCTCTCCCGGGAAAACTGGCCGATTGCCAGGAGAAAGACCCCCGGGAGAGCGAGCTCTTCATCGTCGAGGGGGATTCGGCGGGCGGCTCGGCCAAGCAGGGAAGAGACCGAAAAATCCAGGCCATCCTTCCCTTGCGAGGAAAGATCCTCAACGTGGAGAAGGCGCGCTTCGACCAGGTCCTTTCCAACCAGGAGATCAAGACGCTGATCACCGCCCTGGGAACGGGGGTGGGCGAGGAAGAATACAACCTGGACAAACTGCGTTATCACCGGGTCATCATCATGACCGACGCCGACGTGGATGGGTCCCACATCCGCACGCTCCTGCTCACCCTTTTCTACCGCCAGATGTTTCCGCTCATCGAGCGGGGCTATCTCTACATCGCCCAACCGCCCCTGTACCGGGTCAAGAAGGGCAAAGAGGAGCCGAAATACCTCCGCAGCGAAGAGGACCTGGAAGATTATCTTCTCGAAAAGGGGATTGAAAACCTGCGCCTCGTCCTGCCGGGAGATAAAGGACAACTCAGCGGCAAGGGTCTTCTGGAGGTGGTTAAAAGGGCCATCCGCCTGGACAAAATCCTCCATCGCCTGGCAAGAAGGAAGATGGACCCGGACATTCTCCTGGCCTTCGCCCAGCAGGAATCGTTCGGCAAGAACACCCTGAAATCGGAAAAAGAAGTGAACCGGGTCATCGAGCAGGTGAAGAAGGCCCTGAAGAGGGAGAAGAACAAGGGGGAGATGGAATTCCAGATGGAAAAGGACCCCGAGCACGGTTCTTACAACCTGCGCTGCTTTACCTCGAGCAACGGATCGCGGATGGAGACCAGCCTGGATTTGGAATTGGTCAGCTCGGGCCAATTCGAAGAGCTGCGCAAAATCTCCAAGCAGCTCAGCTCTCTCGGCATGCCGCCCTTCATCCTGAAAACCGGCGAATCCTCCCAGGAAGTAGGCGGATTATCCGCGCTGGTTCAGGAGATCTTCTCGGGGGGGAAGAAAGGGCTGGAGATCCAGCGTTACAAAGGCTTGGGAGAGATGAACCCGGAGCAGCTCTGGGACACGACCATGAACCCGGAATCGCGCACCCTCCTACAGGTTCGCCTGGAAGACGCGGTCAAAGCCGACGAGGTCTTCACCGTTCTCATGGGGGACCAGGTCGAACCCCGCCGGGACTTCATCCAGCGCAATGCCCTGAGCGTGACGAACCTAGACATCTAATGAAAATCCAAAATTCAGAAGGCAAAATGCAAAATGGAGACATTTTGGGTGGTCATGGAGCATTTTGATTTTTCGTTGCTTAGAAAATTATAAAACCCTTTTGGTTTTGAGGGAAGCAGAGGTGCGTAGATAAACGCCGAAAGACGTTTTGGGGTAGATGGAATCCTGAAAATCTGCGTTCCTCTGCGTCCCGATTATTTGTGCTTTGTCGTTCGAATGCAGGAGTGCCTATGTCTTCCCAAGCCGGAATGAACCAGGTGCCGGTCAAAATCGAAGAAGAGATGCAGAAGTCCTACATGGACTACGCCATGTCGGTCATCATCGGCCGGGCCCTGCCCGATGCGCGGGACGGGCTGAAGCCCGTTCACCGGCGGGTCCTCTACGCCATGCACGAGCTTTCCAACGACTGGAACAAGCCCTTCAAGAAGTCGGCCCGTATCGTCGGAGACGTGATCGGTAAATTCCACCCCCACGGGGATGTGGCGGTGTACGACACCCTGGTGCGCATGGCCCAGGACTTTTCGCTCCGCTATCCGCTGGTGGACGGCCAAGGGAACTTCGGGTCCATCGACGGCGACCCTCCGGCGGCCATGCGGTATACCGAAGTCCGCATGGCCCGGCTGGCCCACGAGCTGCTGGCGGACATCGACAAGCAGACGGTAGACTTCACCCCGAACTATGACGGCTCCCTGAACGAGCCCACGATCCTTCCGGCCAAGATCCCCAACCTGCTGATCAACGGCTCTTCGGGGATCGCCGTGGGCATGGCCACCAATATCCCCCCGCACAACCTGAAGGAAGTGATCGAGGCCACCATCGCGGTCATTCAGAATCCGAACCTATCCGTGGAAGAATTGATCCGGATCATTCCCGGGCCGGACTTCCCCACCGGGGGATTCATCCTGGGACGGGGCGGGATCCAGGAGGCCTACCTGACGGGCAAGGGGATGGTCCAAATGAGGGCGCGGGCCCTGATCGAGAGGCAGAAGCGGACCGAGCGCGAGTCGATCGTGGTGACCGAGATCCCTTATCAGGTGAACAAGGCCAGACTGCTGGAGCGCATCGCCGAACTGGTCCAGGACAAGAGGGTCGAGGGGATCGCCGACCTGCGCGACGAGTCGGACCGGGAGGGAATGCGGGTGGTCATCGAGCTCAAGCGCGATGCCGTGGCCCAGGTGATTCTGAATCAGCTCTTCAAACACACCCAGATGCAGGCCACCTTCGGGGTCACCCTCCTGGCCATCGTGCGGGGACAGCCCCAGCTGCTCAACCTGAAGGAGCTGGTGGAGCAGTTCATCCTTCACCGCAAAGAGGTGGTCACCCGCCGCAGCCAGTTCGAGCTGGGCAAGGCCGAAGCGCAGGCGCACATCCTGGAGGGCCTGAAAATCGCCCTGGACAACCTGGACCGGGTCATCGCCCTCATCCGCGCTTCTAGAACACCCAAGGACGCCAAGGAAGGCCTCATGGCCAAATTCTCCCTTTCCGAAGCCCAGGCCCAGGCCATCCTGGAGATGCGCCTGCAGCGCCTGACCAACCTGGAGCGGGAGAAGATCAACGAAGAGTACGCCGAGGTGATCAAGCTGATCGCCCGCCTGAAGGAAATATTGGGAAACGAGCGCCTGCTCCTCAACGTGATCGTGGAGGAACTGGAGGAAATCAAGGAACGCTACGGGGACGAGCGGCGAACCGAGATCATCGAGGAAGTGCAGGAGATCAAGCTCGAAGACCTGATCGTGGAAGAGGACATGGTAGTCACCATCAGCCACACGGGGTACATCAAGCGCAACGCCATCAGCCTGTACCGCAGCCAGAGAAGGGGCGGGCGGGGCAAGATGGGGATGACCACCAAAGAAGAAGATTTCGTGGAGCATCTCTTCATCGCCTCCACCCTGAGCTACATTCTTTTCTTCACCGATGCGGGAAAGGTGTACTGGCTGAAGGTCCACGAAGTGCCCCAGGCCGGCCGCATGACCCGGGGAAAGGCGATTGTCAACCTGCTGAATCTTTCGGCGGATGAGAAGATCACCGCCATCCTTCCGGTGCGGGCCTTCGGGGAAGGGAAGTATGTGCTGATGGCCACCCGGCAGGGGGTCATCAAAAAGACCGATCTCATGTCCTACAGCCACCCCCGGGTCGGGGGCATCATCGCCCTTTCTCTGGACGAGAAAGATCAGCTCATCTCCGCCTGCCTGACCGACGGGACCAAGGAAGTCCTCCTAAGCTCCCGCGATGGAAAGGCCATCCGGTTTGTGGAAGAGGACGTGCGCGACATGGGGCGCACGGCCCGCGGGGTGAAAGGGATCACCCTGGGAAAGAACGATTTTCTGGTTTCCATGGACATCCTTTCCCCGGGGACCGTCGGGTCCTCCATCCTGTCGGTGACCGAAAACGGATTCGGAAAGCGATCTCCCGTCGAGGATTATCGTCTGCAAAGCCGCGGGGGGAAGGGAATCATAACGGTCAAAACCACGGCGCGCAACGGGAAACTGGCCGGCACCCAGCAGATAACCGACCAGGATGAAGTGATGCTCATCACCGACCGGGGCAAGATCATCCGCCTGCGTTGTGGCGAGATCCGCTTGAGCAGCCGCAATACCCAGGGCGTCAAGCTCATCGAGCTTGAATCGGGAGAAAGGGTGATGGCCGTGGCCCGGCTGGCGGAACGGGAAGAGGAAGGAAACGGCCAGGAAGCGGAAGAAGTTTCGGAAGTAACTACGCCCGAAGCCGAGTCCTGATCCATGCCCGCGAGCAGAAGAAGAATTGCCGTCATCGGAGCCGGAAGCTGGGGCACAACCCTGGCCAACCTTCTGGCGGAAAAAGAGGAAGAGGTCCTCCTCTGGGTCTACGAGGAAGACCTTTTTCGAATCCTTTCGGCAAAGCGGGAGAATGATTTTTTCCTTCCCGGAGTCCGCCTCGCCGATTCCCTCCGGTTCACCCATTCCCTGGAAGAAGCCCTTGCCGGGCGGGAAACGGTCGTTTGCGCAGTTCCTTCCCACGCGGTCCGAGAAGTTTTTCTCCGGGCCAGGCCCTATCTCTCCAGGAAGGCTCTCCTGATCAGCGTCACCAAAGGCCTTGAGGACGGAACCTACCTGACCATGTCCAGGGTTCTGCAGGATGTTATAGGGTCTGGAAGCGAGGCGGGGATTGGCGCCCTTTCCGGGCCCAGTTTCGCTCGAGAGGTATGCCGCAGGATTCCCACAGCGGTAGCGGCCGCAGGAACCACTGACCGGGCTGCGCAAGAAGCCCAGGCTCTGTTTTTTCGCCCCTACTTCCGGGTCTACACCAACCCCGATTTGGCGGGAGTCGAGCTGGGCGGGGCAGTCAAAAACGTCATGGCCATCGCCGCCGGCGCATCGGACGGAATGGGTTTCGGCCATAGCTCGAGGGCGGCGCTCATCACCCGGGGCTTGGCGGAAATGACCCGCCTGGGGATGAGCATGGGAGCTCTGAGGCAGACTTTTTTCGGCCTCGCTGGACTGGGGGACTTGGTCCTCACCTGCACAGGAGATCTTAGCCGGAATCGGCAGGTCGGATTGGAGCTGGGAAAGGGGAAAGGGATGCAGGAAATCCTTGGCGGCATGCGCATGGTCGCAGAGGGAGTTCGCACGGCTAAGGCTTTATGGGAATTGGCACGAATACAAAAAGTTGAAATGCCGATCGCTGAAAAGGTGTATGAAATCCTTTACCACAAGAAAAACCCCCGGGAGGCCGTTCAGGAGCTGATGTCCCGCCTGCCCCGGTCTGAAACGGAAGCCCTTCCCCTGGATTCCTTCTCCTTCTAATTATCATCTTTACTGAACCTGGAAAAGAGCGGATCACTTCGGCGATGGGGGAGTGAGAGAAGGAAGGCCCCTCAGCAGTCTTTCAGCGAGCTTTCGGGCATAGGTTTCGGCGGAATCACGGGAAGCATGGATGGTTCCTTCGGACATCCACACCAGTTCGCCTTTTTCCGACTCGAACATGCGCAGAATCAGCCGGATCTGGGAGCTTCCCCCGAAGTAGGTCGGAAGCATCTGTTCGGTGAAGGTTTCGCCGTCCCACATCTGCACGGGTTGACTTCCCAATCGGGATTTTTGCACCTTGTATTCCGGTAGAGTGGCGATCATAAGAAGCTTGGCCTTCAACCGTTCAGCGACCTTTTTCAGGGAGTCGAGGTCGGAAAGGAGAAGAGGGGAGGCAAGTTTCATCTCATCGAGAACACTTGCCACCTCGGCTTCGCTTACCAGGTTGTAACCCTTCTTCTCCAGCGAATCGCGGAGGAGGGGATAAAGGTCCATGCCCGAAGCCGGGTGTCCGGACGCATCTTGAATCGGCAGCAGGGCCAGCGGTTGATATTTGGCGGGATCGACTTTGGGTGATACCGGCGGCTCCAGGTTCACCCGGTACAAGCAAGCCCCCGACAGGCTGAAGAATGCGGCAGCCAGGATCGGAACCAGGTATTCTTGCAACCCTGAAAGGTTCCTCAAAAACTTGCTCCCCGGGTAAAAATCCGTTAATATTACGTTAATTCAACTCATTTTATTAGACCGCACAAATAAGGAACTGTCAAGGGAGGGGTGAACCGATATGCCCATCTATGAGTACCGTTGTCAGGATTGCGGAAAGGTTTCCAGTTACCTGGTCATGAATATCCGCGAGCCTCACCGCCCGCAGTGCAAGCGCTGTCAGAGCGGAAAGATGACCCGACTCATTTCCCGGGTGGCCCGGATTCGCTCTGAAGAAAGCCGTTTGGAATCCCTGGCTGACCCCAGCAAATTGGGAGGGTTGGATGAAAACGATCCGGCCAGCATGGCCCGATGGATGAAGCGCATGGGAAAGGAGATGGGGGAAGACCTGGGCGAAGATGTGGATTCGATGATTGATCAGGCCATGGAAGAAGAAATGGCCGGTAAGGAGGAGCAGTCAGACAGCAAGGATGAAGAGCTATAGCCATAACCGCTGGATTTGAAACCGCGGATTTTTGCCGCTGCCAAAATCCTAATCTGTAGGGCCGATTCATAAATCGCCCCTACAGCGGCCTCGCAAAATAGATATTTCCTTCTTCCAAATACGTTCTCCGAATTGATTTCACCTCCCCAAAGGCGCCTCCAAGGATAGCGCCTTTCCCGGGAAGGCCAAGGCGATTGAAAAGGCATGAATTCCAGCAGAAGTAAGAGCTAAGAAAATAAATCATTCCAGACACTTAAAATGAACACCTTTCCTACCTTGACAGTAGGAAATGCAGTGATTACTTTTTAAAGGTAAAGGAAAAAAGAAGTAAGGTTGGAAAGGAGGTACGAACATGAACAGCCTGGTAAGATGGAGACCGACGAGTGAGGTAATCCCCCGGAGCTTTTTCCGGGATTTTTGGGATACGGGTATTGATGATGTTTTTGAGAGCTTGCTTGAGCCCTCCGGGCTAGAAAAGTTCAATTGGGCCCCCAAGGTGGAGAGCTACCGCAAAAACGGAACCTATGTGGTGAAAGCGGACCTTCCGGGAGTGGAAGCCAAGGATATTCAGGTGACTTTGGAAAACGGCTGCCTCACGATTAAAGGCGAAAGAAAAGAAGAAAAGGAAGTGAAAGAGAAGAAAATGGAACGTAGGGAGGTTTTCTACGGTTCCTTTGAGCGCTCCATTGCCCTTCCGGAGGGCCTGAAGCCGGAAGGGGTCAAAGCCAAATACCGCGATGGGGTTCTGGAGGTCACCGTTCCGGTTGAAGAGAAGAATCCGCGCAAGAAGATCGAAGTGGAAGAAGTGAAACACTAAATTTCCCTTGAAGATAAATGGCAGACAGGCCGGCCCAGCCCGGCCCGGCCTGTTTTTTTTGACCGTAGGCTTTCCAGAAACACTCGCGCTTTTCGAGCCGCCCAGAGGGGTTTCGGAGAGTATTTTTTAAGGGGACCCCCTGCATTTTATCCTCCTATTTCAAACCACGGAACCCACCATAAAATCCTCTTGACAAAACTTTTAACCTTGCTCATATTGCCCTAGGGACGGGGAAAGAGCAATGGGTCCAGAGAACCGGCCCAAGAAGACCCACATGACTCTCTGCGGGAAGGAGGTGAGGCCCCCGCCTTAAGAAGTCCATAGCGATCTCCGCACACGCATGTAAACCATTCAATTCGGAACAAACGGAAAGAAGGCAGGATCGAATCGTAACTGCCAGAGACGGGAATCTCCATCGATACGTTAACTCTCCAAGAAGGTGAGGTGTGACCCATGGCTTACTGGTTTGAAAACCCAACGTTGAAAGCCCTGGCCCCCCTGGCCTTGTCTACTTCCATCAAAGGTCTTACCACGATCATCAATATTCCTACCCTATTCATCGGCTCAAATGTCTTCCCGGAAGGGCCGGTCGTGGGGCCCTCCACGATGGACACCTTAGCGAATCGATGCGCTAAGAAACGGGCTTTCATCGTGACCGATGAATTCAGCAACAAATTTGCCGCCAAGGCCGCCCGTTTCCTCCAATCGGGAGGCTTCACCGTGGAAACATGGCCCAGATGCCTCCCCGAAGCTCCCATGGAGGTAGTGGCCGAATGCGCCAAGGCCATGAAGGCCTACGAACCAGACCTGATCATGGCCGTGGGCGGAGGGTCGGTCATGGACTCGGCCAAGGCGGCCTGGGTTCTATATGAGCGGCCGGAGATTACCGAACTGGGCATGATCTCGCCCCTGGACAAGCTGAACCTGCGCAAGAAAGCTCTCCTGGCTGCTGTTCCAACAACCTCGGGAACAGGTTCGGAGTGCACCGGGGCGGCCGTGGTTCATGACACCGCCGCGCACCGCAAGATCCCCCTGGCTAATGTAGAACTGGTGCCGGATTTTGCCATCCTGGTCCCGGAATTCACCTTCTCCATGCCCCCCAAGCTAACGGCCGGCACAGGCCTGGATGTCCTGGCTCATGCCATGGACGCGGTCACAACCCCGGCGGCCAACGAAATCACCGAACCGCTGGCCCTGAAAGCCATCGAGATGACCTTTCACTGGCTTCCCCGGGCCTACAAAAACGGGCAGGACCGGGAAGCGCGCCATAGGATGATTCTGGCTGCGAGCATCAGCGGCATCGCCTTCGGCATGAGCGGCTGCCATCTGACCCACAGCTTCGGGCATTCCCTCGGTGCGGTCTTCAACCTGCACCATGGGATGTGCGTCGGTTTTTTCCTTCCCCAGACGCTTCAGTTCTGCAGCCGGGTGACGGATAAGCATCTCCTGATCTGTAAGACCCTGGGAATTGAGGCAAAAGACCCCGCTGCAGGACTTACCCAGTTGGTTGGCCGAGTCCGCTCCTTCTTGACCGACCTGGGAGTCCCGCTTAGCCTGAAGGATTTAGGGATTTCCAAGGCGGATTTTGACGCCCAATTCGATAAATTGGTGAAATACGCCTTCGAGGATGTGGACTGTTACCTCAGTCCCCGCCCCATAACGGCCGCCCAGTGCGCCCAAGTCTTCCGGTACGCCTATGATGGC
>Ga0113563_10000298_pt1 | contig 22634 bp, 15 predicted proteins | sample Mud3Dept3metaG_FD_80117 | JGI IMG/M metagenome (GOLD analysis project Ga0113563, IMG submission 80117) | Freshwater wetland microbial communities from Ohio, USA, analyzing the effect of biotic and abiotic controls - Mud 3 Core 4 Depth 3... | ecosystem: Environmental > Aquatic > Freshwater >... | reverse complement strand
TGAAGCCGCTCATCGTGGTGCGCGCGCGGTCGTAAGGCAGGTCGGCGAGGATGGTGAAGCGGGGCCCGCAGTTCGTGCAGTTGGTGAACGGGTATCCGAAGCGCCGGTCGGCGGGCGCGAAGATCTCGCGCCGGCAGTCGGGGCAGGTCGCGAGGTCGGGCAGGATGACCGCGCTCGGGGCGGCCGCGGCGTCGCTCGCGGCGATCCGGAAGACGCGCTCTCCGGCCGCGGCGATCGCCCGCGTTTCCACCGCCTGCACGACCGCCGGGGCGGGGCGCTCGGCGACCAGCCGGACGCTGAAGCTCTCGACCGCGGCGGGAGTCCCTTCGACCTCGAGGATCACGCCGCGCCCGTCGTTGGCGACCCAGCCCCCGAGCTCGAGCTCGCGCGCCAGCCGGTAGACGAACGGCCGGAAGCCGACACCCTGGACGGCGCCGCGAACCTCGACGTGGAGTCGCGCTCGAGCGGGCATTGCGGCGAAGCTAGCCCCCTACCCGGGGGGACTGCCACGTCCGCGGGGGTGGGCCCCGCCTGCGCTAGAGTGCCGCCCGTGCGACGCTCGCCTGCGCCCGGACGACCCGATGGATCCGCCCTCGCCGCGGCGCGCGGCCGGCGCGCGCGCCGATTCGCGATTCGCCTGCTCCACGCCCGGCAACAGCGCCAGGGTCAGCTGCTCCGCCGGCTGCTCGGCCCCTCCTCCTGGCGCTGCCACCCGCACGCCGCATCCCACCCCGAGCGCGAGCCCGGGGACTGACCTGCCCCCTGCGGCGCCGGAGGCCGCAGCGCGGTTCCGGTCACCAGCCGCGCGCGAGGCGCAGCGCCCCCACCTGCGCCGTGTGGTGGCGGCCGTGCCAGGCGTAGTGGTGGACGCTCCGGCCGAGCGTCCACGGCGCGTCCGGCCACTCGGGATGGAGGAACTCGCGCTCGAACTCGGCGCTCGTCAGCGCGCGCAGCAGGGCCACCCAGCGCCCGTGGAGCGCGGCCAGGAGATCGAGGGAGACGGCGACCGGCAGCGTGCGCGCGTCGGGCAGCTCGGCCCAGCACTCCTGCTGGTAGGGCCGGATGGTTGGGCGCTCCTCGGCGAGCGCGAGCCGGTGCCGGCAGTAGGCGTTGACGTGGCTGTCGGCGACATGGTGGACGAGCTGGCGCACCGTCCAGCCGCCCTCCCGGTAGGGCGTGTCGAGCTGGGCGTCGCCGAGCCCGGCGACCGCAGCGGCGAGAGCGGCGGGAAGGGTGGCGATGTCCGCGATGGCGGCCGCGAGGGCTTGGGCGTCGAGCAGCTCCGGCGCGCGCCACGGTCCGATCGGATAGCTGGGGGCGGTCATGGGGAGGCTCGCGAAGGGGCCGGTCGTCGGTGGCGCCCGCCCGGCGGCCCGAGTCCGGCGGACTTCCAGTCGTAGGTGCCGAGGCCCCGGGTCGCCACCTCGTAGATGACCAGGCGCGCGGCCTTGAGCACGGCCGGGTGCCGCCGGAGCAGCGAGATGCGATCGTCGAGCTCGGTTTCGAGCGGGCTCGCCAGCTGGCTGACGCGCCGGCCGGTGCGCAGGGCGAGATGCTCCGCCAGGCCCGCGCCGAAGGTCCCGTCTTCCTTACCCTGGAAGACGAGCGAGTAGCTGTCGCCGAGGAGCAGCATGGGCGCCGCCGTCGCGGCCGCGAGGTACGGCCTTCCGTCGGGGCCGAGGACCTCGGTGGCTTCGAACTGGAAGCCGTTCGGCGGCCGGTCGCCGGCGGCGAGGCCCAGCATGCCCAGCAGGTCGCCGCGCAACCGATGCCGGATCGGCCGGCGCCCGAAGCGAACCGGTTCGCCGGGCAGCGTCCCGAAGCGCTGGCTCAGGAACTCGGCCACGGCCGCCGCCGTGAGCTCCATTCCCGCCGGCGTCCAGTGCGTGTCCTGTGTCGCCCACAGGTCGTCGCGCGAGCGAGCGGCCCGAAAGAGCAGTCGCGGCGCATCGAAGACCGCGACCCCGCCCGCCTCCAGCCTCGCCACGAGCTCGTCGAAGTCGGGGTTGACGGGGGCCTCGCGCCAGGCTCGAGGTCGCAACCGCTCCGGGTAGACCTGTTCCTTCTCCGGGATCGGCAGGAAGACCAGACGGGTGCCGCGTCGCTCCAGCGCCCGTCCCAGCCGGAGCAGGCCCGGCACCGGATCGGGAGATCGCGCCGGGTAACGCGTCCATCCGGGACGGGCCCGCCGCTCGAGGACCTCGGGCGCGAGGAACGGCGGGGCGACGACCTGATCGAAGGGGTGCTTGTAGAAGAGCCAGCCCTGCTCGCCCGGCAGGACCTGGGAGTTGCCGTAGCGCAGCTCGTGCAGGAAGAACGACTGCAGGTGCGGGCGGACGAGGCGCGAGAAGGCACTGTCGCGCTCGGCTCGTTCCCGCACCGAGGTGAGCAGCAGGCGGATGCGGTACTGGACGCCCTTGAAGCCGGCGACGCGCCAGGAGTAGGTGATGTGTCCCCAGGAGATGGGGACGATCGGGCCGCGGATTCGGGGCGAGACCTTCCGTCCCTTGAGCGGGACGAGCTCGCTCGCCGCGCCGAGGAAGATGACGAGCACGAAGAACAGGCACGCGCTCCACGCCGCTCGCCGCGAGATGCGGGTGGCCGCGATCTCGGCCAGGGCCTCGGCCTCGCGATCGGCGATGCGGGACGTCCGGTCGGGCTCGGCCATCGCTCAGAAGATGAAGTAGATGAAGGGGTTGTAGTCCTGGGTGGCGAGCATGGCGAGGACCAGCAGGAGCAGGCCGCCGGCGGTCGCGAGGCGAGTCGTGCCGAGTGAGCGCGTCCAGGTCCAGGTCTGGGGGGCGCCCCACGTCACGACCGCCGCCAGGACGAGCGTCGCGACCAGGTAGGGCGAGCGCACGAGGGCGGGCAGGAGCGCCGCCGGAGGGAGGACCGGGGCGAGCCCGAGCAGGCGTGCGAAGTAGTCGAGAGCGGAGGTGAGGTCGGCCGCCCGGAACAGCACCCAGGAGAAGAGGACCAGGACGAAGACGACCGCGATGCGCAGGGGACGGGGCAGCCACGAGTAGAGGCGCTCCTCGCCGACCCGGCGCTCGAGCGCGAGCAGGGCGCCGTGGTAGGCGCCCCAGGCTACGAAGTTCCAGGCCGCTCCGTGCCAGAGGCCGCCCAGCAGCATGGTGATCGCGAGGTTGACGTAGGTGCGACCCGGCCCGCGGCGATTGCCACCGAGTGGAATGTAGAGGTAGTCGCGCAGCCAGGTCGAGAGCGAGATGTGCCAGCGCCGCCAGAAGTCCGTCATCGACGTGGCCCGGTAGGGCGAATCGAAGTTCTTCGGGAAGACGAAGCCGAGCATGAGACCGAGACCGATCGCCATGTCGGAGTAGCCGGAGAAGTCGAAGTAGATCTGGAAGGCGTAGGCGACCAGGCCCTGCCAGGCGTCGAGCACGGACGCCGAGCCGGCGTCGAACACGGCGTCCGCGACGCGCGCGCACGGATTGGCGAGGAGCACCTTCTTGGCCAACCCCACCGTTAGGAACGCGGCGCCGCGCGCGAACTTCGCGAGGGTGTGGCTCCGGTTCCGCAGCTGGTCCGCGACCTCCGCGAAGCGGACGATCGGCCCGGCCACCAGCTGCGGGAACATCGACACGAAGCAGGCGAAATCGACGAAGCTCCGGATCGCGCGCACCCGCCCCCGGTAGACGTCGATCGAGTAGCTCATCGACTGGAACGTGTAGAAGCTGATGCCGAGCGGCAAGGTCACCCGCAGCGCGGTCTCGATCGCGGCTCCCTCGAGTCCGGCCGCGCGCACCAGACCGTTCCAGCTCTCGAGGCCGAAGTTGAAGTACTTGAAGAACCCGAGCAGGCCGAGGTTCGTGACCAGCGAGAAGAGCAACCAACGGCGCCGTGCGCTCGGCCTCGGCGCGGCGTCCCCGCCGGCCGCCTCGTCCATGCGCAGGCCGGCGAGGTAGTCGACCGCGGTGGAGAAGAGCAGCAGGACGCAGAAGGCCGGGTTCTCCCAGCCGTAGAAGACGTAGGAGAGGAGCGTGAGAACGAGGTGCCGGGTGCGCCGGGGCGAGACGTAGTAGAGGCCGAGCGCGATCGGCAGGAACCAGAACAGGAAGAGATGGGAGCTGAAGACCAAGCTCGAGTCCGGGGGCAGCGGTCGTCCGTCTGGCGGCGCGCGACCCTACCACACGGTCCGCGTCCATTCCCCCTGCGTGATCTCGCGCGCGGCGAGCTGCCAGACCACCACGAGCACGCCGTCGAGCCGCGCCGGGTCGCGCGCGAGCTCGTCGGCGAGCGCCGCGCGCGTCGCCGAGGCGCCGCCCGCGTTGCGCAGGATGCGGTCCACGGGCAGGCCGAGGTGGAAGGCGAGGCGTTCGCCCAGGCCGCCGCCCGCGCCCCAGCCGAGGTCGGACTGCGAGAAGACGGCGGAGAAGCTGTCGCCCAGCAACAGCACGGGGGCGCCGCGGGTGGGCCGGAACGGGGCGCCGTCGGGGGCCGACACCGGACGGATCTCGACGCGCTCGCGCGCCAGGCCGCCTCGCCCGGCGGGAAGGCCGAGCAGTGCGGCGGTGTCGCCGGCGCCCTCGACCGCCAAAGCGCGTTCGAGGTGGCGGCCGGCCTCGCCGGGCGGCAGCGCGGCGACGCCGCGCAGGACCACCGCGAGCTCGCGCGCCACTTCGTCCATGGCCTCGGGCCGCCAGTGGGTGTCGCGGGCGAGGTAGGCGGCGCGCCCGGAGCGAGCGATGCGCGCGAGCCTGGGCGCAGGATCGAGCACCTCGACGCCGGCGCGGTCGAGCGCGGCGCGCCAGGCCGCTTCCGCCGCGGGCCGCAGCGGAGGCACCGGCGCGCCGGCGACGAAGCGCTCCGGCTCGATCGCGAGCTTGACCGGGGCCGGCACCACGACCAGGGCGACGCCCGCCGCCGCGAGCCGGTCCCGGAAGTCGATCACCGCCGCGGCGGCCGCCTCGAGCTCGCCGCTGCGCGCGGGCGAGGTCAGGTGGTCGAAGTCGGGGCGGAAGAAGAGCCAGCCGTCGCGGCCCACGTAAGCGCGCTCGTTGCCGTAGTGGAGCGCGGCCAGGAGCAGCTCCTGCGCCGGCGGGCGCACGCGACGCACGAGCTCCGAGCGGTGGTCGAAGCGCGCCTCCAGCTCCGCGATGATCGCGCGCGCGTGGGCGAGGGTACCGCCGTCCGAGTGGGGGAGCTCGGTCCAGATCTCGGAGCCCTCCCCGAGCGCGGCGACGGTCTCGAGCGCCGGCCCGCTGGCGAGCAGGGCGAGGAAGAAGGCGAGGAGCATCGCCGCCAGCGGGCGCGCCACGCGCGTCGCGGCGATCTCCTCCCGGGCTTCTTCCTCGCGGCTCGACGGATCGAAATGGGCCATGGGCTCAGAAGAGGAAGTAGAGGAAGGGGTTGAACTCCTGCGTCGCGAGCGCGACCACGGCCAAGGCCAGGCCGGCGGCAGCGAGCACCGCCTTGCCGGGTCCGATCCGCCGCGTCCAGGTCCAGCTCTGGGGCGCGGCCCAGACGACGAGCGCCGAGATCGCGAAAGTGAGAAGCAGATAGGGGCTCGCGGTCAGGCCGGCGAGCAGGCCGGCCTCGGGTCCGGGGCGGGCGAGGCCGAACAGGCGGGCGTAGTACTGGCCCGTGGCGGCGAGGTCGGCGGCCCGGAACGGCACCCAGGTGAGGAGCACGACCAGGAAGGTCGCCGCGGTGCGGCCGGCGGCCGGCAGCCGGCGCCAGAGCCGCTCGGGACCGAACGCGCGCTCGAAGGCGAGCAGGGCGCCGTGCAGCCCGCCCCAGAGCACGAAGTTCCAGGCCGCGCCGTGCCAGAGCCCGCCCAGGAGCATGACCAACGCCAGGTTGACGTAGGTGCGCCGCACACCCTTGCGGTTGCCGCCGAGCGGCACGTAGAGGTAGTCGCGCAGCCAGGTCGAGAGCGAGAGGTGCCAGCGCCACCAGAATTCGGTGATCGAGCGCGACTTGTACGGCGAGGAGAAGTTCTTCGGGAACACGAAGCCGAGCATGAGGCCGAGACCGATCGCCATGTCCGAGTAGCCGGAGAAATCGAAGTAGATCTGGAAGGCGTAGGCGGCGAGCCCGTACCAGGCGTCGAGCGCGGAGGAGCTGGCGGCGTCGAACACCGTGTCGGCGATCTTGCCGCAGGGATTCGCGAGCAGGACCTTCTTCGACAGGCCGACCGAGAGGAAGGCGACGCCGCGCGCGAATTTCGCGAGCGTCGTCTCGCGGCTCGCGAGCTGATCGGCGACCTCCGAGAAGCGGATGATCGGTCCCGCGACCAGCTGCGGGAACATCGACACGAAGCAGGCGAAGTCGACGAAGCTGCGCATCGGCGCGGCGCGGCCGCGCCAGACGTCGATCGAGTAGCTCATCGACTGGAAGGTGTAGAAGCTGATGCCGAGCGGGAGCACCACCGAGAGGGTGGTCGCGACGGTCGCGGCGTCGAGGCCGAGCGCCGTCGCGGCGGCGTTCCAGCTCGCCACCGCGAAGCCGAAGTACTTGAAGAAGCCGAGCAGCGAGAGGTTGGAGACGATCGAGAGCACCAGCGCGGTGCGTTGGGTCCGTGTGCGCGGGCCGCCGGGCTCGAGCGCGGCGAGCGCGCCCCGGGGCCACCAGTGGCCGGTGCCCTGGACGAGGCCCGCGTACCAGTCGATCGCGGTGGAGAGCAGGAGGAGCGCGACGTAGGCCGGGTTCGTCCAGCCGTAGAAGACGTAGGAGGCGAGCGTCAGGACCAGGTTCCGCCACCGCAGCGGCGCGGTGAAGTAGAGCGCGAGCGCGAGCGGGAGGAAGCCGAACAGGAAGAGGTGGGAGCTGAAGACCACCGGCTAGGGCTCCGCGCCGGCGCCCGCGTCGAACCAGAGCCGCGACGCGGCCTCCGGCGGCAGCGTGTCGGAAAGGAAGACGCTGGCCAGCTGCGGCTGGGCGTCCCAGGGCTCGAGGCGGAGACGGCGGCGCGCGCCGATCGGCAGCGCAGCCGCGGCCGCGGGGCGGCCGTCGAGCAGCGCCCAGCGCGCCACGCGCACGGAGCCGGCGCCGGACTGCGGGGCGCCCTCGACCTGCCAGTGCTCGGTCACCAGCGCGCGCCGGTACGGAGAGATCTCGTCGAGCGTGGGCAGGCGCGAGCGCGCGCGCAGGGTGGCTTCGACCTCCAGCGTCTCGACGCGCGGTGCGCCGGCGATCTCCTCGAGCACGCGCGCGGCCTCCGCTGCGACCTCCTCGGCGGTGAGCTCGCGGGCGTGGATCGCCAGGTGAGAGAGCCGTCCGCGGAACGACCCCGCCAGGCCGGGCTCGGCGCCGAAGGTGAGCTCGCGCGCCCGCCAGGGGAAGAAGTCCCCGCGCCAGGCCGGCGCGCCCGCCGGCGCGCCGTCGAGGAAGATGCGCAAGCGCCCGGGCGAGTAGGTGAACGCGACGTGGTGGAGTCCGCTCCCGGGCGGCAGGGCGAGCACCGCCGGCACGCCCCCGCCGGGGCCGGTCTCGCCGGTGCGCACGCGCAGCTCGAGGCCGGCGCCCGAGTGTCCGACCCAGAGGCCGCGCTGGCGCGGTCCCGAGCCGAGCGCGAGGACGGGGACGGCGGCGCCCGCTGTCGATCCCGCCGGCTCGACCAGCAGCTCGACCGTCACCGCGTTGGCGGCGCGCAGCGCGTCGGCGACGCGGGCCGCGCTCGCGGGCGCGGCGGCGGCCGAGCCGCCGGCGAGCACCAGCCGGCCCAGCCGGTCGGTCCAGGTCTCGCCGCGCTCCTCGAGGATCTCGCTCGCCGCGCCCTCCTGGTGGCGGTTGGCGCGCTCGGCGGCCTGCCAGACGAAGACCAGGCCCTCGCGCGCCGCGGGCCAGCCGCTCTCGGCGAGCGGCCGCGCGGCGGGAGCCGGCGGCGCGAGCCGGGGCGGCGCTAGGTGGCCGGCGCGCCAGACGTCCGGGTAGCGGTCGATGGCCGGGTGCGCGGTGACCCGCACCGCCCGCTCTCGCGGCAGCAGGGAGGCCGGATCGAGGCGCTGCAGGAAGACGTCGTAGTCGGCGCGGAAATGGTCGTGCTCGTCGTTCGAAGCGGCGAGCGCGAGCAGCGAGCGATCGCGCGAGAGCATCGGGAAGTAGAGGTAGCCGCGGTCGCCCGGCAGCCGGGGGTCGTGCTTGGCGAGCACGGTCCAGGTGCGCCGCGTGGCGAGCTCGACGCCGTCGATCGGCCCGCCGGCGCCGGCCGACCAGATCCCGACCTCGCCGTCCGGTGCGACCCAGGCCTGGCAGCCGCCGAGCGGCGTCGAGACGCGCACCTCGCCGGTGGCCGGGTCGCGCGGGGAGAAGTGGGCCGTCGAGGAGGTCGCCCAGCGGCCGGTCGGGTCGATCAGGTAGCCCTCGCCGCGCGGCGGCCCGCGCGAGAGCAGCCGGTCGGTGCCGGTCGACAGGTCGATCAGGCGGGAGTCGCCGGCGCCGTCGATGAACGAGAGCTCGTCGTCGCTCCACCAGAGCGCGGCGCGGTGCTCGCCGTAGTGGCGCGCGGAGGCGAGGCGCCGGTCGCGCCGGCCGTCGGTCTCGACCAGGCGGAGCTCGCCGGCCGTCTCGGGCGGCGCGTACTTGCGGCGGCCGGCGGGCATCGACAGGTAGGCGACGCGCGCTCCGTCGGGGGAGAGGTGCGCGCAACAATGGTCGCGCCCGGCCTCGTCGGTGGAGAGGCGGCGCGCCGTCCCGCCGTCGAGCGGCCGGATCCAGATCCGGAACTCGCCCTCGCGATTCGACTCCCAGACCACCCAGCCGGAGCCGAGGCCAGCGGCCGCGAGGTCGCCCTCGAGCGCGGCCTCGCCGCGGGCGGGCGCGGCTTGGCCGGCGGGCACCGGCGCGCAGGCAGGGCAGACTGCCGCCAGCAGGAGCGCGAGGGGGGGCGCCAGTCGGGCGGCGAGCGCGCGCTGCGGGGTCTCCACCTCCCGATTCTACGGAGCGCGGGAGCTCACCGGGGCGCGAGGCCGGCGCGGCGCGCCACCGCCTCGCCGAGGCGCTCGTAGTCGGCCTCTTCGTTGTAGATCTGCGCGGAGATGCGCAGGCGCAGCTCGCCGCGCCAGGCGTGGACCTGGACTTCGATGCCGTCCTCGAACAGGAGCGCGTCGCGCAGGCGCGCGGCGGCTTCGCGGTCGGAGCCGAGCGCGGCGGGCAGGGGCACGGTCGCCATCGTGCCGATCATCGACTCGGGCGTCCCGAAGCGGGTCCGCCAGCGCTCGGCCAGGGCGCGCGCGGCGTGCCAGGCGAGGCCGTGGTTCCAGTCGCGCACCGCCTCGAACCCCATCTCGCGCATCATCGCGAGCGCCGCGGGCGCGGTCAGGTGGGGGGTCGGGTCACGCGTGCCGGGCAGGTCGAACTCGGCCGTGAAGCCCTGCCCGAGGCCCCACGAAACGACCGCGGGATGCAACCCCTCGCGCGTCTCGGGCGGCGCCCAGAGGAGGCCGGAGCTGCGCGGCGCCCAGGCCCACTTGTGGAGGTTGCCGACGTACCAGTCGGCGCCCAGCGCCGGCAGGTCGAGAGCGATCGCGCCGGGCCCGTGCGCGCCGTCCACCAGCACGCGCACGCCGCGCGCGCGACAACGGGCAGCGATCTCGGCGACCGGCACCACCAGCGCGCTCTCGGCGGTGACGTGGTCGACGAGCGCCAGCCGCGTGCGCGGGCCGAGGCCGGACACCACGGCCGCGACCAGGTCGCCGGGGCCGCGCACCGGGTCGGGCGTCTCGACCACGCGCACGGTTGCGCCGCGCACGCTCGCGGCATGGCGCGCGGCCGCCACCACGCCGCCGTAGGCGAGGTCGAGGACCACCATCTCGTCCCCGGGCTCGAAGGGGAACGAGCGCAAGACGGCGTTGGCGCCGGTGGTGGCGTTGTCGACGAAGACGAGGTCCTCGCCCCGCGCCCCGAAGCACGCGGCGACCTCGTCGGCCGCGGCGCGCAGGCGGGGGGGCTCCGCGCGCGGCCCGCCGACGCGCACCGCGGTGAGCTCGCGCAGCAGGAAGCGGGCGGGTTGGCGCTCGACCTCGTCGCGCAGCGCCTGCTGGGCGGCCAGCACCCGGCGCGGAGTCGCCCCGACCGTGCCGTGATTGAGGTAGAGGATACCGGGCTCGAACGCCCACAGGTCGAGCCGGGCGCGGCCGAAGGTCGTCATCGCGCGGAGGCGTTCGAACGCACCGGCTCAGAGCAGGCCGGTGACGCGCACCACTTCCTCGAAGCTGGTGATCCCTTCCGCGAGCTTGCGCAGCGCCGACTGGCGCAGGGAGCGCATGCCGTTCTTGATCGCCTCGCGCTTGATCTCGGGGGCGTCCTTGCCCTCCACGATCAGCGGCTTGATCGCGTCGTCGACGGCGAGGATCTCGAAGATGCCGCACCTGCCCAGGTAGCCGGTGCCGCGGCACTCGTGGCAGCCCTGCCCCTCCTTGACCCGCACGCGCTTGCCGGCGGGCACGGTGAGCCGGAGCGAGGCGGTCTCCTCCGGGTCGAGGCTGCGCTCGGCCGCGCAGTGGGGGCAGATCTTGCGCACCAGACGCTGGGCCATGGCGCCGATCAGCGTCGAGCTGATCAGGAAGCGCTCGACGCCGAGGTCGGTGAGCCGGGTGATCGAGCTCGCGGCGTCGTTGGTGTGCAGGGTGGAGAGCACGAGATGGCCGGTGAGCGCCGCCTGCACCGCGTACTGCGCGGTCTCCGGGTCGCGGATCTCGCCCACCATGATCACGTCGGGATCCTGGCGCAGGATGTGGCGCAGTGCGTTCGCGAAGTCGATGCCGATCTTGGGCTGGACCGCGGTCTGGTTGAAATCGTCGATCACCATCTCGATCGGATCCTCGATGGTGGTGATGTTGGTCTCGTGGCGGGCGATCGACTTGAGCGCCGAGTAGAGAGTGGTGGTCTTGCCGGACCCGGTCGGGCCGGTGACCAGGAGGATGCCGTGCGGCCGGGTGATGAACTCGTTGAAGTGCATCATCTCCTCGGGATAGAAGCCGAGCGAGGAGAGGTCCTGGGTGAGCACGTCGGGATCGAAGATGCGCAGCACGATCTTCTCGCCGAAGGCGACCGGCAGCGACGAGACGCGCAGCTCCACTTCCTTGCCGCCGCGCATGGTCTTGACGCGGCCGTCCTGCGGGCGCCGCTTCTCGGCGATGTCGAGCCTGGACATCGTCTTGATGCGTGAGATCACCGCGTTGTGGACGATCTTCGGCATGGTCTGGATGTCGTGCAGCACGCCGTCGATGCGGAACCGGATCAGCGACGCCTCGCGCTTGGGCTCGATGTGGATGTCGCTCGCGCGCGAGTCGAAGGCGTGCTGGAGCATGAACTCCACCGCATTGACGATGTGCTGGTCGCTCGACTCGATCTCGGCCTCGTTCTTCATGCGCACGAGCTGCTCGAGATTGCCGAGGTCGATGCCCGCCGAGAGGTCCTTCTCGGCGCGCTTGACGGAATGCCGGAGGCCGTAGAACTCGGTGATCGCGCGCAGGATCTCGGGCTCGGACGCGACCTGGAGCTCGATCTCGCGTCCGGCGATGCGGCGGAAGGAGTCGATGCCCTCGATGTCGAACGGGTTGGCGCAGGCGACGCGCAGCTTCCCGGCCGCCATGTTGATCGGGATCATGCGGTGGCGCTTGGCGAAGGGACGCGAGACGCGCGCCTCGATGAAGTCGGCGTCGAGCGCGAGCGAGTCGATGCGCACGTACTCGAGCTTGGCCTCGTCGGCGAGCGCGCGTGCGATCTCGGGCTCGCCCACGGCGCCGCCCGGCTCGCGCAGGTTCGGGAAGCGGAAGCTCGACACCAGGTCGTAGGCGACGGCCTTCTGCTCGTAGGTCATCGCCGTGCGCACGCGGTCGCCCATCTGGCGCGCCTCGCGCTTGACGTCCTCGGCCTGCTCGCGGGTGATCAGGCCCTGGCGCGCGAGCACGTCGGCCACGAATGCCGGTGACAGCGACATCGGCGGGAGTGTACCGGATGCGGCCGGGTCCGGGGACCGTCCGCGGCGGGCGGGCGAGTGGCGGGCCCGCGCCGGTCGCGGGCCCGCCTGCGCCGCAGCGAGAATCGGCCCGACTACGGCTCCACCGACGACCAGCGCGCGGCGTCTCCCGACTCGAAGCCGTCGCGCAAGAGCGCGGCGGAGTGGAAGACGTTCACCGCCCCGGCCTCGGCGAAGCCGCCGAGGGCGTCGTAGGGGGCGCCGATCGCGAGGTCCATCCCGGAGTGCCCCGAGAAGCGCCCGGCCACGAGGCCGAATCCGAAGCCGTCGTCCTGCTCCGACGGGTCGAGGGCCTGGAGCCAGATCTGGTCGCGGGCGGCGCTCAGACCGGTGACGGGCTCGCCGTGGACGACGTGCACCAGGCCGGCGTCGACGAGCGGGCCGAGGTCCTCCCGGGAGACGCCGATCACGAGATCATCGGCGCCGTCGGCGTCGAAGTCCCCGGTCGCGAGCATGCTGCCGAACCGGTCGTTCTCCTCGGTGTGCTCGGGGTTGAGGTCCTCCTGCAGCCAGAGCTGGTGGGGTCCGCCGTCGAAGTCGAGGACGTTGACGCATCCGACCTGGAGCTCCCCGGCGCCCTCGTCGTCCTCGTTGGGCACGCCCACCGCCAGCTCGTCGACGCCGTTGCCGTCGAAGTCTCCGGCCGCGAGCGCCCAGCCGAACGCGTCGGTGCCCTCGGCGACGCCCGGCACGCCCGCGCTGTCCTGGGTGTACTCGGCGGCGAGGATCGCCCCCGCCAGGTTCGAGAGCACGAGCACGCGTCCGCCGTCGGGCGCGCTCCCCGAGGCCGCCGAGAAGACGGCGCCGACCGCGAGCTCGTCGCCGGAGAAGAGGTAGTTGAAGTTGCCGGCGGCGAGCGAGAAGCCGAGCAGCTCGTCCTCCTCGGGCGCGCCGGGCAGCCCGTTGCCGCGAAACAGCACGAGGTCGCCGGTGCCGGTCAGGCCCGAGGCCGCGGAGCCGAACAGGACGTGCACCGCGCCCGCGCCGTCGACCGTGGCGGCCTCGATGTCCTCGCCGGGCGCGCCGATCGCGAGGTCGTCGAAGCCGTCGGCGTCGAAATCGCCGGCGGCCAGGCTCTGCCCGAAGTAGTCGTAGGGCTCGGGGTTGGCGCTGATCCCACCGGCCCCCTGCCGGAAGAAGGTGTTGCCGGTGGCGGTCAGGCCGCTCGGGCTGCCGTAGACGATCTGGATCGCGCCCGCGTTGGTCACCGTTCCGATGTCCTCGCTGGAGATGCCGATGGCGAGGTCGGCGCAACCGTCGCCGTCGAAGTCACCGGTGGCGAGGGCTTCGCCGAAGCGGTCGCCGGCCTCTTCCTCGGCTGCGGCGAGGGACTGCTGGTCCCAGAGCTGGTGACCGGCGGCGGAGAGGCCGGCCTCGCCGCCGTAGAGGACCATCACGTAGCCGACGTCCGCGACGGCGCCGAGCTGGTCGTCGTCGTCGGGCACGCCGACGGCGAGGTCGTCGAATCCGTCGCAGTCGAAGTCGCCGGCGGCGAGCGCCCAGCCGAAATGCGCATCGGCCTGGAGGGAGCTCAGCAGCTCGGGCGAGCCCTCGTTCCAGAGCTGGACGGGGGGCGACTCGAGCTGGGCTGCGAGCGGCGGGGCGAAAAGCAGGAAGGCGAGGGCGAAGCGCGCGTTGCTCGACATGGCAAACCTCCTGGTAGCGGTGACCGCGAATGGTGGGCGCTCCGGCCGCGCGCGTCTTTCCGCCGCCGTTACCGGACGATTACGGGCCGCTTCCCCTTTCCCTAGAATGGATAAATGGGAGATCGGGAAGCCCGGGAGCGCAACTTGGGCGCCTTCGAGGTCGGCCGGTGGCAGGCCGAGCCGGGTCTCAATCTCCTGCGCGACGCGGCCGAGGAGCGCCCGGTCGAGCCGCGCGCGATGGACGTGCTGGTCTGCCTCGCGCGACACGCCGGCGAGACGGTCTCCAAGGAGACCCTTCTCGCGGAGGTCTGGGGTGGCGCCTTCGTCGTCGAGGGCGTGGTCGCCAAGACCGTCTTCGCGCTCCGCCAGGCGCTGGGCGACGACGCCGACGAACCGCGCTTCATCCTGACCGTGCCGCGGCGGGGCTACCGGTTGATCGCGCCGGTGCGCACGACGGCGGTGAGCGCCGACGCCGACCTGGCGTCCGAGCCGGTGCCCGTCCCGGCGCGGGCCGGAGGACGTCGCGCGCTCGCCGCCCTGGCGCTGCTGCTCGTCGTCGGCGGCGCGGGCGCGGTGGGGCTCCTCCGCGCGCGTCGCGCAACCCCGGAGCCCGCCGGTCCCGCGCGCTTCGAGCGGCTGGCCGTGGCGCCGTTCGAGGCGCTCGGCAGCCCGGCCGAGAGCGAGGCGCTGGCCGCCGCGTTGCGCGCCGAGTTGGTCGCGGAGCTCGTCCGCTTCCCGCGCCCGCGCGTCCACCTGCTCGAGGCGAGCCAGGTCGCCGGCAGCGGCGCGCTCGTCCTGGCGCGCGCGATCGGGTCCGACGGCATGCTGCGCGGCAGCGTCGCGGTCCTGCCCGGGCGCGTGCGGGTCGACCTCCAGCTGATCGACGCCGGCACCGAGGAGGTGCGCTGGACGACCAGCGTCGAGCGGCCGCCGAACGAGCTCTACGCGCTCGGGCGGAGGCTGGCGGCGGCGGTGGCGGAGCGCGTGGAGGCGGCGGGCGCGGAGAGGCGCCTGCTGCCGGTCGAGGGACGGCCGCCGATCCCTCCCGAGACGTACCGGAGCTTCCTCGAGGCGCGCTTCCTCTGGTCCCGGCGCGGTATCGAGGACCTCCAGCGCGCGCGCGAGCTGTTCCGGCGCATCACCGACGAGGCGCCCGCCTTCGCCGCCGGATTCGCGTGGCTGGCGCTCGCCGAAGTCACCAACGTCAACTACCGCGGCGGAGATGCTCGGGCGGGCCTGAGCCGCGCCGAGGCGGCGGCCGGGCGCGCCCTCGAGCTCGATGCGGAGGAGCCGGTCGCCCACGTGGCGGCGGGGCTGGTGTCGATGAACCTCCGCATGGCCCCCGAGGAGGCGGTCGCCTCCTACCGGCGCGCCACCGAGCTGGCACCTAGCTTCGCTCCGGCCCACCAGCTCCTGGCCGAAGCCTGCTCGGCCGCGGAGCGTCATGAGGAGGCGGTCGCCGCAGCCGGCGAGGCGGTGGCCCTCGAGCCTTTCTCGCCGGTCATGCACGGCGTGCGCGGGCTCGTGCTCCATGCGGCCGGCCGGCCCGGCGAGGCCCTCGAAGCGCTCGACCGGGCCCTCGTGCTGGCGCCGCGGTTCGCCTGGCTCCATCGCTACCGCGCCTACGCGCTCGCCCACCTCGGTCGTCCCGACGACGCGGCGCGGGAGTTCCTCGAGGAGGCGCGTGGCGTCGGCGAGAGCGCCGAGTCGCTGGCGGCGCTCGAGCGCGCGATCGCGTCGCAGGGGCTCACGGGCTACTGGCGTTGGCGACTGGACCGGCTGACGGCCCTCGAGCAGCGCGGGATCGTCCTGCGCCCGACCCAGAAGGCCGAAGCGCTGGCGGCCCTGGGCCGCGGCGAGGAGGCGCTCGCGGCGCTGGCGCGGGCGCCGGCGGCGCTCGACGGCGAGTACTTCGTCCACTACCGGACGAGCCCCGCTTTCGACGAGCTGCGCAAGGACGTGCGCTTCCGCGCGCTCTACGCGCGCGGCGGCGGATAGGCTCGCGCCGTGTCGGCGTCCACGGCCATGGCATTTGCCGTCGCGGCGGCGGTCGGATGGGCCCTCTTCGACCTCGCGCGGCGCGGGCTGGCCGACCGCATGGGCGCCTGGGCGCTGGTGGTCTGGCTGACCCTGGGCGCGCTGCCGCTGGTCGGCGCCTCGGCGGTCGCGGCCGGTGACTGGCGGGTGACGCCCGGTTACTGGACGCCCGCCGTCGCCTCCGTGCTGCTCAACGTGGGGGCGAACTTCGGCTACTTCCGTGCCTTCCAGCTCTCGCCGATCTCGGTCACCCTGCCCATGCTGACCTTCACGCCGCTGTTCGCGTCGCTGCTCGGCGCCGCCTTCCTGGGCGAGCCGCTCGGGCCGCGCGCGACCGCCGGGGCAGCGCTGGTGGTGGCGGGTGGCCTGGCGGTCGGACTGCGCCAGGGGGGGCTGCGCTTCGAGGCCGGAAGCGCCTGGATGCTCGCGGTCGCCTTCCTCTGGTCGGCGACGCTCCTGCTCGACAAGCGGGCGCTCGCGTTTGCGAGCCCTTATCTGCACGCCGTCGTGCTCAACGCCGGGGTCGCGTTGGGGGGCGCCGGGGCGCTCGTCCTCGCCGGCGGCGCCCGCCGGGAGCTGGCTTCGGTGCGCGGCAACGCGGGCCGGCTCGCGCTGGCGGTGGCGATCGGCGCCGCCGCCCTCGTCGTCCAGCTGCTCGCCCTGCGCGCGCTGCCGATGGGGGGCATCGAGACGCTCAAGCGCGGCGTGGGGGGGTTCTCGGCGGTCCTGCTCGGCCGTCTGCTCTTCGCCGAGCCGCTCACGCTGCGCAAGGTGGCCGGAGTCGCCCTGATGACGGCGGGCGTCGCGCTGCTGCTGCTCGACGGGGGCTGGGTTCGATAGAGTAGCCGATCGAGCCTTCGTCCCCGGACCGGAGGCACGGCCCTCGCCCGATGCCCTTGCGCCCGCCGCGCTGCGCGCGGCTCCTCGTCGTCGCCCCGCTCCTCGTGGCGCTGTGGGCGGGTCACGCCTCGCCGGCCGCAGCGCGGCCACGCGACCCGTTCGACTCCGGGGTGCCCTTCGTGCGCGCCTTCGAGGTCGCCGACGGCGTGCCGCAGAACACCGTGCACACCCTGCTCCTGGACCGCGAGGGGTTCCTCTGGGCCGGCACCCAGGACGGCCTGGCGCGATACGACGGGCGGGCGTGGACCGAGCTCGAGCTGCCCAGCCGCGAGCGCTCGAACTTCGTGCGCTTCCTGCACCAGAGCGCGGACGGCGCGCTCTGGGTGGCGACCCAGGGCGCGGGCCTGCTGCGCTGGTCCGACGGCGCCTGGACCTCGTTCGAGCCCGCCAACGGCTTCCCGGACGAGCGCGTCAACGCGATCGCGGAGACCGACGGGCCCTCCGGCCACTGGATCTGGGCGGCAACGCACTCGGCGGGCCTCTACGGTTGGGACGGCCGCGCCTGGCGCGGGTGGACGGTGGCGGAGGGACTGCCCGCCGACCGGATCTGGGATCTCCGCCCGGTCGAGGCCGGCGCGCAGGTGCGCCTGTGGCTGGCGACCGAGGGAGGGCCGGCCTATCTCGAGCTCCCGGAAGGGCGTGTGGTGGTGCCCGCCGGAGCCCCGGCGTCGAACGCCAGCAGCGTCGAGGCGCTGAGCGCGCCGGAGGGCGGCGAGCCCGAGATCTGGGTCGGCCTCTACGGCGCCGGCCTGGTGCGCTACCGGGACGGCGCCTGGCAACGGCTGGGCGCGGCGGAGGGCCTGCCCTCGCCCTTCGTGACCGATCTCGCGACGCGGCCGGGCCGGCCGGGGGAGCTCTGGGTGGCGACCGACGGCGGCGGACTCGCCCGCCTCGCCGGCGGCGTGCTCGAGCCGGTCGAGCTGGGGCCGAGCCTGTCCTCGCGCGCCGTCTACCGCGTGCTCGAGACGACCGGTGCCCAGGGCGCCGACGCGGTCTGGGTGGGCACCCGCAACAACGGCCTGCTGCGCCTGATGCGGGGCCACTGGCGCTCGTTCGTGCCCTTCCCGGAGATCCCGCGTTCGACGGTCTCGGCACTGCTCGTGCGCGACGACGCACCGGACGGGCCGGAGCTCTGGCTGGGCACCGACGGCTACGGCGTGGCGCTCTGGCACGAAGGCAGGTGGCGGCGCTTCAGCCGGGGCACCGGCGCGCTCGGCCACGACTCCGTGCTGGCGCTGGCCGAGACGCGCGGCATCGGGGGACGCCGGCTGGTGTGGGCCGGCACCCGCAACGGCGGCCTCTCGGTCTGGGACGGCGCGCGCTGGCGGCGCCACGACCGCGCGAACGGCGCCGGCCTGCCCAGCGACCTCGTGCAGGCGCTGCTCGAGACCCGCGACGAGGCCGGCCGGGGGACGCTCTGGGTGGGCACCCGCGAAGGGGTTGCCCGCTACGACGGCGAGCGCTGGCGGAACCTCGCCACGGAGCCCGGCTGGCCGACCAGCTCGGTGCTCGCCCTGCTCGAGGACCGTACGCCGGAAGGCCGCATGGCGCTCTGGATCGGGACCTCGACCGGTCTCTACCGATGGAGCGACGGAGCGATCGCCCACTGGGACGCGGCGGGGGGTCTGCCGAATCCGACCGTGCACGCCCTCTTCCTGCGCCCCGGCGCGGGGGCCCGGCGCGAGCTCTGGATCGGCACCGACGGCGGAGGCGCCGCCCTGCTCGATCCCGACCGGCCCGCGGCGCCGGTGCGCGCGCTCTCGGAGCTGGGCGTGGCGCGCCTGCCCAACGGCGTCGTCTACGCGATCGTCGCCGACCGGTCCGGGCGGCTCTACCTGCCGACCAACCGGGGCGTGGTGCGGCTCACCCTGCCGGGCGAACCCGGAGCCGCGGCCGGCGTGGAGCTGCTCGACTTCGAGCACGGCCTGCCCTCCAGCCAGGCGAGCCGCGGCGCCACGGCGGTCGACCACCTGGGCCGCGTCTGGGTCGGCACGGTGGGCGGCGCGGCGGCGCTCGACCCGGCCAACGAGCCCGACGACCGCAGCCCGAAACGGATCTCGCTTCTGGCGACGGTCGCGGACGGCTCGGGTCGCCGCGTCGGTGGCGGCGAGGAGCTGTCGCACCGCGACGGGCGCATCCTGTTCCGCTACGCGCTGCTCTCCTTCTTCGGCGAGCCCGCGACCCGCTACCGCACGCAGCTCGACGGGCTGGAGGAGATCGCAACCGACTGGACGGCGACCTCCGAGCGCGAGTTCGCCAAGCTGCCGCCGGGCGCCTACGTCTTCCGGGTCTGGGGACGTGACGCCCACGATCGTGTGTCGGGACCGGTCGAGCTCGCGTTCACCGTGTTGCCCGCCCCCTGGCAGACGGTCTGGGCGCGCCTCACGGTGCTCGGCGTCGCGCTGGTCGGGGTCCTGTTCCTGCTGCAGGGGCGGGCGCGCGTCCATGCCCGGCGCGAGCGGGAGCTCGAGGAGCTGGTGGCGGCGCGCACGTCGCGCCTCCAGCGCGCCAACGCGCTGCTCATCGAGCTCTCCTACGTGGACGCGGTGACCGCGATTCCCAACCGGCGCCGTTTCGACGAGCTGCTGGGCGCGGAGTGGAAGCGCGCGGTCCGCAGCCACGCTCCGATCGCGGTCGCCATGGTGGACATCGACCGCTTCAAGGCCTTCAACGACAGCCTCGGCCACCCGCGCGGCGACGACTGCCTGCGCCAGGTGGCGGCGGCGCTGGCCGACGCGCTGTCGCGCGCCGGCGACGCCATCTGCAGGTTCGGTGGCGAGGAGTTCGCGGTGCTGCTGCCGGTGACCGATCTCGAAGGCGCGGTCAACGTCGCCGAGCACCTGCGGCGCCGGGTGGAGGCGCTGGCGGTTCCGCACCCGGCCTCGGACGCCGCGCCGGTGGTCACGGTCAGCCTCGGCGTCGCCGCGGTCACGCCGGAGGTCGGGCTCGACCCCAAGGTCCTGATCCGCGCCGCCGACCGCGCCCTCTACGACGCCAAGCGGGCGGGCCGCAATCGGGTCGTGGCGAGCTCCGGCGCAGCTTCCTGACCGGCGCGCGGACCAGACCTCAGCCGCGCGCGGGCCAGGCGCGCTCGAGGGCGCGACTGGCCTCGAGGTGGGCGAGCAGCTCGGCCATCGAGTCGCCGCCGTACTTCTCGAGCGCGGCGTCGGCGAGCACCAGCGCCAGCATCGCCTCGGCGATGACCCCCGCGGCCGGCAGCGCGGTGACGTCGCTGCGCTCGTACTGCGCGGCGGCAGGCTCGAGGGTGTCGAGGTCGACCGAGGGCAGGCCGTCGCGCAGGGTGGAGATCGGCTTCTTGATCAGCGTCACCACGACGTCCTCGCCGTTGGTGATGCCTCCCTCGAGACCGCCGGCGCGATTCGTCGCGCGCCGGAGACCGCCCGCCGGGCCGAGCTCGATGGCGTCGTGCGCGACGCTCCCGAAGCCGCGGCTGGCGGCGAGCGCGGCGCCGATCTCGACGCCCTTGACCGCCGGGATCGAGAGCATCGCCTGGGCGATGCGGCCGTCGAGCTTCTCGTCCCAGGCGACGTGGGAGCCGAGGCCCACGGGCACGCCGTGGGCGATCACCGTCACCGCGCCGCCCAGCGTGTCGCCGGCGGCGCGCGCCTCGTCGACGAGCGCGACCATGGCCGGCTCCAGCTCGCGCCGGATCGCGCGCAGCGGGGAGCTGTCGTCGACCGCCGCGACCTCCGGCCAGGCCGGCACCGGCAGGTCGGCGCCGATCGTGCCGAGCCAGCGCACCCCGCTCGCCAGCTCCACGCCGAGCTCGCGCAGCAACATCTTGGCGAAGGCCCCGGCGGCCACGCGCGCGGCGCTCTCGCGCGCCGAAGCGCGCTCCAGGATGTCGCGCAGGTCGCGGCGCAGGTACTTGACCCCGCCCGCCAGGTCGGCGTGTCCCGGGCGCGGGCTCTTCAGGCGCCGGAGCTCGGCGAACGCGGCGTCCACCTCGCGCGCGTCCATCGCTCGCCGCCAGTTGGGCCAGTCCAGGTTCTCGATCCAGAGCGCGACCGGCGAGCCGAGGGTGGCGCCGCCGCGCACGCCCCCGCGCACTTCGGCGCGGTCGGCCTCGATCTGCATCCTGCGCCCGCGCCCGTGCCCGTGCTGCCGGCGCGCGAGCTCGCGCCCGAGCAGCTCGAAGTCGACCGCGAGGCCGGCGGGCAGACCCGAGAGGATCGCAGTCAGGCCGGGGCCGTGACTCTCGCCGCCGGTGGCCAGGCGCAGCCGTCGGAGCATTGCCGGAGCTTACCCGAGGCCGCTCGCGCCCGCTCGCTCAGGCGCCGGGCAGGAATCGCTCGAAGGGGCCCTTGAGCTGCGCGGGGAAACGCACCGGTCGGCGCGTCCCGGCGTCTACCCAGACGTGCTCGGTCGAGCCGGTGGCGAGCAGCTCGCCGCCGCGCTCGATGCGGTAGGCGAAGGTCACGGCGCGGCTGCCGACCCGCTCCACCCAGCACGCGGCGCGCACCCGCTCGCCGTAGCGCGCCGGAGCGCGGTAGGAGAGCTCGGCGCCGGTGACGAGCAGGAGGAGTCCGCGCCTCTCGATCTCCGCATAGTGGAATCCGGCCTCGAGGCAGAGACGCGTGCGCGCGAGCTCGAACCAGACCAGGTAGTTGGCGTGGTGGACCACGCCCATCTGATCGGTCTCGGCATAGCGGACCTCGATCTCGACGTCGACGTGGTGGGGCGGCAGGCGGCGCATCGCGCGACAGCTTAGCCGACGCGCTCGGCGTCTCCTCCGTTTTCCCGCCCCGTGGGGTAGGGTAGGGGCCTATCCTGAGGAGGAGGGACTCATGAAGAAGCGCACCCTGTTCGTTGCCGCTGCGGCGCTGCTGGCCTTCGGCCTGCCCGCGCTCGCCCAGAAGAACCCCACCGTCGCCAGCATCACGGTCTGGAAGACCAAGCCGGGCGCCGGAGCCGCCTTCGCCGAGGGGCGCAAGAAGCACATGGACTTCCACCGGCAGCAGAAGGACGCCTGGGCCTGGCACACCTGGGAGATCATCGCCGGCGAGCGCGAGGGCCAGTTCCTCACCGGCACCTTCGGCCACTACTGGAAGGACTTCGACGGGCGCGAGGCGTTCGACGCCCTCGACGGAGCGGACAGCGCCAAGAACCTGATGCCCCACGTCGCCAGCGCCGAGACCTCCTACTGGGCCTACCTGACCGACTCCAGCCGGCCGCCGGCCGCCGATGCGGCGCCGCCCGCCTTCCTGCAGATCGCGCACTACTACGTCAACGTGGCCGATACGCCGCGCTTCGAGGACGCGCTCGAGGAGGTCAAGGCCGCGCTCGACAAGGTCGAGTGGCCGGTCCACTCGCGCTGGTACCGGCTGATCAGCGGTGGCCGCGGACCGCAGTACGTGCTCTCCACCGGGCGCGCCAACTGGGCCGCCTTCGCGCCGCCCGAGAAGACGCTGCTCGAGGGGCTCACCGAGGCGGTGGGGGCTCGGCGCGCCACCGAGCTGCTCGATGCCGTGCGCGAGAGCACCAAGTACATCGAGACCGAGATCTTCGCCTACCGCGCCGACCTGAGCTACGAGCCGGCGAAGTAACGCGAGCCGGGCGGGCGAGGTCGCCGCCGCCGCGCGGCGCAGGGCATCCTGGCCGTCGGCCATCGCGCGACGGCCGCAGCCTCGCCGCCCCTCTCCACCGAATTAGAAGAGATGGCTCCAGCCGCCGGGGAGCGGTACCGCGCGGGCGCTCTCGGGGAATCGAGCCGCGAGGTGGAGACTGGAATCGACGCATCGTGCCGGCCCCACGAAGCGTAGAATGAACTCCGGGTCTTTGAAGAAGGGGGCCTCCATGCGACGATCGAGCTTGCTCATCTCGCTGGTTGGTGCATTGACCGCGTCCGTGGCCAGCGGGCAGAACCTCCTGGCCAATCCGGACTTCGACCAGGACGGAAGTGGCTGGGAGCTCTTCGTCGGTTCGGGTTGGTCCTGGCAGGAGATCGACGAGGGGGCCTGCCCGGCCTCGGGTTCAGCACAGGTCGCCAGCTCGCCGGATCTCGGCCCGGAGATCGCCAGTCTCCGGCAGTGTGTGCCCGTGGCGCTTCTCCCCGCGGTAACGGCTTCGGTGTCCTACCGTGGCGG
>Ga0113563_10000297_pt1 | contig 22648 bp, 21 predicted proteins | sample Mud3Dept3metaG_FD_80117 | JGI IMG/M metagenome (GOLD analysis project Ga0113563, IMG submission 80117) | Freshwater wetland microbial communities from Ohio, USA, analyzing the effect of biotic and abiotic controls - Mud 3 Core 4 Depth 3... | ecosystem: Environmental > Aquatic > Freshwater >... | reverse complement strand
TGCCGCAGCGCGGGCGAGAGGTCGCTCCCGCCGTACCCCTCGATGCGCCTCTCGGCGAGTTCGTGCGGGCCGAGGAGTTCGTCTCTGGTGACCGCGGCGTCGCACTGCACGAGGCGGACCTGGTCCACGGCGACTGCGTCACAGAACTCGGCAAGCGTGCCGAGCACGCGCGGGATCTCGTCCGTCATCGAGCCGCTGGTGTCGAGAACGACGTTGAGGATCCACCCTTCGCGGCGGCGGCCCGGCAGGACCACGTCGGTACGTTCGGCGCCGCGCCGCGATGCCCGGCTGAAGGTCCGGTCTCCCGGCGCCACCGACTCGATCCAGCGTTGGAGCGCGAGCTCCCACGGCGTGCGGTAGAGGCCGCGCAGCGCCAGGACCGTCTGGCTCGCGGCGCCCGGGTCGGTGCCGCGCAGACCTTTCGCCAGGCCCATCGCGCGCGCCAGGCCAAGCGCCTTCGCCGCCAGCTCCTTGACCTGCTTCGCACGGGCGGCGGCCCCCTTCGCCTCCTCCGGATACAACTCGGCCTCCGTCACGGCGTCGAGCACGTCGCCGGCCACCGTTCCCTCGCCGCCGCTCCCGCCCGGCCCGAAGACGCGCTGCACCGATGCCGGGCTGCCGTTCCAGACGCTTGTCTTCGACTGCCCCTGCTTGTTGCGCCGCATGTCGAGGACGATCTCCTCCGCGGACTTCTCGCGCGCGCCCGGCATGTCAAGGCCGTTCGCCGGCACCGGCATGCCGAGTTCCGTGCGCAGGATGTCGTTGATGATGTAGTCGTGCGCATAGTTGAACTCGAGGTGGTCGGAGCCCTTCGCGCGGTCGTGGGTGCGCAGCGCGAGGTGCAGCATCTCGTGGGCAAGGACGAAAACCAGCTCATTGTCCTTCAGGCGGTGCACGAAGTCCGGGTTCGCCGTCAGCCGGCCGGACGCGAACACGCCGATGGTCGGCAGCCGGTCGTCGAGCGTCACGCGCGCGGCAGCGACCAGCCCGGCAAGGTGCGGGAACGGCACCGTGACCATCCGCAAGCCGCGCTGGATCCGCTCGAGCAGCTCGCCCTGGGGGACCGGGGTGTTCATAGCTTCGTCACCTGCTTGAGGAGGTCGAGCATCGCATTGTCCGCGCCCAGGGACCCCCACCGGTCGACCAGATCCGTGATGAGCGTGAGCTGGTGCTCGGGCGGCAGGCTCCGCATGAACCGGTTCACCGCCCGGGGTTTGATGCCGTCAAGCTTGCCTTCCTTGACCTGCTGGCGGATGGAGTTCAGCACGAACCAGCGCGCGGTGTCACCGCGCGGCAGCGTCTCGGGGTGCGCGAAATATTGTTCGATCGGATGTATCGCCCCGATCGCCTCTTCGGCGAGCGCGCAGAACACGGCAGCGTCTTCGGCCGAAAGACGGCCGAAGGCGAGCGCCCTACGTGCCTCGCGGGTGAGCTCGCCGGAGACCTCGGCGAGGTCCAGCGCGCGGGCGAACAGGGTCCAGCTGCGCGGCGTGGAGAACGGCACCGGTTCCTGCGGCACCCCCCGCATCAACGCCTCGGGCATGAATGAGATGAACACGCGGATTTCTTCCCGCACACCTGCGCGCCGCGCCCAGGCCATCCACTCGTCCACGTCGACGCGGACGTTGAGAATCGTCACCCGGTTCACCAGCGCGGAGCTCAGCGTGCGGACGAGGGCGCGGTCCTGCACGCGGTTGCCGGCCGCGACCACCCAGGTGCCGGGAGGCAGAGCGAACTCGCCGATGCGGCGTTCCAGGAGCAGCGAGTAGAATGCCTTCTGCACATCCGGCGCGCAGGCGGGGAGCTCGTCCAGGAACAGACAGAAGGGCTCCGGCTTCTCGGGCAGCAGCAGCCGCGGCGGACAAAACACCGAGCGCTCTCCGACGATGCGCGGCACACCGCTCACGTCCTCGGGCGCGATCTGCGTGCCGAGCAGTGACCGGCAGGGCAGACCGGACTCCTGTGCCGCCTGGTACACCATCTCCGACTTGCCTACGCCGGGCGGCGCGAGGAGGAGGAAGCTATGCTCGTGCGCCATGCACTGGATGAGCTTCTTCGCCTGCTTCAGAGTGATCGTCTCTTCCAGCGGTCCGGCGATGCTGGACTCGCTTGCTGCGCACATGCCGCCTCCCTGATTCGATGAAGGGGCCCCCGGGTCGACGCCGCCGGCCGGCCACTGCGCATCAGACTGCGCCGCGATCTTTCGAGTGTCAAGCGGATTTCCAAGGGCGCTCGGGAATCAGGCGACCCGCTATCCGCAATGAGCCGATTCCCGGCGGAATCCCGCATTAGGCGCGGAGGACATGCGATACAGGCCGGCATAGGTCGATGGATCCCCGCCACATAATTCCACTCACTCGTGACAGCTGGTCACGGATTGTGCCCTGTCACATCGACGGCACACTCTTGTTCCATGGCCCCATCCGCACAGCGCAATTCCTGTCCCATTCCTCTTCGATTCACGGCAATCCGACTCATGAGACGAGTGGTGCAGTCCTATATTCCAGGCTTGACGGCGCGGATGAATGCGCTCATGAATTTGCCGTCCACCTGCGGGGCGATCGTTTCGGGATCGATGCCCTTGTCCAACAGGAAAGACAGCGCGTCCTCCGTGCTGTAGACGCGGGTCGGTTCGATGTCGATCTGCTCGAAACCCGATGACTCCAGCTTCTGCCGGTATTCGTTTTCGTCCAGCGCTCCGGCCACGCATCCCACCCACAACAGGATGTTCTTCCGTATTTCCGGGTGAATCTCTCCCCGCGTAACCACATCCGACACCGCGAGCCGGCCGCCCGGCTTCAGCACCCGGAAGGCCTCCGACAGCACACGGTCCTTATCGGCTGACAGGTTGATCACGCAGTTCGAGATGATCACGTCCACGGAGTCGTCGGGGAGCGGGATATTTTCGATTTCCCCCTTCAGGAATCGCACATTTTCGACACCGGCCTTGCGCCTGTTCTCCTCGGCCAGAGCAAGCATTTCATCGGTCATGTCAAGCCCGAACGCCATCCCGGCGGGGCCGACGCGCTTCGCCGAAAGCAGCACATCGATGCCGCCGCCCGATCCCAGGTCGAGTACGGCCTCGCCGGGTTTCAGTTCCGCCAGAGCGGTCGGGTTTCCGCACCCCAGCGAAGCACGGACCGCCGTCTCCGGGATCGATTCGATCTGATTGGGATCATAAAGGTTGCTGGTGATGGGATCTGGGCAGCAGGATCCAGCTGGCGTACATTGGCAGCACGAACTCCCCTGCGGATCCTTGACTTTGAGCGCCGCCTGCCCGTATTTCTCTTTAACCACGTCTTTAATACTCTCCATGCTCGAGTTCCCTCCTCCTACAGAATCTTGATGATCTTCTCCGGTTGAATCGCCTTCGAGCGCATGCAGCACTCGGCGTACAGAAATCCCAGAAGCTCGCGCAGTGTCTCCGTATCCGCCGTATAACGCAAAAATGTACCTTCCCGCTTCACCGTTGCCAGCCCTTCGTGCCTCAGTTTTTCCAGGTGATGCGAAAGGTTCGACGGCGATATCCCAAGCTCGGCTTGGATCTCTCCCACCACCATGCCGCCCGGGTGGGCCGACAACAGCAATCGGAGAATCCTCAACCGGGATTCCGTACCCAGCGCCGCCAGCATATCCGCGTATCGGGTAATCTGTTCCGGTTCCTCTTTCGCCATGCTTCGAACTCCTGTCAGGCTCTCATTTTCTTAATTCCATTATAATAGAAATATAAAACTAGTCAAGCGAGATTCACCCGAATTCGAAGAACTCAGGCGGGAAGTTTCCCTGGAATGGATCCTCAGCCACAATACCAATAGGAAAAGCGATGGCCCGGCAAACATCCGGCGTAAAGCGCACGGGCTGAAGTCTGAGGGTATTTACTTGTGCAGGTGCAGGTGTGCGGTTATCACTTCCCGGGCCAGCGGTTGGATCTCTTCCCAATGCGCTTTTGGCGCTTTTTGGAGGATTACCAGTTTCTGGTCGACGGTTACCTCAATTACCCCGGGGATCGCAAACAAGTCCGTTACCAGGCCGTCGTCGGTAGGTGGGATGTCTTGCTTCGTGTGATATTTGCGGGTGGATTCGGTCAGTTTCGTGCCCAGATGGAAATAGCAGGACTCGGCTGTGGGGGAAATGAATTCCGTAAGGATGCCGTTAGGATCGAAAGGCTTCGGCGGTTCTTTATCCCTATCTCTAAAGGACTTGAATACAAAGGCCCCCATTCCGCCAAGCGCGAGGATGAAGCACAGGAAGAAAAGCAGATTCTGCACCTCATATTTCTTCAGTGTCCTGCGAGTACTCGACATCCCCCTCCTTCAGGCGATCCCTCTGCTGCAAACAGCAGACGCCGGATACCGGTTTAAGCCACGGATCGATTTCATGCCCGGCCGGCAAGGATCCTCCTATAGTAACACGAACGAATCCGACCTTTATTTCACCTCGAACTTCATTTCCTTCAAAATATTGCCCTGCGAATCGGCGACGGTAACCGTCCACGATCCTGCCAGTGCAGCAGTTTTGTAGCACCAGGTCCGCCAGGGGCTTCCGCCAAGAGTCAGGTCGCTGGTCCAGGCATGATCCCCGGTCTTCCATGTCACCCTGAGTGCCTCGTCTCCGCCTGAGGTGACCTTCAACCAGAGATACACCCTGTCATTCACCGCAAATTCGCCGGCCGCCTCGGTGATCTCCCGGTTCACAACGCTCGTGCCGAGCTTTGCATCCACAATCTGTGTGCTCTGCAAGTCCGCTTCAAAAGATGCCGATATCGGAGCAGGTGCCAGAATCAGCACGCCCGCCATCATCCAGAACGTTTTCATAGCCTTCCTATCCTTTCCCTGTCAGAAGGTCCGGTAGCTTGATGCCTGTCGCGGGAGCGAAATCCTTGAGACTTATTATGTTCCTCCAATGCCGGGATGCAATCAAGAGCTTCGGCAGGCTTAGGGTCCGGACAAGAGGCAATCGCGGAATGAGGTGGGATCGACATTAATGTCGCCAAAGCGGATCGTGTCGACACCGGACAGGGTAGGGATCCGGGTGATTATACCCGCAGACTGTCGGTCACGCGGCATCCTGCGGCATCAAGCGCCAACCGGGGAAGCCGGAGGCACGGAGGCCGGTTCCTCCATGTCTGATATGGTAGTAGAATGCCTGACCGGATTAAATCGCCGGTTGATGCCGATCCGGGAAACCGAATGCCGGACGGAATTGCAGAAGACACAGAGGGAAGATGCCCTCTGACCGTCCATGGAGGGAAAAGAAGCATGCCCAGCGAATCATCCGCCAAGCGCAGGGACCGCACAAGAAAAATCATTGCGATCCTCAAGAAAACCCATCCGGATGCGCGCATTGCATTGAATTTCAACAATCCCCTGGAACTCCTCATCGCGACGATCCTGTCGGCCCAGTGCACCGACAAACGTGTGAACATGGTCACGGAGAGCCTTTTCAGGAAATACCGAAGCGCCGCCGAGTATGCCGCCGCCGATCCACGGGTGATTGAGAACGAAATCCGGTCCACGGGGTTTTTCCGCAACAAGGCCAAGTCCGTGCTCGGAGCGGCGTCAAAGATCGTAGAAAACTTCAAGGGCCGGGTTCCGGACACCATGGACGATCTGCTCACACTACCCGGCGTGGCCCGCAAGACTGCCAATGTAGTGCTCAGCGGCGCATTTGGCCGCGACGACGGGATCATGGTCGACACGCACGTGATCCGCCTTTCCCAGCGCCTGAAGCTCACTGCGCACAAAAACAATGCGGGGGACAAGATCGAGGATGACCTTATGGGACTGGTGCCGCAGCAGGATTGGGCGGCCTTCGGCAACATGCTGATCTGGCACGGGCGCCTGGTCTGCGCTGCACGACGTCCGGACTGCAATTCGTGCACGATCTCCGCGCATTGCCCGTCCGCCTTCCAGCACACCTGATCACGTCCGCCATCAGAGCATGGCTGAATGGCCCCCGGCGCGGAGCGCTGCAGGCTTGCCAGCTTCGGGTTGCGAGTCAGACAGTGGCGAGCCCTGAAGGTCAGGGAATCAAAAAGGACCCCGCAGGGGTCCGGCAGGAAAGCCCAGGGCGCAGGCCCTGGGGAAGGGCGCCCGGCTGCCTGTAGGAGACCAACCGTTGGACGCCCGCTTGCGCCCTGGGCTTTCCTGCACAACCCCTTCGGGGTTGGGATGGAAATGCACCCCACTGCCTGAATCGAAGTAGCATCGGGGAAACCGCTTGCAACATGCCGGCAAAACATCTAGCTTATGCCGGATGTACGCGCTGCATGCAAAGGAGCCCGCAATGAGATCAAACGTACTGGCAATGATTATCCTGGCGACCGCTGTTACGGCGGCAGGTTGCGGGGGATCCAATCCGCCGCCGTCCCCTGCCGCGGCAAAAACTCCGGCCGAGACGTTTGCCGAAATCGACGGCAGCGCCGTGCTGGAACACACCAGGAGGCTCGCTGACGACTCGTTCGAGGGGCGCGCCCCGGGATCGCGTGGTGAGGACTTTACGGTGGCCTATATAGCGGACGAATTCCGGAAGGCGGGCCTGCAGCCCGGAAATACGGACGGGCACTACATCCAGAAGGTCCCTCTGGTCGGCATCACCCCAAACCAGGACGCGACACTCGCCTTCAGGAGAGCAGGCAAGGAGTCGAGGCTCAGATTCAAGGATGACTTCGTCGCATGGTCGAAGCATGTTTCCGAAACCGCCGAACTGCAGGACTCCGAAATCGTGTTCGTAGGCTACGGAGTGCAGGCTCCCGAGTTCTCCTGGGACGATTACAAAGGCTCGGATCTCAAGGGGAAGACCCTTGTAATGCTGGTCGGCGACCCGCCGGTGCCGGATCCGGCCGATCCGGGAAAGCTCGATTCGAAGGTCTTTGGCGGACCGGCGATGACATACTACGGACGCTGGACCTATAAGTACGAGATCGGCGCCAAGATGGGCGCGGCAGGCGTGCTCATCGTTCACGAAACCGAGCCTGCCGGATATCCGTTCTCGGTAGTGCAGAACAAGGTCACCGAGCAGTTCGACCTTGTCGCCGGCGACAGGAACATGTCGCGCGTCGCCATTGAAGGCTGGATCTCCCTGGATCAGGCCAGGAGGCTGTTCACACTGGCCGGCAACAACTACGATGACATGAAGAAGCAGTCCGTGTCTCGCAGTTTCCGGCCGGTCCCACTCGGCGTAACCGCCTCGATCACACTGGCAAACAAGCTGCGGATGATCGAATCATGCAACGTGGTCGGAAAGCTGGAGGGGAGCGATCAGGACTTAAAGTCGCAGTATGTTATCTACACTTCCCACTGGGACCACCTCGGCATCGAGCCCGATCCGAAGGGGGCAAAGATCTATCACGGCGCACAGGACAATGCGACCGGCATCGGGGGGTTGATCGAACTGGCGCGCGCATTCGGCAGAGTCGCTCCCCCTCCCAAACGCACCATGCTCTTTCTCGCGGTCACCGCCGAGGAGCAGGGGCTTCTTGGGTCACAGTATTATGCTGAAAACCCAATCTACCCGCTGGCCCGCACACTCGCGGTGATAAACATGGACGTCCTCAACGTGTACGGCCGGACCCGGGATATCACTATCGTGGGCCTCGGCAATTCGGACCTGGATGATTACGCCCAAAAGATAGTGGCGGAACAGGGCCGCGTCATACGGCCGGACCCCTCCCCGGAGAAAGGCTCCTATTATCGCTCCGACCACTTCCCCTTCGCGAAAATGGGCGTGCCGGCACTCGCCAGCAGCAGCGGGATCGAATTTGTCGGCAAGCCGGAAGACTACGGCAGGAAAATCAGAGAGGAGTACACCTCCCACATTTACCACCAGCCGTCGGACGTGGTGCAACCGGATTGGGACATGAGCGGCACGGTGCTGGATTTGCAATTTTACGGATTGATGGGTTACCGGGCGGCTCAGGCGGATAAATATCCCGAGTGGAAGACGGGCACGGAATTCAGAGCCGTCCGAGAAGCACAATTGAAAGCGGCCGGAATCCGGTAGCACGACCGTTCTTTCCCGGCCGGTTAAAAACAGCCACGAATAATCTCACGAACGCGGGCCGAGGCATATGTTCGTGAAATTCGTGGCTTTTTTGCCGGTCTTACGTGTACTGAGGGTTCGCGCGAAAATAAGTTCACATTCTGGCGCGAGCGTCGGGCGGGCAGATGCAAGGCGCCGCGACGCAGGCGATGTGGTGGCATCGTCGAGGAGCGGCAACACGGCAGATGCCCGCCCGCCGCCGCGCCCCGACGGGCTGCAGCCTCTCCGATATCTGAATTCCTAAGCTCATCGTTCAGCGCATTCCTCGCTCTCCCATGCTGCGGCAGAATATGAGTTTATTTTTGCGCGGGCCCCAAGCGCGCCCATGCCACTAAAACCCGCCCTGATCTCAATGTATAATCTTTCGCATCTCGGGATGAAGAGGACACGGAGAGACGGTATGAGAGGAAGCGCATTTCTTGTTGCAGCTCTGGCCTGTTCGATGGCATCACCCTGCCTGGCCTATGAAGGCGCTCCGGGGCCCGCACAAATCGATTCCGGCGCCGGTGCGTCCGCACTGCAGGCAATTCAAAGTCAGATTCAATCATTGAAAGCCGAATACGAGAAACGTATCAAGGACCTGGAGGAGCAGGTGGCCGCACTTCAGGTCCAGATGCTCCGGGGAGCGGCCGAGGCGGCGCCCGCAACGGCCGTCCAGGCCGCACCCCCTCCTGTGCCCATCATCCCGGGGGCTTTGAATCCTGCGATGACGGTGGTCGGGAGTTTTCTGGGCCGCGGGGACAACCAAAAGATCTACAACGACGATGGAGCGCGCATCGACAACAAGATGACTCTGCGAGAGACCGAACTTGACTTGAGAGCCGCGGTTGATCCTTATGCAGATGGGGTATTCATCGCATCGCTCGCTTCGGAAACCCCGGGACAATACTCCGCTGGTGTGGAAGAGGCCTACGTCACGATCAAGAAACTCCCCTTCCAGGCGCAGGCTCCTCTCGGCCTGAAATTGAAAATCGGCAGGTTCCGTCCCTCCTTCGGCAATAACAACATTCTGCACATCCACGATCTGCCGCAAAGCACCCGGCCCCTTCCCGTGCAGGAATTCCTGGGAGAAGAGGGATTCGCGCAGAGCGGCGTATCCGGCAACTTTTTCATCCCGACACCCTGGGACAGGCAATCGAGCCTGGATGCAACCCTGCAGGTGATAACAGGCGGCGACGTGGCTCTCTCCCCTGATATCAACGCACGCACCGCTTACCTCGGCCACCTGCGCTGGTTCCGCTCGTTCGGAAGTTCCCAGAATCTGGAGATCGGGTGGTCCAGCTATGCACACCCGGCAGGAAATGGCGTCAGTCAGGCTGATTTTCACGGCGCGGATTTCACGTATCGATGGAAACCGCTGCGGCTGGGGGGGTGGAAGTCATTCCTGGTCAGTGGGGAGTTCATGTTCGCCCGGCATGCATATCCGGAAGTGCCGCCGGCGTTCGACGCCGGTCAAGATCCGAACGCGGGCGCCTCCGGCGAGAAGAACCCCCTCGGCTTCACTGTCTTCGGCCAGTGGCAGTTCAACAGACGCCTTTACGCAGGCGCTCGGTGGGACCGGACGAATGCCCTCAACGATCCCTTGCTCCTGCGCCGCAGCTTCACCCCCTACTTCTCCTATTATTTCAGCGAGTTTCTGCGTTTTCGACTGAACTACGAGCGCAGGTGGAGCGATCTCGCCAGTGAAAACCACCGCAGCTCGGTGTTTGCGGAGCTGAACTTTGTCTTCGGGTCCCATCCCCCCGAACCCTTTTGGGTAAACAAATAGGGAGCTTGGTATGAAATTGAGAATCTCGGTTTGCATCCTGGCGATTCCATTGCTGCTGCCTGCAATCCCTTGCTCGGCTGTTCCCGGGCAGGCGCGGAAGATCCGTGTGGTCTGCACCCTGCCGACGATAAGGGCGCTCGCTGCAGAAATAGGAGGCGATCGTATATCGGTAAGCGCGCTTGCCAAAGGAGATCAGGACCCTCATCTTGTCACCCCGACACCCATCCTGATGAGAGAAACCAGGGAAGCCGACATTTTTGTCGAAAATGGCCTCTCCCTGGAGCTGTGGGCGGACCAGGTAGCCAATGGTTCGGGCAACGCGAAGATATTCCGCGGCACGCCCGGCCGGGTTGTTGCCGGCGACGGGATCGCCGCTCTCGAGATTCCCCAGGTGCTTTCCCGTGAACTCGGCGACGTTCATCCGCAGGGAAACCCTCACGTCTGGCTGGATCCCCTTCAGGCTAAGGCGATGGCCGGTAATATTTGTGAAGCGTTGAAGCGGGCCGATCCCTCCGGCGCAGACTACTATGAATCCCGCAAGGAGGACTTCTTCCGGCGCATCGACGTCGCCTTGTTCGGGCCCGAACTGCTGAAGCTGATCGGGATTCAGAAACTCACCCGGCTGGCCTGGAGCGGGCAATTGCAGAGTTTCCTGACAGGCAACCAGTTCGGGGGAAAGCCCCTGACCGCCGCGGCTGGGGGTTGGCTCAAAGCCGCACAGCCTTTGGCCGGTGTGAGAGCCTATGAGTTCCACAGGGTCTGGGCCTATTTCGCCCGGCTGTTCGGAATACAGATCGCAGGCACCATTGAAGAAAGACCGGGCATCCCCCCCGGACCGCAGCATGTCCGTCAGGTGGTTGAAACCATCCGGTCTGCCAAAATTCCTTTGATCCTCGTGGACAATTTCTACGACCTGGGACTGCCCCACAGCATCGCAAAGCAGTCAGGAGCCGTAGTCGTCGTTCTTCCCAACCAGGTGGAAGGAGAGCCGGGAGTAACCACTTATTTCGCGCTGATCGACCATTTGATCGCCAAAATCACTGAGGGACTGAAAACAAACCCGAACTTTCCAGTCGCAAAAGCGGGACACCTCGAATAAATCCAGGAGCCTTTGTGTCAACACTACTTGAGCTGAAATGGATGTTGCTCCCCTTCCTTGCCTGTCTGGTGCTTTCCATCAACCACGTATACCTCGGCATCCACGTGATCGCGCGCCGGGTGATCTTCGTGGATCTGGCGCTCGCGCAGATTGCAGCGCTGGGAGCGACGTTTGCGCTCACACTCGGGTACGACCCGGCTCACGAATCTCTTCGCATTTCCCTGTTCTCCCTTGCCTTCACGTTTGTCGGGGCTGGGGCGTTCGCCATCGCGCGCATGCGGCGGGAGAAGGTGCCGCAGGAAGCTTTCATAGGAATTATTTACGCGGCCGCCTCGGCAGCCGCAATCCTCCTGCTCTCGAAATCGGCCACCGGGGGGGAAGAGCTGAAGCACATGCTTGTGGGAGACGTGCTTCTGGTGAGCTGGGCCGAGATACGCGACATGGCGCTTCTATACGGCGCCATCGGGCTGTTTCACATTTTTTTCCGCAGGAAGTTCCTGGCCATTTCCATCAATCCTGCGGATGCGATCGCCACCCGGACGAACGTGCGGTTCTGGGACATCCTGTTCTACATGTCGTTCGGAGTCGTGATCACCAAGTCGGTCGCCATCGTTGGCGTGCTGCTCGTGTTTTCCTATCTGGTTGTCCCGGCCGTGATAGCACAGATGTGGGCCGAAACCATCAAGGGCCGTCTGCTTCTGGGCTGGGCAGGAGCCATCCTGGCAAGCACACTTGGCATCGCCTGGTCCTTTTATGCCGATTACCCGACAGGACCTGCAATCGTCGTAATGCTCGGCTTTGTTCTTGTGCTCTCCAGTGTTGCCTATTACCTCCGGCACGCCCCGGCCATGGGCCGGGCGTTGGCCAATGTCGCCGCGATCCTCCTCGTGTGTATCGGACTTGCATCCGGGGCTGCCTATCTGAGGAAAACCGCCCCTGCGGCAGAGACCGGAAAAAAATCCGATCCTGTGGCGGTCTTGCTGGGGGAGCTTGAAGGCGAAGACGAAGCGCACCAGCTGGGCAGCCTGGAGCACTTGGGAGAAATGCAGGATCCCAGAATCGTGCCGGCCTTGAGCGCGTTCCTTTCCCGCAATCCCTCAGACCGGGCTGTCGAAGCCGCAGTTGTCGCACTGGTCAAACAGCAAGATCCAAGAGCCATTGCGTCTCTGCGCGAGGCGGCCCGGCAAGAGCGTGACGGCTTTCTGAGACTTTCCATCGCCCAGGCTCAGCTCGAGCTGGGCGACGCCCAGGGCTTCGGCACGCTGATTGCCGTCCTGAAAGGCGAGGGAGCCGCATATGCGCGCCAGCAGGCAAACGACATGCTGGAGACCCGGTCCGGATACCGTTTCGGATATGATGCGGAACAAACCGCCGAACAGAACTCCGAAGCCGTAAAAAGGATGGAAGAGTGGTATGAAACGAAGGGCATCCTGTCGAAGTTGGATCCCCGAACCGGCAAGTACGGAGTCTGATTTCACGATCGACTGCTCTGGAGCTTCTGTTCGAGGCTGCGGATTTTTACCCATGGCCACAAATACCGATTGTTCGATAAAGCAAGCCGGCCGATATGGCTAAAATGATATCATGTCGTTGGGTGAGGTGAACCGGAAGCGGAGGGGAGAAGTCGGAACATGCCGTTTGTGAGGGTATTTCATTATTCGAAAAGAGCCGCGAAAATTGTCATGGGGTTTGTTGCGCTTTTTGCTGGGGTTGTTATGCTGGTCACTCCCGGTCCCGGCTGGGCGGCCATCGCGGTAGGGCTCGTGCTTTTATCCTCCGAATTTCAGTGGGCGCACCGCCTGCTGCAACGAATCAAGGAAAAGGGCATCCAGATCCGCGATTCGTTGCGCAAACCAACCCGCTGAATCGCCCCTATCCCGGAACATTCCGACGCTTCCAGAAGCCTTTTTGGAGGCGAATCGTCTTCCCCACCATGACAATTTTCCCCTCTCCGGAAAGCCTGGCAAGCAGACGCGAGTAGGTCTCCGGCGTAACACCGATTGCGGCCGCCATATCTTTGTTCGACAGTGGAGGCACGATCCTCTCGTTCTCGCCGAACTGCTCCCGGAGAAAAATGAAGAACCGGTCTTCGACGTCATGGGTTGTCAGAAAGCGGATGCGGTCGGCGAGGTAGCGCTGTTTTCTCATCAGCATGCCGATAAAATCGTCACGGAATGCGGCATCATCCAGGAGCGCATAAAACTGCCGCCTGGGAAGCAGAAACACGCGGCAGGCAGTCTTCGCCGTGGCACTCACCGGGTAGATGTCCTGTTCAAACAGGATCACTTCGGCAAAGATTTCTCCCGGGCGGACGACCTTTATCACTACCTCCTTGCCATCCGCCGTCGTCTTGAACAGGCTGACCGAACCGGATGCGAGCAGGTACAGTGCCTCGCCATGCTCCCCCTCGAAAAACAGGATCTCTTTCCGGACAGCCTGCCTCTCGACGCATATGGCAGCGAGGCTCCGGCGGCTCTTCTCTCCCATACCCTGAAGGAAACCCGACCGATCCAATAGCGATGCGATATCCATGCGTCCCGCCTGCGCAACCTCAGCAGTCAAATGTCCAGAATGACGGCGGCTTCCCAGCCGCCTGGCGTTTTATTGACGCGATACCGATGGAGGGTGACCGCTTTTACGTCGACCACGAGGTCGTGCCGTGCGGGGTCCAGCTCTTCGCCGCGGGCTACCGCCTCGAGCGTAAACAGGCCGTCGATCCTCCGGATTTCGATGGCTTTCACCCTCAGCAGCAGCCGCTCCGCATCCTTGAGAAAGATCAGCTCCTGGAGCAGCTGAAAAAGGAGCATGTCGACCTCAGTATCTTCCACCCGGATGGTGCGAGCCAGCCGTTCCGCCACCGTCGCAAGGTCCGCCACCATCACATTCATGGTGGCGTCGGCAGCTGCGACAAAAAGCTCCTCCAGGGTGCCTCCCCACGCTTCGAAGGCCACGTCGGCTATCGCAATGTCCGGTATGTATCGATACGGCATTCCACTACACCTCGCACTGCCGGAGGCCCGCCAGGACGGTACTCTGCACTGCTTGCAACCGCGGCCCGATGAAAACCAGCTGTGTACCCCCCGGAGGCGAATTCCTCCAGGTCCATTCGCCCGCCAACATAATTGAACAGGAACGTTCCTCCGGAAAAGGCTACAAGGCCTTTGGCTCGATGGAACTCTGCAGGCAGTTCCGAAATCAGCCCTTCACATTTCCGATGGGCACCAGGCGGACCACACGCCGGCTGATGCCTGCCTGCTCGGCCGCATCGATCACATCATCTATAACCTTATACGCGGGTCCCGCCTCCTCCGCCAGACCGGAATACGAGGCGGTGCGGACCAGGATGCCGCGCGCTTCCATCTGCTCCAGCAATTCTCTTCCCCGAAACTGACGCTTGGCCTGGGTGCGGCTCATGGCGCGTCCGCTGCCGTGCGCCGTGGAGAAAAAAGTCTGCTCGCCGGAGGGCACGCCGGCCAGCAGGTAGGATCCGGTCTCCATGCTGCCTCCGATGATCACCGGCTGCCCGGCTCGCCCATAAATTTCGGGAATGCCCGGCATCCCCGGGCCGAATGCCCGTGTGGCACCCTTGCGATGGATCAGGATTTCCTGCGGCACGCCGTCGATGCAATGTGTTTCCAGCTTCGCGGTGTTGTGTGCCACGTCGTATACCTGGTGCAGCCCCAGGCTTGCGGGATCCTTGCCGAACACTTCCGAGAATACCTCGCGAATGCGGTGCAGGATGATCTGGCGGTTGGCAAACGACATGTTGATCGCGCACTTCATGGCGGCAAAGTAGTCCTGACCCTCCGTCGAGCGGAACGGCGCACAGGCCAGTTCCCGGTCCAGGATCCGGATGCCGTACTTGCCGGTCATCGCCTTTAGAAAAATCTGAAGGTAGTCTGTGGCAATCTGGTGCCCGAAGCCCCTGCTGCCGCAGTGAAACATGACAACTACCTGGTTCGGGATAGTGATGCCGAACGCTTCCGCGAGCTTCGGGTCGAACACGTTTCCGGGGCGCGCGACCTGAATTTCGAGGTAGTGGTTGCCGGATCCGAGTGTGCCCAGCTGCTTGAAACCCCGCTCCACTGCCCTGGCGCTGACCTTGGACGCATCCGCGCCGGAAATGCAGCCCTCTTCTTCCGTCCGCTCCAGGTCCTCGTGCCAGCCGTATCCGTTCTTAATGCACCATCGCGCGCCTTGCTCCACCGCGCGGCGAAACTCATCCTGAGAGACGCGGACGAAACCTGTGCTGCCGACCCCGGCCGGCACGCGTTGAAACAGCATGTCGACCAATTGCCGCAGGCGGGGCCGTACTTCCTCCTCGGTGAGCCGTGTCAGCATTAGCCGCATGCCACAGTTCACATCGAAACCGATCCCGCCCGGTGAGATCACTCCCCGGTCGGCATCCATGGCTGCCACGCCCCCGATCGGAAATCCATATCCCCAGTGCCCGTCCGGCATGCAATACGCATACTTGAGGATGCCCGGCAGGGTGGCCACATTGGTCACCTGGTCAATTACACCCTCATCCATGTCCCTCAGCAGTTTCTCGGTCGCGTAGATCCGTGCCGGCACGCGCATGCCGTCCTTGTAAGAGACCGGGATCTCCCACACAGTCTCGGAGACCCGTATTATGTTTGCCGGGATTGCCATGACACGCCTCCGCTAAGTATAGGGGTAAAAGATATAGAAGAGCAGCGAGAGAGCGCTCAGAACCCACAGGCCGGAGCTGATTTCACGGCGCCGGCCGGCCGTCAGCTTGAACAGCGGGTAGAGGACGAAACCCGCCGTGATCCCGATGCCGATGTTGTAGGTGAAGCTCATCAGGATCACGACGGCAAACGCAGGAAACAGCTCGGTGTAGTCGTCAAAATTGATCTTGGCGATGGGTTTGATCATCAGGTAGCCGACCACAATGAGCGCGGGGCCATACGCCTGCGCCGGCACTGCAGTCAGGAAGGGAGCAAAAAAGAGCGAGAGAAGGAAAAACAGGGCTGTCACCACGGTGCTGAATCCCGTTCTTCCCCCGGCCTCCACCCCGGCAGCAGACTCAATGTAGGCGCCGGAGGTGGTGGTGCCGACAAGCGCGGCGAAGCTGGTCGCCAGTGCGTCGGCCATCATGGGCTTCTCGATTTCCGGCAACCGGCCCTGTTCGTCCAGGTATCCCGCCCGCGAAGACACACCGATCAGTGTGCCCATGGTGTCCACAAATGCCATCACGAATACCGTGAGCACGATCGCAAAGAACTGCCAGCTCAGGGCGGTGCGGATATCCAGCTGCAGAAGGGTCGGTCCGAGGCTGGGAGGCAGACTGATCCAGGATCGGGGCATCGGGGCCACACCCAGTCCGAAGGCAAGTGCCGTCGTGGCCAGGATGCCGAGGAGGATCGGGCCGGGAACTCTGCGCAGCATCAGCGCAGCGATCAGCAGAAATCCAACGATGGCAGTAATCACAGGGGCGCTGCTGAGATCCCCGATCTTGACGGGCGCCCCCGCCGTTCCCAGCACGACGATTCCGGTGACATTGAGGCCGATGAACGTCAGAAACAGGCCTATGCCGACAGCGAAACTGTAACGGAGCCCCTCGGGGATCGATTCCACCAGCCAGGTTCTCAGACGCAAGAGCGTCAGAAGGATGAAGAGAATGCCGCCGATGAAGACCGCTCCCAGGGCCGCCTGCCAGGTGCAGCCCAACACCAGGACGACCGTGTAGGCAATGAATGCGTTTTCCCCCATGTAGGGGGCAACCGCAAAGGGGCGGCGGGCATAGATCCCCATGACCAGGGATCCGAAAGCCGCCGTCAGGATGGTTGCTACCATCGAAGCGCCCAGCGGAATGCCGGCGGCTTCCAGGACTTTCGGGTTCACGACGATGATGTACGACATCGTCATGAAGGTGGTGATGCCCGCGATCGTTTCGGTTCGGAAAGAGGTGCGGTATTTTTCGAATTCGAAGTAGCGTCTGATCGCCTCCATGGAATCCCCCTGCGCCGGAATCACTATATTAGAAAACCGGTGCAGGGGGATCCGAAAAAGTCAGACTCGCGGTATCGACGACCCGAATTCCGATTGCAGGCCATGGGCCTGACCGGCAGGATGATCCTTTCGAGGGGGGACAGCGGAGAGCGCCTCCGCAATCGCGCGGCGGGCCGCCTCCAGGGCAACCGGGACTGCCTTCATCACCGGTTCCGAGAGTCCGGTTCCGCTGCCAATGCAAGCCGGCTCGATGCCGACCAGATAGATTCGCGCCGGCAACTCGCCCAGCATCAGGGCTGCGGAAAGCAGCTCACCGGCGTTGCCTTCGTGCGCGGTGGTGGACCGACAGCTCAGATCCAGGACTTCCAGGTCCCGGCGCAGGTGGATCGTGCCGGGCATGGAACCCAGGGCGACCGCATCCAGCAGAACGAGCGCGGGGCGGCCGGCCACAGAACCCAGCAGCGCAAGGCCCGCCGTCCCTCCCTCGAGCAGCTCGACACTGTCCTGCCAGTCCACAGCCCGGCAGGACAGCTGGTTCACCAGATGCACCCCGATACCATCATCCCCCAGCAGGGTGTTGCCCACACCGAGAACCAGCACCGGTGCAACCCTGGCCTCAGACAATCTTCACCTCCGAAAGTTTCCTGCCGTCCGGGCTCATGACGTGAGTAGCACACGCGAGGCAGGGATCAAAGGAATGGATGGTACGAAGGATTTCCAGTGGCTGAGTCGCAACAGCCATCGGAGTCCCCAGCAACGCGGACTCATAGGCGCCGCGCTGTTCCAACCTGTCCTTCGGCGACGCATTCCAGGTGGAAGGGACGACAATCTGATAGTTGGAGATCTTCCCCCTTGAAATCTGGATCCAGTGGCCGCAAGCGCCGCGAGGCGCCTCGGTGAACCCGGAACCTCTGGATCTGGTCGGCCAGGTGGAAGGATTCCAACGCCTGGTGTCGGCGGTAGCAACATCACGGCGATTCACGTTAGCGATTAGCTGATCATACTCGCTCTTGAGCCAGCGCGCGCACAGCCGCGTCTCCAGGCCGCGCGCCAGGGTCCGTCCCATTGTGGAAAAGAGGGCCTTCTCGCTCCACCCCAGGCGGCCAAGCGCTTCGTCCACTACCTCGCGGAATTCCTGCCTCCCGCTGGCGAGGCCCACTGCCACTCGCGCGAGCGGGCCGACCTCCATCGGAATCCCACGCCAGCGAGGGGCCTTAACCCAGGAGTATTTGGCATTCTCGTCGAGAAATTGGTAGGGGGGCATGGGACCGGAGTAGTTCGGCACCGTTGTGCCGCTGAATGGGTGCATCGCTCCGGCTTGGCCCGGGTAGGTGTACCAGGAATGATCGACCTGCTCAGATATCTGTGCAGGATCGGCGAGGTCGAGGGACTCGACATTGGAAAGATTGCCTCCCAATATAACACCCCGCGGAAACCGGAAATTGGCAGGATCCGCTACGCCGTTCCGCGGAACATCACCATACGCCATAAAATGGCCAGGGCCGCCGCCCAGACCCGCCCACTCCGGATAGAAGGAAGCGATCAGAAGCAGGTCCGGCAAATACAGGCCCTCGACCAGATTGATTGCATTTTGGATGAGTGTCTTCAGAGATTTAAGCCTCTCCAGCGTAACTGCTATCGGCTTATGGCCTTCCATGTCATATTCCGCCGATCCATCAAGCTGAATCGAACACGGCATTCCGCCCACCAGATAATTCGGATGCGGGTTCTTGCCGCCGAACAGGGCGTGGATTTTGACAATTTCCTTTTGCCATTTGAGAGCCTCGAGGTAATGAGCTACCGCCAGAAGGTTACCTTCGGCCGGCAGCTTGTAGGCGGGATGTCCCCAATACGCGTTTTGGAAGATACCGAGTTGCCCCGACTCCACAAACCTCTTGAGAGTGGCCTGAACCCCGGCGAAATAATCCGTGGAGGAATTCTGCCACGCGGGGGATATCTGCTTTTGCAGGGCTGCTGTCCCCGAGGCGCTGGCATTCAGGGCTGACGTCACGTCTACCCAATCCAGTGCGTGCAAGTGATAGAAATGGATGACATGATCCTGGACCATCTGGGTAAGAAATAGGATGTTGCGGATCAGATCCGCGTTCTGCGGCACACGGATGCCGAGTGCGTCCTCCACGCAGCGCACCGAAGCCAGCGCGTGGACCGTGGTACACACTCCGCAGATGCGCTGGGCAAAAGCCCAGGCTTCGCGCGGATCACGGCCCTGGAGGATCACCTCGATCCCCCGCCACATGGTGCCCGAGGAAATGGCATCCTTGATGACACCATCCTCCAACATCGCTTCGATCCGAAGGTGTCCTTCAATTCGGGTTACAGGGTCTACAACTATTCTCGTGCTAGTCATGGCATCTCCTGCAATCAGTGTTGTTGCCAATCAAAGGGTGATCCTCGGGAAGTGCAAGCGCGGGATCAATCATCTGATAGAGCGGGCCGTTGTCCCAGAATCCGTCTTCGCTGCACCCGATGCATGGATGGCCGGATTCCGCAGGCCAGGAGGTGCCTCCATTGAATTTCATGGTGGAGCAGCGGTTGCGCGTGATGGGGCCCCGGCAGCCCATCATGAACAGACAATAGCCGTTGCGCGCTCCACCGTCATCCCAGTGCCGAACAAAGCGGCCTTTCATGAAATTCTCTCTGCGCTTGCAGTCGTCATGAACCGTGCGTCCGTAGTAAGCCTTGGGACGCCCGGAGGAATCGAGGGCAGGCAACCTGGAGTAGGTGGTCAGGTACACAATTACACCGGTCATCACTTCCGCAATGGGAGGACAACCAGGGATGTTCATGACCGGCTTTCCTTTTATCAACGCTGAAACAGGCTGCGCACCGGTCGGATTCGGACTTGCCGCCTGCACACACCCGTTTGTGGCGCAGGAACCCCATGCGATGACTGCCATCGAGTCCCGAGCGGTTTCCTGGAGGATATCCAAAAACGTCCTCCCTCCAACGGTGCAGTAGATGCCGCCGTCCCGGGTAGGAGCGTTGCCCTCCACCGCCAGCACATACTTGCCAGGATATTGGGCCATAATGCTTTCACGTATCTCCTCTGCCTGGAAACCGGCAGCCGCCTGGAGAGTGTCGTCATAGTCCAGGGAAATCATGTTCATGATCACGTCCTGGACAAGGGGTTGGGAGGATCGCAGCAGAGACTCGCTGCAGCATGTGCATTCCAGACCGTGAAGCCAGATCACAGGAATGCGCGGCTCCGTGGTAAGAGCTTTGACGATGTCGGGCACCGCAGTTGCACCCAGTCCCAGTGCAGCTGCTGTCTTGGTGCAGAAAGACAAAAACGTCCGCCGGTCAACACCATGCGCGCGCAACACGCCATAGGTCGACGGCATTTTTGAGGTAGGCATTGGTTTCCTCGCTTTCCAAGACTAAGAGTTACGTAATTCCGGCGAATCCCCTTCCCAGTTATAAAAGCGTGATCAGGAGACGATCTGCCGGCTCCATTCCGCGACCCGAACGCGGCCTGAAGGTTCTCATGAGAATACGCGAATGCCGGCATCCGCCCTTGTGAGGAATATCACAGGGATGCAACTTCAGGAACGGCTGAAAAAATCCGGAATTCGGGTTGCGGATTGCGGAATTTTCGAATGCGGAATTCGGACTTGGGATTGCGGAATTTTCGAATGCGGATTGCGGAATTGAGGAATTCCGCAATCCGCACTCCGCATTCCGAATTCATAAGAGGGGGTACCGGAAGATACCCCCTTTTTCACTCAAATGTCTGCAAGTACTTAGCCCTTACTGGCAGCCGCGGCTTTGGCGGCCATGTCTTCCAGCATGGCGGTAGTGACTGATTTGGGCCGCTCGATCGGGTATCCGAGAGCACGGTCCCAGATAATATTGCAGACGACGCCGAGAGCGCGGCCGACGGCAAAGAGAACGGTGTAGAAGTCGTACTCCCTCACCCCGTAGTACCACTGGATGACGCCGGACTGCGCGTCGACGTTGGGCCAGGGATCCTTTGCCTTGCCCTGTTCCAGAAGGACGGGCGGCACAATGCGGAAGAGCATATCGACGTACTTAAAGAGCGGATCTTCCGGCATGTGCTTCAGGCAGAACTCGCGCTGCGCCATATATCTGGGATCGGTCTTGCGCAGCACCGCGTGTCCGTAACCGGGCACCACCTGCCCAGACTTAAGGGTGTCCCAGACAAACTGTCGCATTTCCTCGTCACTCGGTACTTTGCCTCCCATTTTCGCCATCACGCCCTGGATCCAGCGCAGCACTTCCTGGTTTGCGAGCCCGTGCAGGGGGCCGGCCAGTCCATTGATCATCCCCGAGATCGAATAATACATATCCGACAGGGCGCTGGAAATGAGATGCCCGGTGTGGGCGCTGACATTGCCGCTCTCGTGGTCGCTATGGAGGATGAAGTACAGCCGGGATACGTCGTCATAGGGTTTGTCGATGCCCATCATCTGGGCAAAGTCGCCACCCATGTCAAGCTTGGGATTTGATGGAATAATCGTGTCGCTGCGGTACTTCATGCGGAAAATGTAGGCGGCGATCTGCGGCAGCTGCGCGAGCAGATTCATGCCATCTTCGTAAGTGGGATCCCAATAGTCATTCTTGTGAATGCCTGCGTTGTATCGCTGCACATAAACCGATTCGCGCTGCATGGCGACAACGGCGGCCGACAGCATGGTCATCGGGTGGGTATCGCGGGGCATTGCGCGCAAGACGTCAAACACGTACTGCGGCACCCGGGCGCGTTTCTGGAACTCTTCCGCTACGCTCGCCACCTCTTTGTCAGTGGGAATATCTCCGGTGAGCAGCAGATAGACGTGCCCTTCCACGTACGGCATTTCGCAGCCCGGAACCTTCGGCAGTTTTTCGATGACTTCCGGGATCGTCATGCCGCGGAAACGGATCCCCTCGACGGGATCAAGATAGGAAATGTCGGTTACCAGACACTTCACGTCTCTGGCTCCTCCGATGGCCTGACCGATGTTCACCTCGCCGATCTTGACGCTCCCGGACTCCTTTAGCAGCTTCGCTGTTCGGGGGCGCCAAGCCTGTATCTTTTCGAAGAGTTTCCCTTTTAGATTGGACACAATTCCCTCCTTGGATTTTGATTATGTGCTTATTTTTAATTTGGCCTGATTATGATCCTGCGGCAGCCTTCCGGAAATTCGAAAACGCCTCCGCGGTGTCCGCCTCCTCGCCAGTTTGAATGCAAGTGCCGGTTAGAAAGCCCATCCGTTTCGCCCGCCGGGCGGAAAAAGCCTCACCAGGCGAGCGGACGTGCCAGGAACTGCAAAGCCCGCAAATATGCTCCAAAAATACACTCGACCACGATCCGACGTCCGGGTCAGCCGCAGTCGTTCAGGTATGGAATGGCAATGGCTGCGGAGCGAACCCGCCGGCGATATCCCCGCGGGCTCTCACCCCGCCTCCAGTGTCCAAGTATACACTCGGACGTCCACAATACCCCAAAAAGATCATCGACGCTTCCGAAAAATCCATGCCTCGCCGCGGTCCCGTGGACTCCCGGCATCTGAGTCGCCGCAACGGGCAACGCTTGTGATACGATTCTTTGCCCGGAGAGCCCGCAGATAGCGGATTGGGGTCCGTCTCCTGGAGCAGCTGATTGCGGGAGGATCCCGGCTTGACGGCGGAAGGAGATCACGTGGCAGACCCCCAGCTTGTACTCAGCCTCAACTATGAGAAATACCGGCTCGCGAACGGACTCGATGTGATCCTGCTCGAGGATCACCGCCTTCCACTGGTGGCGG
>Ga0113563_10000294_pt1 | contig 22690 bp, 31 predicted proteins | sample Mud3Dept3metaG_FD_80117 | JGI IMG/M metagenome (GOLD analysis project Ga0113563, IMG submission 80117) | Freshwater wetland microbial communities from Ohio, USA, analyzing the effect of biotic and abiotic controls - Mud 3 Core 4 Depth 3... | ecosystem: Environmental > Aquatic > Freshwater >... | reverse complement strand
GTAGTGAGCGGTATTCACTCATCAGTCTTTCCCAACGATGAGAAGGGCGATAGCCTTTTGTATGTCATCGAAACTGAAGGAGTCGGTTCCGTCTATCACTTTCTGTGCCTTAGCGAGCAACGGCTTTATCGTCCTATCCGTCTGATTCTCGAAGTTGACATCCTCCCCACCGAACGATGGTGCCAGGGAGTAGTTGCCAAGGTCCTGCCTCGCCGAACGTACTCTCTCGAAAGCCATTATGACCAGTCTCCATACACATCTTGCTGTATCTGTTGAACTTCAGGCGCGGTACGTTCAGGGATGATAGACATAGGCGAGGATATATACTTGTCCTTACCGATGTTCGGGACAGGAAGTTCACGTTCGTACTCGGAGATATAGCGGTCAGCCTCATCTATCTCAGCCTCCGCATACTTGGCTTGAGCGGTAGCGTACTGGACCATCTTGAGCTGTAGACCCATCGGGAGCACACATACATCGGTAGAATCCTCTAGGTCCGCAGGCATATAACTATATCTCAGCGCATAGGAGGTACCCGCCGATGCCGCTGGGTATATCTCGATATTCTCATTGAATATCCGAGCCAGCGTGCGCGGGGGAGTGTTGCCGGTATCTTGGTAGGAATCGAATACATCCTCATTCGTGAACTCCACCCTATTCGTACTGTCACCGTCCGTCAGCGTGAAGCTGATAGGCGCTACGAAATCAGTGGGTAGAGCAAGGGTGGAGACGATGGTAGCCCCTGTCGCCTCTTTAGTCATCACCTTCGTCCTTAGGCAGAGGTCGGTCTGTGCCATGTTCAGCCACCCGGCCACCATCTCAGGAGCGATGAAGTTGCGTTCCGAATCCCTGAGCAGGTTATAGACCTTCTGCCGCATCTGTTCCAGCGTGAATGCCATGTGCGGTCCTTACTCGAATGGAGTGTCTTCGACGAATACCGTGCCAGCCCTCGCCGCAGCAGCGTTCCCGGTACCTACCCACTTCCAGCGCCATGTACCCTCGGAGTCGAATGTATACTGTTTAGAGAAGATGCCGGTGCTGTCTTTGGTCACGGTACCCCCACCATAGGTGTAGGTCGTGGTGGTGCCGTTCGGCGTATAGAGCTTAAAGGTGATGGTCGTCGGGTCCGTGAGGGTATCACCAACCCGGAACTCACAGGTGAACTTCGGGGTGTCCCCGACGTAGAACTTAGTAGCCATCTATGTATCCTTCTCCCTTGTTCAGATTCACCACGGTAGCTGTGGCCGTGTGGTATATCTCCACACTCGCTTTGGCCTTGTGATAGAGCGTAACGGTACAGGTGGCGGTGGCGTGGACGCCAGGAACGAAGAAGTCGAAGACCACCGAGAGCGTGGCCCCGAGGCTCTTGAGGAGCCTGGTCGCCTTCTGGACCGCTGGGGTGGCCGTCATCGAGACCGCGATGACCAACCGCTGAGCAGCCGTTTTTGCGATGGCTGGTGTAAACGTGCTGGTCAGAGCCACGAGTTTCCTCGAAACTCGCCTAACCGTGAGCGATAACGTCGTCGCCAAGTTTATACTTTTCACGGAGGCTTTCTGGCTAATCGCCGCCGTTAGCGTAGCCGTCCGGTCTATAATCTTGCGCGTAGCCCGCGTGACCCCGACCGTCATGGTGGAGGTAACTTGGACCAGTTCCGTGAAGGGGGTACCGGCAACAGACTGATAGAACTTCTCAAATGCTGCGGTGAGGGTAGCACCTATACTCTTGGTGGTCGTGACCACTTTCTTCACCGCAGGGGTGAGAGTGGCAGTCACAGCTATCGTCTTCGTCGCTATCCAGTTCCGAGCGAACGTTACCGCTCCGGTCAGGGTGAGGGCTATATTCTTCACGGTAGCTCTGAGATGGGCTACCGTACCCGTTAGACCAAGGGCTATACTTTTCGTGAGCGCCTTCCGTGCCGTAGGCGTGAGCGTAGCTCCGAGAGCGACCAACTTTCTTACGGCATTGGTTCGACCCACTGCAAGAGTAGCTGATATCGCTATGGTTTTGGCTGCTATCCAGAGGCGCGTGACCGCCACAGCTAAGGTCGCAGATATCGCCGCTGTCTTGGTAATAGCCTTGAGGGTAGCAGGGGAAAGGGTGGTGGTGATATTGACTTGCTCGGTAAAATGGTCAGCTCCTGCTGGTGTGTAAACCTTGTCAAACTCAGCGAGGAAGGTTCCCGTGATAGCTAGGAGTTTAGAAGTTGCATTCCTTACGACGGGAGTAAGGGTTGCGCCCACCGCAATGAGTTTCGAGTATATAGCTAGTCGGGTCATCGCTACAGTTCCCGTGACTCCGACACTTATCGTTCTAACGAACGTCCCTAGTTTGGTCAACGCCACCGTTAGAGTAGCGGCTATGTTTTTGGCGGTGGTGACGGTTTTCTTTGTCGCTACCCCCCCCGCTCCTCCTCCCGTACCGTGGACCGTCGCGCTCCCTGCGAGCTTCGAGTAGGTGTGAGAAACGGGGGTGCGTGTCCCCGTTGCCCCCGCTGTCAGCCGTTGCTCCTCGGCAATGAACAGCCCTGCGGAGGCAAGTGGCGAACCACCGATGCCGACCCGCTCGGTCATGCCCGACGGAGCAACCGTGGTTCCGTCGTTATTGATGTAGAACAACAGGTCGCCCGCATCGGCGGTGACGGTCGGGCTGACGTAGGTGTCCGCCAGCCCGAACTCATAGTTGAAGCCGAAGTCCTCCGAGGGCATCGCCTCGCCCGTCGGAGCACCGATGTAGGTCAGGATGGCGATGTCTATCTCGTTGCCGTTCTCGATGGTTGCCCCGTAAGTGTAGTTCGCGGGCTCGCTAGCACCCGCGACCTTGGTGTAGACTCGAATCCACCAGTCATCGACCGTCTCGTTGAAGTCTTCGTCGAGGTCGTCTACGTCCGCGTAGCCCTCGAACGTCCAACCCCCCGGAGGTGTAAACGTCGGGAGGTTGTACCGCTCGGGATAGAAGATGCCGACGACCATGACCATCAGGTCGCCCTCGACCGTCCCGGTGGGCTTGTCTACGACGATAGTTGATTGGTTCGCGTTGCTGTTCGTCGCGGCGTTGCGGAACTCAAGGGGCGTAGCACCACCAGCAAAACTCATCGCTATGTTCTTAGCTAGAACCGTTGCTTTCTTAAACGCGATAGCCAGGGTTGCAGATATAGCGGCTGTCTTCGTGACAGCTTTGATGGTAGAAGGGGAGAGGGTGGCGCTGATGTTGACTTCTTCGGTGAACGGGGTTCCATTCACGCCGTCGTAAATCTTGGTAAACTCGGCAAGGAAGGTTCCCGTGATGGCACTCAGAAGCCTTGTGGCTCTGGTAGTAGCCACCAGGAAGGTTTCTGTGATAGCACTCAGAAGCCTTGTAGTCTTGGTGGTAGCCACCGTTAGCCACGAGCTAGAGGTACTTAGTGGGCCTATCCATCCACTTGAGTCTGCCGCGATAGCGTCGATGAACAACTCTAAATCGGCGCCTGCTGTCCCGAACCTTACACGGTCGAAGATTGCTGTAGGATAGGTGAAACTCGCTCCGGTACCACTATGAGACTCTGTAGGAGTCTCACTCTCTAGGTCTGCCCCAGTGAACAACCTAAGTTCCCAGGCTCCGGTGCTCTGTTTGAAGTATGTTTCTAGCCTGAACCATTCGTTCAGAGCAGGGACGGCTGTGAACGTAGACCCTGTGACTGTCCCAATATCATCCAACATCGCCAATACGCGCCCTGTTGTGAACCGTGCTCCACCGAGGCTCGTTGGTCCATCAGAGTCTAGGAAGTAGATTATCCTCGTGAGGGAGTTGGAGTTAGCAAATCTTCCGTAAATCCGGGTATAGATGGAATCGACCTCGCCGACGACCCAATAGCTGGCCGCTCCGGTGTTGGTTCCAGCGGCGTAGTACCTACCAGAGAGGGTTCCATGAAGAGCAGTGGTCGAATAGGTCACTGAGTTGCCCGAACCTGTGTTGAACCCAGTCCATTGTGTACCGCTTCCGGTATCACTCGTTGTGAGTCCTACGCCATTTGACCCTCCCTCGAAGGTGTAATAGTAGTCCCTGGCTGTGTCGTCTCCGCTCGGCACACTCTTTAGTTTAGAAGTTGCGCGTTTCGTTGCTGGTGTAAGGGTAGAAGCCAAGCTCGTGAATCTGGCTCCTGCCTTCAGTATCCCTGGTGAAAGTGTTGCTGTAATCGCAGCGGTTTGGGTGTAGTTCTGAATAGGCGGTGTCGCCTTCAGAACCATCGTCACTGCGGCCCACGCAGCACCGGCACCGTTATCAGTGAATACCCCTGGGTCTTCGGGGTCGCTGGGGGCTAGTTTGTAAGCAAGACCGACCGAAATATCGAAGTTGTCATTGCCGATGGAGTTGACAGCGTTGGTGGTGTAACCCGTCGGAGCCGTCAGCGTGAGTGCTGACGTGTTTCCTACCGCACCAGCGATGACTACTGCGCTGCTAGCTTCCGTGAATCCAGAAACCTGAGGTGGATTTGGGTCTCCGCCTGTGGTACCGTTTGCGGTCTGTATAGATATCTCTAGTGGTCCGCCTTGCGCGACGCTTGCCACATCCCGAAACAACATCACAGCAAGCGCGGTAGATGAGTCGGTGCCTGTACCACTCGCCGTCGAAACGATGTTCGTATCTGTACCGTTGTGGTACTTGTAGAATACAGCTAGGTTGGCGTCACCCGCAGTTCCACCGTCAACGCTTATAGTCGATGTTGTTAGTTCTGTGTAGCCCGCCGTGGTTATCGCTAGAGTTGGCTCCGTGAAGTCATCGTCGCCTGCTCCGAGAACGGCGATGATAAGGTCAGAGGTTGCTCTCGCTGCGGGAAGAGCCAGTGTGATTGACCCACCGTTGGTGGCATTGCCAACAACACTGCCGACATAAGATATAGCCATGTAGGACTACTTTATGGTATTACGAAGGGTCTATCGTGAACGTGACCGCCAGGGTGTCGTTGGCACTCATGTTGACCGCAGCGAAGGTGGCACGGATAGCCATAACACCAGCAGAAGAGGCGGTGAACAAGCCAGCCTCGGTGATAGCATAAGTGGTATCAGCGGTGATAGCGGCCCCCGCAGCCTGGTACTTCGCGGTGTCCGTAGACCCCGTAACAGAGATAGTGACGGTCCCACGCGCAGGCGTGCCATCAGTAATCTCCGTGGTCAGAGCCGTTTGAGTCTTCGCCTCAGCGGTGGTCCCGGTACCGAGACCGATGTGCGACATTGGGATATCGTAGGTCGCGTTAGCATCTTCAGCGAGACGGTGCGTGACCCACTCTTCCCCGGTGTGCGTTAGAACAGCAGCCATATTTCCTCCTACTTAGTTTCAGGTGTGAACCGAGCCCGCCCTGTGGCAAGCTTATCGTACTTGACAACGGTGCCATCAGCTTTCGTGAGTACGGCACTCACAACGACGTTCGGGCCGTAGATGACCGTCATCAACTTGTTCCAAAGCTTCTTCAGCTTCTTCATCAGACTATATACTCCGTTCCAGGGACGGTATCGTATTCCATAACGATGACAGAAGGAGCACCGTAATCGGTGTTCGCTCCTATACCAGAGGTCGAGGTACGGACCCGCCAACCAGGAGACAGAAGCATCACGCCAGGAAGCGTCTTGCTTCCGTATCTGTTAGGGGATGTACCAGTAAGGTCAAACTCTTTGTAGTTAGCACCCCACATATACCGCACCGTCGTAGAGATAGACTGTGCCGTGGTGAATCCTGGGGCAAGATACTGGACGTTCGTACCATCGTCTATGATGAACGACGGATTCGGGGTCTGCGTTGCACCCTGAACACACGTCACCGCGAAGCTGATAAGTTGCCAGTATTTGCCAGCAGGAACGGTCTCTGACACCTCGTTGTTCGCCGCTGGGTTAGTCCCAGTGACGACCTTTAGAACTCCTTGTCTACCCATCTGTACCCCCTAATCCGCTGTGCTGAGGAGCCCCTGTTTGATGAGAGAGGGCTTGTGGGTTCCGCAGAACTCTTCACCGACGAGGGCCGGATTCTTACACTGACGAATCTCACCCTTCTCGGTGACGAAGTGAGAACAGCGCAGTTCCTCAGGAGTAGCGTTCGTCTTGTACCCTTCGGGGGCAACCTGACCGGGGGCAAGCCAGAGATGGTGCCCGAAATCCGTATGGTTCAACAGGTAGTCCTCAACTTGCTTACGCTCTTCATCGGACCAGCGGTTCGTCTTCTGTGCAGACTCAGAATCCCAGAGTCTACCTCTTCCTCGGAAGTTCACAGAGAGCCCAGGGACGGGTGTGACCCTACCGGAAACAGGGTGAACCTGCTCCCACTTCGGGCGGACCACATACGTCATATTCTCAAACTGGGACATAAATATCACAGCGATAATCCTTTCTTAGTAACCCCAGGCCACCCAGCGGAGGCTGGTAATAGCGGAAAGGTTCGTGGTGGCGGTACATTGAGTCACGAGCCCATCGGTGTACGCCAACAGAAGTTTGCTCGTGGTGTTCACGTCAACGGTCCTTGCCGCAGCCACGTTCGGCTGTTGGAAAAGCACACCGCTGACAACTCCTGAGGGGAACGCATCCCATATGGCGCTGATGTCCTCGCCCCCCGTGGGGTACGAAGAGTCGAACGCAAAGGTACCCGTCAGGATGACAGGCCGCTTCCCGGCAGTGGTGAGTCCGCGTATAGACCCGCCGATACCACGAACCTCGCGGCCCTGTCCAGCGTGACCAGGAACCTTCGTGGAATACTTCGCATCGCCAGAGAGTGTGTTATTCCAGACGGTACCGTTATCGAAAGTCACAGTTGCCATGTAGTTCTCCTATGGATGAGGGGGGGGCTTTCGCCCCCCCGAACTCAGACGGTTACGCCGTCACGTTCTTGAGGATTCCGTGAACCTCAGGAGTCGAGACCTGAAGGCCCGCCTCCGTGAGATACTCGTCAATCCAGCCGTCCATCCCAGGACCCTGACGGTCCATCAGCAGCTTGGTCGCACCGTTCGAGAACGGACGGTACATAAGCTTACTGACATCGACAGCCAAAGCCCAGGAACCCCAGCCCTGAGCCCCACCGGGGCCATTCTCCAACAGGCGGTGCTTCACGATGTTGAGCGTACCGTGCGAGGTGAGCCACTGCGTCACCGCGATACCATACGTCTTGTCGGAAGGCACCGTCTGAAGACGGGCCGCAGCAAGCTGGTCTATAACACTGATGACGCCCGCAGCCGCGAACAGCGTGCGGGAATCGGTCGCAGAGGTCTTCGAGAAAACGTCGGCAAGCCACGTTTCCATCTCAGCCTCGGTCAGCGTTCCACCAGCATCCTTGACCTGCATCGAGCCGTTACCGAATCCCGTAGCGAAGTTGACGAATCCACGGGTGGTACGGAGCGGGGCACCGGCCCCGAGGGAACCTTCCTGCGTGGTAGAGTCTTCCGACCCGTACCCGAAGAGCATTGCCCTCTCGATGTCTATAGCGTGCTCGATGGCCTTTTCCGCACGCTGAGTCTCACGGTTCCCACCGAAGTACGACTCAGAACCCTCGCGGGTACGGGTCGCGCCGAAGGGACGCCGGAAAATCTGCGTGAAGTTAGACACCTGAACACTCTGCCACTCGTCAGGCGTGGACACGTCCTGGCCTTCAGAGAATGCCGACCCGATGACGAACAGCGAGTCGTTGGTGCTCGTAGAAGTAGCGCCAGTCGTACCAGCGATACCACGGACCACAACCACAACGTCAGCCGTAGCAGAAGCAACCTTCATAACCTCTGCGGTGGACGGGTTGAGAACGAGGTCGCCCTTCTGGAAGTAAAGTCCAGTTCCGGTGACGACCGGGATATCCGTGGTAGTGTTGTTAACTGAGCTACTCAGAGCGGAAGTCTTGGGGCGAAGCCCCTTCTCATACCACTCGAATCGAGGGTTCGTAGCGACCTTGGACCCCGCCTTCTCGCTAAGAAGCGTGAAGGGGGAAGCCGAGGGGTCAACGTAGAACACCTTGGGGCCAACGTCACGGACCAGGATTGCGGTCGTTCCGTTGTAGCCAAGGGTCACGTCGGTACCAAGACCAATGTGCGTGGTCGCGCCCGAACCCTGCTTGATAGTCACAGGCATATGCTGTGTCCTTTCATAGTAGGTTTACGGGGGTACCAACCGAGGCCGCGAAGCGGGTGTATCGGTTAGAAGAAGATGCTACCCTTCTGGGTCTTCTCTTTACGGAGAGCCATCACAGCAGCATCGAACTCATCCAGCGGTCGCTCGTCTCGTGGAGGCGCTGCGCCAGAAGCCTTCTCGGCCACCGGCTTATTAGGGACACGGCGTTGCTCCGTGGTGGGTGCGGGCTTGTCCTGCTGCTGGGTGAGTCTAGACTCAAGCAACTCGGCTTGGCCTCGGGCCAGCAGCATACCTTCTTCAGACTCGATATACGACGGGTTTAACTCTAGCACCTTCCGCAACGCGGGACGCTGGGATGCCTCATACGCAATCTCGTAGTTCCCAGTGTCCGTGAGGTCTAGGGTCCAACCCTCCGGCTCCCAAGATTTATGGAGTGTCACGATGGTCTCAGCTATCTTGGAGTCATCCTCGCTATCGGGTTCGATATCGGGATGAGCTGCGAAGAACTGAGCCAATGCCTCAGAAGCCGCACGCGATTCTTGCTCTTCAACCGCACGCTGGTTCCGAGTGTGCTCTTCCTCCATGAGTCGGGTCTGAACGGCCTGGTCGATGAGGGGCTTGACCTGAGCAGGGGTCAAGGTGTCGGGGGTTTCCCCGTCCTCCCAAGGCCACGATTCCCCGTCCTTCTGCGCAGGCTTCTTGGACATAACCTGCTGGATAACGGGGACCGCCTCTTGAAGCGCCTTTTGTAGTTCGAGTGCCCTTTGCTCGACCTGCAATCTCTGGCGCTCTGCAACCTTCGCGCGTTCTGCCGTCCTGCGCTGAAGGTCACGAAGTTCCTTATAGCCCTTTTCAAGCTCCTCGGGACTCGTGTATTTCCCGGCCCACCGGACCTCGGGAGTCTCCTCCACGGGTTCCGATTCCGGGGTCGCTTCCTCTTCGACAGACTCAGCCAAGGGAACCTCAGGGGTTTCCTCAGGCTGTTCGGAAGCGGGTTCCTCTTCTGGACTATCCAGTGGCAGTTGCAACTGCTCTGGCTCGGTGGTCTCCTCTGCCGAGGGCACCTCATCCCTGAGGAAATCTAGTGCTTCGTTGTTCTCTATATCTAAGCTGCCGACATTGAATACGTCACTCATTCTCTTCCTCATCTTGTAGACGGCTTCTCTCTTGTTCAAGGTCTCGCTTGACAGAGAGGAGGTGGCGCACAAGCTTTATCTTGGCTCGGTGACTATCGGCATCTTCCTTTCCGTTGATGAGCGCGTCCGTAGAATCACGCTCAATCTTCAGCAATCGCTTCTCGAACAGAGGCCACGCCTCGGTATAGAACAAGGAAAGCTCGAAGTCAACCTCGGCCACCTGACGCCGCACGTCTTGGAGCCGACGCTCCTGCTCTTCTATATCTTCGACGCTTTCCTGTATATTCATCCCTGGCCCATCATCTGTGCGAGGAGTTCAGGAGGAATCTCCTGCTGACCATTAGGTACCTGCTCTTCCATGCCCTCAGGTTCCTCACCCGGAGGGAGCATCCCCTGTTCCTGTCCCGGCCCCATCATCGGGGGCGGGGGGGCTATATACCTTTCGGTGTCCTTACGCCCGAAGCTCTTGAGCACGTCCTCGACAAGCTCGGTCTGGTTGACCACCGGGTTGCCTGCCAGCATATTGTAGAGAGCGAGGGTCTGTTCCCTGCGGACGGTCTCGGTCTGTGCGGAAGACTCGGACTCGATGCGGTAATCGAACGCGCCCTGTATAGACTCCGCCGTGATGGGCACGAACTCAGCTTGTCCGTCCTCACCGATGAGCCGTATCTGCATCTCTTCTGGCATGAACTGTTGGAGGATGCTGCCGTACTGGTACGCCAGCTTCTTCAGCCCGGTAATCTCAGAGAGCTTCAGTTTCAGAGAGAATCGGGTGTTCCCCTGCTCACTGATGAGGGCGACACCCGTGGCGGTGCGGTTGAGGTTGGAGTTATTATCCATCCCCATCTGGTACGCGGACACACCGCTCACCTTTTCGGATATCCGCTCGACCTCAGCGGCCTCTTGGTAGCTCCCAGCCGTGGCATCACCCAGATTTATCTCCTGAACCACGTCACGGATAGGCATACCATCCTCCACGCGGATGATTCCGCCCGGACGGCTGGTAAGGTCTTTCAAATCCTTGATATAGTTGGTGCTCACGGCGTACATCTTGTTCATCGTGAGCTTCACGTTGTCGATTCGCCCGTTCCAGAGGGCGTTCAGGGTGGCCTGGATGCCCTCTTCGGGCTCAAGCTCCCCGATTCCCCAGAACTCATGGGGAACTATGTGGTCAACGACCCGTATGAAGGGCTTTTGGCCGTGCGCATAGGGGTTTTTCTCCGCTCTGACCACCAAACGCCTACCAACCACGGCCACAACGACCTCATCGGTCCATATTTCGAGGATTTCGATGAGTCCTTCGGTGTTCACGGTCCCTGAGGGCGATAATCCGACCGATGCAAGCCTTTCGGCCATGGGATAGTCGTAGTTGCTGAGGAAGTTATGCCAATCATCTTCGCTCGGGAGCTTATAGACCCCCATCTTTTCCATCTTTTCGATGTGGTCACGGTTCCTGAAGACCTGATGGATGACGTAACTGGCGTCGTCGATGGTCGCAGCCTCGGGAGAGGGGAAGAACTGAGCGATATCGACGCATTCAGCGGTCGGACCCGCGTAACTGATGAACTCTTCGCGGGTCATCTCCCATTCTCCGGTCGGTTGCTCGCCTATCTGCTGTTGTCCGAAGATGCCAGCCCCGTTGAAATCGGTTTCACCCGTGTCTATAGACTGCATAACGGGTTCCATTATGCTCTTCCGGGTCATCCGGTAGCCGGTTTTCTCGTCGTAAGCGGTCTTTATGATGCCTGTACCGTACATCAGCGCGGATTTGAACGCTTCGACGAGCGGGAGATACGCCTCAGAACGGTCTATACTCCACGACAGTAAAGTTTCCATCTGCTCCGCGCCCTGTTCGTCCTCCGGTTCCTCGGGATAGACGTTGAACGTGGGCATCTGAGCGACCAACTTGGGGAGTATAGTTTCTATAAGATAGAAACTTAGGGGGAACCACACGTTGCTGCGCCATTCACCTTGCTTCCGCTTGGGCACGAAGCTCCGGTACATCTTGTAGTACCGACGCCACTGCTCCATATAACCTTGTTTCGCGGCCTCAGCATCCGTGAATGCCTTGAGGACCCAGGTGAGGAGGTTCCGCTGACCCTCTTCTGTGTTAGGAAGTAGGTCTTCCTTGTCTGATTTCAGGTCAAGAGGTATATCCATACGTTATCCAGTCATCTCGTCGGCAGGCTCATACAGCGTAGGGGAGTCACCTTGCCACCCGTGACGGTGCTCACGCGCCATCTGGTTAGCGATAGCGAGGGCTATCACCCGGTCATCGTGGCACCCTTCCTCCGCCATAGGCTTTCCGTTCTCCCAAATCACGAACGTTACCATCTCTCGGACGATATCCTTGGAGGGTATCTCAATCTGTCCGAGTCTCACCTTATGCCCTAGCTCATCGAGCATCGGCATCCGGGTCTCTACGGTGGTTTTCCACCCGAGGGTTCGGCTGGTCCTGCGTGTGAGCTTATTCATCTCTCGGTGCCAATACAGCCGTGGGTACCTGTAATGCTCCCTCAGGAGCCTCAGGACCGTCTGCCCCGAGCTGTGGGACCTCTCTACCCCGATGAGGGCCACGGAGCGAGCCGCGCCTTCGCCGCAGGAGTACCAGTTCCCCAGGAGTCTCAGTTGCTCTGCGAACACTTCAGGAGCTACGCGCCCGTGAAGCTCAGCGACCACTTGGTCCGTGTCCACCCTATAGACCACGGCGGAGGAGTAGTCCCGTCCGCCCCGCTCTTGGGTGCTTGAGTTCCCACCCATGCGTTCCGCAACCAACTTACCTTCTGCGGTATCAGCCCCGATGACGTAATGCCCTTCGTCATCAGGGTTCTCGAACACCCGCAGGAACCCGCGTGGGTTGGGTCTATACACCACGAGCCTGTCGTTCAGGCCCAACATCCCTCGGGTCTTCGCTTCTCCTGAGGTTCTGGTCATCAGGCGTATCTGGTCCTCATCGAAGAAACAGGCACCGCTGACGAGGAACGCTTCCTCTGCGGTAGCAGGGTATTCCTGCTGGAAGTTCCGTACCGCGTCCCTGCCGAGTCTCTGTCTATCCCCACCGAACCGCTCCACGATGACGGCTCGCCGCCACGCGAGCTTGTCTAGACTCAGCGTGTGGAACTCGCCCTCGTAATATATACCCTCGGTGAGAGCCTGCTTCTCGAAATCGTCCGGGTCGTTCAGGATGAGGTCGCGGGTCTCATCGTCAGGGACCATCTCGTACTCTGAGTGAATCCACCACGGGAGGAAGATGGCGAGCCAGTTAGACTCACCGTTCACTGCGGACTCCCACATCTCGTGGAACAATCCGCCTGCTCCCTTGGCGGTGGACTCTATGATTATCTCAGAGTTGCTCTGCGGGACCGCCTGCATCAGCGATATCCAGGCTTCGTACCCTGTGGTCCCCCAGTACGCTAACTCAGAAGCATGGAGCAGGTGGATGGTCTGCGCTCGCCCTGCCTCTGTGTCACTCGCTGGCCTTACGGAGATATCCGAATCGTGGACGAAACTGAGGTGCTTCCGCCTCCCCACAGCTTTGCGGGTAGGGGCTAGTTCGGGTGGCAGATGGTCGTAATATCGAGCATATATATCGTATAGGACCCCTGCTCGTTCGAGACTGTCAGCAACGACCATGGCAGACGTAGCGGGCCACAGATGTAGTCTCCGAAGGAACCTGGCTGCCACATAGGTACTGACGCCTTCCTGTCGGGCTTTGAGGACGATAGCTCTGACACGCCCTGTTTCCTTCCGCTGCTGGGATATCTTCTCGTGGACTATCTTCTGCGCCTCGTTGAACTCAAGGTAGTTCAGCGTGGCGTCCTTCTTACGAATCTGAAGACAGACTTTGCAGTATAGCTCAAGGTCTCTGCGGAAATCTCTGATGAGGTCGTTAGTCGCTTTCTTGGTCATCAGGCCCTATCTCCGCGAGTCTATCCTCGAACTTGGTGGTCCCCTGGGAAGCTCGTGGTCCTTGAGCTTTCTCGAACTCTTGGAGCCGCTTGATGACTTCACCTGCGGCCTTGAGCCGTATGCTCATCATCTTGTCAGCTTTGTCCCCGAGCAGAGCCGCCTCGTAGACCTTGAGGGCGTGAGGCAGGAGGAGGGCTAGACCTTTCTCCGCTATCTTGGCCTGGGACTTACCTTCCTGTTCCAGAGCCGCAGCGAACTCCGGGTCTTCCGCTTTCCAGCGAGCCACAGTGACCCTGTGGACCCCTGCCGCTTTCCCCGCCTCTTCCTGGGTACCACCCTCTGCGAGCACCTTGAGAGCGATAGCTTTGGCGTTGGTGTCTGCTGGTTTACCCATGTAGTTCTTCGGGGTTGACGACGTACTCAGGACCAGACATCAGGTACTTCATATCCTTGCCCTTGGTCTCTTCCAGGTACCGTTCCTCGGAGTCCTCACCGAACTGGTCTCGGATGGCCTCGGAGTCGTAGTAGTTCTTCAACTCTCTAGACTCGAAGCCGGAGTAACTGACCTGGAAGCCCTTGGCACGCGCAGCGAAGCTGAGCCCACAGTTGCAGGCCCAGCTTCCTCTGTTACAGGTTGTGCAGTATGTAGCCACTAAGTAGGAAGTATACCATACTCCTTAGGCTTTGTCAAGCCTTTACGGTGGAATAGATAGTATCCTGCTCCAAGGACCAAGAAGCTTACAGGGATGAAGCTCCCTGTGTACCAGAGCCACATCACGAACAAAGACATCAGTATGCCTGTCCAGAGTACCGCGAAGGCGATGAGAGGAGCTACACAAACGCTGGCGATAACCAATCCGATTCGTTCCATGCCGAAGCCCACCTTTTCAGGTGGGCGATGGCACGGTCTTAGGGTCTTGCTCCTAGGACCCTAGCGGAAGTTGGGGTTCCGTATACCTTCACCCTATCCACGGGTATCAGAGTAGTTGCGGTGAAGAGGAGATTCTGGTTTCCCTGAATCCTCAGGGAAGAGGAAGTCTAGGAACTGACGCGCATCCATCACGTCACGATGGATGCGCTCTACGGTTCTCGAAAGCTCTTCAAGCGGTTCCGCTCTATGCTCGCTTTCCATCCCCACGCTCGCAGTCTATCTATCTTCTCTTCGCCAAGGGTCTCCTCTAGACCCTTGGCTCAGTTTCTCTTCACTCGGTCGCTATCCTCTTGTCGCTCCCTCGTATAAGAGCAGTATACAACTTCCCAGGGAGGGTGTCAACCTAAAGAGGAAAGAAAATCGATACACCACAACATCTGGTGGTTACAGCCCGTAGATTCTTCTCTCCGGGGACCCTCGTTTTTCTCTGTGTTGCGGTGTAGCCGCAGTTACGGAGCGGGGGACCCTCCGTTTACGGAATGTAGCGCACGAGTTTTTGTAGGTACCATATATTAATAGAGGACCCGCGAACTCCTGTTTGTCCAATCGATATCCGAATGCCTGATATCCCTTGCATTGCAAGGCTTTCCGAGGGCTAGAATCGACTAATGCCACACAACCAGCCTGTTCCGAGGGTAGGGCCGCTGAGAATCGTTGCACCGCAACCCACTTGACCGTCGTGCTAATCTCTCCTCAGGTCGGCACCGCGCCGACCGGGCCGCACCTTGACAACGGAAGAGGAGGCAAACCCGATGGCATGGGAAACCACGTTCACAGCGGATTTCGGAAGCATCGCGGTGGTGGCGGGCCACAACGGCGGGCAGCGTAGCGTCCGCATCGTCAAGCCCTATACCGATGGCAACGGCGACCGTTCCCTGAATGTCTCAGGCCGTATCGGCGGCGTGAGCATCGTCATCCCGCAGGATGCCGACCCAACCACGTTCGGCCCGCTGGCCGAGGCCGTGGCCGAGGCGATGGCAAGCCTGCCGGAACCGGAGCCCAAGGCCGACAAGCCCGCGAGCAGCAAGGGCAAGGGCAAGGGCAAGGCTGTGACGGTCAAGCAAGCGGACCCGCAGGTAATCGCGGCGCTCGCTGCAAACCCCGCAGCTTTGACTGCCTATTTGTCCAGCCTCTCGTAACACTGTTTCAACAGGAACCCCCCCTCAAGCGGCCCGAGGGGGGGTTTCTTTATGTCCTGACGCGGCCCGTGCCTCCCCCCCGTTGTGCCGAACAGACAACAGCCATCCCGGCCCTCAGGAGCCCTCAGGAGCCGCCGAACCCCCACCGCAGGACCCCCCACCGCAGGACCTACCCTGCGTCAACCTCCGAGCATCCTGCGGCCCGCACGGGCCATCCCCCGACATCGGCCCGCCGAACAGGGTACCATCGAGGCCGAACCCCTCCGGACCACGGCCCGACCGGGCCGGAGGTTACTGAATGGAAATCTAAACAACAGAGAGGTAGGCGATGTCAGTGAAGTAAGTATAGAGTTAGGCGAGGGCAGTAGTCAGAATCCTGACCAGTAGGAGGCGACACCGATGGATAACCCTTGGGACTGGGAATCAGAGTACCTGATGCCTTACGACCCGGACAAGGAGTACGCGATACTCGACGCAATCGCCACACTCAATCACGACTGGTGCCAGTGGGAATACCAGATGGTCCCATCCCAGAGATGGGAATGTGAGGAGGACTGGAAATGATGCTGTGGTTCTGCCCATTCTGTGACAGGCTGTTTGACCTGTGGGAGTTGTGTCGTAATCACATCTCCCGTGACCACAACCGATAGGTAATGAGGCGCTCACCTTAGAGTGAGAGGAGCCGGTCCCTACGGTATAGAAACAGAGAAGCCCCCCTCCCGTAATAGGAGGGGGGCTTTCTCTATGCCCTACTTACAACAATGGTGGTACCTATCTGCTTCCTCCCATGCCTCATTGATTCTCCTTACCATGAACAATGAGGCGATGAAGAATCCGCAGAACACACCGAAGAAGAAGGCGAAAGTTTCAAGCATATCAGTGTCCTCCAAATAGTTTACTGATGAGCCACACGATACCAGCCACAATCCAGAACACGATGATGAATACCCATGCTCCGAGGGTCTCGAACACCATGCCATCGAGCAACCAATCCAACATGACCTTACCTCCTGGTCTCAAGCCACCTCTGATATCTATACTCAGAGGAGGCTAGCTTCTGCTTACGAACACACGCATCGCACCACCCTAATGTGACATCGACGATGTATCCCACCTTTCCGCATCTCTTACACTTGCGCCGCATCAGATAGTAAATCATGGATGACACACCACACAGGTAGAATCATTACAACCTGTGCCTGTCACATTCATAAGTCTGCGAGCAACAGGCACGGTACTGGTACTATACCTTGACATCGCTCTACCGAACTTATTATAGAAGTCAGAATCCCAGTGTGCTTGAACACTCGGGTCTAGACCTTGCGGACAATCCTCTTTCTTCAATGAGCACAACCTTGACTTGTCTGCGTACATGAATGGGTGCCCACACATATCACAGGTACCACGGAGGATGCCGCCAGTCCTAAGCTTAGGCTTGTTACATTTACAGACCCACAGCCTCATCTTGCCTGTGCCTACTGCAATCTCATCCTCGGGTCGGCGATGGACATTGAGACTGGCGCTGTCGATACCTTGTGCTACCTGTGCGATGAAGTCACGCCAATGCTTCGGGTAGTAGAACTCTGAGTATCCCCATCCTTCCTTGGTAGAGGGTTGGATACCATACCGCTTCGCTTTCTCAGCGAACATAGCGGAATGGTAGCTGGTAGTGCTGGGCTCTGCCGCAATCTGATGGATTGCTTGGTGGATGAGTACCTTGACGATATCTTCCTTCGGCTTGTCAAGGATTTCTCCTGCGAGGAACACCTCACCATGTAATGCTGCCGATGCTGGCGCAGCTCCAAGCTTTGCGAATCCACTGGTAGCCTGCGATTCCCATGAACTGGGTTTATACCAGCCTGTTTCCTTACGCCTACCCTTGGGTGCCACCCCCAACACTGGCATCTTAGTACGGTACTGACTGTTAGGCTTACTCCAATGGTCAGCCTCATACTTGTCGAGGTACTTGAGGATTTCCATATATGCTTTACGCAACTCAGTGATTGCTGGTCCGATGTCACCCTTCATAATGGGCATCTTACTTCTCCTCTCCCATGTAAACTGCCTCGGCGTATGCTGGATGCTTGTTCCACCAGTAACTACCTGGCTCTGCGGTGGTGACGATGATAAGCTTAGGTCCCACACTCACGGGCCAGTGTGTCTCCGAGTCAGTGAGAAGCACAAGAATATTAGGTCGCTGCCTTAGCTTCTCCATGTGCTCGATGATTGCTGTCATGTTCGTACCGCCACCACCCTCGGGTACGATAAGCTTGACACTACCAGTCGTATTCAGCTTACGCTCACCTCTTACTTGAGTGTCACCCCACACCACCGTAATCTGTTGGGCATGGGCTCGGATGATTCCTCGCAACTCAGCAAGGAATGTCTCTACCTCGTCGATAACACTACCGCTTGTGTCTATACCCACTGCCACCTCAGGCTGGTAGCTGATGAGGCTTGGCAATACGAACTCCTCTTCATGCCTGATGTTCTGCTTCTGCCATGAGTAATCTGTCTCACCTCCGCTTACAATCTGGACAGCCTGCCTTACCGTAGCCTTGAGCACACTGGTCCACGGTACCTTAGGTTCTAGTGTATCCTCGACCCATCGCTTCAATGAACCTGGCAGATTGCCATAAGTCTTAGCTTCCTCGGCTGCCTTGACTTCAATCTGTCGCTTCTCTACGTCACTAAGTCTAGGCTCAGTATCATTCTGTCCTGGTCCATCCTCCCATTCTTGAGGATTACCTGCGCCACCACCACATTGAGGGTCGTCACCCTCATCGCCACCCTCACCATTGTCATCCTCGTCTTGCTCCTCCTCATCTAATCTCTTGTAATACTCCTCGGCGAGCAGACCATCGGGATAACCCTTCTGGTCTGGATAGATTGCGATGCTCGGCAATGTGATGGTCTCGTTCAGCTCTTTGATATGGATACCATCCTTCAATCCATCGTTGATTTCCATATCGGCTGCCACATTCCATTGCTTGTGTACCCTGCCCGCTGCCCTCTCATTGTGGTGGAACGTAAGGTGGTGAATCTCATGGATGATTGCTGCTGTCTGCTCATTGAGAGACCAGTCAACATCGGGGTCGTAGTATAGATTCCAATGCTCATCCACTGCCACCGTGCCGATACCTGGCTTGGGAATGGGGTTGAGTCTATACATCCAGCTTGCGAAGTACGGTGTCGCAAGCTTGAGCTTGAGCCGCACACCCTCCATATCGAATGGCATTACTTCACCTCCTCTTTCCAACAGATGTGCTTTACTCTCGTCAATCTGTCGTACCCTTGGATACAGAAATCATACCCTGGCTCACCTTTCTCGACGTTGTAATCAGTACGGCTAAACAACATCTCTTCAATGTTGCTGATTATATCTTCAAACAAGTCGATGTCACCGTTGGGTAGCATGACTTCGATACGAAACGACATAGGATTGCGACGCTTCTTCCACCACTTGAGCATATGATTCACAGCCTCTCGATGAGCGGGAGGAAATCAACGTATGCCTCATTCTGTGCGATGTCACTCAGCATCTCGTCGGTCGCCTCACCCGCAGCAGTTAGACTCGGGATGAATCCTGCGAACACATCAGTAAACCCATTCTTCGCACACTTGCCACCGAATCGCCACACATCCTCCCATGTGTTCGCTGTCATGTGCTCGACCACATATGCCACTGTGCCTGCCACCACAGCATAGACTCTATCCGGCCTGTTCCTGTCGAACACTTCATACTCATCGTAGCTACCAGCCAACACATCTTGAGGAACAGGCAGGTCCATGTTCCTCTTCCAAGTAAGGAACTCTACTGCTGCTTCCTCACCGACCATCGAACCCATCAAGTCTAGCCTTAGGTTCTCATCGTCGGGTCCAGCAGTGGCAAGCAAGTGTGCTGACATATCCCATGACCGAGGGCTCGGCCACGGCCCATCCTGCTTGACTTCCTCTTTCGGCATGGAAATCAATAGCTCGGAGCGAGCACGAACGAATGACGCTACCAACGCCCTTTCCTCAGTGAGTCGTTCGGCTGCCTCAGGTAGCAAGTCACTACGCATCTTGAACTTGCCAGTCACCATGCCTCGGAGCCAGTCGTCTAGACTTGCACTCACTGGCACATGACCCATCCTGTTAGCAAGCACTCCACTGATGGGCCAACCACCAGCAGAATCTTCGATGCTGTTAGCAGCAGCGATGATGGGCACACCCATCGGGATACTGTCGAAGTCCCCAACCTTATGCTCATTGAGGATTCGCAGCAATGGAGCCTGCTTCGCAGGACTCACAGTACGCAACTCGTCGATGAACAATCCAACGAAATGCCCGGTGCTATACTTCTCATTCAACCAAGCAACCCATGATGGACCGTCAACCACCACCCCATTGTCGGTCCTAGTGGGCCAGCCTGCGATATCCGTAGGCTCTCTGACACTAGCAAGCAGAGTGAACAGGTGACTCGGCCCTCCCTTACATTCAGGGGCAGGGCATGGAGTATCTTCAAACATAGACTCCACGCCTGCCGTCTTGCCGATACCAGGCTTGCCGGTCATTAGCACCGGCACCCTTGCCCGAACATATGTGTTCAGGACTCGACCGATATCCATTCCCTTACCTCCTTGGTCACTCGCCGTCCGTCGGCGTCTAGACCACGACCCACGATACGCCGAGCCGAGGCGCGTGTCAAGCCCCCCCCGAGTCTAAACATCTCATACTCCTCCTCCGCCAGCCGAAGGAGAGCGAAGTAGGCAACGGTCCCGTCTGCTGTCTCTGGTCTAGACCCTAGGTAGGGGGGCGGGTGTAACCCGTGGTCTAGACCGGAGACCACCCGCCCAGCCCGCTGAACCGGGGGTTCCGAACGTGGGGGGGTACCTCTTTATAGGGGTCCCTCGCTGGCGCTCCCCGAACGGGAGCCGCTCCCCGAACGGGAGCGAGGTAGGCGACGAGCCGAACCCAGCGTTCGCTGGAACTGGATGGCCCCGAAGGTTTAGACTTTGCGGAAGAGTCTTCTGGCTCCATCAGGGTCTAGGTTCGGCCATGAAAAAAACCCCCCGGAGGGGGTTGACAGTTAGCCGGATGGGTACTAGTCTGAGGGCAAGAGAGAGGGAGGAGGTGACAACAGATGACCAACGAGTACGGTACCTGGCAGGTGAACGAGGCGCAGCCCCAGGCTGAGGCCGAGGACACCGAGAGCGAGGACAACGACTGGTACGAGGAGGATGAGACCGTGGGCGCTGCCGAGGCTGAGGCCGAGGCGACACAGCTCCCCGAGTCTAGCCTTCCCAGCCAGCCCAAGCTCACCAACAGGGAGCGTATCTATCGTGCTATCGAGAGCCATGGTCCCATGAAGGCCACGGCTGCGTTCGACCAAGCCAACATCTCTGGTACCCAGGGCTACAGTATCCTCCGTAGTCTGGAAGAGACAGGTCTTATCAAGCGTTCCGTCGATAACGAGGGTACGACCCGCTTCAGCAAGGGTCTAGACTGGGATGCGGTTTCCCACACGCGGGGACGCAAGCCTGGTTCCCAGTCCAAGGCCAAGCCGGTAGCTGCCAAGCGAAACTCCGCCAAGCCTACGGCGACGGCGAAGCAAGCGGTCGGCACGCCTACCATCGTGGGCATGGCGCTCGTCTTTAGTGAGGACGGGATGCTTACCTACTGGCGCGGTAGTGACGGCAAGACCTACCGTGTCGAGGAAGTCGAGCAGGTCACGCTCTAGACTTCCTCACCGACCGACGAGGGCCGGGGGTTATCCCCCGGTCCTTCGTCATGTTGTGGTTCGTGTGCGTGCAGCCAGTGGTCACGGTCTATACCGATAGCCTTATCCCTGCTGTCCGTCATCTTCGTCCAGCCACAGCGTCCGAGGTCGCACACCACCAGCCATGAAGGTTTAGACTGAGAACGAGGACCGACTCGAACAACTGACATAAGCTAGTCTATCCTTTCGACGTAGACTTCGAGTGTCTCATCTCGAAGGCCAGCCGAACACCCATCCTCATCGAAGGCCACAGCATCTAGTAACACCCGCTTATACTCATCCAGGTCATCGCTGTTCACCTTCTCGTACTTATAGACCTTGAGCAACCACATCACTTCTTCTCCAACCTTTGCTTCGCGTGGAGTAGCTTCCAATACGCTTGCTCTAGAACTTTCACATCCTGCTCGCAGTGGTGGACAACCTCGTCCATCCCAGGTTTATAGTACGCACCTGCTCTCGCCCACTGGTCCCAGTCTATCTCTGTCTTTTCATCTGGCAGGCCGAGCATCTTCTGAACATTGGTGAGTTTGCTCGACATCCTGAACTGGGTACGCACCACCCACATCGTATCGAAGTGCCACTTGGGTCTGAGTATCTGATGCCCCGCTTTGATGAGCCGAGCGTTCAAGAACTTGCGGTCGTACAGTATAGAGTTGTGACCAACGAGAAGGTCGTACTTCTCTAGCTCATCTCTGATAGCGAGGGCCAGCTTCCCATCATCTATCAAGTCATCGGACTTGAACTCCTCGTCGTCTGCTCGAAAGGTATAAACCTTTCCCACACCCATCTGCTTCCCCTCTTTGGGAGGGAGTATAGGCTTGAAGCTACAACACAGAACCCGACCGAAGTTTCCGTACAGGTCGGTGGTCTCTAAATCCCAGGCTACTATCCTCACTCTAGACCTTTCTCCTCGGGTTCATCGCCTTCTTCGCTCCGCTCCACGGCATCTTGTTCGACCTTCGCCGACATCACCTTGTCTAGAGCTTCATCGAGTACGGCACGAACTTCCCACAACGCGAACTCCCCCTCGTAGTCTATCCCTACCTCGTGGGCTGGCTCGACCACGAGCACGATGAGGCGACGAGGTGCTTCTTCGGTGGGAAGGTCTAGAGATTCCATCAAGGCTCAGCAGAAATCTCGATGACGTAGTACCCGTTGTCCTGAAGCTGGTCTAGAATCGCAAGCCACTGGTCCACCGCTTCACCGGCAAGGGCAGGTGGCTCACCGCAAGAGAACGCCAGGTCCTCGGCGTCGGGTATATACGTCTTGAAGAGCGGGCGGGACGACCGGGATTCGCCGGGAGAGAGAGGGTCCTCCCGGTCCCCGCCTGAGTCTAGAGTCACATCGGCTGAAGCCTTCAGAGTTCCTTCGATGATGTAGTCCATGGCGGGTAGAATAACACGTATGTCATTCGTTGTCAAGTCTATCTCTCGAAGCCGGAGGACGAATCTTGGGCAGCATCCCCTCCCCTTAGGAGACCTAAGGATAGGTAGGCGATGGTTGTATCTCCGTGCCCCGTAGTCTACGAGCGTCCCCACTGTCCGTAACGCCAAGCGGTGCTCCGTGAGTCTAGAGCCCTGTGCCTCCGTCATCTGGAACAGCCCCGGTATACTCCCCCTAAGGGTCTCCCCGCTATCGCGGAACCGGCCACACCTCCGCCGTAAGGTGGAGGCACGAAGTTGTCGGCGTGTCTTACCACGCGAAGAGGGGTGTGTCAAGCACCCCGAGGAATCTAGACCCC
>Ga0113563_10000293_pt1 | contig 22710 bp, 22 predicted proteins | sample Mud3Dept3metaG_FD_80117 | JGI IMG/M metagenome (GOLD analysis project Ga0113563, IMG submission 80117) | Freshwater wetland microbial communities from Ohio, USA, analyzing the effect of biotic and abiotic controls - Mud 3 Core 4 Depth 3... | ecosystem: Environmental > Aquatic > Freshwater >... | reverse complement strand
TCACCCGTGCGCCACTTTACTCTCCCAGTTGCCCGGGATTTCTCGTACGACTTGCATGTGTTAGGCACGCCGCTAGCGTTCGTTCTGAGCCAGGATCAAACTCTCCAGTTAAATCCTGAACCGGGTCTTGAAGGACCCGGTTTTTTTTAGACAAAAAAGCCCGACGACAAGATTTTGCTATTTAGTTTTCAAAGAACAAATTGTGATGGAAGATTTTAATTGTAAAACTTCTTTATAAGGTTGTCAAGAAAAAAATTTCGGACGTCAGTAGGATTTTTTTCCGGACGCTGTGTTCTTTCTATTGGATTAGCTTAATCGCTTTTCTTTTCCTTGTCAATAAAATTTTTAAGAAATCTTTGGGGCTCCGATTCACTTGAACCGGATAATATAATCTTATTTGATTTCAAAATGTTATCTTGCATAATCCACCGCCCGCATTTCCCGGATGACTGTCACTTTGATCTGTCCGGGATAGCTCAGCTCGTTTTCGATTTTGCGGGCGATGTCGCGGCTCAGCATGGTCGCATCGGCGTCCGAAATCTCTTCATTTTCCACGATCACCCGGATCTCCCGCCCCGCTTGGATGGCGTACGCTTTGCTGACTCCCGGGAACGTGAAGGCAATCCTCTCCAGCTCTTCCAGGCGCTTGACATAAGTCTCCAGCATCTCCCGGCGGGCCCCCGGACGGGCCGCGGAAAGTGCGTCCGACGCCTGAATCAGAACGTCCAGGGCGCTCTGGGGCTTTTCGTCGTCGTGGTGGGCGGAGATGGAGTGCACCACCTTGGGCGCCTCGCCGTATTTCCGCGCCAGATCGGCGCCGATCAGGGCGTGCGACCCCTCCACCTCGTGATCCACCGCCTTACCGATGTCGTGCAACAGTCCGGCCCGCTTGGCCTGCTTGATGTTCAAGCCGAGTTCGGCGGCCATAGCGCCGGCCAGGACGGCTACTTCGAGCGAGTGCTGGAAAACGTTCTGGGCAAAGCTCGTTCGGTATTTCAGTTTCCCCACCATTCGGATCAGCTCGGGATGGATTCCGTGGACCCCTAAATCGAAGGTGGCCCGCTCCCCGGCCTCGCGGATCTTCTGCTCGATCTCCTGCTCGGCCTTAGATACGATCTCCTCGATGCGTCCCGGGTGAATCCGCCCGTCCGTAATCAGCCTCTCGAGCGTAATCCGCGCGACTTCGCGCCGAACAGGATTGAACCCGGAAATAATCACCGCTTCCGGGGTGTCGTCGATGATCAGGTCGACCCCCGTAGCTGCCTCCAAGGCGCGGATGTTCCGCCCTTCCCGGCCGATGATCCGTCCCTTCATCTCCTCGTTGGGCAGGTTGACCACGGAAACTGTCTCCTCAGCCACATAATCGGCCGCATAGCGCTGGATCGCGCCCACGATGATCTCCTTGGCCTTCTTGTCCGCCTGGCTCTGGGTTTCCTCCTCGATCCGTTTGATCAGCTTGGCCGACTCGTGGCGCATTTCGCTCTCGACGAGCTTCATAAAGCGGTCCTTGGCCTCGTCCGCGGTGATGCCGGCGATTTGTTCCAGGAGATGGCGCTGTTCCTCGATCATCAGGGTGTAACGTTTTTCTTTTTCCCCGACGGTCCGCTCCTGCTGCTGAATCGCCCTCTCCCTTTTGGTCAACCCGGCTTCTTTCTGTTCCAAAAGGTCGACGCGCTTCTCGAGGTTCTCCTCCTTTTGGAGGAGGCGTTTTTCCATGTTCAGGAGCTCCTGCCGCCGCTCCTTGGCCTCCTGCTCGAATTCCGTGCGGGCCTTGAAGAAATGGTCCTTGGCCTGGATTTCCGCTTCCTTGCGGACGGCTTCCGCTTCCCGTTTGGCTTCTTCGACGGCTTCCCGCGCCTTCTGCTCGGCCAGGCGGGACCGCTCAGCCGTTATTTTACGCTGTAGAAAAAAACCGGCTCCCACGCCGATGACGAGGACGACCAGCGCCCCCCCGATCAGGATCAAAAAATCCATACTTTCCAGTCCGTTTCCTTCCCCCATTCTTCGGCGACAGGGGGAGAATCTCCGCGGCCTCCGCCGCCGAGATTCTATTTAAAGGGGTGGTTCCCCCGATTATCAGGATCCCCCGCCTATGCCGTGTGACGCTTTATTTGAACCTAAGTGTTTAGGTGGGCGCCGTGTAACTGCTTTTGGCGTTCCCCGTTTCCCGAAGGAAGGGGACGGGCCAGCCGCAGCGAGGGACGGCTCCCGTTCTATTAGTGTTGGCTCAAAAAAATAACATCATCACGAACATCGCAGGGGAACTCGAATTCTTCCCTCTATTTCTTCCGCATGCGGGCGTCGATCCGCTCGATCAGGCTCTCCGCCCGGGAAGCGTAATCCTGCCTGCTGCTTCCCTTCTCTTCCAGGAGCCGGAAATAATCGTCGGCGATATTCAAGGCCGCGAGAATCACGGCGTTGAGCGTCGAAACCGCCTGCGGACCTCCGGAAATCTCCCGGATTTTTTGGTTGACATACGCGGCGATCTTCTCGACTCGTGCAGGCTCCTCGTCGCTTTTCACCGTGTATTCCCGCCCCAGAATTTCCACTCGGACAACGTTTTTCATTCTTTTCCCGCCGCCGTCAGCGATTGGAAGGGAGCAAACGATCCAGCCTCCCCAGCAGACTTTCAATTTTCTCCCTTGCCCGCTCCCGCTCCTGGGTGAGCTTCGCCGCCTTCTCCGCGAGGTTTTTCCCTTCGGCTTTGCTCTCGGCCAATTGGGCCGCCAAAGCCGCGTTCTCAGTTTTTAAAGAATCATAGGCCGCCATCAGCTGGTTAATTTTTCCCTCTAAAATCTCGAATGGATCCTGGTTCTGGTTCATCATTTCCTCGCTCCCCGGCGTTCGGAGAAAAACTTCTTCCTCCCCACTTATTGAATATGATAGAGCTTTTCAACAAATTGTCAAGGTCTTTCATCACTCTCGGCGATTCCGGAACCCGGGAATATGAATCATGAATCCCAAGCTCGTGGTTTCCAGGCCCCCCGGGTTTGGAATTCCCTGCCCCGGCGTCCCGATGACCGGGAAAAAGCCTGTCCTTTTGAGGAAAATCTACCAGCGGTCGGAACCGCAAGCCCGGCCTTTGCCCTATTTTTCTTCCCGCCGAGAGAATGAGGTTTTTAATTTGCCCATGAGTCAAGAAGAGACTTGACCCCTTTGCCGCTGGGACCTTGCTCAAGGCCTTTATCATTTCAGCAATTTCAGGGTCTTGGGAAAGGTTCCGGCCCCGATCTTTCTCAGCCCCTCCTCGATATCCCGGCGGACAAATTCAAGGACCGCCGGATCGTCTATGGGGATCGGGCCCAGGATTTCTTTCATCGCCGGCGTTTCCAGCCGGTAGGCTTTTCCGTCCACGCGATGTTCATAGACGAAATCTACCCCGGGATTGGCCGTGATCAAAATCCCCATCGTCTCCCCGATATTTCCCAGAGGCGCGCGGTCGAGGTGGTCGAGCCGGAACCAGGCGAGAACCTCCGTCCCGTGGCCCGCCTCCGAATGCACCCGCATTCCACCCCCGCAGCGCTCCGCCGCATTTTTGAAAAGGGGGAGTCCGAGACCCACGGCTCGGGCTTTGCGGGAAGTCACGAAAGGGTCGGTGACCCGCGGGATCATCTCCTCGGGAATCCCGCGGCCGTTGTCCCGGATTTCAATGATCAGGCGGTCTTCCGCCAGAAACTCCTCAATCCGGACCTCCACCCGCGTCGCTCCGGCGGCCAGCGAATTTTGCGCCAGGTCCATGATATGGAGGGAGAGCTCCAGCATTTCTCAGCGCTCTCCCGAAATCCCGATTTGATAGAGGCGCCCCACGGCTTCGAAAGTCGGCAGGGCGGTGCGGAAAATCGGGACCGACTTCTCCAGCGCTTTTTCCACCGTATCCGCGTCCGGTTCCGCCCCGCTGACCAGCAGAATGCCCGAGAGATCGCGCATGACCGCGATGGCCACAATATTCAGGTGGGTCTGCCGGGTTACCCAGAGGTCCCCTTCAATCGCATGAGCAAGCACATCGCTCAGGAGGTCCGAGGCGTACCCCGTTTTGACTTCCGCTTCCAGGGGAACCCCGGGCGTCTTCAGCTCCCACTCCAACCGTCCGGCGATTTCTTTCAATTTCATAAGCGCTTCACCTATTATTGGTTTTTGAATCCTATCCGGCTTGATTGCCCGCCCCGCCCTACCTCCTGCTTTCCGGTCGAAAACGAGGCGGGAAACGGCCTATTTCTTTGAAAACAGTCCGATTTTTTTCCCGATTCCCTCCAGAACAAAACCCAGCTCCTCGCTTTTCAGCAAATAAGCGCTCGCTCCATATATCGCGATCCCCGCGACCATCGACCCCGTCAATAGCCCGACCTTTTCCGGGGTAACCCCGGCCTGTCCCCACTCCCCCTGCCGGGAGATCCCAAACGCCGCCGCCCCCATGATCAGGGAAGCCCCCAGGCTTTTGGAAAAGGATAGCGAAATTTTGCCGAGGCCGATCTTCCCCATCTTTTTTCGGAGAAGGAAAACCAGCAGGGAGAAATTCAATCCGGCCGCGAGCGAAGTGGCCAGGGCCAACCCCCCGTGTTTGAGAGGGCCCATGAGCAGGGCACCCAGAAGCGCGTTGGCGGCCAGGGCGGCGAAAGCTACTTTGACCGGGGTCTTTGTGTCCTGAAGGGAATAGAAAACCGGCACGACGATGCGAACCCCGGCAAACCCCGCCAGCCCCAGGGAGTAAAACAGCAGGGCCTGGGCCGTCATTTCCGTGGAAAGCGCCGTGAAGGCCCCTCTTTGGAAAAGGAGGTTGAGAATCGGCTTCCCCAGAACGATCAACCCGACCATGGCCGGAAGGGTCACGAAAAACACCAGGCGCAAGGCAAACGAAAGAGTCTCCCGCAGGTTTTCCCAGTCGTCTTTAGCCGCCTGTTCCGACATGACCGGAAGAACGGCTGTGGCCATGGCAATGGCAAAGATGCCCATGGGAAATTCCAGCAGTCGATCCGCATAGTAAAGATAGGAGACGCTCCCCTCGGGGAGATACGAGGCCAAGAAAGTGCTGACCAGCACGTTCAGTTGCGTTACCGCGAGGCCCAGAACCGACGGGGCCATGAGCGCGGCGATCCGCTTGACGCCCGGATGAGACGGGGCGAAAGCGAAACCGAGGGAGATCCCCCTGCGCCGCAGGAACGGCCACTGGAAAAGAAGCTGGATAACCCCGCCCAGGAGGACTCCCAGGGCCAAGGCCAGGATCGGCGTCTCCAGAAAGCGGGAGAAACCCAGGACACAAACGATGATGGACAGGTTCAGGAGAACGGGCGCCAGGGCGGGGGCGAAAAAGTGCTTCCGCGAGTTCAACACCCCCATGGCCAGGGCGACCAGGCCGATGAAAAATATGTAGGGGAACATCAGGCGGGTGAGGAGGACGGTCAGCTCCAGTTTCTCCGGTTCTTGGGAAAACCCGTAGGCCATGGCTTTCACGATCCAGGGAGCCAGCAGGACCCCCAGACCGGTGAGGACCAGCAAAAAGACGGAAAGGACCGAAAAGGTCGCCCGGAGAAAATCCCCGCCCTCCTCCGGCGTGCGCCGGGCGAGGTATTCGGTGTAGACCGGAATGAAGGAGGCGGTCAGGGCCCCTTCCCCCACGAGACGGCGCAGGAGGTTGGGGATTCGAAAGGCCACAAAAAAGGCATCGGTGGCCATCCCGGCTCCGAAGAACTGGGCCACGATCATGTCGCGGAGAAAACCAAAGATGCGGGAGAGGAGGGTTGCCCCGCCCACGATCCCCGCCGCCCTGGCAATCGCTCTTTGTTCTCCCATGGCGTTCCGCTATCCGAAGAAGGGCGGGGGGGCGGGTTCTCTCGTGGACCGGAACGGCCTCCCGGAAAAGGGGCGTTTTGAGAATAATCTTGACATTCGAAAAGGTTTGAGTTTTAATATTTATTTATTTCAATCTATTCCGATCCCCAGAAGGAGGTCCCTTGGCCACCCATGTTTCCGCCTTAAAAAGGGCCCGCCAGAGCGAAAAAAGGCGGCTCCGCAACAAAATGGTGAAATCCGCCATCAAGACCCAAGCCAAAAAAGTCCTCGAGGCGCTGGAAGAGAAAAACCCCGCCGGCGCCGGCGCCGCCTTGAAAAACGCCGTTCCGGAGATGCAAAGGGCCGCTTCCAAGAAGATCCTGCATAAAAAGGCCGTTTCCCGGAAAATCTCGCGTCTCGCAAAAAAGATCAACGCCCTCAAGGCTCAGGCCTGATTTTTCCGGTCCCCTTTTATTCGGGCGGTTTGTCGGCACGCCTCGATTCGCCTTAAAAAATTCCCAGGAGCCGGTCCTGAATCCGCTCCGCCAGGCGTTCGGAAATCAGCCGGATCGCTTCCCGCTTGTTGTTTTCGGTGGCGGCAAGATCGGAGACGACCGGGTAGTTGCGCCATTCCGTTATCTCCTCCTTCCAGAGCACCTTCCCGTCCGCTCTCCCCTGCAGCATCACTTCCACCGTCAGAGTCGCCCGGTACCCGGTCGTGATCTGGGTGCCGCTGGTCACCGCCACCGACGTGGTGGAAAACGACTTGACGGTCCCGATCAGCAGGGCATCGGCCGAACCTTGCGGGCCGACCGCAATTCTCCGGGAGGAGGTAAATTTCTCGACCAGGGCCCGGGTGACTTCGCTTTCGATCCCTGTCTGGGCCGTCCGGTTCCCGAATAGGGGGATCGCCACGGCCTGAATCCCCGCCTCGGGGGCACTCCCCTTCCCCTGGAGCTGGTAGCCGCAGCCACCCGCAGCCAGCAAAACGAAGAGAACCCCCCACCGCCAGGATCTTGCCTTCAGGCCAGCCATGGTAAGCCTGCCGCCCTTTCGTCAAAGATCGAGGGCTATCAAAGATCGCGGCTGCGGTTCCGCCGCCGGCGACGCCCTCTTTTCAAACCACCAGATTGACCAATTTCTGCGGAATCAGAATGAACTTTCTGACTGCCTGTCCCTTCAGGAATTCCCGGATGCGAGGATTCGCGAGCACCGTCTGCCGGACCTCCTCTTCCCCGGCCAGGGCGTTAACGCTCACCCGTCCCCGCAGCTTGCCGTTGACCTGGACCACGATCATAACTTCCGCTTCCGCAAGCGCCCGCGGCTCGTATTCCGGCCAGGGAACCTGGGAAACGGACCCGGAGTTGCCCAGGTTCGCCCACAACTCCTCGCAGATGTGCGGAACGATGGGCGACAAGAGGACCACCAGGCTTTCCAGCGCCTCCCGCAGGGTCGCCTGCGTCGGCGGGTCCGGCTGTTTCAGCCTCTCTTCCTGCTGGTAAAGGAAATTCATAAGCTCCATGACGGCGCTGATCGCCGTGTTGAAGTGGAACCGGTTCTCGATGTCCTCGGTTACCCTCTTGATCGTCCCATGCGTCTTGCGCCGCAGGGCCTGGAGCTCTTCCGGGAGCTCCTCCTGGGACCCGGCGGGCGGGGCGGCGCGGGAAACCCCCTGCCGGTCCGCAATAAACCGCCAGACGCGGCTTAAGAAGCGGGCCGCCCCTTCGACGCCGGCTTCGCTCCACTCCAGGTCCTTTTCCGGCGGGGAGGCAAAGAGGCAGAACAGGCGGACCGTGTCGGCCCCGTATTTGGATACGAGCGTGTCGGGGTCGACCACATTCTTTTTCGACTTGCTCATCTTTTCCGTCCGCCCCACCACTGCCGGCCCGCCGCACTTCCGGCAGGTTCCTTCAGGGGATGCTTCCTCGGGGAACAGGAACCCGTCCCTGGCGCAGTGCTGGGTCTCCTTGACCACCATCCCCTGGGTCAGCAGGTTGGTGAAGGGTTCGGGGAAATCCACCAGCCCGAAATCACGCAGGACCCGGGTATAAAACCGCGAGTACAGAAGATGGAGGATGGCATGCTCGATGCCCCCGATGTATTGGTCCACCGGCATCCAGTACTTCACCTTTTCCCGGTCGAACATGGCCCCGTCTGCCTGCGGGCTGCAGAAACGCTCAAAGTACCAGGAAGATTCCACAAAGGTGTCCATGGTATCGGTTTCCCGCTGAGCCGGCTTTCCGCAGCGTGGACAGGCCGTGTTCACAAACTCCGGGACCGACGCCAGCGGCGAGGCTCCCCTGCCCGTAAGCCTTACGTCCTGGGGGAGAACCACCGGGAGGTCTTTTTCCGGAACCGGGACCGCGCCGCAGTCCGGGCAGAAAACGATGGGGATCGGCGCCCCCCAGTATCGCTGCCGGGAGATGCCCCAGTCGCGGAGCCGGTAATGGACCGTGGTTTTCCCAAGCCCCTTCTCTTCCAGATGCCGCCCGATCGCCTCCCGGGCCCGGGCGCTGCTCATCCCGGTAAAGGGGCCCGAGTTCACCAGGACCCCGTCGTCGCAATAGGCCTCTTCCATGGTCTCCGCCCGGAGCAGGGGTTTCCCTTCGGGCTGAATGACCACCGCCAGCGGGAGGTTAAATTTCTTGGCGAAATAAAAATCCCGCTGGTCATGGGTGGGGACCGCCATCACCGCACCGGTTCCGTATTCCATAAGGACGAAATTGCCCGCGAAGATCGGCATCTTCCAGCCGGTGAGAGGGTTGCGGCAGTCCGCCCCGATGAAAAGCCCCTCTTTCTCGTAGTCGTCGGCCGTCCTCTTGATCTTATCCTGTTTCCGCACCCGCTCCACGAATTCCTGCACTTCCTTCTCCTGCGGGGTACCCCAGGAGAGTTCCAGAGTCAAGGGGTGCTCCGGGGCCAGGGTCATGAAGGTGGCGCCGTAAAGCGTGTCGTGGCGGGTCGTGAAGACCGGAATATAACCCTCCCGTTCCCAAAGGGGAAAATGAACCACGGCTCCCTCGGACCTTCCGATCCAGTTCTTCTGCATGGTGGTTACCCGTTCGGGCCACCCCGGAAGGCGGTCGCAGTATTCCAGCAGTTCGTCGGTGTAGGCGGTGATTTTGAAAAACCAGCCCGGCATCTCCTTCGGTAAAACCTCCCCGTCGCACCGCCAGCAGCGCCCCGCTTCGACCTGTTCATTGGCCAGAACCGTTTGGCAATTTTCGCACCAGTTCACCAGGGAGGTTTTCTGGTAGGCCAGCCCCTTTTCCAGCATCTTCAGGAACAGCCATTGCTCCCAGCGGTAGTATTCGGGCTGCGAAGTGTCGACCTCCCGCTCCCACTCATAGCTGAATCCCATCCGCTTCATCTGCCGCTTCATCGCGGCAATGTTTTCGGCGGTCCACTTTGCCGGGTGCACCCCGTGCTGAATCGCCGCATTCTCTGCCGGCATCCCGAAGGCATCCCAGCCCATGGGGTGAATCACGTTGAATCCCCTGAGCCTTTTATAACGGGCGACGACGTCGCCGATGGAGTAATTCCGTACATGGCCCATGTGAATCTTTCCCGAAGGGTAGGGAAACATTTCCAGCACGTAATATTTTTCCTTCCCGGGGTCTTCGACGGTTCGAAAGAGTCCGCGCTCTTCCCAGGCCTGCTGCCATTTCCGCTCGATCTCTTGCGGATCATATTTCGAGTTCATTCTCGCCTCCACAGTCTATCCTTGCAAAAATACCACAACCCTTGCCGGGCTGCAATACGAAACCAATTTTTGCGGTAACCATTCCGTCCCGGGTGGCCCGGAACAAGTTTTGTTGGGGCCTGGGGGTTCGGGCGGTACGCGCCGGAAGCATGGGCCGGGATGACCCGAGACTCGAAGAAAATACCGATTCTCCGAAATGGGAGGCGGGAGGCCGATAGCCTCTCTGGGAAGGCGTGGTGAAAAAGGGACCGAGAAAAAAAAGGGCGCCCATCCGGGCGCCCTTGATCGATCTCCGGGGATGCCGCTTAGGACTCCGACTTCCCCTGCAGAATGGTGGGGGTGATGAAGATCAGAAGCTCGCGCCTTATGTTCAGCGTATCCTCGGCCTTGAAGAGCCATCCGAGAACGGGCAACTTCATGAACCAGGGAATCCCCTGCGTGGTCTCGCTGTTTTCCGATTCATAGATTCCGCCGATGACAATCGTCTCGCCGTCCTTGACCAGAACTTCGGTGGAGGCCTCCCGTTTGTCTACGCTGGGCACCTGGTTGATCTGGGTCCGGAAACTCCCCCGCGCATCCCGGGTGATCTTTACGATCATCTTGATGGCCCCGTCCGGCGTCACGTGGGGAGTAACCTCCAGGAGGAGAACCGCGTCGATAAACTGCACCTGGGTCCCGGCCTGGGAGGTGGTCTCGTACGGGATCAGTTCGCCCTGTTTGATATGGGCCTTGGTATTGTCCAGCGTCGCCAATTTAGGCCGGGCAATGACTTTGGTCTGGCCGTCCGTCTCCCCCAGCTGCAACCGCAAATCCAGGTTGACCAGGCTGCCCGTGAGTTTTCCGAAGGAAATGCCCATCCCGCCGACCAGCGTGTTCGCGACGTTGGCGGGGAAGTTCACCAGAAAGTTGGGAGGCATGCTGATGTTGCTGGGAGGAATCGGGGTTCCGGTGGGGGTTGTCCCCCCGGGGGAGAACCCCCACCCCGGAGCGGCGCCGGGATTATTTCCCGTCAGCCCCCAGGCCCATTTTCCGCCCGGCGTCTGGTTGTAACTCCCTCCCCACTGGACCCCCAGCGAACGGGCGAAATTGGTCTGGGCCTGGACAACCCGGGCTTCGATGAGCACCTGCGGGGTCGCGCTGTCCAGTTCCTTGATGAGCTGTTCGATCTCTTCCAGGTTGTTCCGGACATCCTGGATGATCAGGGTGTTGGTCCGCTTGTCCGCCTTCACCGATCCCTGGGGGCTCAAGAACCCCTTGCCTTCATCCTTTTTCTCCAGGAGAAGCTTCTGGATATCTTCCGCCTTGGCGTAGTTCACCTTGAGGATCTTTCTCCACGGCTCCTCCAGCTTCAATTTCGTGTCTCGGGTCTTGAGCAGGGTCTCCTCTTCCTTCTGTTTTTCCTCCCGATCCTTCCGCACGCTGTCCAGCGTTGTGATCCGCAGGACGTTTCCTTCCTCCATTTTAATGAGGTTCTTAGTGGTGAGAATCACATCCAGCGCCTGGTCCCAGGGAACATTCACCAGTCGGATGGTGACTTTGCCTTTCACGTCGTCGGTGGTAATGATGTTTAGGTTGCTGACCTCGGCGATAAGCCGGAAAATGTTATGAATATCCGCGTCCTTGAAGTCCAGGGAGATCTTGGCCCCTTTGTAGGGGGTGAGCAGGAGCTTATCCCCCTCGGCGACACGATTCTCCGCCGCGGTTTCCTTTTCCGGCCCATTGCCTCTTGGAGGCGCGGGGGCCGGGGCGGCGGGGGGCGGCGGGGCCGGTTCCTTTGCGGTCGGCAGCGGGGCTGCAACCTGGGCGACCTGGACCGATTTTGTTTCCTCCTGAGGCTTTGTCTGGCCCAACACGACCTTTATCCCTTCCCCGTTCCGGGCCACCCGGTGAGGAGGAACATCGTTGCCCGGAAAGGTAAAGACCAGGCGCAGCTTTTCGGGGTATTCTCCGAAGCGGATGTCTTTGAGCAGGGGACGGCCAACCTCGATCAGTTTCTTCGAAGTGGCATTCGTAACTTTCGGCAGATCCACCACCAACCGGGGCGGCCGTGTCAGCTGAAAATACCGGTAGTCGGCCAGGCCTTCGCCGCCCTTCAATTCCACTTCGAGGAAATCCCCTTTTTCCGAAACTTCAACTTCCTTGACGACGCGAGCGTCGGCCGATGATTTCCCGGCTTTCTCCGGGGCGCTTGGAGCCGGCGCCGGGGAGGCTTGGGCAACGGCCGGCGGGGAGAGCCGAGGGGCGGCCGGGGGTGTCCCTTCCGTCGAGGCCAGGACGGCGGGAGCGCCCAGTTCAATAAAAAGCGAGTTGGCCTCTTCCAGCACCTGGTAGTCCACGGATTGGTCCAACCCGATTTCCACCCGCGCTCCGAACTCCGTCTGCCGGCTGCGGATCACGTTGACCGTCCCGTTTCGAACCTCGATCGGCCCGGCCAGTTTTCCCAGCTGCGCTTTCGGCATTTCCACGATCACCCGATTCGGGTTGGCCCCCTTGAACACCGTGTATTCAAACGGCGTGCTGCCCTCAATCACGACCCGAGACCCGGGGCCCGCCCCCACCATCGCGATCTTCTGAATGGTCAAAGGGCCACCCTTTTCTGGCTGCGCCTGAACAAAGGAGGGGAAAGCCAGAATCAGGGACAGCAGCGCTCCCCAGACGGCGAAATGGATAATTCTGCGCCAACTTTTCTCTCTCATGTCTCCTCCTTCAATCCGCATACAGCTTGAGGGTGACTTCGCGTGTTTTGGGGTTTCCCGGCGAGGGTTCGTACCTTTCCGTTACGACCACGCCCGTCGAGTTGATTCGCGAAACCTGGCCGCGGTGTTTCCCGATGGGGGTCCCTTTCGTCAGGATGTATCCTTTGCCGGCGGAATCCTCGACCATCGCCTTCGGTTCCGGAATATTCCACACCACAGCCACGAGTTTCAGCTTGTCCAGATCGATTCGTTCCAGGGGCGTAGCGTCCGGAGGTATCTCCTCGACCCCCTTGCTTTTGACCGGGGGGGCTTCGGATTTTTCAACCACCAGGGGTTTGAAAGGATTTACCTTTCCCCTGGAAGTATAGTTATACGCTGCCGATACCGGAGGAGGTTCGGCTTTCACCTCTGCGGCAGGTTGAACGGACGGTTTGGCCGGGGCCCCGACCTTCTTTTCCGCCGGGGGCATAGGAACTTTTGTGGGCTTCGGAGCATCTCCTCCGCACCCCCCCATTCCCAGAATCATGGACAGGAGCAAGGCGGCCCCCCAATTTTTCACAGGAAAGACCTCCTTATTTTTTTTCGGGTGTTGTTCCCTTTTTGGCATCTTTTTCTTTGGTTTCTTTGGCAGCTTCCGCAGCGTCTTTTTCTACGAATTTAAAGGTTGTGGCCGTGCAGGCGGTAATAATTTCCCACTTCCCCGCGGCCTCCTTGGGATCATCCATGGAAACGCCGTTGATGTTCACAATGCGGGGAAGTTTCCCAACCTTTTCGAAAAACAGGGCCACGTCGTGGTAGACGCCCCGCACCTTGATCTCCACGGGAATCTCCGCATAAAACTCACGGTTCACCTCGGGGGCGGGACGGAAGAGGAGGAATTCCAGACCCGAATCCTTGCCCAGGTTGGAGATGTTGGCCAGGAGGGCGGGGATTTCCCGGCTCGTGGGCAGCTGGGTGATGGCCAACTGCAGCTCTTCCTTCAGTTTGGCCGCTTCCGCCTGAAAGCGCTTGACATTGGCGGCGATGATCCGCAGCTCGCGGACCTGGGTTTCCAGCTTGCCCATCTCGGCGGTTTTCTGGGTCAGAACCTCGGATTTCGGGATGTAAATCAGGTAGAAGTAAAGCCCCAGGATCACCGCCGCAAGGACGGTCAGGATCAGGACCTTCTTCGAGGTCGGCAACTTTACGATGCGGTCAAAGGTAATAGCCACGGTTTTCCCCTCAAGAAGCGGGCCCGCTAAGCGAGCTCCCGTAATGGACCTGGCAGGTCAAGGTGAACTCTTTAAGCTTAATGACTTTCTTCTCCACCTGCTGGGAAACCACCAATTCCACATTTTTGACCACTCCCGACTTCTCCAGATTGGTCATGAACTTGGCGATGGTCGGGTTGTCCAGGGCCATGCCCTTGATTTCCATCTTTCCCTCCTTTTCCCTGACCGCGGTCAGCCAGAGCTTGTCCGGAATCGCGGTGACCAGGTCGTCCAAAACCCGCACCGGCCCGGTTTTGGCCCGCTGGAGGGTATAAATCACGTTGAGACGGCGCTGGAGATCATCCCTCTCCGCCTTGAACTTCTCCACATCCTTGGTGTCGATTTTGAGTTTGCGGATCTCTTCGTTGTAGGCGGCGATCTGGGTCTCGACCTGGTTGATCTTATTAGCGAGGGAGAGATGGAAAAAGAGGATGACCAGGACGACCAGCCCCAGCGACAAGGCCAGAATGGAAATGGTCTGCCGCATGCTCTCTTTCTTCTTTAAAGCCCGAACCGGCAGCAAATTGATGCGGATCATTTTAGAACCTCTCTCCGCAAGGCCAGCCCCACGCCGACGGCGGCCAGGGGAGCCATCTGTTTGATGTATTCCGGATCGAAGCTCTCCGGCGAGTAGTCGATTTTCGCAAAGGGATTGAAGACCTCGACGGGAATTCCGATCCGCTCTTTGATCAGACCGGGGAGCATCTGGATCTTGGCGCACCCTCCACTGAGAAACACCCTTTTGATTTCGCTTCCGGAGGAAGAGGCGGAGAAAAACTCCAGCGAACGGCGGACCTCGGTGGCCAGCTGCTCCGCCATGCCCTGGATAATCCTCTCCACTTCCTGGCTCTGGGGGCTTCCGTCCCGTTCCTTCATCTTCAGGGCCTCCGCCTCCTCATAGGTCATCTTCAGTCTCTTCTGAATATCTTCCGTGATCTGCCGGCCCCCGATGGAGATATCGCGGGTAAAGGCCGAGGTCCCGCCCTTCAGGACGTTGATGGTCATGACCCCGGCCCCGATGTTGACCAGGGCCACGACCTCGTCCTCGGGAGATTCATAGGCGAGGTTGTAGGCGTTCTCAACGGCAAAGGAATCCACGTCGACGATGACCGGGTGGAGCCCCGCTTCTTCGATGACCGTGGTGTAATCGTTGATCATATCCCTTTTCGCGGCCACCAGAAGGACCGCCATCTGGTCCTGTCCCGCCGGTTCATCGAGGATCTGAAAATCCAGGTTCACATCCTCGATGTCGAAGGGGATGTACTGCTCTGCCTCCCAGCGGATCGACTCCTCGAGCTGGACCTCGGACATGGCCGGGACGTTGATCTTTTTAATAATCACCGAGTGGCCCGAAATCGACACGGCCACGTGCCGGGTCTTGATTTTGAGCCCGTCCACGAGGCTGCGGATGGATTCCGCGATCGTGGCCGAGTCCATGAAAGCTCCGTCCACGATGGCTTCGGGGGGGAGGGAAATCATGCCGAAATGTTTCAGCCTCGGCGTTTTCCTTCCCCAATCGAGGCCGACGGCCTTGATGGAGCTCGAGCCGATGTCCAAACCGATCAGTTCTTTTTTTGTAAAGAGTCCCATGGTCCCCTACCGCTTCGGCAAAAATTCCAGGCCTTTGCCGAAAAGTTGATAGACTTGAATCCCGGGAATTTGTTTGTTCCGCATCCGCTCTTTTTCGCTGGGCACGTAATACGAAAGGACCACGACGGTGGTGGCCTCCGGATGAACCTGGATTTCCCCCTGCTCCGAGTACGTTTGGTTCGTTTTCAAATCCAGGAAACTGGTCACCAGCCTGTACGCTTTGGCCGGGACCGGCTCGTCGAAATAGATCTCGTTGGTTCCCAATCTCCCGTGGAGAAAGGAATATTCTAGGCGCTCCGCCGAGTTCTTGCGAAACTCCAGGGGGGAAAGGACTAAATGGTCCAGCCCCACCCTGATTTCCCCGGGCATCATCACTTCTTCCTTCCCGACCATCAGGACATAGGGCGATTTTTCCCAGGGGAATTCCCGATCCACGCCGAAAGTTTCAATCTGGGGGGTCCCCAAAAGCTGGTTTCCGCGCGTGTTGGCCAGCACCACGATCCTGCCCTCTTTGAGTTCCCGGTTCAGGTTCGGAACGGTCACCTCGGTGGCTTCCTGCAGGGCCTTCTCCGTGGGGTAAGGAATTTCGGCCAGGACCTGGCGAAGGTCCAGAAGATTCTTCTCCTTTTCCAGGGCTCCCAGAGGTGCCTCAAAATCGTACAGGGAGGCGGTCACCCGCAGGTTGCGGCTCACTCCTTTCTGAACTTCTCCCGTCACCAGGGCCTGAATGCCGTGGCCCGGATCCAGGGTGTTCATCCGGCGGCGCAGATTTGAAAAGGTTGCGGCGTCCAGCCTGCCCATCGTATTCATGCCGTTGAGAGCCAGAAAATGCTGGATCGTATTCTGGCTCACCACTTCAAACTGGCTCTGCAGCCGCAGCCGCCTCGTGATCTTATCCGCCAGCTCCTTGCCGGCGCCGACCCCGTTCCCTTTCTCGTCGGTGAAATCAAAAACCGCCACCCGGATAACCGGACGCTTGCGGGCGTCAAAAAATTTTTCGGCCAGAGCAGCCTCCAGGGAGGCGAAAAATTTCTCGGCGGCGATTTCCTGCTCGGTCATCAGGCGCTTTGCCGGCCCGGCTTCGGCCCCATACGCGTCCGCGCCTAAAACCAGCCCCATGCCCAGCAAGCTCATCAGCGCAATCAGAACCGCAACTGGCCTCATTTTAAATTCCTCTCTTTCTCGCCAAAATGCTTTGCTGCTTCCGGACCGTTTGTCCCCCGGACCGGGAGACCGCCGCGGGAAGGGGAAGACCGCTATTTCCCGTTCCCGAAAATTTTTTGCCCCTCAGCCAGGCTGAGCCCCAGAGCCAGAATAATCTTCCGCTTGGTCTCCAGGCGGCAGCTTTTTCCTTTTTCCACCCGATCGATCGTCAGCGTGGATATTCCCGCTTTGCGAGCCAATTCGGCCTTGCTCAGAAAGAGCTTTTCGCGATAGCTTTTCAATGGGCTCAGGTAAGCGCTCAAATGACGGCCTCTCCGAGGATTCAGATCTTTTCCCGAAATGGGAAACAGGGACGAATGTTGCAAGAACAATTCCACAACCTGAAAAAAATGTCAACATTTTTTTTAATTGATATGTAATTAGGGTCCATTGATATATAATTTCATTTCGACGAAGGTTTTTAAGGCATGAATTTTATTTAATTTTAAGAAAAAGAAAGATTTTCCCCTCCGGTTTTCTCCGAGACTCCGAAATAATCAAATTTTCAGTGGGGCCCTCTTTGATTTTTTCTCGCCGGAAAGCGGATCTTGTACATTTTTGAACCCCGGAAAGCCAAATTTAAAACAGAGGAAAATTTTTTGACATCCCGGCGGGAAAAAATCAAGATTTCAGGCAGGATTACGCTCTTTTCTGCAGATGGGTCTCTCGGCGGCAATGGGATTTTCGGGAAAATCGTTCGGAACGGGCGGGGTTGCTTGTCGAAGATCCGGGGAATAGGGCTCAGCGCTCAAAATGGTAAATGATCTCCCCTTTTTTCACGAGCCCCAGTTCCTCACGGGCGATCTTCTCAACCTCTTCTTTATTGTGGAGACGTTGAATCTGCTGGCTTAACTTCTGGTTTTCCTCGCGCAGGCGGGCGTTGGAAAGGAGGATCCGGTCCCTTTCCTCGCTCAGGTGATATATTTGCAGCAAGCCTCTTCCCCCGAATATCGTAAAGAGCATCATGGCGGCGACCAGCGCCCCGAAGCACAGGAGATATTTTTTAGGAAGGGTTCGGAGAAAGAGCATCGCGAGGATTCAGTCCCTTCTAATTTTGTGCCATGATAAGAACTTTTTGGAGTTTTGTAAAGTTTTTTTTGCCCCTTCGGCAAAGGGTTTTCTTTTAAACTCTCTTCACGTAAATCTCCCTGGCAATTTCCTCATCCAAGGCGAGGGTTGTCTCTCCAATTTCGATCACGTAAGACGGCCTTTTCTGCGCTAGGCGAATAACCGATCCGGGAGTCAGCCCCAGCGAACTCAGCCGCTCCAGGCGCCCTTTGGATTTCGGGGTGATGAACACCACCCGCCCCTGCTCCCCCAGCTTCAAATCGGGCAGCGGCCGTACCAGAGGTTCTACGTCCCTCTTGAAGCGGGCGCAGCAGGGCCCCGGCGGGATCGCCTTGCCGTGGGGGCATACGGGCGGATGGCCCAGAAACGTGCATACACTTTCCAGCACCTGCGGGCTGAGGATGTGTTCAAACTGGCAGGCGCTCGTCTCCATGTCTGTTTCCTCCAGTTCAAAAACCTCGGAAAGCAGCCGCTCCGCCAGTCGGTGGCGCCGGATCACCTCCAGGGCCCGCCGCTCTCCTTCCTCCCGCAAGACCACCTGCCCGCTTCGGATTTCGACCCACCCGTCACGCTCCATGGCTCCCAGAGTTTCCTCGAGATCCTCCTCCGCCGAGGATCTCAACATATCGTCCAGGCTCGTTTTTCCTCCCTCCCGCAACGTCCACAGCAGTTCCAGGACTTCTTCACGAAACTGGATTTCGTTCCGGCCCCGGGAATCCATCCATCCCGGGCCGAATCTCCCTGGTCCCCGCGAGGATCCGGCGTGACCGTGGTTCATGGTTTTCGCTCCTTTTCTCTTTTGCGGTTGAATAGATTTTGAAAAAGCCGGACGACCTTTGATTCGGCGATAAAAGAATAACCGCAGCCGGGGCAGCAGACAAGGCCGCAGTTTCCGAGCAGACCGCATTTCCCCCCGCACCCCTGCTCCTCCCGGGAAAAACGGCGATCGCACAGGGGGCAGCGGATTTTTTCCGCGGGACCCGGTTTCACAGAGAGACCCCCCAGGCGCGCAGAAGATAATTCAAACCCCCACCGATCAGGACGGCAAAAGGAAAAATGAATCCGGCCATGGCCAGCGCCTGCCCGAGCCCCCGCTCCTTGACGATCATGAAAAAATTGGCCAGACAGGGGATGAAAAGGGTAAGCGTTGTCAGGCTTACGAGGACCTGCGTAGCGTCGAGCTTCCCCTGCTGGGCCAAGACGAAGAGCCCTGCCGCCCCGTAGTCCCGGCGCAGAAACCCGAGGAGGAAAGCCTGCGTCGTTTGGGCCGGCAATCCCAGAAAACCGGTGACCACCGGCTCGGCCCGCTTTTCCAGGACGACGAGGAGGCCCAGCTGATCCAGGGTAAACAGGAAGGCCGTCCCGAGGAGAAAAAGCGGGACGGCTTCCCAGAGAAACCACTCCATCCGGGCCAAGGTCTTGACCAAGAGGTTCTCAAGGGTTGGGACCCGGAGGGGAGGGATTTCCAGGAGAAAATCCGCCTTTTCCCCGGGAAGGGCCCAGGCGGCCAGAAGCCCCACCGTCAGCATGCTTCCGGCGACGACGCCGGCCCAGATCAGAAGCGCCCAGACTGACATTCCCGCAAACAGTCCCGCCATGACCCCGATCTGGGCAGAGCAGGGGATGCCCAGGGCCAGGAGAAGCGTGACCAGGACTCTCTCCTTTTTCGTCTCCAGCATGCGGGCGGTGAGCGTAGCCATGGTGCCGCAGCCCAGCCCCAGGACCATGGGCAGCACGGCCTTGCCGTTCAAACCCATGATGCGGAAGACCCGGTTGGCCATGATGGCCAGCCGGGGGAGGTAGCCCGAGTCCTCCAAAAGGCCGAAGGCCAGGAAGAAAGTCGCCACAATCGGCATGACAATGGCGAGGGCGTAGGTGAGGCCCATCGGGATCATCCCGTAAGGCCCCACCAGGAAATCTTCGAATGGCTTCCAGAGGCCAAGGCCCTGCACCCCCCGCGCTGCCGCAGGATTGATCCACCTTCCAAAGACCTGATCCTGCATGAAGTCGACCGCAATGCCCGCCCCCAGGTCGCCCACGAATTTATAGACCGCATAAAGAACCAGGAGGAGGAGGGGAATGCCCGCCACCGGGTGGGTGGTGAGGGAATTCAGAAGGCGGTAGGCGCGCCCCCCGGAGACCCCGGACTTCCGGTAGACTTTCTCCAGGATTTGGTCCACCGTCTGCAAACGTCTGCGGCTGATCCTGGAGCCGAGGGGTTCGGGGATTTTTTCCTGGAGGCGCTGCCGGATCTCTTCCAGGGTTCGAATCGCCTCGGCATCCACGTGGGCGTGAATCCACCCTCGAAGGCTTTCGTCTCCGGAAAGGATCATCAGCGCCAGCGCCCGGCGTCCTTTTTGTTTCGCCGGGAGAAGTTTCGAAACGGCCTCGAGGCCTTCCTCCACCTCGGCCGAATAGGAAAAAAATAACCGCGGGATCCGCTCTTCGTTCAGGCTCCGGGTTAGCCCCTCCAACCCCTTGCGGCGGGTCGCGATCGTGGAAAAGACCGGAATCCCCAGGATGGCGGCCAAGCCCTCCCGGTCGATCATCACCCCCCTCTCCTTCGCCTCGTCGGCCATGTTCAAGACCAGGATTACGGGCTTCTCCATCTCGGCCAGCTGCAGGGTGATCCCCAAGGCCCGCCGGAGGTTCTTGGCGTCTCCTACCTGAATGATTTTCAGGTCGCCTTCCTCGAGAAGGATATCCCGGGTGACCCGCTCGTCCTCGGACATCGGGATCAGGCTGTTGGTTCCCGGGCTGTCGATCAGAACCCCCTTCCTTCCCTCCAACTTCATGTTTCCCTGGGAAACCTCCACGGTTGTCCCGGGGTAATTGGAGACGGTGACGTATTTCCCCGTCAGCCAGCCGAAGATCACACTCTTTCCCACATTGGGGTTTCCCACTAAGGCGATTTTTTCGATCTTTTCGGGGTGGGAAGAAGAAGGGTTCATGTCATTCTTGCCCCCCCGCTCTCCGCTTCAAGGCCTTACGCGCCTCCGCGCAGCTCCGGCAATATCCATACAGCTCCAGCTTATGATCCAGCACCCGAAACCCTTCCCTCCGGGCGATCCGCTCCTGCAAGGCTTCCAGTTGGTCGTTTTCGAACTCCTGGATCTTCCCGCACCCCCGGCAGATCAGGTGATCGTGGTGCTCCCCCTCGGCGCAGGATTCGAATCGGGCCGTGCGTTCTCCGAACCGTCGGGCGGAGGCCCACCCGCTTTCCGCCAGGAGGCGCAGGGTGCGGTACACCGTGGCATATCCGATCCGCGGGTTCACCCGGCGGACCCGCCGGTAAAGCTCGTCAACCGTCAGGTGCGTCCCGGCCTTCCGGAGGGCGCGGACGATTTCGTCCCTTTGGCGAGTGGCTTTGAGGCCCTGTTTGCGCAGGAGCTGGCGGAGGGAGTTTTCGGCGAGTCGTTCCATACGGTAATTTTGATTTTGAAATTCATTATCAAAATACCAGAAAAAGGAAAGGCGGTCAACAAATGATTCGGACCGCAACCCGACCTCGCTTCCCGCGGGTCCGCGATTCCTATTTTTTCCTGGAGGAAAGTCTGGAACGGGTCCGGAAATCTCCTGGCCGGAGAAAGGTTCTACGACCCGGACCGGTTGAAAGATTCGAGGACCTTGGACCGTCTCAGGGCTTTTAAGAGGAGATACCCCAGAATGGACCCCGGAATGCTGGAAGCCATAAAGGCGGTGAAGAAAAAGGCGAAAGCGAACTCCTTTCCCATCAGGGGCCCGAAGAGGAGGGTGATGGCCAGCACCCCGACTCCTCCTGTGCCCAGGGGTTCCAGGAGCGCGGCCTCGTCCCGTTTCGCATAACGAAAGGCCAGCCCGACGACGATGGCCCCGGGGATGCCTCCCGGGAAAGCGAAGATCGTCCCCGTTCCCATGGCGTTGCGGATGATCGCGGCCAGCAAAGCTGCCAAGGCCCCGTACCAGGGCCCGATCAGCACGCCGGCAACCGCATTTACCATATGCTGGAAGGGAAATACCTTCGTTGGGCCGACGGGAAAATGAATCCCGGAGAGAAGTACGGCGAGAGCGGCAAAAAGCCCGGTAAGAACGATTTTGCGGATGCGACCGAGTTCTCCCATGGAGAGTTCAGCTCTTCGGGGCCTCATCCCGCTCCGGCGGGGAAAGGGTCTCGTTCATGGCGCCGGTCCGGTAGCCCTGCAAATCCAGGGTGACGTAAACGAACCCGGCCTCTTTGAGGCCGCGGACCACCTCCGCCCGCAGACCCGCCTCCAGGAGGCGGGGAATCTCCGAACTCTCCACCTCGACCCGGGCCAGATCCCCATGGTACCTGACCCGCAGCTGCCCGAAACCAAGGCCTCGCAGATGATCTTCGGCCTTCTCCACCTGCCTCAGCCGCGGCGAAGAGATTTCCGTTCCGTATGGAAACCGGGACGCAAGACAGGCGAGGGAAGGTTTGTTCCAGGTCGGGAGTCCCAGGCGGCGGCTGGCTTCCCGGATATCCTCCTTGGTGAAACCGGCTTCCAGGAGCGGGCTGCGGACGCCGAGCTCCCGGCCCGCCTGCATGCCGGGACGATAGTCTCCCCGGTCGTCGAAATTCGCCCCGTCCGCCACGAAGCGAAGGCCCAGCTGTTTTGCCTCCTCGAGGCATTTCCGAAAAAGCTCCTGTTTGCAGTAGTAACAGCGGCGCGGGGAATTTTCTCTGAAGTCGGGGATCTCCAGCTCGTTGGAGTGGACTTCCACAAAGCGGACCCCCCACCGGCGAAGAATCTCTTTTGCCTTCGTGATCTCAAAATCCGGGTAGGTCGGAGAAGAGGCCACCAGGGCGGCAACCCGGTCTCCCAGAGCCTCGCGGGCCAGGTATAGAAGAAAGGTGCTGTCCACGCCCCCGGAAAAAGCCACCAGGACCGATCCCATCTCCTGGAGAATCTTTTTAAGTCTTGCCGTTCTTTCCTGCAGGGAGACCGGAATCTCTCCCCGATTCGTCCTTGGATCCATAAGTCCCTCTTCTCCTCTCCTCCGGCGAGCAACCCTTTTAAGATTTGAATCCGAATTCCGGATTTTCCCTATATATAATTATAGCGGGATCCCTAAAAATCTGTCAAAAAAGGTGGCCGGGAAGTCTCCGGGTTCTGATTTTTTTGGCCGGGGGAGAAAAAAGAGTACCCCTTCAGTTATAGGTGGCGAGTCGCTATGAATGGAGGACCGGCGCAAAGGCCAAGAGGTGCCCTGGCCTGGGGGCCCGGCCGGTGCGCTTGGAATCATAAGGCGCTGGGATCTTCGGGGAGAGGGCGGGGGCCAAGGCCTCCCGCCCCCCATTTCGGAGAAGCGATGTTTTCTTCGAGTCTCGGGTCCTCCCGGCCGATGCTTCCGGCGCGTACCGCCCGAACCCCCAGGCCCCAACAAAACTTGTTCCGGGCCACCCGTGACTGAATGGTTACAAAAAAGACTTGAT
>Ga0113563_10000292_pt1 | contig 22770 bp, 20 predicted proteins | sample Mud3Dept3metaG_FD_80117 | JGI IMG/M metagenome (GOLD analysis project Ga0113563, IMG submission 80117) | Freshwater wetland microbial communities from Ohio, USA, analyzing the effect of biotic and abiotic controls - Mud 3 Core 4 Depth 3... | ecosystem: Environmental > Aquatic > Freshwater >... | reverse complement strand
TCGATACCGATTCCCGGCGGTGCGCGGGATCACTCCGCCTCGCAGGGCAGGTTAATACCACGCCTTCCGGGTGCGGGAGCGGACTCGGGCGCCTCATCTATGTCTCACCGCCTCCTCGGGCGATGAATATCACGCCGATTATGATGAGAGCGATGCCGGCCCACCGGAGTGGCGACACCTGCTCTTTCAGGAACATCACGGCGAGGAACGCGGCAAATCCGTACTCGATTGCGGTCATCGGCAGGGCGACTGTGACGTCGGTCCAGGATAGCGCCGCGAGAAAGAGGACGTAAAACACCGTATTCAGGAATGTCCCCATGATCACGTAGGCGTTGCGCGCCGCGTGGCCGAAATACACAAGCAGGGCCATGGGCGCATAGTCCTCCAGGGATCCGACCTGCTGCATCCCCTTGCGCACCAGGATCTGTCCCACCGCCGCGGATGCGGCGGCCAGGGTCATCGCCACAAGAACTCGAACCATCGTCATTTCCCCCATCGATGAGCGGCCTTGCGAGTCATGAACCCGGCAGGCCCGGGTTGCCCTCAGAGCGGAAAGCCGCTCCTGGAGCGCCCTTGCCGGCCGGCAGATCGGAATACGAAATCCTCTCGATGCCGGCGTCGGTAAAGGCGCCGATGACCTCCGGGTCGATCAGCGCCGCAAATTCCTCTTCGTGCCTGTAATCGGGCATGTGGCGCAGGATTTCTGCGCAAGTTCGGATGGCCGGGTGAAAATACATCTCGGTGACGCCCTCCGGAAGCCGCTTCAGGAATGCCAGTACCCGCTTTCGGGTCATCCCGCCGCTATGCGTCATGCCGAACACATAATCGTTGGCGTGCATGCCCGCCCGGCGGATGCGCGTCTTCATGAGCGACAGCCACGGCGCCAGAAAGGCGGCGGCCGCCAGTTTCCCGGCCAGTCCATCTCTTGTGGCACGCCAGCAGAGGATGGGGGGCTCAAAAGGGACCCGCAGCGCGCGCATGCCGTAGTCCCGCCCCGCCTTCAGGACCAGGTCCAGGATGCCGGGGTGGATGTGCATGTGATTGTGGGCATTCACGTGATCCAGCGGAAGCCCGGTCCGGCGGAAGGCCTCAAACTGTGCTCGGATCTCCGCCTCGAGCTGGTGCCGCGCTGCTTTGCGGAAAAAGTAGCGGAAGCCGGCGCGCACCAGTTGCGTCGGGAATTCGCCGTTGCTGTCCACCAGGTCGGAAACCTGGTTTACGGGGAGGACAGGTCGTCCCTCTACCAGCACCAGATGCAAGCCCACTCTCAGCGCAGGCAGCGTCTGCGCGCGACGTATGGCGTCGGCTGCCGCCGGCGCGCCCACCATGAGGCTCGCGGTGGTGAGAATGCCCCGGCTGTGAGCTTCGGTGACAGCCTCGTTGACGGGCAGGGCCAGCCCGAAGTCGTCGCCCGTGATAATGACCCGCCTCAAGGTGGCTTCTCCCTGGTCAATGCATGGTCCGATCGTCAGCGTGGCAGGTTTCCGTTGTCCCTGGGGCGGCAACCGTGAAGCCGAGTGCGCAAAGTCCCGTGGCCAGGCTGCTCCCCTGCGCCGCTTCGACAAGGAAGTGCCGGAACTCCGGACGCAGGGCATATTGGTTGCGCAGCCGGTCGAAAAGCGCCGCTGCGGCATCGTCGGGCATGCCGATCACGCCCCTGAGATTCATGTCGTCCCGGCGGATATCATATGCTTGCAGCACCAGCGCGCGCATTGCGTCCTGTTCTCTCCGCCCGTTGCCGGCCTGCAAACGCTTCCGGGTCGGGAACATGCTCCGATTCCCCCACTGTGCGTCGATGTTTAGGCAACGGCACATCTCCCGGAACACCAGATCAGTGCCGCGCACCTTGCCGTCCAGGCTGGAGCCGGCGACATGCGCTGTGCCGATGTCCGTCAGTTGCAGCAGTCCGCGATCGATGTGCGGTTCGTTCTCCCAGACGTCCAGGGCTGCGCCCCGGATTGTGCCATCCCGCAAGGCCCGCTTCAAATCGGTTTCGCAAATGATTGCACCCCGGGATGTGTTGATGAGGAACTGCCGCCCGGACAGCTTCCGGAGGACCTCTCGTGCGATCATGTGCCGAGTGCGGTGGGGGCCATCGGTGGTCAGCGGCACATGCAGCGTCAGGATGTCGGCTTCGAGGACATCATCGAGGCTCCCATACCTTGGATTCCCCGTGCTCTCGCGGAGCGGAGGATCGCACAGTAAAACGCGCATGCCGAGGGCCTCCGCCTTCCTCTCTACCAGGCTCCCGATATTGCCGACACCTATGATGCCGATGGATTTGTCCGCGAGGATCCAGCCGCGGCGCTCCGCGATCTCCAGGAGCGCGGCGACGACATATTCGGCTACGGAGTTGGCGTTGCCTCCCGAAGCGTTCGCGAATCGAACGCCGCGGCCCCGGAGATAGTCGAGATCCAGATGGTCCATTCCGATCGAAGCTGTGCCGACAAACCGCACGGAAGTCCCCTCAAGAAGTCCTGCGTCGACGCGGGTTACAGAACGGACGATGAGTGCATCCGCATCGCGAATATCTTCGGCGCGCAAGGAACGCCCCGCAAACAGGCGCACCTCGCCGGCCTGTGAAAAAGCCTCCGTCACGTAGGGTATGACCTCATCCGCCGCGATAATCATAGATCTTCCGAGGGACGACCATAATGCAGGCTTTTCCACCCGAAATCAAAAGAAACCTGCGCAATCCGCCGCACTGCCGTCGACTTCGACAGGATATCGATAGCGAGTCCGATGGCGATTGCAATACCGATTCCAATCGCGATACACATGTCTGAAGTCTGTGGCCCTCGAGAGCGTTTCGATTGCGATCCCGATACCGATCCCAACCCCGAGGGTGGCGCGGAATCGCCACGCATTCCAGGTTTGGCAGTTTGCTGCCTGATGTCTGTGGTTGGAATCCTCCGCCACTACTCCGCATTCCGAAATCCGGATTCCGCACTCGAGAGATATGTTGAGCAAAGAGGCGTTCATGCCTGATAATCAGATGTCAGCTTGCCCGGGAGGAAGTCATGGATTTCGGCAACGATGGCCAACTTACTGTCACGCATTTGTCGCGACTTTTGCGCCGCCGCAGGATCTCGCCCGTGGACCTGACGCGGGCCCTCCTGGACCGCATCGATCGCATGGACAGGCATCTGAATTCCTTTATTACCGTGACGCACCAGCCGGCGACGGCCCAGGCGAAGCGCGCCGAAAGAGAACTCGCCAGGGGTGAATACCGCGGGCCGCTTCATGGCATTCCCATCTGCCTGAAGGACCTTTTTTACACCCGGGGAGTGCGGACCACAGCAGGGTCAAAAATCCTGCGCCACTTCATCCCGGAGGAGAATGCGGTGGTGGTCGACCGCCTCGATGCAGCCGGCGCCATACTGCTGGGAAAGACGAACCTCCACGAATTTGCATACGGCGCCACCAACCTGAATCCGCACTATGGCGCGGTTCACAATCCCTGGGCGACGGGAAGGCTCGCCGGAGGCTCCAGCGGGGGGAGTGCGGCTGCAGTTGCGGCAGGCTTTTCCGTGGCCTCCTTGGGAACAGACACGGGCGGATCGATCCGCATTCCCTCGGCCGCCTGCGGATGCGTCGGGCTCAAACCCACGCACGGACGGGTGCCGCTCGGCGGCGTCATCCCTCTGGCCCCGAGCCTCGATCACGTCGGTCCGATCTGCCGCTGCGTCGAAGACGCGGCCCTGGTTCTGGAAGTCATCGCGGATCGCGATCCGCGCGAATCAGGCTCTTCGCGACGCTCAGGAGATAGGTTTACCCGCGATCTGAAAAAGGGAGCGCAAGGATTGCGTGTCGGCGTGCCGCGGCAGTTCTTCTTCGAGCGCCTTCAGCACGAAGTGCACGATAATGTCATGGCGGCAATCTCCGTGCTGGAGGAGAATGGCGCCGATGTCTGCGAAGTCGATCTCAAGTCGATGGGTGAGACCGCCAGGCTGGCGGGCGAACTCACGGTTGCAGAAGCCCTTGTCTATCACTGGAAGTGGGTGCAGAAACGGCCCCGGGATTATGGGGCCGATCTGCGCATCCGCTTCCAGGAGGGGCTGGCGGTTCCCGCATTCCGGTACCTGCAGGCACAGGAGCTGCGTCGGGCCTACGCGCTGGAATTCGAGAAGGCCATGCACAAGGTCGACGTTCTGGCTGTCCCCACGCTCCCCGTCACGGCGCCGCGCATGGAAGATGACGAAGTGATGTCGGGCCGTGCGAAGGAGAACGTGCGCATGGCCATGCTGCGGCTGACGAGGCCCGGCAATCTGACGCGGCTGCCTGCGATCACGGTGCCGTGCGGATTCGGCGCCGCGGGCCTCCCGACGGGATTGCAGTTGATCGGCAAAGGGAATGATGAGAGTACGGTGCTGCGCGCCGCGTACGCGTACGAGCAGGCGACTCCCTGGCATGGGATGTTTCCCGCAGATCCTTCCTAGTCTTCCGGCAGGTGTTGAGATGAAGATTGCAATGGTGCAGATGAACGCAACCGTCGGGGACATCCCCGGCAACCGCGACGGGATTCTGCAGGCGATGACCCGGGCGCAGCGCATGGGAGCCTCCATGGCCGTTTTCCCCGAGCTCTGCCTTACGGGTTATCCGCCCAGAGATCTTCTCGGGCTTCGCGGTTTTGTGGAGGCAAATCTCCGGGCCATTCATGAGATCGCACAGAAAACCGGCCGTATGGCCGTTATCGCCGGATTTGTCGACCGGAATCAGGAGCCGGAGGGAAAGGAGCTATACAACGCCGCGGGCTTCCTCTGCGAGGGCGAAATACGCGCGGTGATCCACAAGACGCTCCTTCCTACCTACGACGTCTTCGACGAGGGCCGCTATTTTGAACGGTCTCGCGAAACCAGGCTGGTGCCGTTCCAGGGGCGCACGGTGGGGATTTCCATATGCGAGGATGCCTGGAATGACAGGGGCTTCTGGTCCAATCGCATGTATCGCACCGATCCGATCCAAAACCAGATCAACATGGGTGCGGATCTGCTGGTCAACATCTCCTCCTCCCCCTTCGAAATGCACAAGCCGCTCATCCGTTACCGCTTGCTGCTGGGTCATGTCCAGAAATATCGTGTGCCGCTCCTTTACGTCAACCTTGTGGGCGGCAACGACGATCTCCTTTTCGACGGCAACAGCATCGCGCTGGGGCAGGCGGGCAATCTGATCGCCCAGGGCAAGTGTTTCCGCGAGGACCTGCTCCTGGTCGATCCTGACTCCACAGGGGATCAAAGTTACCGTGAAGGGGAGCCGATGCAGGACCTGTTCGAGGTGCTGGTCATGGGCACGCGCGACTACGCGCGAAAATGCGGGTTCCGATCCGCTGTCCTCGGCTTGAGCGGCGGCATCGATTCCGCTGTCACGGCGTGCATTGCCGCGGAGGCTTTGGGAGCGGAGAATGTGCTGGGCGTGGCGCTTCCCTCCACCTATTCGGCGCCAGAAAGCTTCGACGATGCCCGTTCTCTGGCGCAGAGCCTGGGGATCGCTTTCCAGAAGGTCCCGATTCAGTCATTGTTCCAGGAATACCGCTCGGTGCTATCCGGAGTGTTTGCCGGGCTTCCGGAGGACGTCACGGAAGAGAACATTCAGGCGCGGATTCGAGGCACCCTGCTGATGGCGCTCTCGAACAAGTTTGGCCACCTGGTGTTAAGCACGGGCAACAAGTCGGAGTTGGCTGTGGGGTACTGCACGCTGTACGGCGACATGGCGGGCGGCCTGGCTGTGATTTCCGATGTGCCCAAGACCGATGTATACCGGCTCGCAGGCTACATCAACCGCTCGCGCGAGATCATCCCGGCAAATACGATACGGAGGGCGCCGACTGCCGAGCTCCGTCCGGGTCAGACCGACCGGGAAACCCTGCCTCCCTACGAAGTCCTCGATGCCATCCTGCATCTCATCGTGGAGGAGCAGATGAGTGTCGATGAGATCGCGGCGAAGGATTACGAGAGGCCCGTGGTGGAGTACGTGGCGAGGATGATCTACCATAGCGAATACAAGCGCCAGCAGGCTGCGCCGGGACTGAGAGTGTCGGCGCACGCTTTCGGCAGCGGACGCCGCATGCCTGTTGCCATGAAACTACGCTTTTAGCGACCGTGGGGGGAGCCTTGTTTTCGGATGCACTGCTCACAGACCTGTATGAATTCACGATGGCGATGGGCTATCTCGAACACAACAAGGCCGAAGACACGGCGGTCTTCGACCTCTACTTCCGCCACAATCCCTTTCGCGGGGGGTATGCCATTGCCGCGGGGCTGGAAAACGCGGTTCGTGCCGTCATCGGCATGAAATTCGGCGTGCGGGAGATTGACTTCCTACGCTCATTGCAGGGAGGGTCCGCAAAGCCGCTGTTCAGCGAATCGTTTCTCGAGTACTTGTCGGCATTTCGCTTCCGCGGCGACTTGTGGGCGGTCCCGGAGGGTACGGTCGTCTTTCCCCATGAGCCCCTGCTTCAGGTCCGCGGCAACCTGATCGAATGTCAGATCATCGAATCGATCCTGCTCTGCCACCTCAACTTCCAGACGCTGATTGCCACCAAGGCCGCACGCATGTGGGAGGCCTCCCACCACGGAGCTGTCGTGGAGTTCGGGCTGCGGCGGGCGGCCGGGCCGGATGGCGCTGTATATGCCTGCAGAGCGGCCCATATCGGGGGTGCTGAAGCGACTTCGAATGTGAAGGGCGCTGCGCTTTTTGGCATCGCGCCCACGGGCACTCACGCCCACAGCTGGATTCAGTCTTTTCCGAGCGAGGTGGACGCGTTTCGCGCCTTCGCGCAGTCGTTCGCGGACAATTGCGTTCTGCTTGTTGACACGTATGACGTCCTGGAAAGCGGAATACCGAATGCCATCCGCGTCGCCGGAGAAATGAGGCAGGGCGGGCATGAACTTTTCGGCATCCGCCTGGACAGCGGGGATCTCGCCTTCCTGAGCAAACGCGCGCGTGAGATGCTGGACCAGGCGGGGCTGAACCAGGTCAGGATCGTGGCTTCGAATGAGCTGGACGAATTCGTGATCAGCGATATCCTGGCGCAAGGCGGCAGGATTGACATCTGGGGAGTGGGGACCAGGCTGGTGACGGGAAGCGGCGAAGGGGGGTGTGCGCTGGGCGGGGTTTACAAACTGGTGGAACACAACGGCCGCCCCAAGATCAAACTCAGCAGCAATCCGGAGAAGATGACGAATCCCGGATTCAAAAAGGTGGTGCGATTCTACGGCCGGGATGGTCTGATGGAAGCGGATGTGCTGGCCCAACGCTCCGAGGAGGTCGGCGAGCGCGAAGTGCTGATTAACGATCCGAACAATCCACTCCGGCGGAAGAAGCTGAACGCGGGGCAAAGCGTGGACCTGCTCTGCCCGGTTCTGGAAAACGGCAAACAGGTCTATGATTTTCCCTCGCTGAAGGAAATCTGCCGCAGGCGTGCGGACCAGCTCTCTCATCTTCACGAGAGCTACCGGCGCCTGCACATGCCTCATGAGTACAAGGTCGGACTCACCCTTGCGTTGTGGCGCCAGAAGGAGCTGATGTTCGACCAGGAAATTGTCTGAGGGCTCGCGCAAAAATTATTTCACATTCTGCTGCCGCATCGGAAAGCGAGGGATGCGCGGGACGATGGGCTTGGGAATTCAGATATCGGAGAGGCTGCAGGGCTTCGGGGCGCGGCGGCGGGCGGGCATCTGCGGCATCGCCGCTCTTCGACGATGTCACCACATCGCCTGCGTCGCGGCGCCTTGCATCTGCCCGCCCGGCGCTCGCGCCGGAATGTGAACTTATTTTTGCGCGAACCCCAAGCGGTGCGCCGTTCAGTCTTTGCGAACATCCAGAGCTTTGCCCGTCATGGGGACGAAGCGCACGGGAATCATCGACCTTCGGCTGACGCCCTCCTGGTTTTTCTCGAGAAGAATCAGATCCTGATCCAGGCGGCCCACGGGAATGACCATTTTGCCCCCCGGTGCAAGCTGGTCGATCAGCGGCTGAGGGATGTGGTCGGGTGCGGCAGTCACGATGATGCGGTCGAACGGGGCTGCCTCCGGCCACCCCAGATAGCCATCGCCGGAGCGGAGGCGGATGTTCCTGTACCCCAGCGCGGACAGAAGCGACTGGGCCCGGGATGCCAGTTCGGGAAGGATTTCAACGGTATGCACTTCGGCGGCCAGCTCCGCGAGGATCGCCGCCTGATAGCCCGATCCCGTACCTATTTCAAGGACGTGCTCGCGGCCCTGCAGTCCGAGCACCTGCGTCATGTAAGCCACGATGTAAGGCTGGGAAATCGTCTGTCCCAGGATGAGGGGCAGAGGATTGTCTTCGTAAGCCGATTCGACGAGTTGGTCCGGCACGAACCTGTGTCGAGGCACGCGTCGCATAGCGTCCAGGACGCGCGGATCCGTGATGTCGCGGCCCTCGAGCTGCTCGCGAACCATTTGTTCGCGCAGCCGAAGGAATCGCTCTTCTGCGCCGGAGGCGGGAGACTGCTGGGATTCAGGTTTCGGGCTAGGAAGCATGTGGCAGGAACATCCTTGCATGCTTGCGGCCAGGGTCATGACAAGTGAAGCAAGGAAAAGAACTTGCATGTTCCCCATGTAAGCGATGATCCGGCCGGGAAAGTTCGTAATTCAGGCGGGAGACGGAGCATTCCCGGCTGGATTTTTTTAATGCCATGGCCTCCCTAAAAGACCGGATCCGCCAGTTTCGCCAGGATGGCGGCTGAGGCCTTTTCAACATCCGCGTGGAGCGAGTTGCCGTGGGAATCCATTGTGACGATAGCCGGGAAGTCTTCGACGTCCAGATGCCACATGGCTTCAGGCAGCCCGAACTCCAGGAGGTGAACGTTTTTCACGGCCTTGATGCAGCGGCCGTAGTATTGAGCTGCACCGCCGATTGCGTTGAGATATACGGCGCCGAATTCTTTCAGTGCCGCGAGGGTTTTCGCGCCCATGCCCCCCTTGCCGATCACAGCGCGGATGCCGAATCGCCTAATGACCTCCGCCTCATAGGGTTCCTCGCGAATCGAGGTGGTAGGACCCGCCGCGGTCATTTTCCATCCACCGTTTTGCTTCAATACCACCGGACCGCAATGATAGAGGAGCCCGCCGGAGAGGTTTACAGGGGCCTGGTTCTTCATCAGATAGGCATGGACGGCATCGCGGCCGGTGTACATGTCTCCACGCAACAGGACGATGTCGCCGAGCTTCAGGCTGCGAACGGCCGATTCAGCGACCGGAGACTTCAGGACGATTTCCTTTCCTGTCCGCGGGAATCCTTCACCGGTTCCCAGCGCTTGCACCGGCGCATCCGGGTCGCGATACAGCCAGCGTTTGATGGCACCGGTCTGAGCGTCCAGGATCACTCCCAGGCGGCGGAACGCCCAGCAGTCGTAAGCTACGGACACAAAGAAGCAAGCCGGCAGGCGGTTCAGCGCTCCGATCTTGCATCCGATCAGAGTGACCTGCCCACCGAACCCCATTGCGCCGATGCCGAGGGTATTCGCCGTCGACAGGATGTAGTCCTCCAGCGCCGCCAGCTTGGGATCAGGATTGGTGTCGTCGAGTGATCGGAACAACTGCTCTTTGGCGTGCTGGTAACTGGTCGTCCGGTCTCCTCCGATGGCGACCCCGATGGCCCCCGGAGAACAGCCGTGCCCCTGGGCCTGCCAGACCGCATGCAGGATGCACTTCCGCACGCCGTCCAGAGTGCGATCCGCCCTGCCGAGGTTCTCCAGATTGCAGGGGACCGAGTACTGGATGTTCTTGTTCTCGCACCCGCCCCCTTTCAGCAGCACCTTCACCTCAATCTCGTCGTTGCTTTCCCACTGGTTCCAATGCAGAACAGGCGAGCCGGGACCGAGGTTGTTGCCGCTGTTTTTCCCGGTTATGGAATCGACGGAATTCGGGCGAAGCTTGCCCTGCCGGGTCGCTTCCGCGAGCGCAGACAGAATCTTCTCCTTCATGAGCATCTGGTTGGTACCGACAGGCGTGCGGATCTCGAACGTTGGCATGCCTGTGTCCTGACAGATCGGGCCGCAATCGGCCAACGCCATATCCACATTTGTGGACATCACATTCAGGGCGGAAGCCGACTGGCTTCCCGGCGTCTCCGCTGCCAGAGCCGCTGCCATCCTGCTGCGAACGTCCGGCGGAAGATTCGTGGAAGTTTCTGTGATCAAAGTGAGCATACTCTGTTCAAGCTGTTGCATGGGCATTGACCTCTTTGCGAATTAAGGCGTTGAAAAATACATCTCCAGAATGCGGAATCATACCCACCTCTGATTATATCACCGGATTGCCTCGCCGGGTTTGTGATTCCTGCCGCGGATCAGGAACCACCCAAGCGACATCCGGCCTCTGGGAGGAGCGCAGGCGTCCCGCCCGCAAGCGCAGCCATCCCGGTCGGACGCCCGTGCTCCTTACGGCTTCATCTTCCGGAAGACAGCTGCCTTGCGGCAGGCCATGTCATGGGTTCCCCGCCCTCGCTTCCGTTGACGGCATTATGCCTGACCCGCCGGTTTCACATCCCGCAATGGCGTGATATTCTTGAGCAGAAGATGCTGAACGTGCATGAAGAGAAGTGGAATCGAGGCCCGAGAAGGAAAAACGGATGATCTTTTCGGTGGACACCTGGCTCTTGCCGGCCATTGCCGCGGCTTCATCATCGTATCTGGTGTCGCTGCTCTGGGAACGATTTCGCAACAACACCGCGCCGAGCGGATTGACGGCGGCGTTCCTGGCAGCCTTGAGCTTCATCATGGGTGCGGTTTCTTCCTATTACAGGCATTCCGTATTCCAGCCCAGCCTGGAGAACAACGTGATCGTGATGTTTGTGGTGGGTGCGAGCACGACCTATTTCTGGCTGCGCTTTCGGAAGTATTTCATCGGAATCAGTTCACGCCGCTAGGAGAGTAACCTGTCGGAAACTGTTTCTGCATGGGAGGGCGGGCGTCCCGCCTGCCATTGCTGCAGGTGCACAGCCCTTCGCCCGCGGCCGTCACCGGGTTTCGTGATAACCGATCATGGGAAGAGAGCAAACTCGATGAGTGGATTGGTGTGCGGGACACTGCGTGGCCTGCGGTCCCCTCACCCGCGTTTACCAAGAAACCGAGCGCTTCTCCGCATGAAACTCAGCATCCCGCACATAAGCGATGAAAGAGATTTGCATCTCTTCCCCCGCATCACGATCATTGTGGTTCTGCATCTCATATCGACCGTAATGGACGAAGGATTAGCCACTTTTTGCCCGGTGAATGCCAAATGGTTCCGGTATGATTGAAAACCGGCGGGGGCTGAGATGAGCAGGCGCACACATCTGGGCATCGGGCTGATCGTGACGTCACTGTGCGGCACGGCAGCCTGGCTGCACGTGCGATCCACTCGATACGACGAAATCATCGCTCAGGCGGCAAGCCGCCACCGCATTGATTTCTATCTCGCCAAAGCGATCATCTATGAGGAAAGCTGGTTCCGTCCCGGCATACGGGGCGCGTCCGGCGAGCTCGGTTTGATGCAGATCACGATGGGAGCGGCCACCGATTATTATACCCGCAACAGCTACCCTGCAATCCGCCCGGAACGCGTTCTGGAGCCGCAACTGAACGTTGAAATCGGCTGCTGGTACCTGAGCCAGTCCGTGGATCGTTACCGGGACTCTCCGGACCCGACAATGTTCGCCTTGCTGCGCTACAATGCCGGCGAAATCCGCGCCGATGCCTGGCTGAAGAGCGCAATGGCCGGACCCGTTCCCGCGGGCAAATCCCCCGAGGAGTTCTACCTGTCGCTTGTGGACTTCCCGAAGACACGGGAATATGTGAGGCGCATCCTTGCACGCGCACGAAGCCGTAACTATTGGTTTTAAGCGCTCTGCCCGAAAGAGAAGCCCCGCCACTTCCGAGTGACGGAGCCGGTATCTGAACGGATACCTTCAGAGCGGCACCCTATCGAAAGTCGGTTCCAGGCCGCAATGCATCGTGGACGATGGGAAACGGCCATGATCACGCCTTCGAACGCGGGCGCGCCATGGCCGTTTTCAGATTTCGGATGGGTCAGGTTTCAAACCGGAGACGTGCCTACTTCTTGTCGTACACGCTCTTCATGACAGTCTCGCCACTCTGCCCTTGCCTCGTGTTGGCGATTGTGAGTTCTTTGCCGTCAGCGGACAGCGAGTACTCTGCCTTCATGGGCGAGTCGCCGCGCTGCGTCGTCTGTGTTCCCGAGATGGTCAGCTTTTCTCCGCTCCATACGGCCTTGTACTTCAGATCTCCCCGGCCGGTGTTGACAGTGTGTTCGGCTCCGTCCAGGACATACTTTGTTTCCACGGTGTTCTGGCCCATGGTGCGGGTGACGGTCATTTCGTTGCCCGTCTGAGTGATGGTCATTTCGCCGCCTCCCATGCCACCACCGCCACGGCCACCACCGCCACCGCCGCCCGGCTGATCACTCTTGGTCGGATTCATTACCCAGGTGCCGCTGAAATTCGGTGCGGCAATTGCCAAAGCAACCAGGCAAAGCCCAATACCTAGTACCAAATACGCTCTCTTCATGGTTTCTCCTTGTTGAAATCGTTGTGGACCTCCACGCCTGTTCGAGGTGTTTGCAGGTCCGAATGAATCTAAACTTCCGGCACCTTCGTGCCGCATATCCTCCAGGCCAGGCTCGACCCAAACACCAGGCGCTAACCTGCCGAAACGCTGGCAGGTGGATGCACATATTGTGCGCCCGTGCTCCGGCGCACCATACATTACGCTTTGGCGCACCCGATATTTCACTGTTTCTGCGTTTGCGCCAGCGCCGTTGCGATCTCCCGAACCACCTGATCCGCAGCAAAGGCGGGGTCCGAAGCCTCGAGGATGGGTCTGCCAACAACGAGGTAACTCGCACCCGCCCGGATTGCATCCGCAGGTGTGGCCGTGCGGGCCTGATCCTGCACCGCCGCACCCGATGGCCTGATGCCAGGAATGACAAAACACATTGTATCACCGAATTTGCCCCGGAGGTAAGGCAGTTCGTGCGCTGAAGTCACCAGACCGCGCAGCCCAGCGCCGAATGCCAGATCCGCCAGGCGCTCCGCCCAGGCTGCCAGCGATCCCTGAATTCCAATGCTGTGAGCATCCTCCGGCGCAATGCTGGTCAGAGCGGTTACGGCCAGGAGCAGGGTAGGAGCGGGTGCATCCCGGGCCGCCTCGTGAGCTGCTTCCAGCATTTTCCGGCCGCCGGAAGCATGTACGGTCAGCATTTCCACGCCAAGACTGCAGGCAGAGCGCACTGCGCCGGCGACTGTGTTCGGTATGTCGTGCAGTTTCAAATCCAGAAAGACCCTCCCGCCACGATGCGCAATCTCGCGAACCAGTGCCGGTCCCTCGCGTGTAAAAATCTGCAGGCCCAATTTGAAAATCCCGACGTGCCCGGCAAGACGTTCCACTGCCGCCAGCGCCGCGGTGCGGTCCGGGACGTCGAGGGCAACGATCAGTCGTGACCGCGCTTCTGTCATATCCGAAGGCTCCCCACGATATCATTGATATCTTTGATCTTATGCGATCGACAATGCTCTGCCAACCCTTCCACTATGCGCTGCGAGGCGGCAGGATTATAGAAATTCGCCGTGCCCACCTGTACGGCGCGAGCACCTGCGACCAGGAATTCCAGCGCGTCTTCGGTGCTGGCGATGCCCCCGATCCCGATTACGGGGATCTTCACTTCCCGTGCCGCTTCCCAAACCATGCGCAGGGCGACCGGCTTGATCGCCGGGCCGGATAAGCCGCCGGTGACGAAGCGGAGTCTGGAGCGGCGTTTCTGCACGTCCACCGCCATGCCTACAAGTGTGTTGATGGCGGAGATGGCATCGGCGCCGGCGTCTTCGCATGCACGCGCGAACACCCTGATATCCGTGACGTTGGGGGAGAGTTTGACCCACAGAGGGATCCTCCGGGAAGCTTTCCTGGCCTTGGAGGTGACCTTGAATGTGTCGCGCGGGTCCTTGTTGAAGTGAAAGCCGCCGTGCTTGACATTGGGGCAGGAAATGTTCAATTCCAGGGCCGCGATACCCGGATGGTCATTCAAAAAACGAATAACCTCGAGATATTCCTCCAGGCTGAATCCCACCACGTTGACAACAATCCGGGTGTCGTACTTTCGCAAGGCGGGCAGTTTGTTTTCGACGAACTCCCGGGCCCCGATATTCTGCCAGCCGATGGCGTTCAACATGCCCGATGAAGTCTCGTAGATGCGGGGGGGCGCATTGCCGGCGATCGGCTTCATGGAAATGCCCTTGACCACAATCCCGCCGATCGAGTTGAGGTCCATCAGGTGGGCAAATTCGATTCCGTAGGCGAAAGTGCCGCTGGCTGTCAGCACAGGGTTTTTGAATGTGATTCCTCCGACATCGACCTCCATCCGGGAGCTCTTGCCCCTGTTTTCTGTGACCATGCACCCTCTCCCTATAGTGGCGGCACATCCCAATTGATCACCCGGCTGCTCATGACCGGACCTTCAAGACAGACACGCAGGTATTCCGGTGCGTCCGGGTTCCCCTGAGCCCGGACGACACATCCCATGCAGGCGCCGAGCGAACAACCCATGCGGGCTTCCAGACTCACTTCGCAAGGCACCCCGTGGCGCAAGGCCTGCAGGTGAACGGCTCGCATCATGGCCCAGGGCCCGCAAGCGTATATCCGCATGCGGTCTCTTCGGTGCTTCTTGAGGAACCGTGCGAGCGGCGCCGTCACCAGTCCGCGCTCGCCGAACGAGCCGTCCTCTGTGGTATATGCGGTTTGGATGCCGAAGCGCTCGAAGTATTCGCGCAGGACAAGTTCTTCTGCGCCCCGCGCTCCATAGAAAAGCACCGGAGTGACACCCAGGGAGAGAAGTCTCCCGGCAAGGAGATACATCGCAGCGATCCCGACGCCGCCGGCGATCAGGCAAGCGAATCGGACCTCGTTTGCCGTGTCCTCCGATAGCTGGAATGGCCTCCCCTGCGGCCCGAGCACGGCGAGTTCCTGCCCGCGACGGATCTGCACAAGTTTGTGTGTGCCCGACCCCACATCTTTGACCAGAATCTCGAGCCCGACCGGGCTTCCTGTCCGCCTGTGCGTGCGAACCGCGAAGATGCTGAAAGGGCGGCGAAGGAGGGGGTTTTCGTTCAGGTCCTCGCAACACTTGACCATCAGAAACTGTCCGGGGTGCGCCAGCCTGGCCTGCTCTGGAGAACGCAGCGTCAGGAGCGCGTTCGCGGCCCCCAGATCCTTCACTTCTGTTACCTTCACTATTCTGTCCAGCATCCGACCTTGCCTTCTGTTCAGGGCTCGCCCCGTGCATCCGGGCGGGGCCGCAACGACGTGGTAAAATCGCGGAACTCCATCGGGATCCCGTTCCGCCCACCGGGCGACGGCGCGGTGGAACTCTTTTGCAACGGATTCATCCCTATGGTAGCATCGCGCTGCCCCATCGAGGAGTCGAAACAGCATATGCAACTCATCCTTCGGCAGGGCAGGGTCCTGGATCCATCCAGGGAACTGGACCAGATCGCAGATCTGGGAATCGAGAACGGCCTGGTGAGCCGGATCGCCGCACGCCTCCCGGAAAAAGCTCCCAAAGAGATCGATGCCAGGGGCCTGATTGTGTTGCCGGGCTTCATCGACATGCATGTGCACCTGCGGGAACCCGGCCGGGAGGACGCGGAGACGATCGAGAGCGGGACCCGGGCGGCGGCGCGCGGCGGCTACACCGCCGTCGCGTGCATGCCCAATACCCAACCGGTCAACGATTCGGGAAATGTCACATTACGTATCCTGGACCGCGCTCGCGAGGTCTCCCGGATTCCGGTGTATCCGATCGGCGCCATAACCAGAGGGAGCCGCGGAGACGAGCTCGCGGACATCGATGATATGGTCCGCGCCGGCATCGTGGCCATCAGCGATGACGGCCACGGGGTTCAGAACAGCCTGATCATGCGGCGCGCGATGGAATCGGCACGGCGATTCGATATCCCTGTCATCGATCATTGCGAGGATCGGGACCTCGCCGCCGGCGGTTGCATCAACGACGGGCACTTCTCGACCATGCTGGGATTGCCCGGCATCACCGCGGCGGCCGAGGAAGTGCATATCGTGCGCGACGCCATCCTCGCCCGGGAGACCGGCGCCAGGATACATATCGCGCACATCTCTTCCCGTCACTCACTTGCCGCGGTGATGCGCGCCAAAGAGGATGGCATTCCCATCACCTGTGAGGTCACCCCGCATCACCTGCTGCTGACCGAAGAGCGTATCTCCTCCTGTGATACGAACGCCAAAATGAATCCGCCGTTGCGCACCGGGCTGGATACGGAGGCACTCGTCATGGGACTTGCCTCCGGAGCCATTGATGTGATTGCTACAGACCACGCTCCGCATTCTTCCGGCGACAAAATGAAGGAGTTCGCACAGGCGCCTTTCGGCGTCGTGGGGCTGGAAACCGCTGTGAGTCTGATCCTCGACCGGCTGGTCCGTCCCGGGATCCTCAGCCTCCGGCGCATGGTTGAGACTCTGTCGCTTCATCCGGCCCGCATCCTCAAACTGCGGGGAGGGACGCTCGCGATTGGAGCTTCCGCCGACCTCACCGTCATCGACCCCGACCTGGAACGCGAGGTCCGCAGTGCGGAGTTCCTGTCCAGAAGCCGCAACACTCCTTTTGAAGGCTGGAAACTGCGCGGCGCGGCCGTCCTGACCATGGTAAAAGGGAGGGAGGTGTTCAGGCTCTAGGGGATGCGGAATGCGGCGTGGGGATTCGAGCGGGATCCGGAGAGCGGAACGCGCGCCCCTGTGCTACTTCCGTTGGGCTGGAGAGGCTGGGTTGGCGGGTAAAGGCTTGTCGGGTGCCGGTTCGGGAACCTCCAGGATGATTTCTCCCTTCCTGGCATATCCTTTCCGCCGCAGGTAGTCCTCCTGGACTTGCGGATCATCCCGCATGCCCTGGATTTCCTGCTTGATCTTGTCGTTTGTGTCGGCAATCGCCTCGTTGCGCTTGCGGTGGGTTTCAAACTCCACCTGCATCCTCTTCATCTCCAGATAGCCTTCCGGGCCGAAGACGATGAAAATTCCGATCAGGACAAAGATCAAGATGCAGGCAATGTAAAAGGCTTCTCTGCCGTGAGAGACTTTCTTCCTGCGATGCGCCATGGCTTTCTGGATGAGTTGGTTGACTTCCTGGCAACGCGGGCATGATACTGAGCAGGCACTCGAATATCAACGGTTTTGTATCAGGACCTCGGCCATGAACGCTATTCTCATTCTGACAACGGCGGACAGTGCGGAACTTGCCCGTCACATCGCGAACGCGCTTGTGGAGGCGCGGGAGGCTGCGTGCGTGAGCATCCTCCCCGGCATCCGCTCGATCTATCGCTGGGAAGGGGAAGTCTGCGATGAAGGGGAGCACCTCTTGATCATCAAGACTGCCGCCGACCGGTATGAGGCGGTGCGGTCGCGCATCCGGCAGCTTCACACCTACCAGGTCCCCGAAGTGGTGGCGCTCCCGATAACCGGCGGGGACCGCGACTATCTTGCGTGGCTTTTCGAGCAAGTCGGAAGACACTGACGCGCTTCCGGTCGCGCCTGTACACGCGCAACGGGAGCCTGTCTTAAAACTGCCCGTGGGTTCTTCCCGGAGGTGGAAGTGGCAAGTGCGGCGTGCGGTCCTGCCGGTATCACGCATGGGTACGGATGCTCCGGGCAGGATTGGCCGGGATCGCGCTGCAGGGTTGCTGGTGACGGAACGGCGCTCATGATCGAAGCCACTTATATCCTCTGACGCTTTCCCGGCGAAACTTCATCTGTGCTTCCACCTCGGCGGCCGTTTTTCCAGGAATGCCTTGATCCCTTCTGCCGGATCTTCCAGGTCCATCAGCTCGTTAAGGTAGAGCGACTGCACTTCCCTGAGATGATCATCGAATTCACGGATGCGGGCGACCCGTGCGGCCCGCAAGGTCAATTCCAGCACCGACAGGGACAATCCGCGAAAGCTGTTCGACAGTTCTTCCAGAGCCGAATCCATGGCGTTTTCCGCTACGGTTCGATACACCAAACCAATGCGCGCCGCTTCCGCCGCATCCACAGGACTGCCAGTCAAAACCATGTGCAGCATTCGCTGCAGGCCGATGCGCGGCGCCAGCAGCAGCGGCGCGAGGGAAGGCATGATGCCTACCTTGATTTCCGGCTGCCCGAAAGTCGCTTGAGGAGATGCCAGCACAAAATCGCAGCAAGCCGCCAGTTCATTGCCCGCTCCGAGGGCCACTCCGCGCACCAACGCCACTGTCGGCCTGGGGAATGCTGCCAGGGAGCGCGCTACCGAGTGATACTGGTCAAGCAGGAGGAACACCGCCTCCTTCGCCAACTCAGTAACTTCGAGCCCGGCACTGAAGGCGGCACAGTCTGAGTCGATTACCAGAATCCTCCCGCGAGGGGATTCTCCCAACGATTCCAGCAGTTCCTGGATTTGGCGCAACATGTCCAGATTCAAGAAGTTAAGCGGCGGACGCCGCAGCGTCAGCCGGATCTGGTCTCCGGCAACATTCAGCGATGCCATGGCAGAATCGTTCATAGGCCCGATACTCTAACACATTTCTTGAAATATCCAGCAGCCTGGCAAAACTTCCACATCGTGGGCCGGTTTCGTCCTGGGAACGAAGGGTTACCTGTGGAGGCGCATCCGCGGCTCACGAGCCCTTCGCCGGCTTGGAGGCCCAATGTTTCAAATCGCTGCTTTTCTGCGCAGAAGCCTGGAATTGCTGGACTGGATAGAGTCCCATTGCCCGGCTGCGACGGCGAGGCTGGGCGACCTGGAGTTGGGGCTTTGGCATGAGATAGCGCCACGATGGCGGATCGATGGTCAAATGATCCGTTTCCAATACCTCCATCGCGGCCGGGGGCGGGTTGTCCGGCTCTCGTCGGTCCGCCCGGCCCCAGCGGGAGCTACTTTGAGAATCTGGCCGCGCTCCGAATGGGCGGAAGATATTCATGTCGAATGGGGAGTGCCCTCCGGGCTGCGGGATCCAGGCGGCACCGGCCTCTTGAAGGCCGCGCGCGTCTGGGCCGCCTGCCGCTTCCCGGGCTCACGCGTGCTCTCCGCCGGTCAGGGCACGGACCGCGGACAAACCCTCTCCGGGGCCTACCCCAGGCTCTGGATCCGGCATTCGGATGGGAATCATCTTCTGCTGATATGCCCCCGAGTCCCTGACACTGAGCAGGCTCATTCGATTCTTACGCAGGCGCTTCTCTGGATGGGAATCCTGCAAAAAAAGGCACGGCTGCAAGAGGCTCCAATCATCCATCTCCTCGTTCCTGCAGGACGTGCCGCCGTGCTCAGCCACCGTGCCAGTCTTGTCAGCCCGGCCCAGGCGCGCGTGGAGGTCCTTGAGTATACGACGGATGATGATCCGTTTTTGCGGACCAGGCATCCTCCCCCGGCGCCCCCGCCCTTGGAGGAGCGCGACTTCCGCTGGCCGGTAATCGGCCCTTTTCGCTGGAGCACTCTTTTAGCACGTGTAATGAATCTTGCTCCCGGGGAGATCCAGCGCTATCCGAGGTTCCACGACTATGACTCGCTGCGCCTTCGGGGCCTCGAGTTCGCAAAGGCGCTAGGTCCCGACCGCGATCACATCAGGTATGGGATCGGTTCCCTGCAGTCGGATTTGGGGGAAGAGAATTTCGCGGGCCTGCGCGACCTGGTGGCCGAGATCCTCTATTTTCGGCGGCCCGACAGCCCTGCGCCGGACCATCCCTACTACCGGATGCAGGCGGAACGCTGGTTGGAATGCCTCCTGCTGCAGCACGTCCCGGACCTGTTTCCCGAACTGGTGCCCGAGTTCGTGTACCCGCAGGTTCCCGTGTATCTGGGAAAAATCCCCGGCAGGGTCGATATCCTCGGTGCTGACAGGCGGGGCAATCTTGTGGTGATGGAACTCAAGGTGAGTGAAGATCCCGAGATGCCGTTGCAAGCACTCGATTATTGGGGGCGGGTCATCCATCACAATCTCAATGGCGACTTTGAGAGCCGGGGCTATTTCCCCGGAATCCGTTTGACACGCACCCATCCCAGAATCTACCTGGTTTCACCCGTATTTTCCTTCCACGACACACTTGAGTCGCTGTTGCGATGCCTGGATACCAGTCTCGAAGTGACAAAAATCGCAATCAACGAGGATTGGCGCGCCGGTGTGAAAATCCTGCGGAGAACTGAGCGGACTATGCTGGACTGATCACTTCTTCCCGTCTTTGTCGGCCTCTTCCTGACCGGCCTTCATTGCAGACTTGAAGTTCTTGATTCCTTCGCCAAGTCCTTTGCCCAGCTGGGGGATCTTGTTGACCCCGAAAATAAGGACAACAATGACGAGAATAATAATGAGTTCCGTGGTTCCCAGATTGGGCATTCTCACCTCCAAATTTGCTGATATAAGAATACTTTAGACTGGCTCACAAGTCAATCAAGCCCTTCCTCGGGTCCTGGGTTCCCGGTGGTCGGTGTTGGGTTTTGGGTGTTGTGAATCCATTGAAGTCCGGTGATTTTCACGGTCTGACACGAATTTGCAGGCTTGCCCGGTGACGGGGGATTCTCCTGCGACTGCACTGTGCCGAGTCCTGCACTGACGGGCGGTCCCATTCAACTTGCCGCATCCACGCCCCGAATTTCTCACGCGCAGTTCCCCTCACATGCCTGCGTCGCGCCGTCGGATTTCCACCATCCGGATTGCCATGTTCTCCATTTGTTATCGACGATTTCCGCGTTCCGAATTCCTATCCTCCACTCCTCAGAACCCAACACCCGACACCCAGGACCCGACCCCAGGCGGCGGATTAAAGGAGAATCCGCTCGGATCCCAGTCTCCGCGTCACTCTCTCGCGATCCAGGTATTCCAGCAGGGGAATCGCGTGTTTTCGGGTCAAGTCGAACAGTTCCTTGAATTCAGCAACGCCGAACCTGGCGCCGGCAGAATACCGCGCACGGATCTTCTTCTTCATCTCTTCGAGAGTTTCCCGGTGGTAGATCAGGTCCTCGGATATCCTGATCAGGATTCTTTCCTTCAGCATCCAGAAACGGATTTTGCGAATCTCCTCCGGATCGCCCGGCACCATGCCCGACAAATCTGTCAGCGAGGGTGGTTGCCATGCTGCCTTGCGGAGGATGGCTTCGATGCCTTCCTGGATCCTCAATTCGGCAGGTGAAAGCTGCACTTCACGCCCATGAAGTGCGATCATGTCCTCCACGACAGCGATCCTCTTTGCTTCCGTGAGCTTTTCCAGGACGAAGCGGAAGACTTCGGGAGGCATACCCTCAAACACCCTGTTGCGCAATTCCTCGCGGGAGATTCCCCGGACCAGGGGATGTTCCTGATGGAACCGTGCGACCAGAGCGACTGTATTCCCCTGCAGAGTCGCGATGACGCCCGGGATGACAAGCAGAGGGACCGGTCCCGTGACCTCCACCAATTCTCCTGCCTTGACGGCTGCTGCCGTGATGCCCTTCAGTTCTGCCTCGGGCAGGCCGGTGCACGCGATCAACTCGCGGATGTCCGTCACCTGCCTTGGGTGCATGGTGATGAGGCCGGCCATTCTGGTAGAAGCACTGGTGCTTTCCATTTTCTGCAACAGTGCGGGCGCGTGCCTGTCGGTTACCCTGTGTTTTGGGGGACCGGGATGGAGTATCCTCCCGCCTCCGATCGTGGTGGCGGGGGAGAACTGCCGGATGATGAAGGGATCTCCCATCAGGCAGAGGGCGGGCGCGTCGAGGCGCAATTGCGCATAGGCCTCCTCCCCGGGCTCCAGAACGGACTGTCCCAGTATCGCTACCCGGGCAAGCACCTCGGAAGTGCCCTGATGAAAGCGGACCTTTGAGAAACTCCTGAGCGGGCGAGCGCCTGGCAGCAGCTCGAGCCGAGCGTCCAGAAGCTGTGTGGCTTGAAAGAGGTGAGGTGCTGTGAGGCACATTCCGCGCTCGACCTGTGACAGGTCGAGGCCCTGGAGGTTTACCGCCGTCCGTTGCCCTGCTTCCGCCCTGTCCGTCGGGTGCCCGTGCACTTGGATGCCGCGCACTTTGGAGATCCGCGAGCCGGGCAACAGTTCGACCTCCTCGTCCCTGTGTATACGGCCCGATGACATGGTTCCGGTCACGACAGTGCCAAAGCCTCGCATCGTGAAGGCGCGATCGATGGGCATGCGCAGGAGGCGGTCCGTCGGTCTGCCGGGCAACGAAAGCGAGACGCGGCGGATCGCCTCTTTCAGCTTCTCCAGTCCCTCGCCGGTCCTGGAGCTGACGGGGATTACTTCGGCCGTATCCAGGAAGGAACCGCGCACGGCCTCTGCGAGCTCCTCCCTCACAAGGTCGACCAGTTCCGGTTCCACGAGATCGATCTTGGTGATTGCAACGATACCCCATTGGATGCCCAGAAGCCGGCAAATGTCAAAATGCTCTCTTGTTTGGGGCATGATCGACTCATCGGCGGCGATTACCAGAAGCACGCAGTCGATTCCTCCGACCCCCGCGAGCATGTTCTTTACGAATTTTTCATGACCGGGAACGTCGACGAATCCCACCTGCACGCCTTCCAGTTCCAGATGCCCGAAGCCGAGGTCGATGGTGATCCCCCGCAGCTGCTCTTCCTTCAGACGGTCGGGGTCGATGCCCGTGAGTGCCTTTACCAGCGAACTCTTGCCGTGGTCAATGTGACCGGCTGTGCCGACGATGACATGACGCATATGAATCGGTTTCCGTCCGTCCCGGCTGTCGCGGCGCTCGTGACAGAGCGCGGTGTGCCCGG
>Ga0113563_10000291_pt1 | contig 22773 bp, 26 predicted proteins | sample Mud3Dept3metaG_FD_80117 | JGI IMG/M metagenome (GOLD analysis project Ga0113563, IMG submission 80117) | Freshwater wetland microbial communities from Ohio, USA, analyzing the effect of biotic and abiotic controls - Mud 3 Core 4 Depth 3... | ecosystem: Environmental > Aquatic > Freshwater >... | reverse complement strand
TGCCGAGCTCCTCGGGGAAGCGCCGCATCTCGTCCTCGCTCATGCCGGTCGAATCCCAGTTGAACGACGGCGAGAGGTTGTAGGCGAGCATCTTCTCGGGATGTATGGCGTGGATGGCGTCGGCGAACTGGCGCGCGTCGGCGAGATCGGCGGTCTTGGTCTCCATCCACAGCAGGTCGGCGAACGGCGCGGCGGCGAGCGACTTGGCGATCGCGTAGGGGATGCCGCCGCGGATCTGGTAGTAGCCCTCGGGCGTCCGGGCGTGCTCGCAGTCCCACACGATGCGCACCCCGAGAGCGCGCGCCTTCTCGCCCGCCGCCCACAGCGAGGCGCCGGCGGCGAAGCGCCGCCACTCCTCGACTCCCATCTCGAGCGGCTCGCCCTCGCTGGCGCGGAAGGCCAGCACGTCGGCCACCGCCTCGCCGTAAGTCCTGAGGCCGGCGCCGGCCTCCCATGTCTCGAGGAAGCGCGCCGCCACCTTCTCGAAGGCCGGCTCCACTGCGGCGCCGTCGCCGGCGCCCAGGGCGGCGGCGGCCGCCTCGACCTCGCGCGCGAGGCCGGTGCGCTCGAGCCAGGCGTCGGCCGACCGGTACTCCTCCTCGGCGACCGCGTAGAGCAGGTGGCCGTTGAGCTCGGCGACCCCGGCCCGGTGGAAGCGGCGCATCAGCGCCAGGTAGGCGGTCTTGTACGCCGGCTGCTGGACCTGCGTCGAACCGAGCAGGAACGGCTGATCGCGCTCGTCGCCGCGCCCGTCGATCAGGTTGGCCGCCTCGGCGTCGGTGCGCGCGACGAGGATCCCCGGCACGCGCATGACGTCGAGCTGGAAACGGGCGGCGTTGAGCCGCTTGATCTGCTCGTCGCAGGGCACCAGCACCTTGCCCCCCTGGTGGCCGCACTTCTTGGTGCCCGGCCGCTGATCCTCGATGTGGTAGCCGCTGACCCCGGCCTCGACGAAGCGGCGGATGAGGTTGCGCACGTGCGGGTCGCCGCCGTGCCCGGTGTCGGCGTCGGCGATGATGAACGGCCGGTAGTCGTGGACGGGCGTGGCGGCAAGCTGCTTCTCGCTCATGCGCGCGCGCAGGAACTGCTGATTGCGGTCGGCGGTGAGCAGGGCGCGCACCAGCACGGCGGCCTCGTCGGGAACCTGGGAGAGCGGATAGCTCGCCAGGTCCGGACCCGGGTCCTCGGCGGTCGAGCCCTTGGCCGAGGTGGCCCAGCCGCCCAGGTAGATGCCCTCGATGCCGAGTCTCTTGAGCGCCACCGCCTGGCCGGGGGAGTAGGGTCCGAAGGTGGTGATCGACCGGCGCTGAGCGAAGAGCTCGCGCAGCCGGGCGTGGAACGCGGCGGCGGCCTCGCGCGCCACCGTGTAGTCCTGCCGGATCGTGCCGCGCTGCTCGACCACCTGGCGCGCCGAGTGGAGGCGCACGATGCCCGCGAAGCGCGGGCTGACGAACCACTGCCGGGTCTCGAGGACTTCCTGCTCGAACGGGGTCATCTCGCCGCTCCTTCGTGCTCAGGCGGTGAAGTCGGGGTTCTCGGTCCGGCGCGTGCCGTCGCGGTCGTAGGCTTCGAAGTAGGCGGCGATCCGCTGCCGGGCGACCGCGAGGTCGTGGTTGTTCAGGTTGAGATTGAGCAGGTCGATGTACCAGGGCGCCTTGACCGGGTGACGCACGTAGGCCTCGACGATCGCGCGCGCGATCGGCAGCGTCGTGGTCTTGGAGCGCTCGTGCACGTCGCGGTCGCGCGCCGCGAGCAGCTTGCGGTGCTCCTCCTCGAGCAGGCGGCCGAAGAGCGCCTCGGAGAAGCGCTCCCCGGCGCGCGCGGCGGTCTCCGCGTCGTCGGCGGTGAGCCTCGCCCCCTTGTGCAGCCACTCCCAGAGGATGGAGAGGCGGATCTCGCCGGTGGCCATGTCCTCCATGAGATAGAGGACCTCGTCGTGGCCGAAGAAGTCGGCGGGCTTGAGCGCCGCGGCCTGGTAGCCCTCGCCGAAGGCGTTGCCGTACTGCAGGGCGACCGAGAGCAGGTCGCGCGCGCCCCGCACGGTGCGCGGCGCCGGCTCGAGCAGCCGCAGGCCGGCGGCGTCCCGCTCGCCGTAGGTGAGCGGGGGGAACGTCCGTCCGAGCTGGTTGACCTCGCCCGCCCGCTCCCAGACCGGGCGCACGATGTGGACCATCTTCCAGTGCGCGACCCACTTGCCGCTCGCCCCCTCGCGCTGCTCGCGCTCGGCGCCCGCCACCGCGCGGCGCATCGCCGCGGCGACGCCCTCCTCGGTGCCGACCGGGATGTTGGTCTCCATGCCGCCCTGCCAGAGCGCGCAGCGGCCGTTGCGGTCGGGCGTGTTGACCGCCCGCCGCACGCGGTCCTCGTAGACCCGCATGTAGCCGTAGGTCATGGTGATGGCGTCGATGTCGGGATTGACGAACTCCGGATCCCAGGCGAGCGCGTCGGAGACGCTGTTGATGTAGTCCCAGCGGCCGGTGTTGAAGCCGACGAAGTGCGGCGCCAGCGCGGCGCGGATCTCCATGAGCTGGAACGACGCCTCGACCTGCTCGACCAGCACGTAGACCTTGAGCGTGCCGGGCGGCAGCCCGAGGTGGCGCTCGAGCGCGCCGAGCAGGTCGTGCCACAGCGCCGCCTCGCCGGCGGTCTGGATCTTGGGCAGGTAGAGAACCACCGAGCGGCCCTCGCCGCGCAGCTGCGCCTGGTTGGCGACGACGTAGAGGCAGAGGTCGACGATCGATGCCGCGAAACCGCGCCCGCCCGTCTCGCGCACGTGGCGGTCGTCGAGGTGCAGTCCGCGGGCGCGGAAGATGCGCGTCGTGAAGGCGAGCTGCCGGCGCCAGTCGGCGACGATCTCGCGCCCGAAGAAGCCGCGCGCCCAGGCGTTCATCTCGCCGGCCACGCGCTCGGCCACGGACAGGAACGCCGCGTCGGAGGCGAACGCCAGTCGCAGGTTGCGCTGGTTGTCGAGCGACATCGTCCCGACCTGTCCCAGGGCGTCCTCGCCGTCGAACATCCAGCCGTCGGCGCCCGAGAGCAACGCGTAGGCGACGTTGCGCAGCCCCGCCTCCAGCCCGGCGCGCGGCTTGGTGCCCGGCCCGGTGCCCTGGATCCACTGCCGCTCGAGATCGGGCGGGATCTCGCCGCCGTCGAACTCGCCGGCGCGCGCCGCGCGCACGGTGAGCGAGGTGCCGGGGAGGACGGCGTCCGGGTCGGGGAACTCGATCGGGCGCCGCCGCGCGGCGCGCTCGCGGCGCCGCGCGGCGCGCTCCTCCAGCAGGCGGCGGCGCTCGCCGTTGAACGGCGCCAGCACCTCCAGCGCCGCCCTCGCCTCGGCGGTGAAGACGTCGGGGTACGCCGACAGGACGTCGTCGCGGTACTCGAGCGTGCGGGCCATCGCGCTCCCTCCACAGGGTCCCGGGCACCGTCCGGGAGACGACCGACGCCCCATTGTCGCACTGCGGCATCGAACTTCGAGCCGGGCCGGAAGGAGGGCTATCCCCGCACGCTCCAGCCCCGGGCCGCGAGCAGGTCGCGCAGGCGGCCGCGGTGGTCGCCCTGGAGCTCGACCGCGGTCTCGTCGTGGCTGCCGCCCGTGCCGCAGGCGCGCTTGAGCTCGGCGGCGAGCGCGGCCAGGAACTCCCGGTTGCGCGGCAGGCCGTCGACCACGGTGACGGACTTGCCGCCGCGCCCCTTCTTCTCGAGACGCAGCCGGACCGTGACCTTCTCCGGCACCTCCTGCTCGAGCCGTGCGCTGCAGCGGCAGTCGGCGACCGGCCAGCCGCACTTCGGACAGACCCGCCCGGTGGCGGTGGAGTAGACGGTGCGGGACGGCGCGCGCCCGGTCACGGTGCGAGCATAGAGAAGGGGCGCGCGACGCGGAAGCTCGGCGCCGCTGCCCGGGAGGGCCGGGACGACGGTCAGTAGTTGGTTTCGTCGAGCGGGACGAGCGGTTCCTCGATCTCGTCCTCGTCGTCGGCGCAGCCCGCCGTCGCCTTGTCGAGCGAGGTGGCGATCCAGCCCAGGAAGCCGGCCTCGCCGCGGGCGACCTTGAAGCCGAGGATCTCGGGCAGCTCGTAGCTGTGGAGCTCGCGGATCGCGCTCTCGACCGCGGCGTACTCGTGGTCCTCGGTCTTGATCACCAGCATGAACTCGCTGTCGCGGCAGACCTTGCCCTGCCAGCGGTAGACCGAACGGACGCCGGGCACGATGTTTACGCACGCGGCGTGGCGGCGGCACACCAACTCGCGCGCGATCAGGTTGGCCTGCTCTTCGTTGCCGACGGTGGTGACGACGACCAGCGCACCCACGATCCGACAAGTTATGCCACCGTGCCGCCCGAGTCAAACCGCGCTGCGGCAACTCGCGCCTCGCCCTAGCGCCAGGTCTCGTGCACGGCGTCGTAGCGGAGGATCCGCGCGCGCGCGGTGGCGCTGGCGACGCGCACCACCGCGAGGTGGTGCGCGCCGTCGGTGACGAAGACCGACCCCGGGGTCGATCCGGTGAGCGGCCCGAAGGAGGCGATGTCGGAGCGGTTGAATCGGATCGGGTCGTCGAGCCGGTCGAGCCGGCGGCGGGAATCGGCGGGATCGCGCGGCGGCCTCCCGGGCGGGAAGCCGAAGCGCACCCGGCGTCCGAAGTGGGCGAGGGTGCGGACGGGAGCCGCGAGCGGATCGACCCCGGAGTCGATGTCGTCGGTGCGCACGCCGTCGCCGTCGCCGTCCCGGTAGAGACCCCAGCGGACCTGGCCGCCGGGCCCGGTGCGGAACTTGACGCCGACGTGGACGGCGTGGGTGGCGGCGAAGGCGCGCGCCAGGCGCAGCGCCGACTGGACCTCCCCGGCCGCGAGGCGCACCTCGAGGCCGGCCGCCGCCGAAGCGAGCGGCGGCGTGGCGATGCCGATCAGGGCCGCGGCGACCGCGACCGTGACGATCAACTCGACCAGCTGGAAGCCCGCGTCGGCGCCGCGCATGGCTCGCTTCGCGCGCCTCAGTCCAGCTCCGCCGCACCCGGCTTCTTGCCCGGGCGCGGCGAGGGGACGTCCTGCTTGAGCGTGGTCGCGCCGGAGACGGTGAGGTACGGGCGCAGCCGCTCGAGGCTCTTCTCGCCGATGCCGCGCACCAGCATCAGGTCCTCGACGGCGCGGAAGCTGCCATTCTTCTCGCGGTGGTCGACGATGCGCTGCGCGACCGTGGCGCCGATGCCGGGCAGGCGCGCGAGCTCGACCGCCGTCGCGGTGTTGAGGTTGACGACGCCGGCCGCCGGCGCGTCGGCCGCGTGCGCGGGCGCGGCGGTGACGACGAGGGCGAGGAGGGCGAGGACGGCGGCGAAGCGGGTGCGGAAGTGGGTCATGCGGAGGCTCCTTTCCGTTCGACTGCGTGGGCTTGCGACCCGGCGGCGGACGCGCGCCGCGGCCGGGGCCCTGCGGGTTCCTGATCTGGCGGACGGCGGCGGGGTCGCTGGTTGCGGGTCGCCTCCTCTCTCCGGGCCGCGTCATTGCGGTCCCGTCCCGGCTCCAGGACAAGGCCCCTGCCAGGCCGGGGAGAAGAGCGTAAGTGTTGGAGAGAAAAGGGTTGTTTCGTTCTGCCGGGGCCGCCGGGGAACTCCGCGCGGCAAGCGGGACGGCGCCGGCGCGCGCTGGCGCCGGCGCCGACCTCGTCTGCGCCCCGCCCGCGCGCGGCGTGCGCGCGCCGACAAGCGAACTGGTCGCGCGCCGTTTCCCAGGACGGATCCGCTAAGCTCACCCACCCATGACTGCGGCCGCCGCTCGTTCGACCCTGCGCGAGTACCTCGAGGCCCTGCTCATCGCCGGCCTCTTCCTCGGCTTCACGAACACCTTCCTGGTCAAGACCTTCTTCATCCCGAGCGGATCGATGGAGGACACCCTGCTGGTGGGCGACCACCTGTTCGTGAACCGCTTCGTCTTCGGCGCCGCACCGAGCGCCCTCGAGCGCGCTCTGCTGCCCGAGCGCGCGCCGCGACGCGGGGACATCGTGATCTTCCGCAGCCCCGAGCGGCCGACGGTCGACCTGGTCAAGCGTCTGGTCGGTCTGCCGGGCGACACGCTGCGCATCGTCGACAAGCAGCTCTACGTCAACGGCGAGCGCATGGCGGACGGCGGCTACGTCGTCCACAAGGACCCGCACACCTATCCGAACCGGCCCTTCCTCGACGACCAGCGGCGGCTGCGCGACAACTTCGGGCCGGTCACGGTGCCGGCGGGCCACTATTTCTGCATGGGCGACAACCGCGACCTGTCCTACGACTCGCGCTTCTGGGGGCCGGTGCCCAGCCGGTACCTCAAGGGGCGCGCCTTCGTCATCTACTGGTCCTACGGCGGCGGCACCTCGGACGGCACCTGGCGCGGCTGGCGAGACAAGCTGGCCGGCCTCGCCCGCACCGCCGCCGGGTTCCTGACCCGGACCCGGTGGTCGCGCACCCTGCACCTGCCGAGCTGACGCGCGCGGCGCGCGCACGACGGGGCGCGCGCGCCGCGCTCGCCGCCGTGCTGGCCGCGCTCTTCTGCCGCGCCTTCGTGCTCGAGATCCGAGTCGTCGCCGGCGATTCGATGACCCCGGCGCTGCTCGCGGGCGATCGCGTGCTGGTCGACCGGCTCGTCTATCGGGGCGCCGGCGCGCTCGCCGGGCTGCTGCCGGTGCGCGACGTGCGTCCGGGCGACGTCGTGCTCTTCCACTCGCCCGAGGACCGCCGCACCGCCCTGCTCAAGCGTTGCGTGGGGGTGCCGGGGGATTCCGTTCCGGGCGGGTCGGTTCCCGCCGGCGCGCTCTACTTGGTCGGCGACCGGCGCCAGGATTCGCGCGACTCGCGCGCCTTCGGCCCGGTCGCGCGCGGCGCGGTGATCGGCCGCGCCGTGGCCGTGCTCGGCTCCTTCGCCCCCGGCGACGGCCCGCGCTGGTCGCGCTTCCTGAGCAGCGTGGAGTAGACTTGCCCCGATCTCGAGGGCAGCCAGGAGGGACCATGACGCGGAGTCGCGCGCAGGCGGGAGATGGCAAGGTCGGTTGCATCCTGTGGGCGCTGGTGGTCGCGCTCGGCGCGTTGATCGCCTTCAAGACGATCCCGGTCAAGATCGCCAGCTCCGAGCTCTACGACTTCATGGTCGAGCAGGCCAAGTGGGCCGGCAGCACGTCGCCGGAGACCATCCAGAAGCGCATCGTGGCCAGGGCGCAGGAGCTCAAGCTCCCGGTCGACCCCAAGAAGGTCGAGGCGCAGCGCTACGGCGACAACATCCGGATGCGCGCGGTGTTCACGGTGCCGGTCGAGTTCCCGGGCTACACCTACATCTGGAACTTCGACCTCCAGGTCGACCGGCCCATCTACATCTTCTAGCCCGCCGCCGCGCGGGCGAGCTCGGCGGCGAGCGCCGCGAGCGCCGCGTCCGGATCGGGCGCGCCGGTCAGCGGCCGGCCGACGACCAGCAGGTCGGCCCCCGCGGCGAGCGCCGCCGCGGGGGTCGCGGTGCGTTTCTGGTCGCCGGCCTCGGCACCCGCCGGGCGGATGCCGGGCGTCACCAGCAGGAACGGCCGCGGCAGGACGGGGCGCAGCGCCGCGAGCTCGCGCGGCGAGCAGACCACGCCGGCGCAGCCGGCCTCGCGCGCCAGGCGCGCCCAGGCCAGCGCGCGCTCGGCGGCCGTGCCGGGCAGGTCGAGCCGGGCGAGCTCGGCGGCGTCGAGATGGGTGAGCACGGTCACGGCGAGCACGCCGAGGCGTCCGCCGGCGGCGCGGACCGCGGCTTCGAGCATCGCCGGGCCCCCGCCCGCGTGCACGGTCAGGAAATCGGCGCCGAGCTCGAGCGCCGAGGCGACCGCCCCCGCCACCGTGTTCGGGATGTCGTGGAGCTTGAGGTCGAGGAAGACCCGGCCCCCGGCGCGGCGGGCGGCCTCGACCGCGGCCGGACCGAAGCGCACGAACGCCTCTAGCCCGACCTTGAGCACCCCCACGCGCGGGCCGAAGAACGCCGCCCAGCGCTCGAACGTCTCGCGCTCGGCGGTGTCGAGCGCAACCGCTACCGGCTCGATCCGGCTCATTTCGGACTCTCCCAGGGACGCACGGCTCCCACCAGCTCGCCGACGCTCGCCACCCCCAGCTCGCCCAGACGGGCGGCGAGCCCGTCGACCAGCCGCTCCGCGGCGCGCGGGTCCCGGAACAGCGCCGTGCCGACCTGCACCGCCGAGGCGCCGGCGAGCAGGAACTCGACCACGTCGTCCACCGTCTCGATGCCGCCGATGCCGATCACCGGCAGGCCGACCTGGCGCGCGACGTCGAAGACGATGCGCACCGCGATCGGCCGGATCGCGGGCCCCGACAGACCGCCGCGATTCGTGCGCAGCCGGGGCCGGCGCGTCCAGGGGTCGATCGACATGCCGAGCACGGTGTTGATCGCCGACAGGATGTCGGCGCCGCCCTCGCGCGCCGCCTCGGCGAGCGCGACCGGCGCACCCGAGTTCGGCGACAGCTTCACCGCGATCGGCTTGGCCGTGGCTCGTCGCACGCTCGCCACCAGGCGCGCGAGCACCTCCGGGTCGTGGCCGAACTCGATGCCGCCCTTCCTGACGTTGGGACAGGAGACGTTGAGCTCGACCGCCGCGATGCCCGGGTACGGGTCGACGCGCTCCGCCAGTCGCGCGTAGTCGTCGAACTCGTAGCCGAACAGATTGACCAGGACCCGCGCCGGAAAGCGCTCGAGCCGCGGCAGCACTTCGGCCAGGAAGCGCTCGATGCCGATGTTCTGGAGCCCGATCGAGTTGAGCATGCCGCCGCGCGTCTCGGCGACACGCGGCGGCGGATTGCCGGCGAGCGGCTCGAGCGAGAGCCCCTTGGTCACGATGCCGCCCAGCCGCCCGAGGTCGCTCAGGTGCGCGAACTCGAGGCCGTAGCCGAACGTGCCCGACGCGGTGAGGATCGGATTGGGCAGCTCGAGAGCGCCCAGGCGGACCGCCAGCGCGGGCGCGCTCACCAGCGCACCTCGTCGAGCCGGAACACCGGGCCGTCCTGGCAACAGAGCGCAAAGCGGCCGGAGACGTGGGGCACCGCGCAGCCCAGGCAGGCGCCGAAGCCGCAGCCCATCTCGGTCTCGAGCGCGGCCTCGCCCGGCATGCCGCGCTCGGCCGACAGGCGCGCCAGCGCGGCGAGCATCGGCATCGGACCGCAGGAGTAGGTCGCGCGGTAGGCGCGGCCGGCGTCGAGCTCGGCGGCGAGCGCCTCGGTGACGCGCCCGCGGAAGCCCTCGGAGCCGTCTTCGGTGGCCACCACCAGCCGGCCGCCGGCAGCCTGCGCCGCGCGCGCGAAGTCGTCGCGCCGGGGCAGGTCGGCGGCGCTCCGGCCGCCGTAGAAGAAGTCGAAGCGGACGCCGCGCGCGGCCAGCCGCCGGCTGGCGAGCAGGAGCGGCGCCGAGCCGACGCCACCCGCGACCAGGGCCACGGGCCCCGCCTCCGGCAGGTCGAAGCCGCGCCCGAGCGGACCGAGCAGCGCGCGCCGGGTGCCGCGCCCGAGCTCCGCCATCGCGCGCGTCCCGCGCCCGACGACCTTGGCGAGCAGCTCGATCACGACGACGTCGCCGCGCTTGCTAACATCGGCCACCGAGAACGCGCGCCGCAGGTAGGGTTCGAGTCCGCCGGTGGTCTCGAGCATGACGAACTGCCCGGCGGTCACCTCGGCGTAGACGTCCGGGACTTCGAGGACGAGCGTGAAGTAGGGGAGCGGATGCGGCACGACTTCGACGACTCGGGCCACCGCATCGCGCGCAACGATCATCCGGAACGGAAACTCTAGCAGAGACCCTCGTGAGCCGACGCGCGCGCGCCGCCGACTGGATCCTGCCGCTGGTGCCGGCGCTGCTGGTCGGCGCCCACCTGACCGGGCTGCTCTTCTTCCTCAACCCGCACCTGCCGGTCTCGTGGCCGGCGCTGGTGCGCGGCAGCGCGTTCTACGGCGCGCTCTTCGCGCCGCCCTCGGTCGCGTTCCACCTCGTGCTCGCACGCCGGCGCCGGGTTCCGGTGGCTCGCCTGCTGCCGTGGACGCTGACCGCGGTGATCGCGGCCGGGGCGCTCGCCGACTGGGTGCACGCCTCGATCTACTCGTTCTTCCTGCCGCGCGGCATCGACGTGCAGCTGATCAAGACCGCGCTCTGGCTCACGTTCGGGGGCGTGCTCGCCTTCTACACCGCCCTGCTCCACACCATTCACCGCCGCCGCTACGGCGCGCGCAGCCGGCTCCTGCTCGCGCTGGTCACGCTCGGCACCGTCTACGCCATGTTCGACCGCCGCGCGAGCTTCCGCCCGCCCCCCGCCGGATCTCCGCGGCCGCTCGCGGTGGAGAGCGAGGCGGCGCCGCTCACCGTGGTCGTCGAGCTGCCGGGCGCGACCCTCGATGCGCTGCTGCCGCTCGCCGAACAGGGCAAGCTGCCGGCGGTCGCCGCGCTGCTCGACCACGGCGCCGCCGCGCGCCTCGCCGGCTTCGCGCCGGTCGAGACGACCGCCCTGGGGGCGAGCTGGGCGACCGCCAAGCTCCCCTTCGAGCACGGCCTGACCGGCGCGCGCGTGTTCACGTCCGGTGCGCTCGGCACTGCGGCGCTGCTGCGGCTGCTGCCGGTCGGGGTCGGCTTCGAGCGCTGGGGACTGGTCGGCGGCGGCGCGCGGCCGATCGGCGCCGCCGAGCGCACCGCGCTGCCGGTGTGGGAGATCCTGGCGCGCGCCGGCCGGCGCGTGGCGCTCGGGGGCTATCCCCCGGCGCTCGCCACCGGGGTCGAGACGCTCACGCCGGTCGCGGCGCCGCTGGCCCGGTTGCGCGCCGAGCAGGCGCTCGCCGAGAGCGGCTGGTCGCACCTCGCCGCCGCGCTCGCCGAGGACCGCCGGCTGGCCGCCGCGGTGCGGGCGCGCCTCGCGGGGGACGCTCCGCCCCAGGTCCTGTTCGTGCGCCTGGGGGGGCTCGAGACGGCGTCGCTCGCGACCTTCGGCGGCTTCCTGCGCGCGGAGTTCGAAGGCTCGCGCGCGGGCGAGTCGCGGCGCGCGGCCGACGCCCTGACCACCTATCTCGCCGGCCTCGACGCCGAGCTCGCCGCGCTCTGGGAGAGCCTGCCACCGCCGCGCCTGCTGGTGGTCAGCTCGGCGTGGGGCGTCGCCGGACCCTCCGGCGTCACCCGCATCTGGCGCGAGCTCGGCGCCTCGCGGCGCACCGGCGGCACCCTCGGCGGCCCGCCGGACGGCGCCCTGCTGCTGCGCGGCGACGGCGTGCGCCTGGGCGTCCACCTGCCGGCGGCGCGCGTCCTCGACGTGGCGCCGACCCTGCTCTACGCGCTCGACCTGCCGCTCGCCCGCGACTTCGACGGGCGGGTCCTGGCCGAGGCGTTCGAGCCGGCGCTGCTGCAGCGCCGCGCGCTCGCCTTCGTGCCCAGCTACGAGGGCCTGCCCGCCAATCCGCTCAGCCGCGCGCCGGGCGCGCCATGAGCAGCTCGTAGAGCCGGATCAGCTCCTCCTCGGCGTGGAAGTGGATGCGGATGGTGCCGCCCTTGCCGCGGCGCTCGATCTCGACGCGCGTCTGCAGGCGCTGGGTGAGCCGCTCGGCCGCAGCGGCCGCGTTCGGCTCCGCCGGCGACTTGCGGCGCCGCTTGCCCGCGGCCCCGGCGGCGAGCGCCTCGAGCGCGCGCGCCGGCAGGCCCTGGCGCGCGGCGCGCTCGGCCAGCCGCTCGATCGCCGCCGGGTCCTCGAGCGCCAGCAGCGCGCGCGCCTGGCCGGCCGAGAGCTGCCCGGCGCGCAGCAGGTCGAGCACGGACGGCGGCAGCTTGAGCAGACGCAGCGTGTTCGAAACCGCGGCGCGGGTCTTGCCGACGCGCTCGGCGATCTCGTCGTGCGAGAGCGCGAAGCTCTCCGCCAGGGTCCGGTAGGCCTCGGCCTCTTCGACCGGGTTCAGGTCGGCGCGCTGGAGGTTCTCGACCAGGGCGAGCTCCAGCTGCTGGCGGTCGTCGCGCACCTGACGCACCACGACCGGCACCGAGGCGAGGCCCGCCCGCTGCGCCGCTCGCCACCGGCGCTCTCCCGCGATAATCGTGTAAGTGTTTGAGCCAGTTGAGGTTACAACGATCGGCTGGATCATGCCCTGGGCCCGGATCGAGGCCGCGAGCTCGTCGATGCCGGCGTCGTCGAAGCGACTCCGGGGCTGGAATCGGTTGGGGACCAGCTGCGCCAGGGGCACCGTCCGGACCCCCTCCCCAGGCTCCTGCCTGGGGGGCAACAGCGCCGAGAGACCGCGTCCGAGCCCTCGCTTCTTCTCGCTCATCGCTCTCTTCCCGCGAGCTCGCGCGCCAGGGCGAGGTAGGCCTCGGCACCGCGGCTCTTGATGTCGTATTGCAGGATGGGCCGGCCGTGGCTGGGGGCCTCGGCCAAGCGGACGTTGCGCGGCACCACCGTGCGGAAGACGGCGTCCCCGAAATGCGCGCGGACCTCGGCTTCGACGTCGCGCGTCAGCTTCATCCGGTCGTCGTACATGGTGAGCAGGATGCCGTCGATGCCGAGGCCGGCGTTGAGAGCGTCGGCGATCCGGCCCACCGTAGCGACGAGCTCGGACAGGCCCTCGAGCGCGAAGTACTCGCACTGGAGCGGCACCAGCACCGAGTCCGCGGCCACCAGGGCGAGCACCGTCAGGTGCCCGAGGGAGGGTGGGCAGTCGAGGAACACGACTTCGTAGCCACCGACCGCCGGGGCGAGTCGCTCCTCGAGCCTTCGTTCCCAGCCTGCGAGCCCGACGAATTCGACCTCGACGCCGACCAGGTCCCGTTCGGCGGGCAGCAGGTCGAGGTTCGGGAAGCCGCTGGGGCGGATCGCGGCCGCCGCGGCCACGTCCCCGGTCAGGACGTGGTAGAGGTGCGGCGGGCTGGCCTGGGCGCCGAGGCCCCGGGTGGCGTTGCCCTGCGGGTCGCAGTCGACCAGCAGCACGCGCCGGTCGAGCGCCGCGAGCGCGGCGGCGAGGTTGATCGCGGTGGTCGTCTTGCCGACTCCGCCTTTCTGGTTCGCGACCGCATAGATCGTGGTCATCGCTTCCCTCGGAGCCGGAACTCGCGCAGGAACCGGGCGCGGCTGCCGGCCAGCCGCTCGACACGCCCCGCCTCGAACTCGGCCGGTAGCTCGGGCGCCATCTCCCCGGACCAGGCCAGGAGGACCGCTCCCGGCGCCAGGCGCTCGGCGAGCGCGGACCAGACGGCGGGCTCGAGGCGCAGCGCCCGCACGGTGACGACCGAGACCTCGGCCGGGAGCTCGTCGAGGGCGCCGGGCGCGACTCTAGCACCCAGGATCCGCACCCCCACTCCGCCGCGACGCGCCGCAGCCGCGAGGAAGGCGCGCCGCCGTTCGCGCGGCTCGACCAGCGTGACCTCGAGATCGTCCCGGGCGGCGGCGAGCACCAGCCCCGGAAACCCAGCGCCCGAACCGAGGTCGAGCAGGCGGCGCGGACCCGAAGCCAGCCAGGGGAGGGCCGCGAGAGACTCGCCGAAGTGCCGCTCCGGGACCTCGTCGGCGGTCCCGGGGCCGATGAGGTCGACCCGGGGCGCCCACCGGCGCAGTTCTTCGAAGTGCGCCCAGTGCGCGTTCCGGGCCCGGGCTGCGAGTGCCCCGGCCGGTGCGATCCGGGCGAGCCGCGCCTCGAATTCCGGGCGGGAGAGGGGAGGGATCGCAGTCACGAGGCGCCATCCTAGCTCCCCGGCCCCACGCACCCGGCACGTTTCACGCGGAACTTGACGGTGAAACAACCTCCCGCTAGTGTCCCGGGAAACCCGACGGTGAAACGCCATGCGCGAAACCTCCGAATTCGAACAGGGGCTCCTGGTCGGCCTGCTCATCGGCGAGGGTCACTTCGGCGGCGACGGCCGCCAGGCGCAGGTGACCCTGCGCATGCACACCGACCACGAGGCGCTCTTCCGCTGGCTGGTCGAGCGCTTCCCGGGCGGGCGGCTGTACGGCCCCTACCACCACGGGGGTCGCTCGTACTTCCAGTGGATGGCACGCGGTGAGTTCCTGCGCGAGCAGCTCGTGCCGCTGCTCGAGGCGCGCCTCACGCCCGAGCTGGACGCTCGCGCCTGGCGACGGTACCGCGAGATGGTGCGCCGCTACGGCCTGTCCTGACCGGTGCCGCCGGGCGCCGGGACGATGCGCAGGCGCTTGAGCAGCCCGGTGCCGACGCTCTCGGTCGAGATCCCCGGCCGGTCGGCGAGCTCGAGATGGACGATCCGCCGCTCCCCGGGATCGAGCGGGCCGAGCAGCTCCTCGCGCCCGCTCGCCAGCACGCGCTCGGCGCCGGCCCGCGCCTCGGCGCGCAGCTCCTGCTCGCGCTCTGCGCGCAGGCCGGCGCCCTCGAGCCGCACCCGGACGAGCTTGCCGGAGAGCTGGCGCGCGGCGCGCGGCAGCAGGTGCTCGAGGTGATCGAGGAAGGGGAGGCCGAGGGCGGGAAGCCGCCCTTCGTCGGGACCGGCGAGCTCGACCTCGAGCCGCTCGGGCGTGAGCCGCGCGCGCGCCACCAGGTCGAGGCCCGCGAGCCGGAGCAGCCGGCGCGCGGCCTCGGCCACCGCGAGCGCGCTCTCCTCGTCGGGCGCGTGCCAGGGCTCGGCCTCCGGCTCGTGCGCGTGCGGGCGGCGCGTCGGCGCGCGGCGGACATCTTGCTGCTGCGCCGCCTGGGGCTCACGCCGGCGGCCGGGATCGGCGCCGCCGGCGTCGCGGCGCGGGGCGGGGGAGTGCGGTGGGCGCTCCTCGCGCGCGCGCGCGCGCAAGGAGCTGGCCTCTCCCGCCGCCTCCACCGCGGCGCTCGCCGCTGTCCCGGCCGGCCGGCGGGGGGCTTCGGGATCGACCTCGATCACCACCGGCCGCCGCACCTTGATGAACCCGTGCCGCTTCTCGCGCACGCGGTAGCCGAGCTCGCCCGGCTCGACGCCGTACCAGCGCGCCGCGGCGGCGAGCGCCTGGGTCAGGGTGTGTCCCCAGAAGAAGCGCCGTGCCCGCTCGCTCACGCCTTGCGCCCTCCCTTGGCCGGTGCCGGTACGGCGCCTTCGGGGTGATGGTCCTTGAACGAGTTGTAGAGCATCTGCTGGACGATCGACCAGAGGTTGTTGGTCAGCCAGTAGAGCACCAGCCCGGACGCGAACCAGAGCGAGAAGAAGGTGAAGACGACCGGCATCGCCTGGATGATCTTGCGCTGCACCGGGTCCGGGGGCGGCGGCGTCATGCGCTGCTGCACCACCTGGGAGACGCCCATCAGGATGGGCAGCACGAAGTAGGGGTCGTGCTCGGACAGGTCCTTGATCCAGCCGATCCACGGCGCGTTCCACAGCTCCACGGTGGTCGACAGCAGGGTGTAGAAGGCGAAGAAGATCGGCAGCTGGACCAGGATCGGCAGGCAGCCGCCGGCCGGGTTGGCGCCCTCCTGGCGGTAGAGCCCCATGATCTCCTCGTTCATCTGGCGCTGCGCCTCGGGATTGAACCGCCCCTGCTTGTCGCGCAGCTTGCCGCGCCATTTCTCGCGGATCGCCTGCATGCGCGGATTGAGCTTCTGCATCTTGCGCATCGACTTGAAGGCCGAGATCGAGAGCGGCAGCAGCGCGATCTTGAGGAACGTGGTGAGGAGGACGATCGACCAGCCGTAGTTCGCCACGAGATGGGCGTGGATCCACTGCAGCGCCCGCAGCATCGGCCGCGCGATCACGCCCAGCCAGCCCCACTGGACGGTGCGCTCCAGACCCCAGGGCATGGCGGCCAGCCGGTCGTACTGCTTGGGGCCCCAGTACGAGGTCCCCGCGACGCGCCCGTTGGCGGCGGTGAGCACGAGGCGCAGGTCGCGCGGCAGCTTGGCGTCCTCGCGCCCGAGCTCGCCGTCGGCCGGGAAGGGCCGCGCCGAGAACGCGGTCGGCGCTTCGGTGGGCTCGAGCAGCTGCGGCTCCAGGCGCGCCTCGGCCACGCCCTGCTCCGGGACCAGGACGGACAGGAAGTAGGCGTCCTCGAGACCGATCCACTCCAGGGCGCCGCCGGCCAGGCGCTGGGTCTCCTCGGCGGCGCGCGCGTCGAGCACCTCGACCTCGCCGGCCGTCGCCCACACCGCGCTGCGCCGCTTCTGGCGGTTGTCGAGATCCGCGCGCGTGAAGGCGCGCAGGCCGGGGCCGACGAGCAGTCCGAAGCCCCCGGCGTCCGCCTCGACGACGAAATCCAGACGGCCGTCGCCGTGCAGGAGGAAGCGCTTGTAGGAGGCGCCGAGCGCTCCCCGGTAGCGGAACACGAGCTCCTCGCCGCCGGTGGTCGCGCTCCGGGTCGGCTCGTAGAGCGCGGCCTCGAACGGCGCCGCGGCTCCGTCCGCGCCGAGCAGCGCGAACGGATAGGGCGGCGCCGGGCGCGGGCGCACGAGCTCGAGCGGCTCGCCGCTGTCGGCGGTCTTGCCCTTGACCACCAGCGACACGAGCTGGGCGCCCCGGTTGGTGAACTCGGCGCGCAGCTCGGCGTTCTCGAGCACGAACCGGGACTCGGCCGCCGCCTCGACCGGCTCGGCGGGCAGGTCGCGCGCGGCGGTCGCGGCGGGAGCCGCCGCCGGCGCCGCTTCCGGGGTCACGGCGGTGCCCGGCGCGGGCGCGCCGGGACCTGCTGGGCTCGCCGGCGCGGGCAGCGGGGGCCGCTGCGGCTCGGGCGGCGGAACCAGGTACTGCCAGAGCAGCAGCACGCCCATCGAGAGCAGCGCGGCGAACAGGAGGCGTCGGTTGTCCAAGGGTTCGAGTCCTTCCTGATGCGGCTAGGGCAGGTCGATGCCGCCCAGGCCGAACGGCTGACAGCGCGCCAGTCGCGCCAGGGCGCGCCCGCTGCCCCGCCAGGCGCCGTAGCGCAGCACCGCGAGCCGGGCATACTCCGAGCAGGTGGGCGAGAAACGGCAGGCGTCGGGCAGCAGCGGCGAGAGGCGCCGCTTGTAGAGCTCGAGCAACGCCACCAGCGCCCGGCTCATCGGGAGCCGCCGCGCGGCAGCCCGGCGAGCAGGCGGTCGAGCTCGGCGCGGAACTCGGCGAACGCCGCCGCACGCGCTCCGGGCTTGAAATGGACGACGAGGTCGAAGGCGGGCAACGCGGCGCGGCGCGGGCTGCGACGGAAGCACTCGCGTGTCCAGCGCTTCAGGCGGTGGCGGGCCACCGCGTCGCCGACCTTGCGGCTGGCGGTGATCCCCAGGCGCGGGCAGCCTTCTTCGTTGGGCAGGAAGTGGAGCGTCACCAGGGCCCCCTGACGGCGGGCGCCGGACCGATAGCAGCGCTGGTAATCGGAACCCCGACGGAGCGTCTCCCGTCGCGGCAGGCTCTCGCCCGGGGCACGCGCGGCCGAGAGCACGGCGCTCAGACGGTCAGGCGCTTGCGCCCCTTGCGGCGGCGGCGAGAGAGGACCTTGCGGCCGTTCTTGGTGCTCATCCGTTCACGGAAGCCGTGGGTCTTCTTGCGCCGGCGATTGTTCGGCTGGAACGTGCGCTTCACTTGGGACCGCCTTCCTTCGGTAATTCTTCAGTCGGGACGCGCTCGGCCGGAGATCGTCGGTCCTCCGCCGCAGGGTCGCGCATTCTATCCGGAGCCCCGGGCTCCGGTCAAAGCATCGAGAACTTGGCGGAGAGGGTGGGATTCGAACCCACGGTACCCTTGCAGGTACAACGGTTTTCGAGACCGCCCCGATCGACCACTCCGGCACCTCTCCGGTCTCCTGCCAAGACGTCTGGCGGAGAGGGTGGGATTCGAACCCACGATACGGTTACCCGTATACACGCTCTCCAGGCGTGCCCCTTCGGCCGCTCGGGCACCTCTCCGCGCATTTCGCTCCTCTCAAAGATCCGCGGCGTCACCTCGCCGGAGCCCGGCGAAGAACGCCCTGAGCAGCCCTGCGCTCGCCTCGCCGCGCACGCCCGCGACCACCTCGACCCGGTGGTTGAGCCGCGGATCGCGCACGAGATCGCCGAGCGAGCCGCAGAACCCCGCCTTCGGGTCGCAGGCGCCGAACACCAGCCGCGCCACGCGCGCCAGCACGATCGCGCCCGCGCACATCGCGCACGGCTCGAGCGTGACGTAGAGGCTCGCGCCTTCGAGTCTCCAGCTCCCGACCGCGCGCGCCGCCTCGCGCAGGGCGAGCACCTCGGCGTGCGCGAGCGGATCCTGGTCGGTCTCGCGCCGGTTGTGACCCCGGCCGAGGAGACTCCCGTCGGCGCCCACCACCACGGCACCCACCGGCACCTCGCCGAGCTCCGCGGCCCTGCGCGCGAGCGCGAGGGCCTCGTCCATGTAGCGCTCGTCTTCGGCCCCGGTCGGGCGCGCGCCGCTCAAACCGGGCGATTCTAGACCAGCCCGGCGGCGCCGCGCACCTCGCGCCTTTACGAGAGGACCCTCCGGCGCGTACCATCGCTCGACGCGCGGACCGGCGCGGCGAAGGGTTCGGGTCCTGTGCACCGGACGGTTCCGAACCTCGTCAGGCCCGGAAGGGAGCAGCGATCAGGTCCTCGTTCCGGGTGCCGCAGGGGTGCCGGAACCCTTCGCCGCCCCGGTCCGCGCGCCGGATCCCCATGGCCTACCAGGTTCTCGCCCGCAAGTGGCGGCCCCAGGAGTTTCGCGCCCTGATCGGCCAGCAGCCGGTGGTGACCGCCCTCTCCAACGCGCTCGCGGAGGGACGGATCGCGCAGGCCTACCTGTTCTCGGGCATCCGCGGCGTCGGCAAGACCACCGTCGCGCGCGTCTTCGCCAAGGCCCTGAACTGCGAGCTCGGACCCGAGCAGGGCCCGTGCAACGCGTGCGCGACCTGCCGCGAGATCTCGGCAGGCGCCGACCTCGACGTGCTCGAGATCGACGCCGCCACCTATTCCAAGGTGGAGCAGGTGCGCGAGCTCGCCGAGAGCCTGAAGTACGGGCCGACCCGCGACCGCTACAAGGTGGTCGTCCTCGACGAGGTCCACCGCCTCTCCCGCCAGGCCTTCGACGCCCTGCTCAAGATCATCGAGGAGCCGCCGCCGCGCCTGGTCTTCATCTTCGCCACCACCGAGATCGACGCCGTCCCGGCGACCATCCTGTCGCGCTGCCAGGAGTATCACTTCCGGCGCGTGCCGGCGCCGGAGGTGGCGGCGCACCTGGCCGAGATCTGCCGCGCGGAGGGCATCGCGGCCTCGCCGCGCGCGCTGCGCCTGCTGGCGCGCGCCGGCGAGGGCAGCGTGCGCGACGCGGTGGCGCTGCTCGACCAGCTGGCCACGTTCGGCAAGGGCCGGGTCGAGGAGGAGGAGGCCGCGCGCCTGGTCGGCGGCCTCGACCTGGCGCTGTTCGCGCGCCTGCTCGACGCCATCCTCGCCGGCGACTCACCGGCCGTGGCGCTGCTCGCGCGCGAGGTCGAGGCCGCGGGCTGGGATCCGCGCCAGGTCTACGCCCACTTCCTCGCCTTCTGCCGCGACGCGCTCCACCTCGCGCTGGGCGGCGAGGCCGCCACGCTGGATCTGCCCGAGGAGGAGACGCGCGCGCTCGCCGAGTGCGCCGGCCGGGCCGGCTACGAGAACCTCCTGCGCCTGCTCCACCACTTGCTCGCCAGCGAGTCGACGGTGCGCAGGAGCGACGCCGGCGCGCTCGCCCTCGAGCTCGCCTGGCTGCGCGCCGCGGAGCTGCCGCGCCTGGTCGCGCTCGAGCGCGTGCTCGCGGGGCTGGCTCCGGCTGCTTCGGGCACGGTTCCGCCGGCGCCGCCGGCGCGCGCCGTGCCCGCTGGGAGCGGAGCGGCGAGCGCCCGGCCGCCGGCCGCGGCGAGCGCAGCCGCGCCCGGCCCGCCCGTGCCCTCGGCCGCCGCCGCGCCGCCGGCGCCGGCGGCCGAACCGGGTCGCGCCGAGGCGCCGGCGTCGTCGCCCGGCCTCGCGCGCTTCCACGAGGAGCTCTCGGCGCGCCGCCCGATGCTCGCCGCGCACCTGGCGCGGGCGCGCTACGCGTGGACGGACGGGGAGCTCTCGATCGCGCTCGCCGCGAGTGAGGAACAGGCCGTGCGGCAGCTCGCGCGCGCCGCCAATCGCGAGCTGCTCGACGCCGCGGTGGTCGCCGCCTTCGGCGCGGGCGCGCGCTGGCAGCTGCTCACCGAACCGGCCGCGCCCGGGCCGGCGCAGCCTTCGGCGCCGGACGCCGCGGCGGCGGCACGCCGCGCCCAAGATGAGCGGGAACGGGCCGCCGCCGATCCCGCCGTGCAGGCCGTGCTCGACATCTTCAGCGGCACGATCGCGAGCGTCGAGCCGCCCGGCGCCCCCGCCAAGGAGCCCGAATGAACATCCAGAAGCTGATGCGCCAGGCCCAGCAGATGCAGGAGCGCGTCCAGCGCGAGATGGCGGAGCTCGAGGTCGAGGCCGCCGCCGGCGGCGGCATGGTGACGGTCCGGATGAACGGCCACAAGCACCTGCTCTCGGTCGCGATCGAGCGCGAGGTGATGGACCCCGAAGACCCGGGCATGCTCGCCGACCTCGTGCTGGCGGCGGTCAACGAGGCCGCGCGCAAGGTCGACGAGGCGCTGTCGAGCCGGCTCGGGGGCGCCGCCGGCGGCCTGCCCGGCTTCGGCTGAGCGCCGCGCCATGGCCGGTCCGCTCCAGCGCCTCGTCGCCGAGCTCGCGCGTCTGCCCGGCATCGGGCCCAAGACGGCGGCGAGGCTCGCCCACCACCTGCTGCGCGTGTCCGCCGACCAGGCGCGCGAGCTCGCCGCCGCGATCCTCGAGGTCAAGGAGAAGCTCTTCCACTGCTCGGTGTGCAACGCCATCACCGCGATCGACCCCTGCGAGATCTGCTCCGATCCGCGCCGGGACCGCACGCGCATCTGCGTGGTCGAGGAGCCCTTCAACATCCAGCCCCTGGAGCGTACCGGCGAGTACCACGGCCTCTACCACGTCCTGCTCGGCGCGCTCTCGCCCCAGCGCGGCATCGGCCCCGAGGAGCTCGCGGTCGAGGGCCTGTTCGCGCGCCTGGACGGCGTCGAGGAGGTCGTGCTCGCCACCAACCCGAACGTCGAGGGCGAGGCGACCGCGCTCTATCTGGCGCGCCGCCTCGCCGGGCGCGTGCCGCGCCTGACGCGGCTCGCCTTCGGCATGCCGGTGGGCGGCGACATCGAGTACACCGACGAGGTCACGCTCGGCCGCTCGCTCGCCGGCCGCCAGGAGATCGGTTGAGGCGCGGCGCATGAACGGGCTCGAGCGCGGCGACCTGCCGCCCGAGATCGTGACGCCGCCGCCCGGGCCGCGCAGCCGCGCGCTCGCGGCGCGCCTGGCGCGCGCCGAGGCGCCCGGGATCAACACCCTCGGCCCCGGTGACCTGCCCACCGTGGTCTGGCGCGAGGCGCTCGGCGCCAACGTCCTCGACGTCGATGGCAACCGCTTCGTCGACCTGACCTCGGGCTTCGGCGTCGCCGCGGTGGGACACCGGCATCCGCGCGTGGTGGCGGCGGTCGGCGCGCAGGCGGCGCGGCTGCTGCACGGCCTCGCCGACGCCGCCGCCCACCCGGCGCGGCTCGAGCTCGCCGAGCGGCTCGCCGCGCTGGCTCCGGTCGACGACGCGCGCGTCCATTTCGCGGTGTCCGGCGCCGACGCGGTCGAGATCGCGCTCAAGACCGCGGTCGCGGCGACCGGTCGCGCGCGCGTGCTCGCCTTCGAGCCGGCCTATCACGGGGTCTCCCTGGGCGCCCTCGCCGCCAGCTCGCGTCCCGAGTTCCGCGCCCCGTTCGCCGCGCACCTCCACGCCCACGTCACGCGCCTCGCCTTCGGCGCCGACCCGGCCGCCGTGGACCGCGCGCTCGCCGCGGCGCCCTTCGCCGCGGTGCTGGTCGAGCCGGTGGTCGGCCGCGAGGGCGTGCTCGTGCCCCCGGCGGGCTGGCTCGCCGCCGTGGCCGCGGCCGCCCGCCGGCACGGCGCGCTGCTGGTCGCCGACGAGATCTTCACCGGTTTCGGGCGCACCGGCCGCTGGTTCGCGGTGGAGCGCGACGGCGTGCGCCCGGATCTGCTGTGCTGCGGCAAGGCGCTCGGCGGCGGCCTGCCGATCGGCGCGGTGCTCGGCACGCGCCGGGCCATGGAGGTCTGGCGCGCGGGCGGCGAGGCCCTCCACACCGGCACCTTCGTCGCCCATCCGCTGGCCTGCGCCGCCGCGCTCGCCACCCTCGACGTGCTCGCGGACGAGCAGTTGGTGACGCGCGCCGCCGCGCTCGGGCTACGCCTGGGCGAGGCGCTCGCGCGCGCCGCCGCGGGGGCGTGCGCCGTGCGCGGCGTGGGGGCGTTGTGGGGCCTCGAGTTCGCCTCGGCCGCCGCCGCCCGGCAGGCCGCGGCCGCGGCGCGCGCGGCGGGTGTGCTGGTGCTCGCCGGGGGCGCCGCGGGGCGCGTCGTCCAGGTGGCGCCGCCGCTGGTCATCGCGGAGCTCCAGCTCGAGCGCGCGCTCGCGGTTCTCGCCGCGGCGTGCGCAGCGCCGGCGCAGAGGCCCGGATGACGGAGCGCGCGCGCAAGATCGCCTTCATCGGCTCGCACGGGGTCGGCAAGACCACGCTCTGCTACGGCCTCGCCGCCCGCCTCAAGCGCTCCGACGTCGCGCTCGAGATCGTCCACGAGGTGGCGCGCCGCTCGCCGCTGCCGATCAACCGCGAGACCACGGTGCCGGCGCAGCGCTGGATCCTGCTCACCCAGATCGCCGAGGAGCTGGTCGCCTCGCAGCGCTGTCCGGTCGTCCTGTGCGACCGCAGCGTGCTCGACAACTACGTCTACCTGCTGCTCGCCGCCGGCCCCGACCCGGTG
>Ga0113563_10000290_pt1 | contig 22828 bp, 15 predicted proteins | sample Mud3Dept3metaG_FD_80117 | JGI IMG/M metagenome (GOLD analysis project Ga0113563, IMG submission 80117) | Freshwater wetland microbial communities from Ohio, USA, analyzing the effect of biotic and abiotic controls - Mud 3 Core 4 Depth 3... | ecosystem: Environmental > Aquatic > Freshwater >... | reverse complement strand
TCAAATACACCCATGGCGTCTCGCGGGTCATCACGTTCGGGCTGGAACCCCAGGAGGTGGGGGATGAGATCATCTCCGCCATCCGGGAGCGGATGGACAGCGAGGGGATGGTCAAGCTCGAGCCGAAGGTCGTCCCCCTGTCGCCGGGCCAGCGCGTGAAGATCGGGGAGGGCCCATTCGCCGGCCTCGACGCGATCTTCCTCGAGGAACTCCCGGACCGGGAGCGCGTCGTGCTCCTCCTCGACGCCGTTTCCAGCTACCGCCTGACCATCGAAAAGCAATCCCTCGAGCATTGAGACGACGATCCCGCTCTGCCTGCCGGTGCGCTCCATTTCATTCGAATTTTCGGCCAGTAGGGGATGTTATAATTAAGCTTTTATAGGCAAATCGCTGTTTTATTGGATGCGGATTCCCGGGTCGGCACGTCATATGGGCGGTAGCGTGCCAAGTCACGCCAAAAAGGATAACGCCGTGATATCATGTAGATAGTTGGCAGTGTCCGGGCCTTTCTCGCTGTGGTTTCCGTACCCGGTTCGTTCTTCTTCTTGTGGCCCCCGTCGTGCTCCTCGCAGTCGCCTCGGCGCCAGACGGGCGCAGCGTTCCGGTGCCTGGTGGTCCACCCATCCGGATTTCCTGCACGACTGCCAGGACCGGGTCCTGAATCACCCGATGGGTACCGATGCACAGAACTTCGGCGTTGGGATCACGCGGTCGTGGCAATTTCCGGGTGGGTAAGGTCCCGTTCTCCCCGGTGATGTCGGCGAACGGTTTTCCTGTTCCTGTTTTCCATCAGAACGGATATGTTGGTTGATCTCAGAGGAGAGCGTATGATCCGGCGCTTTTTCCGTACATCGGTCATGGTCATCTTGTTCACCCTGCTCTCCGCCCAACACGTCCAGGCTGCCGACCCGACCGGATCCGGAAGTGGACAGTACGATCCATCGCAGCCCTCGAACCAGGGGACAACGGGAACGTATCCCAAGGGAACTTCACCGTCGCCGTTCCTGCAGCCACAGGGTCCTTTATCTCCATATCTACAACCACCTGCGGTGACGCCTGTCCAGCCGGGGATGGACGTCCCCCGGGAGGTTCCGATTCCATCCGCGGACAAGGCCGCCTTGCCCGTCCTGCCACCGCTCCCCCCGGAGGGGCAGTCCCAGTTCGAGCAGCTCGTGTCCGGGAAGGTGGAGATAACGAGGGCACAATTCGAGACGCTCTTCCGGGATCCGAACCTGAAATTTTCTGTAACGATGGTGACCCCTCCCCTGGGATCGATTCTCGTCCCCATCAAGGTTGTCACCGTGCCCGATAAGTCCGACCCGGCGGAAACCCGGCAGCCCCGGCAGCCGTTCGAATTCGAAGCCGGCTACCTGGTCGGCTCCCCCGAACGGATCGGGGAGTCGTTCCGCCTCCTCGGGATCAACAGCCCCTACTCCATCTCGACCGACCTCAAGCATTTCGGATTCGACCTGTTCCAGCAGGGACGCTCCGGGTTCCAGGCGAGCATCCGGCTGCCCGTGGGCCCCGACTACGTCGTCGGCCCCGGGGACGAGTTGCGGATCACGGTTTGGGGAAAAGTCGAGGGAGCGTGGAATATCGAGGTCGACCGGGACGGCACGGTACGGTTGCCGAAAGCCGGCATCGTCGTCGTGGGGGGGCTTACCTTCGATCAGGCCAGGGATGTGCTGCGGAAGGAGTTCTCCCGGTACTACACCGGATTCGAGATGAACGTCTCCCTTGGCGCCCTGCGGACGATGACCGTCTACGTGGTGGGGAATGCCCGGCAGCCGGGTGCCTACACGGTCTCCTCACTCGCCACGATGGGAAACGTCCTGATCCAGGCTGGTGGGCCGACCAAGGCCGGATCCATGCGGGACATCCAGATCCGCCGGGGCGGGAAGACCGTCTCCCGACTCGACCTGTACGATTTCCTGCGGCGGGGAGACAAATCCGGTGACCACCGTCTCCTTCCGGAGGATGTGATCTTCATCCCCCCCGTCGGGCCGGTCACAGCGATCGCCGGGAGTGTGAACAACCCGGGACTGTACGAGCTGAAGGGGGAGAAGACGGTATCGCAGCTGGTCGAGCTGGCGGGAGGGCTGAATACCGTCGCGTTCCGGGGCCGCCTGCAGATCGAGCGGATCGTGGACAGCAACCGCCAGATCGTGTTCGAGTCCGACCTCGAGGACACGAAGGAGCAGGAAGTAGACCTCCGTTCCGGGGACATCCTGAAAGTCTTCCGGGTGGTACAGGACAAGCGGACCGTCCGGGTCCTCGGGGCCGTGCAGCGGGACGGCGAATACGGGTACCGCGCGGGAATGACGGTGAAGGACCTGGTCGCGCTCTCCGGCGGCACGAAATATTATGCGTACCTGAAGGACGCGGAGCTGACCCGGCTGGACGTCACCGAACAGGGACCGAAAGGTGAGAAGGTCACCATCGACCTGGAGAAGGCACTGGCCGGTGACCCCGCGTCGAACCTGCCCCTCCGGGAGAACGACCAGCTCCTCGTCCGCACCGTCCCGGAGTGGAGGATGGCCAGCCAGGTTACGGTGCAGGGGGAATTGCGATTTCCCGGGACCTACATGGTCCGAAAAGGGGAGAAACTGTCCTCTCTGATCGGGCGGGCGGGCGGCTTCACCGCCAACGCGTATCTGAGGGGAGCGGTGTTTACAAGGGAGAGCGTGCGGGAACTTCAGCAGAAGCGGCTCGAAGAGTCCATCGCCCGCCTGGAGCGGGACCTGCTGTCCCAGGGGTCGTCCCGGATTTCCACGGCGGCGTCCCCGGAGGAACTGAAGGCTATCGAAGTGGAGATCAAGCAGACGAAGGATTTCCTGGAGCGGCTGAAGACCGTCCGGGCCACCGGCAGGATGGTGCTGGAGATTTCCACGCCCGAGACCCTGGCGAAATCGATCTACGACATCGAGCTCGAGAACGGCGATTCCCTCTTCGTCCCGGAAAATCCCCAGAGCCTGCAGACTCTCGGGGCGGTGTTCAACCAGACCGCCTTCGTGTTCGACAAGGCGAAAGGGCTGCAGGATTACATCGAGCTGGCGGGCGGCTACACGGAAAGCGCGGACAAATCCAGGCTCTACATACTCAAGGTGAACGGGTCTGCTGTCCGGCCCGAAAGCAGCCGGTTCTTTCTTTCTTCCAGGACGACCTACAGGACGGCCGACGGCAGCCCGCTTCTGGAACCCGGGGACAGCATCGTGGTGCCGGAGAAGCTGGAGCGCATTGCGTGGCTGCGGGAGACCAAGGATATCACCCAGATCCTCTTCCAGGTCGCTGTGGCGGCCGGCGTCGTGATCGCGCTGTTCTAGAGGCCGCCGGCTGTGAATCAGGACATGGAATCCTCCCGTATGTATCGCGAGACCGGAATAGACCTGGCGGAACTGATCAAAACTCTGTCGAAATGGTGGCGGTGGATATTCGGCGTAACTGCCGCGTGCGCCGCCGCCGCGGTGGTCGTCTCCCTGCTGCTTCCCGTCTACTACAAGGCGGAAACCCGGGTTCTTCCTCCTCAGGAAAAAGGCAGCCTTGCCTCCCAACTGATGGGCCAATATGGAGGTCTGATTGCACTTGCAGGTGGTACTGCGGGTATCAAGTCCCCTGGTGAACTGTACGTGGAGATGTTGAAGTCCCGTACGGTCCTGGACCGCATGATAGACCGGTTCGAACTGATGAAAACATACAAGGTGAAATATCGGGAGGATGCACGGAAGGATCTTCGAAATCTGCTCACGGTCCGGGAGCAACGGAAGAGCGGGGTCATTGTCCTTACTGTGGAGGACAGGGACCCGAAACATGCTGCCGATATGGCCAACACGTTCGTCGAGGAACTCAAATCCCTGGCGAGCGGACTGGCGGTCTCGGAAGCCGGCCTGAGGCGGATGTTCTTCGAGGAGCAGATCCGGTCCACGAAGGAGTCTCTCGCCCGCACCGAGGAGGAGATGAAGGGGTTTCAACTGCGCACGGGCGCTTTCCAGATCGACGCGCAGGCGAAGGCGGTCATCGAGGGGATCGCCCAGCTCCGGGCGAGGATCGCGGCGAAGGAGGTCGAGGCCAAGGTTCTCCGCTCCTTTGCGACTGCCCAGAATCCGGATCTCCAACGGGTCGAGGCTGAGATCCAGGCTCTTCGAACCGAATCGGAGAGAATCGAGTCGGGAAAGGGGCGGGGGTTCGACCCGCTTATGTCGTCGCAACGAGTACCCGAAATGGGTACGGAGTATCTCCGGAAACTGAGGCAACTGAAATACAATGAAACCCTTTACGAACTACTGGTGAAACAATATGAACTGGCAAGGTTGGATGAAGCCAGAAGCGCGGTCGTCATCCAGGTGATCGACCGGGCGGTTCCTCCCGATCGGAAATCCAGACCCAAAAGGACTTTGATCGTCTTGATGACGACGGCGACGGGTTTCATTTTATCGTTGGTCGTCATTCTGCTTCGTGAGCGGCCCTGGACAAGATCGGAAAAGCCATCGCGGGAGGGAAGCCGACAAGCATAGCGAAGGCGAATGTTGCTTCGTGTCACGCTGTCGTGGCATTATGCCGGATTCTGGCGTTCGGTGAGACAGGGTTCCCCAGCGGAAAGAATCGTTTCTAAGGCTGCCCTTTCCGGATATAATTTTTCCTTCTAATTACTTGGGGCAAGGGATCACCTGGCGATGGGATATACGGAAAAGGCCATCGGTCGACCGGTATGGAAGAATTAATTTCCCAGAAACATATCGTGTGGTTGTTCTTCTCCTCCCTGTTCCTTTCCATTGTGCTCACGCCACGGACGCGTGCGTTGGCGGTGCTTCTCGGGGCTGTGGACACGCCGGATCCGCGCAAGGTCCACGGGAGGGCGATTCCCCGATTGGGGGGATTGGGTATCGCGGTGTCGGTCGTTCTGTTCCTGTACCTTTTCGGAAAACCGGGGATGTCCCTGAACGGGTTCCTGATCGGTGCGATCCTGACCGCCCTGGTCGGTTTCCTCGACGACGTTTTCCATTTCAGGCCCCTGTACAAGTTTTTCGGGCAGATCGTTGCCGCCGCGGCGTTTGTTTTCCTGGGCGATTGCTACATCCAGTCTTTGGGAGACATCGCCGCGATCGGCGAGATCCGGCTGGAGGCGCACGCACCGTGGTTCACAGTTTTCTGCATGGTAGGAGTGATGAATGCCCTGAACCTTTCCGATGGGCTGGACGGACTTGCGGGCGGGATCAGCGCCATCGCCTGCTTCTTCCTGGGCCTCTTCTCTATCCTGCAAGGGGACTCGCTGAGTCTTTCCATCACGGTCTGCCTCCTGGGCAGCCTGTTCGGGTTCCTGCGGTACAACTCCTTCCCGGCGAAACTGTTCATGGGGGATACGGGGAGCATGCTCCTCGGGTATTCCCTTGCGGCCGTCGCGGTGCGGCTGGCGGAGTTCGGGGGGGCGGTCCGATTCAGCCCCATGACGTTCGCGACCGTGCTGGCGCTTCCGATTCTCGACACGCTTCTCGTGATGGGGCGACGTGCCCTCCGGTGCGAGAATCCCTTCCTTCCCGACAAGACACATCTCCATCACCAGTTGCTGGATCTCGGGTTATCGCACGCGGCGGTGGTCCCGATCCTCTACGGCCTCATGACCGTATTCGGGGTGGTTGCGTGGGGAATGAGAGACTTCCCCGAATGGATGCAATTTGCCTCCGTGGTGGCGTTGGGCGCATTCGTGTACGGTGCGCTCCCCCTGTTCGGACGGATAGGGCCACGGATTGCCGTATCGTTGAAGGATGGAACCCTCTATCGGGGAACTTCCTCCCCGATCCGGAAACACCACGGGCTGGCCCGAAGCGTCCCGCTGGTATCCTGGCTGATCGGGATCGGATTGTGCGTCCCCGCGCTCCTTTCCGCCCAGGTCCGGGGCAAGGCCGGCCTGGTGTCCTTCTCGATGGCCACCTTCATATTTTTCCTGTTTCCGTGGCAAGGGAGACGGAGACACGCGGCCTTGTGCCACGGTGTTTTATACGCCTCCTGCGTCTGCCTCGTGGGGATTCTCCATCTGGGCAATGGCGCGGCCTCCTGGGTCGTGTACTATATGGTGGTATTCAGCATCGCCACTCTGGCCTGGGCTCTCCTGATGACAAAATCCCGGCCCTTGTATGGCAAGCTGCTTGTGCCGAGCGGGTTCGAGACCCTCCTGATCGTCCTGTGTCTGCTGATCCCCCTGATTGTGGTCCCCGCTTTGGGGCTGGCGGGTTCGATGCGGAAAACCATCCTGCTGTCATGCTTCGAATCCATGCCCTTCCTGCTGGCTTTCAAGATCATAGTGCGGAGAAAGCCGGTTCGAAACCAGGTCTTTGCGATCGCCTTCCTTGTGACCTTTCTCCTTCTGGGGATCCACGGCACACTGTCCGCCGATAATGTCTGGGGCTCAAGCCCTGTCCCGGCGGAAACGAAAGCCCCCGGGTGCCCTTGAATTTTCCCCCGTTCGTTCACCCCGTGCCGTGGAGCCGCATGGAGCGAATCCCGAGCGGATCGTATTCCTGTGCCTGATTCCCGCCGGCGGGGGTCGACAGCACCACGAAAAGCCTGGACGGCGAATCCCTCCTTGGGCCTCCACCCACGGCCCTCCCGATGAACACGTGGTTTTCGCTTCCTGCGTCCGGAGCCGTGGTGTTTCTCCGTCAGGTCCGGAAAACCCTGGAGTTCGTCCGGCTCGCGCCATTCGACACCTCGACGACGGAAGGGCGGTCCCGGGAGCGGTATCGGCGGGTCGCGCTCTCCACGGTGACTTCCGCCGCCGCAAAGGCGATCGCGATCCTCACCACGCTCGTGGCCGTCCCCCTCACGGTAGGGTACCTGGGCGTCGAGCGGTACGGGCTCTGGATGGCGCTCAGTTCCGCCGTCGCACTCCTCGGGTTCGGGGATTTCGGGATCGGGCTGGGGCTTCTGAACGCGGTCTCCGAGGCGGATGGAAGGAAAGACCTCGAGGCGGCGAGGGAGTATGTGTCCAGCGCCTTCTACCTGCTCCTGGGGGTCGGGGTTGTCGTCGGGACGGTGTTCGCGGTCACATCAACGTCCGTCTCCTGGGGGGAACTCTTCAACGTGCGGTCGAAACAGGCCGCGGAGGAAGCGCTTCCCGCCATTTCGGTGCTGATTGCATGCTTTGCCGCGAACATTCCCTTGTGGACCGCCAACCGGGTGAATATGGGATACCAGGAGGGATACGTAAACAGCGCCTGGGAGATAGCCGGGAACCTGGCCGGACTGGGGGGGTTGCTCCTCTCCATCCATTTCCGGACCGGGCTGCCCATCCTGGTGCTCGCGGTTTCCTCGGGACCTTTGCTCGCTTCCATGGCCAATGGGATCGTGCTGTTCACCTCGCGCCGCCCACGGCTGCTCCCGAGATGGAAGCGCTTTCGGGCGGATTCCGCAGGAAAGGTGTTCCGGCTGGGGGCACTCTTTTTCATCATGCAGATGGCGGGCGTCCTGATGCTGACTACGGACAATCTCGTGGTGGCCCGGGTGCTCGGAGTCTCGGAGGTGACGAGATATGCCGTCCCGATGAAACTGTTTGGAGCGGTGCCGCTCCTGGTCGGGATGATCCTCGTCCCGCTGTGGCCTGCATACGGGGAGGCAATATCCAGCGGTGACGCGATCTGGGTGCGAAGAACGCTGGTGGGCTCCGTCCGGTGGGCCGCGATTTTTTCGCTCGCGATCGCCGTGCCGCTGGCCGTTTTCGGGAAGTCGATTGTCCACGCCTGGGTAGGGCCGGAAGCCGTTCCTCCCTTGTCCCTGCTGTTGGGGATGGGTGTCTGGACCGTCATGAATACGGCATGGGGAGCCGTGGCGATGTTCCTGAACGGGGCGAGCGCGCTGAGAGCCCAGGCCATCTGGTCTACCGTGACGGGAGCCGGTGCGCTGGGAATCAAGATCGTGCTGGCCCGATCGTTCGGGCTTTCCGGCGTGATCTGGGGGACCGTGATCGCTCAAGGCTTCCTGATGGTTCTCCCGCTTTCGCTGCATGCGAGGCGCTTGCTGGAGACCTTGGCCCCTGTGTCGGGGCAGGGACAGGCGCGATGATTTCAACGGGCTGGGGATGCACCTCATGAGAGTCCATTTTGTCTATGCGGGCCGATCCGATCGGGACCGGTACGGCGTTGCCATGGGAAGGCTGAAGCGGATCGCGCAGCGGGCCGGCATCCCCGTGAGCCTCGTCGGGTCACGGACGGCTCCCCGGATGGAAGGGTGGATGCAGCGTTCCCCGCTTTCCATCACGGCGAATGTGTTTCCCATGCTTCAATCGCGGGCCAAGACGCTCCTTTACGACTGGACGGAAGAGATCCGGATTTCGGGGGGGAGTGAAGAAATCCTCTTCGGGCATCCGTATCCCGAGGACGTACGCAAGGTTTGGAACCGTGCGTGCCGGGATGAACGCTTCGCCCTTCGGGTAGCGATGTTCCCGCTCAGTCATCGGATGGCCGAGGAAAACGCCTGGTTCGACCCGTATTACCGGCACGTCGACGGGCTTCTGGGGATCATGGGACCTTATTGGTTCGACACCTGGGATGAAAGCCCGTTCGCCCATTGGAAGGATAAAATCACCCGCGTGGATATGGCCATCGATGCCTCGCGCTTTCCGAGGGTGAAGAAACGCTTTAATCCGCCGGGGAAGCGGACGTTCTTTTATCTCGGGCGGAGCGCCGCAATGAAGGGTACGCACCTGCTTTCCATCCTGTTCGGACTTGCGAGGCAGCACCGGTGCCTCGTAATCGGAAGCGGGCCACCGGTCCGGAACACGGAATTCCGGCCCTGGAAATTCCTGGACTTGTCCTACATGAATCGATTGGCGCTGGAGTGTGACTTCTTTGTCACGCTGGGTGTATCCGATCCGAACCCCACCACGATCCTGGAGTGCATGGCGTGGGGTTTCCCCGTCTGCTGCACACCCCAGACGGGTTATTACGGGATGCCCGAGATCATCCCGATGAGCATCACGGACATGCGGCACAACCTGCAGAAACTAGACGAATTGCAGTATGCGCCGGAAGAACGGCTTCTGGACCTCGCGGATAAGGCCCGCCGACTCGTGGAGACCCGGTTCACCTGGGAGCGGTTCAACCGGACCGTCCGGGATGGGCTTCTCCGGGCGGCACATGCCAGGGGAGTCTCGATCTGGGATGACCGGGCGATTGTCGAGGGAGCGGAGTGAGCGGCATGGCGGGAAAACGGACCGGCTGCTTTTTCGCGCAGGGATGGGCCATTTCCCCCCTTGTCCTCTTCCTGGTCATCGGAATCCTCTTCCTGGTTCTTTTCCCCATGGTCCTCCTGGACGTGGAACGGGATCCCGAATACGAACGGTTGCTGATGGTGTACGGGATCGTGCATCTGGCCGGACTGATTCTGGGGGGCTCCGGACGACCACTGAAGGAAGCCATTCCGGCGGGAAAGATCACGGCACCGCCTTTCTTCTTCCGGGCCTGCTGGATTTTCTGGGGTCTTATGGCCTTGTACAAAACGGCGATGCTTTTCCTCGGGGGGATCGCGCGGTACCAGCATGAAGAGTCTGAGGCGCTGTTCCAGCTCCCGTACGCCCAGATGATTCTCGATTCGCTGGCATTCCGGTTGGCGCCGTTCATCGCCTGGGTCGCTTCCGGCGGGAGGATCGGGCCGTTGCTGATACTGGCGGTTCTGGTGGATATTCTTTTCGGTGTCGCGACTCTCACGAAGGAATTTGCCCTGTACGTTATCGTGGCGGCCGCTTTCGGTTTCTGCTATTGGAGGCGTTCCCCCTCCATGCGGATCGTGGCAACCGGGGCTGTCGCGACCGTCCTCGTGTTCCTGATCGGTCCTGCCCTGGTATGGACCCGGTTCGAGACGGTGGGTTTCTCGAGCCCCCTCGAGGTTGTGTCAGGGATCGCGGAAAACCTCGATAAAACGCTCACCGACGATGTACAGCGGGGAGTGACATTCCTTGCGGCCCAGGAACGTTTCGACCTGTATTCCGCGGGGCAACTCGCGTTCCGGGAGGAAGAGTTCGAGAGGACTGCACAGCGCGCGCGGGATGCCCTTCCCCTGTTCTGGCTTCCCCGCTCGGAGGAGAAGGAGATCACTTTCCGGTCGGGCAACTACCTCGGTGCGTCCGTGGGATTGGCAGAGGAGGGAGACATCAGCGGGGTCGCCTTCCCGAACATGGTGGTCCTCCAGGCGATGTTCGGTTTCCCCGTGGGTGTCGCTTTATGCGGAGGCCTCGGATTCCTCTTCGGGGCGGCTTTCCACCGAATCCGGCAGACGCGGTTCGTCGAGGATTGGATGGGTTACGTTCTCCTGTATCTGGACGTGGCTCTGCAGTTGTATATCGGGCTGCCGTTCCCTGCAATTCCGTACAAGGTGGCGTACGATCTCGCGGCCTGGTGCCTTGCGATCCTGATGCTGCGGGCCTTAATGCGGTTTTCTTCCCGCTTCGCGGTGCCGGTCGTTTGAAAAGAATCACCTCCGGCGATATCCGATCCTTTCTCCAGGCGGCCCCGCCCGTTCCGGCGCCGGCGAAGGGGGATGCCGGAAACCTTCCGAGGATCAGCGTCGTTACCCCCTCCTTCAACCAGGCCGGGTTCCTGGAAAGGACAATCCTGAGCGTCCTGAACCAGGGATACCCGAACCTTGAGTACATCGTCGTCGACGGTGGCTCAGGGGACGGGAGTGTCGATATTCTCCGGAAATACGAGCACCACCTGTCGGCGTGGGTCAGCGAGGAGGACAGGGGGCAGTCCGATGCGATCAACAAGGGATTCCGGATAGCGACGGGAGACCTCGTGGCCTGGCAGAACTCCGACGACATTTATCTTCCTGGAGCGTTCTGGAAAGTGGTCAAGGCGTACCGGGAGTCACCCCAATATGACGTATATTTCGGGAACATGTGCACGATCGACGAGGAGGACGAGATTCTCCACGAACATCGGTACACGCCGTTCTCCGTCGAATGTCTGCTGTACGACGGGTGGAACATCACCAATCAATCCGCATTTTTCCGGAAGGAGATCGTCCGGCGATATCCGTTGCAGGCCGGATTGCGATATGCCATGGACGGCGACTACTTCGTCAGGATCGGGCTGGGCGGCGCCCGGTTCCGGTTCATCCGCGATTCCCTCGGGGCATTTCGGATCCACGGTAAGGCGAAGAGCGGGACGATCGACCGGACCGTCGGCGTCGAGGAGTGGGTCAAGATACGGGAAAGCCGGGGAATCCTCATGCGCACTGACATCCCGTGGGGAAGGCAATACCTGGGGCGAAAGGCTCTCTGCAAGGCGAGGAAGCTGTTCCATTACCTCCGGCAGGGCGATTTCGACTACATCGGCGGAAAGATCGTGCGCATGGTGCGGGGGGTTTCCGGTTCCAGTTGAAAACGCTGTTCTTCCAGAACATCATTGCGCCGTACAAAACGCTCCTGTTCAACGCGCTCGCCCGAAAAGACGGGGGGAGCTTCCTGGTGGTGTACCTGGCCGAGACGGCAGGGAACCGGGAATGGAAGATCGACAAGGAAGAGATCGAGTTTCCCTATGAGGTCATATCCGAAGGCCGGGAGGAGGACGCGGGCCGATGGAAGAGCGTTTCGAAGGCCTGGAATCTTCTCGAGCGCCATACCCCAGAGGTCGTGGTCGTCGGCGGATACAATTATGCGGCATTCTGGGTGGCCCATGCCTGGGCGAAAATCCGGAAACGGAAATCTCTGATCATCGTGGAGTCCCACTATCTGGACAGGACCCGGCGCTCGATCCGGGAGCGGTTGAAAAGAGCCTTCGTGTCCCGCTTTGACGCGGCTCTCGTGGATGGAACAAGGCATCGGGATTACGCCGTTTCCCTCGGCATGCCTCCGGAGAGAGTGTTCATCAAGTTCGGAACCGGCCCGATCGACGTGGGCATGTACGACCGCGAAGTGGCCCGGATAAGGCCTGGGAAAGCCGCGCATTGCCGGTCTTTGGGGATCCCTCCAAAGAATTTTCTCTACGTCGGACGTTTCTCCGTGGAGAAAAACCTCATGGCACTGCTCCGGGCATTCGGTCGACTTCGGAAGGACGGGTTCAGGGAATGGGGGCTGATCATGGTCGGGGACGGGCCGCAACGCCGGGATATCGAGCGGTTCGTCCGGGAGGGGGGGCTGGAGGGCGTCTTTCTGCCCGGTTTCAAACAGAGGAGAGAGGTTCCTCTCTACTATGCCCTGAGCGATGTGTTCATCCTGCCCAGTCTCTCCGAGCCGTGGGGCCTGGTCGTGGTCGAAGCCATGGCGAGCGGATTGCCGGTGCTGGTATCCGATCGGTGCGGTTGCTTTCCGGACGCCGTCCGGGAGGGAGTGAACGGATTTTCGTTCGATCCGAACCGGGACCGGAGCCTGTCGGAAAAGATGAAGGACATCGCCATGGGGCGGCATGACCTGGCCGGAATGGGAGCGAGGTCCAGGGAGATGGCGGCGGCCTTCACGCCGGAAAAAGCCGCCGAGGTGTACGCGCGGGCCGTGGAATTCGCCCTGAAAGGCGACCCATGCATGTCGCATTGAACGGGATCGATTTCTCTCCCGGCAGAATGGGTGGGATCGAGACATATTTCCGCAATCTGGTTCACTTTCTCCAGGCGGGCGACCGCGTGAACCGGTACACGATCCTCTGCACGCGTCCGCACGGACGGGAGTTCGCCATCCGGAATCCGGCTTTCTCGATCCGCGAGTACGGGGCCGGGAGCCGCTCGGTATCTGGAGCTCTCCGGGCGGGAATTCGGCTTCTCGGTGGAATGGATCTATTATCCCCTTCTGTCAGGAAATTCCCCGCGGACGTGATACACCATCCTTTCTCCGTCATCCGGCCGGTGCGGGCCGGGAAACCGGCCGTTCTCACGTTCTGGGATATGCAGCACGTGTATTACCCCGAATTCTTTCCCGCGCGGGAATTGAGACGTCGGAACAGGGAGTACCGGAGGTCGGCGGGGGTTGCGGCCCGGATCATCGTCAGTGCGGAATTCACCCGTCGTTGCCTCGTGGAGCAGTACGGGATCAACGAGGATAAAGTGGATGTAATCCCCATCGGGTACGGGCCGGAGTTCCGCCCAATCGACGATCCCGAGGTATTGTCCGCTATCCGGCGCAGGTTCGGGTTGGAGCGCCCCTTCCTCTTCTATCCGGCTGCCACCTGGCCCCACAAGAATCACCGAAGGTTGCTGGCGGCACTCCGTATTCTCAGGGAACGGAACCGATGGGACGGCGAACTCGTCCTTACCGGCGTGGCGAAGGAGTTCCACGCCGATCTGCTCGAGGAGATCGGGCGAGCCGGACTCCGGGACACCGTCCGTCCGGTCGGCTACGTACCTCGCGAGGAACTGCCAGTTTTTTACAATCTGGCGCGGCTCCTCGTGTTCCCTTCGCTCTTCGAGGGATTCGGGATTCCGGTGCTCGAGGCGATGGCTTGCGGATGCCCGGTGGCGTGCTCCCGGGCGACCACGCTCCCGGAGGTTGTTGGCGACGCCGGAATCCTCTTCGACCCTGAATCACCGGAGGATATCGCCGAGAAAGTCGGACAGGTTTTGCGGGACGAGAAGTTGATGGAGGAGATGAAACGCCGGGGGCTGGAACGGGCCAAGGGATATTCCTGGGAACGGGCTGCTTCGGAAACCGTTCGTATTTACGAGAAGGCGGTTGCCGGAACCGGGAGACATTGAGCGTGGATGAAAAGCAGATGTACGAGATCCAGCACGGGCAGGGAAAGTGCGTCCCCCATTACACATTCCCACGGCTCCGGAAGCTGTTTCGCCGATTCGACGTCCACCGGGAAGACCTGGTCCTTGGTCTTCTCGACGGGGGAGATAGATTTTTGGATGTGGGTTGCGGAAGCGGTTCTCTCGTATTCCGGGCGAGGGAGAAGTATCAGGAAGCCTACGGCGTGGACATATCCGAGTTCTGCATCCGGGAGGCGGAGGAAAGGAAGCGGGAGCGCTTCGGGGAGAGCGCCCCGATCTATTTTTCCCGGTGCAATGTTGGGGCGCGCATCGAATTCCCCGACGGGATGTTCAATACCGTCGCCTCCGTGGCCGTCATCGAGCACGTTTTCGACCTGTACGGCGTTGTCGGGGAAATCCGCCGTGTCCTGAAAAGAGGGGGGATATTCGTAATCGAGGTGCCCAACATCGCCTACCTCCGGTACCGGATCGAGCTCTTCTTCGGCAGGCTCCCCGTCACGTCGACCCCCCACAACTGGCGGGAGGTTGGATGGGACGGGGGGCACCTACACTACTTCACGAAGAAGACGCTCTGCAGATTGCTGGACGAGACAGGGTTCGACGTCGTCAAGGTGACCGGGGGCGGATTGTTCGGCACGATCCGGGCCGTGTATCCGTCCCTCCTCACGGGGGACCTATGCGTCAAGGCCAGGAAAAGATAGGTCGCCGGGGAAATGACGGACCCCCCCCGGAGCATAAGAGCATCATCTTTTCGTGGCACGGGCAGGAATTCCACGATCTGCTCCGGTCGTGCGACAAAGATGAAACTACCCCCTACATCCTGAAATACCTTCCGAAATACGGGAAGATCGTCGAAGGCGGGTGCGGACTCGGACGATATGTGAAATATCTGGCCGATCTGGGATACGACATCGAGGGGGTGGAGTACAACCCCGAGACCGTCCGTGCTGTGCAGCGGTGTTCACCCGGATTACCGGTGATACAAGGCAATATCCTTGCCCTTCCGTACCGGGATGGCTCCATTTCCGGATTGATCTCACTGGGGGTTCTGGAACACTTCCGCGAGGGCATGGAGGAACCTCTTCGGGAGATCCGGAGGGTTCTGAAGCCGGGGGGTATTCTTGTCATCTCGGTCCCTTCGCAGAACCGGATTCGGAGAATCAAGAAGCGCTTCTTCCTTGTCGAGCTGAACCGCTACCTGAACCCCCTGTCGGTTGCAAGGCGGAGTCGGGTCATCCGGCATCTGTTTGGGCGGGCGGTTTTACCCGGTGGAGGTTCGTACAACAGGTTCCGGAGGGGGAGGTATGAAATCTACCCTTTGTTCGGCGATTTCTTCGAATACCGTCTAAAAAAAGAGGAGTTCGAGGAGGTCCTACGGAGGGCCGGCTTCCAGATTCTGGAAAGCGTCCCCGTCGGGCACATGGACGGGGTGTTCCATGAATTCGGCACCCTGTTTGTGAAATTCCATGGATGGGAATTCCACCCGGGACTCGCCGGCAGGCTGTTGAACCGATTCCTCGCAAGGTTCCCGTTTGTGCATAACCATATGCACCTTTGTGTCTGCATAAGGCAAGCGCATTCCGTTTGACATGAGAATCCTGTTCGTTGCGCCTCTCCCGCCCCCGGTAACGGGACAGACGATCGCGTCGGGTGCCCTTCTGGCGGAGCTTTCACGTCGACACGAAGTCTCCGCGATCGACTACAGCAAGAAGACGCTCGCCAAGGGATTCGACTCGGTACGACATATCGGCAAAATGGCAAGTGTTCTCTGGCGGGTCTGGAGGGGAAAGAGGGGCCGGGACGCCGTTTACTTCACGATCACCCAGTCGGTGGCAGGGAACCTGAAGGACCTGCTGATCTATGCGGTTTCCTTCGATACACTCGACAGGACCGTGGTTCACCTTCACGGGGGGGGGCTGAAGGACCAGATCTTCGCCCGATCGGCCGTATTGGCCGCAATGAACCGGTTTTTCCTCCGCCGGGTGGGAGCGTGCGTTGTACTTGGGGAATCCCTCCGGACGGTGTTCGAAGGGATGGTGCCGGCTGGCAGGATTCGCGTAGTTCCGAATTTCGCGGACGATGAGTCGTTCGCGCCTCCCGATCTGATCCGGAGGAAATTCGATACACCCGGTCCGCTTCGGGTGCTGTTCCTCAGTAACCTGATCCCGGGGAAGGGACACCTGGAATTGCTGGAGGCATGGCGGGTGGTGGAAGGAAAATTCCCGGGAAGCGTGCGGTTGGACTTCGCGGGGGCGTTTGAATCGGTTGAGGAGGAACGGCGATTCCTGGACAAGATCCCCCGGCAGGGGAACGTGAAATACCATGGACTGGTAGGGGGGGATATGAAGCGCGACCTTCTTTTCGAGGCGCACATTCTTTCTCTCCCAACCTATTACCCCTACGAAGGACAACCCATTTCCATTCTCGAAGGGTACGCCGCGGGGTGCGCTGTCATTACGACCCGGCACGCCGGGATACCGGACATATTCCAGCCTGGTGAGAACGGATTCGAGGTGGAGAAACGTTCTGCCCGGTCCATCTCCGCCGCACTCGAAGGAATCCTGGGGTCGCGACGCGCCTTGTATCCAATGGCCCGCCATAACGCCGACCTTGCGGGGAAAAGGTTCCGGAAAGAGGGATTTGTCGATGGAATAACCGCCATCCTCGAGGAGGTGGCGAATCCTTCGGGGCATGGCTGCCCGTGAAGATACGGATCCTCCACCAGTTCTTCCAACCCGACCTCTCCGCGACCTCCCGGGTGGTCAGCCGGATAGCGGTCTACCTTGCCAACCGGGGGGACGACGTTTCGGTGATTTGCAGCCGTAACCGGTACGATCCCGGGCAGTCGGATCCCCTGCCGGTGCGGGAACGAAAGGGCGGTCTCGAAGTGCTACGCTGCTGGGGACCCTCCCTGTCGCGACAGACCATCACCGGCAGGGGGATGAACGCCTTGTCGTTCTGCTTTCTCGCGTCCCTCCGCGCCTTGTGCGCACCGCGTGTCGATGTAGTCCTCTTCATGACGGATCCGCCATTTTTTCCCGCGCTCGGTGCCTTGTTGAAAAGAATCCGGAAAGAAAAATTCGTGTACATCCTGATGGACGTGTACCCGGATGTTGCGATTCGCGCCGGGATCCTGAGGGGAAATTCGGCGGTAACGCACTTCCTCCACTGGTTTTCCAGGATCGCATTGAAGGGGGCGGACCGCATCGTGGTGTTGGGTGAGGACATGAAAGAGGCGGCAATACGGAACGGAGCGCGCCCGGAGGCTGTCCTCGTGATACGAAACTGGGCCGAGCCGGATACGATCCAGCCGGTACTCCCCGAAGCAAACACGTTTCTCAGGGCCTTGAGGCTGGATGGAAAGTTCGTTGTCGAATATTCGGGGAACCTCGGGATATCCCACGATTTCGACGACCTCCTGGCCGTCGCGGAATCTCTCTCGCACGATAAGGGCATCCGGTTTCTCGTAATCGGGGATGGTGCGCGCCGGAGGGAAGTGGATTCATTCATCGAAAAGAAGGGCCTTGCCAACCTCATCCTCCTGCCCTACCAGGAAGCCGCCCAGCTCTCCCAGACGCTTTCCGCCGGAGATGTCCATTTCATATCGCTCCGGAAAGGATTCGAAGGCCTGGTGGTACCAAGCAAGGCGTACGGTGTCATGGCCGCGGCACGGCCGATCATCTATCAGGGGGAGGAGAGCGGAGAGATCGCCAGGATGGTGAAACGGGAAGGAATCGGGATCGTCATCCCCCCTGGGGATCGGGAGGGGCTGCGGAGGGCGATCCTGTTGCTCCGCGAGGATCGGAAATTACGGACAGTTATGGGCGAAGCCGCCAGGTCAGCCCTCGAAAAGCGGTATTCTTCCAACCTGTCCCTGGAAAAATACGGTCAGGCGCTGAAGGAATTGGCCGGCGGGTAACCGACGCGGACGGAAAGGCCAGGACCATCCATGAAACGAGACAAGCGCGCGATCATCGCCGGCATCGCGGGGCAGGACGGCTCCTATCTGGCGGAACTCCTGATCGGGAAGGGGTACAGGGTACTCGGTTTCCTGAAAAGCGGGGACGACACATCCGTTCTGTCGCGTCTGATGAAGGACGTCGTGCTCGAGGAGACCGAGCTCGTCCGGAAGGAAGACATCATCCGATGGACCCGGATCTTCTCTCCGGACGAGATCTACAATTTCGCGGCGGTGTCGTTCATCCCGGATTCCTGGTCCGATCCATACCGTGCGATCCAGGTGAACACGCTTCTCGTGGCGGTGTTCCTCGAGGTCGTCAAGGACCATTGCCGGGAGACCCGTTTCTACCAAGCATCCTCATCCGAGATCTTCGGAGACCCGCCGGAATCCCCGCAAACCGAGGAAACGCCACACAAACCCATGACGCCGTACGGGGTCAGCAAACTCGCCGCGCACCAGCTGGTCGGCCTGTATCGCAAGATGCACCACTTGTTCGCGGTTTCCGGGATCCTGTACAACCACGAGTCACCCCGCCGTCCCGATTGGTTCGTGACGCAGAAGATCGCGCGGGGCGTGGCGGAGATCGCAAACGGGAGAAAGGAAAAACTGCGGCTCGGGAATATCGAGGCAAGCCGCGACTGGGGATTCGCCGGCGATTACGCTAGGGCCATCTGGTTGATGCTGCAGACCGACGTTCCGGACGACTACGTCGTGGCCACCGGCCAGCTCCACAGCATCAAGGACTTTCTCCGGGCAGCCTTTTCCCATGTCGGCCTCGATTGGGAAAAGTGGGTGGAAATCGATCCGTCCCTGATCCGACCCGTCGAGGTGGGGCGCCTCGTGGGGAATCCTTCCAAGGCGAGGGAACGACTCGGATGGACCCCGGAAGTGACGTTCGAGGAACTGGTTCGCATGATGGTGGACCACCAAATGCAGCGAACAGCCCCAAAGGGTTGATTGGAATATTTCTTTCCCGCCGCATATCCTGCATCCGGACCGTTGTAGTACCATTTTTTCAAGATGTTAAACCATGTTTCCAGTTGTTCAGGCCACTGCTCCCGGTGAGCTGGATCGGCGGTAGCCCGCCCGGACTCGGCGTGCCGAAAACCTTATGATTATCGGTGGAATATGACCCGCACCGCGATGCTCGTCGCATGCATTTCCGTCCTCCTCTTCGCCCTCCCTCTGCCGGCCGCGGCGGCGGAACTGTACATGGTGGACGAGCGGGAGATCTACCTGGCTCTCGACAAGATGAACGCCATGGGGTATCTGCCCCGCTTCTTCGCCAACACCCGTCCCTACGACATGAAAGGCGTGCGCGCCGCCCTGGACAACAATCCCGCCTTGGCGGAAACCCTGGGTATCGGGTTCCCTCTCGCCCAGTGGGTGGCCCGGTATGCGGAGGACAACGCCGTGGCGCGCGGGTCGATCGCCGCCGGCTGGGCCGAAAAGAGAAAGGAACCCTGGAACAGCGACGGCATCATCGTCCCCGAAGGATATTCCGGAGAGCTGTCCGCATTCGGGCGATGGGAACCGTACCCGTACCTGTCCGCCCACGCGAAGGGCGTGGCGTGGGCCGGCACGGATGGGTACGACAACGCCATACTCGGGGACACCGCCCTGGAGTTCGGCCACAAATATATCTCCCTCCAGGCCGGCATGATTTCCACATGGTACGGACCCGGCCGCGGCGGCGCGCTGATCTTCACCAACAACGCGCAGCCATACCCGGGAATTCGCCTCCACAACCCGGTTCCCATCCCGATGCCGTGGATCTTCTCGTTCCTGGGCAATTTCCAGTACGATTTCTTCTTCGCGCAGCTAGGCAACACCACCCGCCCCATCGCGGATCCCACCCTATTCGGCATGCGCCTGGCCTTCCGCCCGAGCGTCTTCCTCGAGTTCGGACTGAACCGGTCGATCCAGTACGGCGGCGAGGGGCAACCCGACGGGTTCAACGCCTGGTGGGATGCGTTCCTGGCGACCCGGATCAACGAGGATTCGGATGTGAAGGAGAACGAGCTGGCGGGATTCGACGTGACATTGACGCTCCCGTTCCGGGCCCAACCTTTGCAACTGTACTTCGAGATGGCAGGCGAGGACCAGCACCCCTCGACCATCCCCTATCCGACGAAGTACGCCTACCTGTTCGGGATATTCCTCCCGTCGATCGCGGGGAATCCGGCCTTCGACCTCAGGGTCGAATACGCCGACAGCCACTCCGACCGGGACGGGGCCGCGTGGTACGTCCACCCGGACTACCCGCATTCCTACAAGAACCGGATCCTCGGCCACCCGATGGGGACCGATGCCCGGGACGTATTCGTCGAAGGTCACTGGTTCTTCCTCCCCTCGACATACCTTCAGCTGAACTGGAACTACATCACGCACTACTTCGGGGCAGGATCCCCGAGCTACGTTCCCGGCACGGAAAGGGAGGAGATCAACCGGTACGGCGCGTCGTTCGTCGGGTGGTTCACGCAGAAGCTCCGGGGCGAGGTCGGCTTCCTGTGGGAGACGACCGAAAAGCCCGGAGGTCAGCCAACGGCCCCTACCGAACAGGACATTACGTTCCGGGTCGGCCTCTCGTACCAGGTGGGCCGATGAACGGATGCCGGAGCGCGGAAATTCCGGAGCGGTCCCGGTCCCGGTGGGATAAGATGGGAAATCCTCCAGAGGCGGGGTGGCGATGATCGGCGGAAAGCGAACCTTGCGGAGCCTCCCGGCCCGCCTTCTGGCACTCCTGCTGGCAGCCGCGCTCGTCTTTCCCGCCCCCGCCCTGGCGGCGGACTCCCCGGGCGGTTCCCCGTCTCCGGATCTTCCCCCCGGAATCAGCCCCGAGCAGGCCGAGCTGGTCCGCAAGCTCCTTCAGACGGAGCCGGAGGCGCGCAAGGCCCTCGAGGATGCGCAGCGCCGGAAGGAGAAAGAGGCGCAGCGGGGGACCCGGGCCGCCGGGGAGGCCGAAGCCGACGCGGCGAGGAAGGAGCAGGCCGTCCGCCCCGAGGCGGCCGCAGCCGCCGCGCCTGCGGAACCGGCCTCCGCCCTCCGGTACGACTGGAGGAAATCCCCCTACGTGGGCAACCTCTTCGCGAAGCGCATCACCGACAACGAGGCGGCGTCCCTCCCGCATTTCGGGCACGAGCTGTTCACCCCCTCCCCCGGCGCGGCGCAATCCCTGGAGAACATCCCCGTCTCCGGGGGCTACATCGTGGGGCCGGGGGACGAGATCGTCGTGAAGATGTGGGGGCGCGTCGAGGGGACCCAGCGGATGGTCGTCGACCGGGACGGCAAGATCTTCTTCCCCAAGTTCGGCTCCCTCTACGTGGCGGGAAAGACGTTCGAAGAGATGAAGAGCTTCCTCAAGGCGAAGGTTTCCACCATCGCGGAGGTCAGCTCCGACGTCGCGATGGGACAGCTCCGGGGGATCCGCGTCTCGGTGGTCGGCGAGGTCCGCACCCCGGGCTGGTACAACGTCAGCTCCCTCCACACGGCGCTTCAGGTCCTGTCGGCCGCCGGCGGGATGAAGGACATCGGCTCGATGCGGTCCGTCAAGATCAACCGGGGAGGCAGGACGGTCGACGAGATCGACCTGTATGAATTCCTCCTGAAGGGCGAGGCGCGCGGCGACCTCCGCATGCTGCAGGACGACGTGATCTTCGTCCCCGTCGTGGGGACGCTGGTGGCCGTCGTGGGGGAGGTCCGCCGCCCGGCGATCTACGAACTGAAGAGGGAGAAAACCCTCCTCGACGTGATCCGGCTTGCCGGCGGGTTCGCCCCGGCCGCCTGGAAGCGACAGGTCCAGGTGGAGCGGCTGGAAGGGAATACCGCCCGCATCGTGCTCGATACCGATGCGGACCAGCTGGAGCGGGGGCAAACCGCCTTCGCCCTCGCCGACGGGGACGTGGTTCGCGTATTCCCGATCGTCCTGGCGGACGAGAACGTGGTCACGCTGGAGGGGAACGTCCGGCGGCCCGGCAAGTACGAGCTGAAGCCCGGGATGACGGTGGGCGGCCTCCTGAAGGACGAAAAGGATTTCCTCCAGGAGACGTATTTCGACTACGCCCTCCTCATCCGCCGGGTCCCTCCCGACCTCCACAAGGAGATCGTGCCGGTCAACCTGCGGGAGATCGTGCTGGAGCGCAAACCCGGCGCGGACGTGGCGCTTGCACCCCGGGACACGCTCAAGGTGTTCCCCCGCAACGCCTTCCGTGACCTTCCGAAGGCGTACATCTCCGGCGAGGTCCGGTTGACGCGGAAACTCCAGCAGCGGCTGTTGACCGTGGACAACCAGGTGATCACGGCCCCGATTGCCCCGGAAACGGGGGGAACGGAACCCAAGGGAGTCGGTTCCAGGGGAACCGATTTCCGGGGAGGCCTCGACCTCCGGGGCGCCGATCTCCGCAGGACGGGCTCCCTAGGGAACGATCTCCGGATTCCCGATCCCCGCGGGGCCGATCTTCAGGGGGCCGCCGATCCCCGGGGGTGGGATTTCGGGCACCAGGACGCCCGGGGAGCCGACTCCCCGGGATCGGATTCCCGGAATCTCGTGCACCGTCCGGACCAGGAGATCCTCGCCTTCGAGATCCACGCGGGCACGCGCGTGGCGGACCTCGTGAAGATGGCGGGGGGCCTGACCCGCCTTGCCTACCTCGAACGCGCCGAGATCGTCCGGGTGGACGACGACCGCAACTTCCGCACGATCTACTTCCACCTGGGGAAGGCGTTGGAGGGGGACACGGCGGAGAACCTGCTCCTGGAGAACGAGGACCAGGTGCGCATCCACTCGATCTGGGAGACCAAGTACCGGAAGTCGGCTACCGTCACCGGGGAGGTGAACATTCCCGGCGATTACGTCCTTACGGACGGGATGAAGCTGTCCGACCTCCTGTTCAAGGCGGGCGGGTTTCGGGAGGGGGCGTTCACGAAGGAGGCGGAGCTGGTCCGCCGGGAGATCACCCCGCAGGGGGACCTCGTGAAGACCCATACGGTCGTCGTCTACCCGGAGAAGGCGATCGCGCAGACGCAGGAAGCAGACCTGCCCCTGCGGGCGTACGACCTCCTGTTCGTCCGGCAGATTCCCGAATGGGCGGAGAAGATCCATGTGACCCTGTCCGGGGAGTTCCGCTTCCCGGGGACGTATGCCGTGGGCAAGAGCGAGCGCCTGAGCTCCGTGATCCG
>Ga0113563_10000289_pt1 | contig 22910 bp, 19 predicted proteins | sample Mud3Dept3metaG_FD_80117 | JGI IMG/M metagenome (GOLD analysis project Ga0113563, IMG submission 80117) | Freshwater wetland microbial communities from Ohio, USA, analyzing the effect of biotic and abiotic controls - Mud 3 Core 4 Depth 3... | ecosystem: Environmental > Aquatic > Freshwater >... | reverse complement strand
GAAAAATATTTGTATAATAAATACCCACATAATCGGTCATACACACGTCATATCTTTTAATTAAAAGAAGGAAACTTGTATACAAGTAAACAAGTAAAATGAAGCCACGATGTAATCCGAATAATCTCGGGAGGTGATAATCTCCTTTTTCAATTTTCAATTTCGTACTTCTGAATAAATAGTCTACCTCGTTACTTTTCCTTAATTCATTGACAATCCTCGCGTATCTTCTTTCTTCACTAACGATTAGAATTTTCATCAATGATGCCTCAAGTGAATCCAGTCCCATTTTCGCCGTGAAGTTTCTCGTTTCATGGGTCGTAAATGCCTAAACGTTGCCGAAGAGCCATTTGATCAGGCAGGAGGGAAGCGAAAAAAACAGGATTCGATCGACTCCGCCATCAGGCTCCGAACCATCTCCTCGGAGATTCTGATGGTGGCTATGTTACGAGTAACCTAACCTTCCGATCGCAACGGTCCGGGCTAAATCGACGTAATGGAGAGATTTCTATCACTTAATTTCTGCAAGAGGGTATCCATTCGAAATAGTAGAAACTTCACCATATCTGTTTACTAAAACACCAGCCAAAACCCAGTAAGTTAGGCCGATTTGTGAAGACCAGACTAACGTGTAATGAATTGAGAGTAAACACGCAACCGTAATGGAAATGAAAGCGTAACCGTTCATCCTCATAAAAAGACATGTCTCAATCTGCAGATATTTCTGTACCCAAAAAATGCCATAAACAAGTATAATTGTCACGAGCATTAAACCTATTGCACCAATTGTCAACATAAAATATATGCCATCCGGAGCCCCGACTGGGAAGTAGTTAAGGAAAATCTTATTTGCCTTCGCACCTACCTCCTTTGATCCTATCGTGGCTCCACTTCCAAGACCAAACAAGATGTCGTTCCAATCTTTAAACACGAATTTATTTAATATCTCATATCCCAATATTCGTTGCGAACCCTGATCACTATCATACTCCAAAACTTCTTGCCGACTCGTAAGCAAATTGAAGTCTAGATACTCAGCAAACCTATTTTTTGGAACAAGATAAACAAACACGCCATATAAAATAATCGTCATTATGACGATTAAACCGAATGACCTGGCAATTCCCCTGACACCTTGAGCATCGCCAACCCAAATCAGTGAGATGATCAGAACGATAACCACTACGCCCATTAAAATGATTCCAAACCTGCTTCCCCCAAAAATCGATGGAACAAAGGCAGATAAACCCAGCAATAGGAAACCTGGGTTTATTTTCGTGATTGCAATTCGGGACATACAAACCGAGAAAAGAAAGGCACCTAATACACCATTTATTCCTGTACCACCCAATTCTTCAAAAGAAACAGTACCAGACATGCTGTCCGCAGTTGAATAACCTCCAATAAAATACTGAATTAGGACAACCGGGATCTGCAATATAATTAAGATATAGCACAATTTAATAAGTATTACTTCTTCATTCTTACTTAATTTGATTCGGGTGATAATAAGGAATAGAACAATATATGGAAAATAAATCTCAACGATTGACTTTATTAGAACAAACCAGTGATTGTAGTTAAATAAAGAGCTAAAAAGCAATAAAGATAAAAGTGCGAAAAACATAATCTTATATTTCGATACCACTTTGTTTGACTGAACTCTTGACTGCCCTAGAAATGGGCCCATCAGCAAACTGTAAACAAAGAGCGCGAATATAATTGAGTTAACATACAGTCCCTTTATGTAAGGAAGACCAATATATCGGACAAAAAAAGGATAAATGAAATTGAACACAATCAGGATGTAGATTACATTGATAACCCTCATTATTATAGGTCCATTACGAAGACATGTACCTTGCAACAATATTTCAATCTTTTCTCAATATACATTCAGGATTCACGCCATATCATAAGTATTTCCTTGCCCAAAGACCAAAAACAAGAACTGCCCATAATTTTGAATCTTGATTCATTTTATTGATCCTATGTTGCTGAAGCAATTGTTCGACATATACTGGGTTTATAATTTTTCGAATATTGTTATCATTTATCACATCAATTATTTGCTTTCCTAAATCACCTCGCATCCATTCCGCTAATGGAATCGAGAATCCTTGTTTTCTTTCTAATAAAAAATTATCAGGAAGCAGGTTTTTTGCAATTCTTTTTAAAATGTACTTTTTTATACCTTTATTTATTTTTAATTTATCAGAAAGTGAAAAAGCAAACTCACATAAGTGATGGTCTAACATTGGTGCTCTTGCTTCCAAGCTTACTGCCATACTTGCTCTATCAACTTTTGTCATTATATCATCGGGTAAATAATAAAAAAAATCTGTTTTCGTCATGCGTTCAAGGCATGTTTTTCCTATTTTTTCATAAAAATTCCTATATGCACCTGTATTACTATGAATGTCATTGTTCAAAAGATGTTTAATATCAATATCTGAGAAAAAACGAGTTCTTTCATAAAATATATTGAATTCATCGAGACATATATCGTTTAAAAAACGCTTCCCTGTGTAATTAAAAGAAGGCATATTGCTAAATAAGGATAATTTCTTTCTAATGAAAAATGGAATAAAATTAACTCTTGTTCGTCTTAATACCCAATTGTACCAATTATATCCACCAAACAGTTCATCACCGCCATCACCTGAAAGTACGACCGTTACATGATCTTTGGCCATTTTTGAAACATAATAAGTCGGTATCGCAGATGAGTCGGCGAACGGTTCATCAAAATGATAGATGAGTTTTTCCAGGATTTCGACCTGTTTCATGCGAACAATTAATTCATGGTGATGCGAACCAATATGGCGTGCTACCTGCCTGGCATACGGTAGTTCATTATATTTTGATTCTTCAAAACCGATGGTAAAAGTTTTAACCGGTTTTGAAGAATTACGGGCCATTAGCGTAGCCACGATACTGGAATCAACACCGCCTGACAAAAAAATACCTAGTGGGACATCACTTATCATCCGCAATTTAACTGATTCTTCTAATATATTCAAAAGCTTATCAACACATTCTTCTTCACTATTTAAATCTGTATTTACCCTGTTTGGCAATGTCCAGTAAGGATAAATGGCTATTTCCCCGTTTTTATAAATAAGATAATTTCCTGGAAGTAATTTTTTAATGGATTTAAAAACAGTAAATTGCCTCGGTATATACCCGAGCATAAAATAATAATTTATGCCTTCAGGGCTGATTTCGCGATCTACTGCAGGATGTGCTAATAATGCTTTTAGTTCGGAGGCAAACAGAAAGGTGCCGTTCCTATGGAAATAATAAAGCGGCTTTTTCCCCACCCTGTCGCGTGCAAGCATCAACTGCTTTTGTTTTCCGTCCCATAACCCAAAGGCAAACATGCCTCTTAATTTTTTCACGAACTCCGGTCCATCTTCTTCATACAAATGAAGTAACACTTCTGAATCCGTATTAGAAATGAATCGATGGCCTTTCTTTATCAACTCCTCTCGATAAAACTGGAAATTATAAAATTCACCATTATAAACCAACCACAGACTTTTATCCTCGTTATACATTGGTTGATTCGCATTTTCAGAGAGGTCGATGATGCTGAGCCTGGCATGGCCAAGCCCAATATTATCAAAAGTTATAATCTGTTGTGCATCTGGTCCGCGATGACGTAACTCATGGGTCATCGATTCCATTACCGACCTATCAACAGATTTATTGTCTATCCATCCACTAATTCCACACACTACAAACCATCCTTTTTATCCGATCTATTTTTCAATCTTTGTATAAATATATTTAATATCTATATCTAAAATTAACATTAAATTTAATATTGACAAAAAAATAATACTATACTAAAGTTATATTTTATTATTTATTATTTAATTAAACATTAGTAGTTGATGATAAGTTACATCGTAACCATTCCTCGAATAACAATAAACTAAATAGAATCTTGTGATTATCATGTCTACCCAACTTGTGATCATTTAACAATTTTGCAACAGATCCGTAATTCAAATATTTGTACAAATATGATTCCGGATCCAACAACAACTCTTCTGTTTTATGATCAAATGAGTTTCGAAACCAGTCATCGACTACATTTACAGCAAACCCACGTTTTTTTCTGTTTAATATCGTCGTTGGTAGAAAATCTTTACATACTTGTCTGTGTAACCACTTTCGAATACCCCATCTTATTTTAAAATTTGCAGGGAGTCTTGCCACATATTCCACAACTTCTCTGTCAAGATATGGAACCCTTATTTCAAGTCCGTGGGCCATCGAAAGTTTATCCGAGTACATCAACAATTCATCAGGAAGGGAGGATCGAATCTCCAATAGTTGGAAACCTCCCAGTTCGTCGTAATCCACCATCGAATTCTTTAAATCTTCCCAACACGCCAATACCCTATCTCCCGCGTCAGATGGAAGGAGACCAGGATGAAAAAGTCCATCTATAAGTTCACCCGGCAGAATGGAAAAAGAATATTGATATCGCTTCATCTGATCAGGGATATCAAGGGCGTAAACCCCTCTTTTCAGAGCTTCATTCCTTGGAAGTGTATTGATGAAGTCTTTCATTGGAGCCTTAATCCATTCGGGTAAATCTCTCCAATAAGAGCCGTATCGAATCCCAAGATGACGGGTATAACCACCGAACAACTCGTCCGGTCCTTGCCCCACCAACGCAACCTTTACATCCTTTCTGGCTCGTTCACATACAAAATACATTGGGACGATTGAAGAGGATGCAATCGGCTCCTCCAGGAAAGAAATGATCTTCGGCAAGGTCCTCTGAAAAATATCCCTATTCAATTCAACCATCGCGTGGTGGGAAGAAAATAACCTTGCGGTCTCTGCGGCATGGTCGAGTTCATCGTCTTTGAAAACGTTCCCGTACCCAACTGTGTAGGTAGGCCAATCCTTCCCGTATCGGTTCATCAATCCGAGCAATAGCCCCGAATCCACACCTCCACTCAAGAGCAATCCGACGGGAACGTCGCTTATGAGATGTCGCTTCACGGCACGCCTATACAGCTCGAGTAATTCATCCTTTGCCCGTTTTTCTGTCATCGGCGGTGAAAAAGGCTCCGGCCGATACTTGTACCACCGCTCCAAACGGCTCTTGCCATTTTCCAGCACAAGCATCGTTCCCGGGGCAAGTTTTCTAATACCCTCATATATTGTGACGGGTGAAGGACTATATCGATATCGGAGGAACAGGTTCAGGGATACGGGATCAATATCAGGAATTCTTTGAATGGCTGCAAGGATAGGCCGGATTTCCGAACCGAAGTAGATAGTATCCTTCTCTTCCAGGTAATAAACCAGTTTGATTCCCATTGGATCCCGAGCCAGAATCAGCTTTTGTTTTGATCCATCCCAAATCGCCACGCCGAACATTCCGTTGAGATGGTTGAAAACCTCCTCACCCCACTGCTTGTAGCCATAGACTAAAACTTCGGTATCGCTCCGGGTGCGGAAAACGTGTCCATGGTTTTCCAACTCCTTTTTTAATACAGGAAAATTGTAAATTTCCCCATTGAAGACGACCCAAATTCTTTTTTCCTTGTCCGCCATCGGCTGATGGCCACCTTCGAGGTCGATGATCGATAATCGCCTGAACCCGAAACCAATGGGTCCGGAGATATAGTGTCCCTCATCATCCGGCCCTCGGTGGACCAGGGTCTTGGACATCCTTTCGATCGTCTCAGGGAGAACCGGCTCAAATCGTTTATAATTGAACTGTCCGCAGATGCCACACATCAAAAATAACCTTTATTAACCCTATCTATTTCTATTGACCTGTTGTTCTTGCGTAAAATTCTTCCATTCAAAATTTTTCTATAAAATTTCATCTCTTCTTTATTTACCAATCTTTTTTTTCTTGTTAAAAGGGATTTCATGTATCCATATACCATATACATACTCGCGATAACCAACGGATCTCCATATAAGCACCTATGTAAAACCTTAAAAATAAAAAAAAACTTACTCCCGCCTGTCAGATAATATATTTCACCATGCATAAAATTTGTCCGTAAAGCTCCAATCCCCGATCCTTCCTTTTTCAAGTGATAAAAATGGATGTCTGAAAAGTGGCGTGTTTGCCAACCGCGAACCATCGCTCTTATTTCATCCAACGTATCCCAGCCCCTGTTTAATTCAAATCCTCCTATATCCTCGAAACATTTCTTCCTCATTACTTTACAAGCACCCGCCGCATGATAAGAAGGCATCTTAATCTTGGTCCATTCTTTTCCTTCCTTTTCGTGATATACACCTGAAGCTATTCCTAACATTTCATTCTCTTTAAAATTAATGAATATTTTTTCGAAGTAATCATAATCAAATTTTAAATCTCCATCCAATTTCACGATGTATTCAAATATTTCGTGTTTAATTTCTCTATAGCCTACGTTAAATGCATTTATAACCGCAGGGCCAGGAATTCTCTTTCGATCGCGATTCAAGCTTATAAGTTTAATCCAATTATTTTCGTTACAATATTTTCTTATGACATCTTTTGTTCCATCATTTGATCCATCATCAACTATAATCCACATCTTGGGTAATATGCTTTGGCTTAACACAGATTCAATAGTAGTAGCAATATAATTCTCCTCGTCTTTAACCGGAGATATCAAAATATACTGAGGAATTATATTATTATTTGTTATCATATACTTATTTTTATCAGAAGAAACCGAATGAATCGTATTGTTGCCATAATGCAAAATACCAGTAACATCATGTTGCAGATCCAAGTACTATATCTCCTCGAGATTATTTGGAGTAATTGCTGCATTACAATGAATTGGTTGGAATTATTTATTCTTCTAGAATTACAACTGGGAAAATATATTATCCATGATTTTCGTCGTAAGAAGGATTTCCTTATACGGGATAGGTACTGGTCCTTCTCCGTTTACAGAGCGGTAGAAGGATTCAAACAGGATCTTCATCCCATGATTTGAGTGAAAATCCCGCCGAATAAACTTTTCAACATTGAAGAAAAAATTGCCTGCATATTCCTTCGCAATGATCCATGGCGGAATGAATTGTTCCAGGAAACTCTTATATGTTGATCCATTCAACTGAACCAATGTCTGGTGGTCATCATCGACGATCAGGCCATTTTTCGGGCCGTACAGACGCAGTTGATGAAGTTTCGGACTCATCTGGGTCGAGAAGGTGAAGTACGCGGTGACCTCGTTGCCATCTGCAATGATGACCCGCAATTCGTCCACAATATCTTTTTCCCCAATACTTCGCAGGAGCTGGCTTGGGAATCCGTGGGCAATCACGGTCGGATTCTCTCCGGGGAGGAACTCCGTGATTTTGCTGATGCCGTGACTGATGATGTTGTGAAGGAGTTTCCCCGGAAGTTTTCGAACCCAGTGTCCGCTGTCCCCGAGCAAGGCCTTGGCGTAGGCCTGGTCCCCGAGGTCGTAGCAGTAATACGCCTCCATGTGGAAGGGCGGACCGCCGAGATACCCTCCACGTACCAGTTCCCGCATCCTGCAGGACGCATGGGTAAATTGCGCGTTGTGGCCTGCCGTTACCTTCAGGTTTTTCTCTTCCGCCTTCCGGATCAGGGATGCCGCTTCCGTTGCATTCACGGTGAACGGTTTTTCCATGTATACGTGACATCCCGCATCGAGGCATATCAACCCAAGTTCGTAATGACTCAAAGGAGGCGTAGTGATGTGGACAACGCCTCCGGGGCCGACAGCGTCCAGCAACCGTTCCGTTTCCCGGAAATAATATTTCACGGGAAATCGTTCGTAAAGTTGCTTCGCCATCAGTTCTTCGCTGTCGCATACCGCCACGATCTCGCATCCCGGTATGCGCAGTAACTGATCGGCGTGTTGATCCGCAATCTTGCCGCAGCCGATGATACCGATTTTCATGTAGTATTTTCCTTTTGCGTCCTGGCGAAATCGGAAAATCGCCGTACTCCTTCATCGTAGGAAACCTTCGGTTTCCATCCCAGCAACCGTTTCAGCTTCTCGTTGGGATACCGGTTCCCCTTCCACTCCGCTGCACAACGCCTTCGATTGAAGGCAGGTGGAAGTTGTCCCTCGGACCAACGGGAATATTTTTCCCAGAGGACGCAAAGCCCATAGAAAAGCGAGTAAGGAATGAATATCGATCGGAAGGATCGCACTCTTTTCTTATACATCTTAAGGAATTCCCGACTGGTCGGCATTCCATCGTCCACGACATTGAAAACCTCCCCCTCCACTCCTTCGACAATTCCCGCGAGGACGATCGCCTCCGCGCAGTTGTCGACGTAAGTCAGGGGCAGCCGATTCGATCCGCCAAGATGGATAAAAAAACCAAAAGTGTCGATCCCCACCCTCCCGGTCAGGCCAATTTTGCCCGGACCAAATACGGCGCCGGGACGGACGATGACGTACGGGATTCCGTGCTTCCTTCCGTATTCCTGGACGATCTCATCCTGCTTTGCTTTCCCGAAGGCATAGGCCTCGAATCGCTCCATGAATCGGCTTTCCAGTTCGCAAGACTCGTCGAGAACACCGCCTCGAGGGATATTCATGTTTGAGTAAACAGCGAAGGAACTGACGTTGACGATCCGTTTCAGGCATCCCTTCTTCAATACAGCCTCGAGGAGGTTCCGAGTGGTAACGACCGAATTCATGAAAGACCCCGGGAACGTCTTTTCGATCCCAGCCGCCAGGTGATAGATCACAGCAATCCCATCCGCCGCCTTTTCGCAATCTTCCCGTGACAAGAGGTTCCCGTGGACGATCTCGATTCTTGCGTCTTTCCGATCTACCAGCAAATCCCTTAACCGGGTCATGTTTCCCGAAGGTCTGACAAAACATCTTAGGTTGTGGAATCCACGATCCAGTAAAGTACGGACGACACGGCTTCCGATGAAACCGTTCGCCCCTGTGACTAGAATCAGGTCATGAGGAGTAACAATTTGGTTTGCGCTCATCAAGTTACCCCATAGAAAATATTTATATACTTCGACACATAGGCGATCTGGGCTTCATTAAGTTCGGGATACAACGGCAGCGACAAGATCTCCCTAGATGCCCGATGGGCCTCGGGCAGATCGCTTCCTCTGATGTTCAGGTATTCGTATGCTTTGAGGCTCGGTAATGCGATGGGGTAATGAATCCCGGAGGAAATACCGTTCGCCTGAAGATGCTCCTGCAATTTATTGCGTGCATCTCCTTTGACCCTGACGACATAGAGGTGGTAGACGGAATTGACATCCTTTATCTCGACGGGTGTGGCCAGACCTGGGGTTTCTTTCAGCAACCCGTTGTACATCCTGGCGTTTGCTCTTCTCATCTCCGTCCATGACGTTATGTGTCTCAGTTTCACGTCCAGGATCGCCGCCTGGAGGCCGTCAAGGCGGCTGTTGACACCCTCGAATTCGTGGTCGTATTTCGCTACCCTCCCGTGGTTGGCGAGCATGCGTACCTTCAGCGAAAGTTTGTCATCATCGGTTACGACCGCGCCGGCATCCCCGTACGCTCCCAAGTTCTTCCCCGGGTAGAAGCTGAAGCACGCCGCGTCGGCCAGCGTGCCGACCCTCCGCCCCTTGTATGTCGCGCCGTGGGCCTGGGCGGCGTCCTCGATCACCTTCAGGCCGTGCTTCCGGGCGATCCGCACGATCGGATCCATGTCCGCCGGCTGGCCGTAGAGGTGCACAGGGATGATCGCTTTCGTATTCCCCGTGATTTTTTCTTCTATCTTTTCCGGGTCGATATTGTACGTATCCGAGCGGACGTCCGCAAAAACGACTCTGGCTCCGGCCATCGTGATTGCCTCGGAGGTTGCGATGAAGCTGTTGGCGGCAGTGACGACCTCGTCCCCACTGCCGATCCCCAGGGCTTTCAACGTGAGGAAAATGGCATCCGTCCCGTTCCCTACCCCGATGCAGTGCTTGCCGCCACAGAAGTCTGCGAAAGCCGATTCGAAGGCCTTGACGAACGATCCACCGATAAATGCAGATTTCGATATGACATCCGCGATCGCCTGGTCGATCTCCCCCTTGATGCTATCGTATTGCGCTCTCAGGTCGACGAACGGGATTTCCACTGCGGGTCCTCTAATACGGGAGCGTGGTGATCATCTTGATGAGGCGCGCCGGATTTCCGGCGACGACTGCGTTATCCGGGACGTCCTTCGTCACCACCGAACCGGCGCCGACCAAGGAGTTCACACCGATCACGACCCCAGGAAGAATCGTTGCATTGGCGCCGATTTTGGCGGCCTTCTTGATCAGTGGTCCGGCAAGCGTTTCCTTGACCCCCGGGGAAAGCGGGTACTTGGCGTTGGTAATTACGACGCTCGGCCCCAGCCATGCGTCGTCTTCGATGACGGTGAATTCCGGCACGAAGACCTGGCTATGCATGCGCACCCCGTTCCCGATCCGGACGTGGTGTTCAATCACGGAAAGTGTTCCGATACTCACGTTGTCACCGATCTCGTTCGACTCCCGGATGTTGACCTTGTTCCCTGTCTGGAAGTTGTCTCCGATCCGGTTCCCGGCATAGATCACTGTATGGGATCGAACGATGGCACGCTTTCCAAGCGTCGTCTCGAGCTCGCCCGCCTTCTTCCCCCTTGGCGGGCTCCCGATGATACAGAAGTCCTCTATGACCGAAAGGTCGCCGATCACAACCCCGGCAAAGAGCTTGTAGTTTTCTGCCACGTCTTCTCCTTTATGCAACGACATCTTCCTCGGGTGGCACCGGCGAAACCTGTGTTTTCCCTTCGGTCATCTGCCCAACCGTGATCCTTGCCCCGTTCCGTTCTTGCGATCGGTAGATCATGCGGATTGCCTCCACCACCTTGTGGCCGTCTTCCCAACCAGCTACCCGTTTCTTTCCGTCGAGGAAATCGGCTACGACTTCCGAAATTACCTTGTCGTGATTGGAACTGGTCCCCTTGTACTTTGTGTAAATGTTGGGTTTATCGTTGAAGTCGATCTCGTGGGGGAGCGGGTACGACTGGACGTCCCAGAAATCGATGGTGTTCAGGTATGACCCCCCGATCTTGATTGTCCCCTTCTCGCCGACGATGGTGATGCTCCCCTCGTAGTTCTTGTTGTACACACAGTTGGTATAGGACAGCGTCCCCATGACGCCCGACTTGAATTTCATCATCGCTACGCCGCAATCCTCGACCTCGATGCTATGGGTCTTCGTCTCCCCGATGGAATTGACACGCTGGATGTCACCGAACATGTAGATGAGCAGATCGATAAAATGGCTGCACTGGGTATACAGTGGGCCGCCTTCCAGTTCTTTTCTCCCAAGCCAGTCAGATCGGTCGTAGTAGCTCTGGGGCCGGTTCCAGAGGACCGAGCAGTGCACCGTATAGACCTGTCCGAGTGCCTTTTCTTCCAAAGCCTTCCTCGCCAACTTGATCGGTACGTTGTGCCGGTTCTGCCAAACCACCATTAGACGGACGTTGTTTTTCCTTGCCGCCTCGTCCATGTGGAAGGTGTCCTCAAGCGTCAATGCCATCGGTTTTTCGACCAGGATGTGCTTGCCTGCCTCGGCAGCCTCTACCGCCATGGGGGCATGAAGGCCATGGGGAGTGCAGATGTTGATGATGTCTGCAGATGTTTTCCGAAGCATTTCCGTGAAATCGATGTAGCCAGGAACATCATAGAGCGCGGCGAATTTCTCGCAACGATCATCCTTGATGTCGCAAATATCCACCAGCCGAGCGCGTGGATCCGCATCGATGACGGCCAGGTGACGCGACCCGATGTTTCCGCACCCCACCACAGCGAATTTGACACTGTTTCTATTGTCATATGCCATAAACATCTTCCTTTCAAAAATAATTTAAACTAACTACTCATAATCGTTTTTATAAATTATCATACATTTTAATAAGATCTTTTTTTTGTATTTCCCATCCATACATATCAAAAAATTTTCTGGCCTTATTGGCTTTATCCATTCGCAATGCTCTATCGTTATACGCCATCAATATTGTATTGCTCAATGATTCTATGTCTTCAGAATCATAAAAGAATACCATTTCATCAGAGAAATAATATCGTATCGCTCTTAACCTTGGCACAACGACTGGTATACCCATGGCCATGTATTCCAGCATCTTTACAGGCAACATCAATTCAGTAGCTTGGTTGTTCCGGTTCGGGATAATCCCAAGGTCCATTCCCGCAATCATTGGCATTAATTTCTCAAATGCGAAACTACCCCTGAAGTTTACACATTTCTGGAGTTCCAATGATTCGGCCAAGGCAAGGCATTCTTCTTTCCCATCCCCTCCACCGAAAATATGAAATTCGAAACTCGGGATTTTACCCTCCATTCTTTTTATGGCCTGGATCGCCAGATCGATACCAAGTCTTTTTGTTATCGTGCCGTGATAGCACATTTTGAATTTTCCCTGCACAGTAGGGGATTCCTTGATTATGTTCGTATTTTTGACAACCCTTGGATCCGGAACATTCATGGTTATGAGCATTTTCCTTTTGGGTATTCCTCTATTTATTAAGACCTCTTGCTGTATATGATTCACACAGATTACCTTATCGGCCATTCTACAACAGATTGATTCCTCGATTTCCAATGCCTTCTTTATAATAATATCTTTAATTTTTCCTTCGAATTTTGCCATATATGTTTCCGGCATCGTGTCGTGCACGTCTAATATGATTTTTTTCCCACACAAGTAGGGAATAATTGCCGCAAAAATCAAAGCATTCGGCATATTGTGAACATGCACGATATCGAGGGATTTCCTGAATAATAACCGATTACACTGAATAAATGCGAGCATAATGAATCTAAAATACGATAATAAATATAGAAATTTGCTTCCGCCCCTGTATTTATTAATATTTAATTCTTTTATTCCAACACCTTCGTGAATGTATAATTTTGGTTTTATATTTTCTTTCAATGCTAATATTAAAACATCCTTTCCAGAAGATGCGACCAGCGCTTCAGCCTCCCTTTGGACCCGAGGATCCATTGAATATTCCGTGTACACGACCATGCAAATTTTCCGATTTGTTCCCATTTTCTATGCCAGTATCAAATTCATCCTGTTGGAATAGCTTCATCGAATTCTGAATTCCCAAATAAAGATATATCCCGGTATGTACAAAAATCGTTAGACGTAGAGGGTTCCCCCTTCGGTCTATGTTTTAAAGGATAATGGATCCTTACAATATGTCCAGGCATATCTTTTTTTTCTGCCCCCGATATTTTCCATCGGATTTTTCCATCCCTAAATACAACGGAATGAAAAACGATATTTCTTCTTCTCTCAAACCAGCTCACGGTCTCCATCGCAGTTGCGAACCACACTTTTTTATCCTTTAGCAACTGCAATAGCTCCATGTAAAGACCATCCCAATTCCGTTCGGGAGCCAGGCTCCGGTCATGCCAGTTTATTGTCAATGCTCCTCCATATTTTTCCATGTCGTTAACTATTTCCCTGCAACGTTCGAGCGCTTCTGCATCGGACAATCCCATTCTTTTCGGAAACATCATAGCTGTATCCTGGATATGTAACGGGAGTTCAAATAAATTCGAAGTGTCGAGAAAACGGAATACCTGGGTAGTGCCGGATCGGTAACCGATTGCATCGTTATAACCGAGGGTTGTATCGTAATAGTATCCGGCTTTCTCCAATTTCGCGGGGGAATCTGTATCAAAGTATAGCCAGTGCATCCTGATACCCGTTTTTATATCTCCGGTTATCCCTCGGATCACCTCGCTTTCATCAATGCCTTTATCGGTATCACACCAGGCATCGAGACCGTGCACGCCAACCTCGTGCCCGTTATTTATCAACTCCCTAATCTGGTTCACATATCTACGGACTTCATAGCGTGCGGCCCGATATTTCGGGAGCTCAGCAGTTGGAAGCAAACCTGGATGGTCTTTGTAGGGGATGAAATAAAAAGTCGATTTCAAGCCTTTCTCGATTTCCGAATATCGGTCGAGGGGATACCAGAAATCTGGGGTCAGACCCGAATACACCCTCGGAAGAGACATCAGGGCCCTAAGGTTTTTCCGGTAATTTTTAAATGAGGTTTTCTTTCCCGATCCCCCGAAAGGGGATAAGGACCGGTATAGGAACCCGAAGAATGTATGGTCGAATTTATGATCCTTGATGCCAAAAAAATCGATGTCATGCGTCAAGCAGGCGATAAAATCGTAGCCTTGAGGTATTGGGGGGATTTCGACGATGGGAACGCCAGCATCCAGAATCCACTCCCTCAATAATGAAATGTGATTCTCCAAGGTTGGAATTTGCGCGTTTTCAATCCCCTGTCCAATTTTCAGGAGGAATTCAATTTCATCAAAAATATCGTATCCGATCCGAATAATTTTTTGCCCACCCCCTTCAATCCTGACCCCTCCGATGATTTTTTCGCCGATTGCTTCAAGTATGGGAACCCCAGAAGATTTTATTGTTGTAACATTGCCATAAATAGGGACTTTATATCTGTTTCCCGAAAGCAGGACACCAGTTTTTTTTTCTGATAAACCAATATGATGTTTTGAATCAAATATGGAAGATCCATTTTTTGAAACAATTAAAAGTTTTGGTAAACAATTTCCAATTTCAAAATCTTCCGTGGTGATAATGACATCATAATGCTTTCCATTTATATATTTTTCAAAGGGAACTTTAAATAATTGGAAAAACTCCCGGACGGTTACCTGTTGTCGCTCTTTAAATACAACACCGATCATGTTATATTAATCATAATACAATAATATAATATTAATATTTATTATTAAACATATCTGTAATGCAATAATTACTTCAGTAACAGGAGAGGAGTTTGGACGGATTTTTATTCATAACACGAACAAAGTACGATTCATAATTCCGGTGTTTTTCTTTTAGAATATAAAACAGCTTTAGCACCTCCCTCCACTGCTCATAATAGAAAGAATCTGAGCCGAACAATACCTTTTCATTATTCAGCCTAGCAAATAATTCTTTTAACATTTTTATCCCTAAGCCTGCGATATCCACATAAATATTATCGTTTTTCTCCATGAGATCTTCTACCAGTGCCATATTTTCATTGCAATCATCCTGCTTGTTGTATCCATAAATACCAGCGTGTGATATTATTATAGGATATCTTGTCAAATTCCAATTTATTTTTCTTAAATTCTTCATGACGCTATATTCGGACATGTTTGAATATTTATTTATGTTGCTTTTCCCCCCATGTATTACCACAATCATTTTATGCATATTTGCTGCTATTAGTATTTTTTCTATCCTCTCGATACCATCTTGCCGACCAATGTTAATTCCTGTTATATTCGGATGAATTTTTATAACTTTAATATCGTGTAATAATATATTATTTCGAATATCCTTTTCTATATAGTCATTTGAAAGTTTATTTTCTATTGAATATCCGATCACATATTTTTCGTTAAAACCAAATATTCCTTTAATATTTTCTATCCGGTTATTATTTGTATCAATATATCCAGCAACAGGCAATAAAAACACATTATCTATCCGACTCATTTTCATTACATCATCTAATACTTTAGGGCCGGCATGCGAATATATTTTATTTACTTTCATAATTATCATTTTTTCAAATATTTTCCCGGTTTTCCCATTGGATAATTCATCTGTTTCTTGTTCTATTTTTACAGGATAATATTCTTGCTTTTTATACTCTAAATTATTTGAACAATACAGTCCGTTATCATCAATTTTCTTATATATATGATCATCATACAAAACATCGAAAGGATGTACATGTACATCGTAAAATTTAAGATTTCTTTTCATGTCATCGACGTAATCGAAAAAGTATTTAATTTCTTTAATTTCGATCATTTGTAATTAATAAGCGCAAGGCATCTTTTTCAATTTTTTCCCGCTGGTTCCTTGGTATCCTATATATTTTTATGAATCTCCTCGGAATCATATAATCAGGCAATTTCTCCTTCAGTTTCGACACAAATTTATTATCCTCGAAACTATTTTCAGAAACATAAAAAGCAGTTATTTCGTTTAAATCCGCAATGCTGTTTTTAAATAATATAGTCGCAGCATCTTCAATTCCATCGAGGGATAGCATGGCATGTTGAATTTCCCCCAATTCTATACGATATCCCATATATTTTACTTGCTCATCCTTTCTTCCAATAAATTCATAATTCCCATCTTCTCTTAATAAAACCAAATCACCTGTTTTGTAAATTATCTCGCCTGGAACGAATGGATTTTGAATAAAAGAATTGCTTGTCTTTTGAAAATCATTTAAATATCCTTTACTTATCCCTGGACCCGAAATATGTAATTCTGCAGTTTCGTTAATTCCTGCATACGAATTGTCTTCGCGCAATAAATATACTTTTGTGTTCTTTCGCGGCAAACCGATCGGAATTTTTTCATTTGAATTTAAAGGTGTTTTCATTATTTTATGACATAATGAAACACCTGTCGCTTCCGTTGGACCATATCCATTATAAAATTCTATGTCAGGGAATGTCTGCATCCAACTTATTAAGTATTTGGTTGGTAATGTTTCACCAGCAAAAATAATTTTCTTGACAGAAGGGATTCTACCTTTTTTTAATGCGCCTGCTCTATCAATGTACATTAGCAGTGAACTGATACTTTTCCATATTGTTATATTGTTTGCCTCAATAAATTTTAACAATTTTTCTGGAAATAAAATCGTTGCGTCATCTGCAATGCACAATGTACTTCCCGACTTTATTGCACAATAAATATCGAAAGTTGACATATCAAAGCTAAGTGGTGCGGTACATAAAATATTATTTTCATCTTTAATAGAAAAATATTGTATTGCCCAATCTATGTAATCGTAAATATTTGCATGAGATATTAATACGCCTTTAGGCGACCCTGTTGATCCCGAAGTGTACATAATATATGCTAAATCATTATTAGAAATTATATGCCTTGATGTGTTAATGTTTTGCCTTGCTGAATAAATCGACGCCAGATCAATATCATGCGAATGATTCATGATTATCTTAAATATATTTATTTCCATGTTATTGTTTTTTCGATATTCCAAAACTTTATTTTCTGTTGTATTATCACAGATAATAGCATCCGGTTTGCTATCATTTAATATTAATTCCAATCTGTTAACTGGTGTTTTCGCATCAATTGGTATATACGTTGCATTGGATTTTAATATGCCAAAAATTACAGGAATACAATTTGTTGAACGCTTTAAAATAAAAGCTATTCTTTGCGATTTCGTTGAAGCTATGTTGCTGATAATATGCGCCAATCTGCTTGACGAGTCATTTAATATTTTATACGTAATGCAACTTTTTTCATCTAGCACCGCATTTTTTGCAGGGTAATTGCGCGCGGCGTTTTCCAAATAGGACTGTACGTTGTATCCATTCATCGTATTTATAGACCTATTAATCTAGAGATAAGATTATATTGTATTTCGGAGCTTCCTGAATATATAGTTGAGGCAATGCTATCCCGTAAATCCTTCTCGATCTCATAGTCTGTCATAAAACCATAGCCTCCATGGATCTGAATTGCTTCCAGGCAGGTTTTTTTCAGGCTCTCGCTAACAAATAACTTTGTAATGGAACTTTCAAGATTCACTCGCTTCCCTTTATCCTTACATAATGCGGATTTATATAATATTAAATTCCCTAACTCTATATTTATTTTCATATCTACAATTTTATTTGAAATCTGTTGATATTTACTAATATATTGCCCGAAGGACAATCTTGTTGTTGAGTATTTTTTTGAAATATCGAATAATCTTTCCATCGTCCCAAGATGGATTGCCGGATATAATATTTTTTCGTATTCCATGGATTCATTAAATATAATGACGCCTTGTCCTATATTTCCTAAAATATTATTCTCCGATACGATACAATTATCAAATACCAGTTCGCCATTCTGTAATGTGCGTAATCCCATTTTGTCAAAAGGCTTGGATCTACTGAATCCCTCGAAATCCTTTTCAACAATAAAACACGATATCCCACCTAATGTCCTCTTCTTTTTGTCCGTAATCCCAAAAACTATTGCAATATCAGCTATTGGTCCGTTTGTAATAAATATTTTCGTTCCATTTAAAACCCAATTTTCGCCGTCATTAATGGCTTTCATTTGCATGGAAAAAGCATCTGAACCGGAGCTTGGTTCAGTTATTGCCTGCGCGGCAACCATGTCGCCATTACAAATTCCAGGAAGATATTTCAATTTCTGTTTCTCGGAACCGAAATGCAAGATCTGCAACCCGCACAATATTTGTGTTGCGACAGCGTGAACCAAACCGGCATCCTTGCATCCGTAACTAAGGGCTTTCAACGCAACAGCAGTAGTCAAGATATCGGCATTACAACCAGAATACCCCTCGGGAAACGGCAAAGCCAAGATCTTCATTGATGCGCATTTCTTCCATTTTTCTATTGGGAAATTCCCATTTACATAATCTTGCGTGATCCCGCCATTTAATTCTTTCCGGGAGAATTTTATGATTTCTTCCACCATTGCCTTCTGCTCTTCGTTTAAAAAAAAGTCCATATTGTTCGTTTACTTACTGTTTATTTTTTTTTCTACGAAGGAAGTTATCAGGTTAATCGTATCAAAATTTTCTGGCATCAATTCATCACTTGATATAATTACAGAAAATGATTTTTCCAGAAAATTCAACAACGAAATAATCCCAACGGAGTCTATTACACCGGAATCGATTAAGGAATAATCATTTGAAATATCTTCGGTTTGTATATTGGACTTGAATTCAGACATAATAAAATTACGAATTGTTGAATTAACTTCCATTTTTTCTTCTTTAAAAGGAATTATAATTTCCTCAATCCCATCAGGAAAGATTTATAATCCATATTTTTCCCTTTTATCAATGGTCTTGTGACACGGGCCAACGGCGCGGAAGGGGGAGGGCCAAATAATACTTTTTGGGGGACGTTTTTCGATACTATGCTTCCTGCAGCTACAACGGCATCCTCTCCAATATTCACATCGTGAAAAATAACGCAGTGCGGACCGATATACACGTTATTCCCTATGACGACTTTCCCTACCTTTTTCCCCGGCTCATAATCACCCGAATAAAAATGGCTAAATATTGTACTTCTCAACCCAATGGTAACATTATCTCCAATGAATATGTTTTCCGGATGCACTTCATCAATATAAACAAATTGGCTGATCCATACATTTTCCCCTACATGGACACCCCGTATCTTGTGCAACCAAGGTCGTACCGTATATCCCCCCGGAGCAAACAATGCAATCTTTGCCAGTAAACGACCTAATACGGACATGGAATTCCCATATCTTCTATGTATTTGTCAATAATGATCTATTCAAGACAACTTGTTTCTGACATACGCAGAGACCTGTTTCGGCAATGCCTGCCAATATTTCCCTTCATGCCTGGATTTCACGTATTTAAGAAAATTTTCGTAATAATTCAACGGATATTCCTCGAAAGATAGTTGTGTGCCATTGAAATTTATATAATCCGGGTGGACGTTCGCCAGTGCCATTCCGCCGTGATCTGCGATCCAGTCCAGTTTCTTCTTCCATATTTCGATGGATTTCTCCCTGAGTATGACGAACAATGTGTGGTCTTGTGGCAAGGAATAAGGAAGTTCGATATACCCCGGCCGTCCGCTGTTGGTTCTCACCAGGAGGGGGAATATCGTTCCGAGCCCGTCCGACTGGGGTTCGAATGGGTCGGTATCGAAGGTTGATAAATCATATTCGATATGTAAATCATGCATCCACTCGAGGTGGTGAAACATCGAAGGCGATCGAAAACCAACGGCACGCCAATCGTTCAAGTAATGATTTATCTTTATTGCATGGGATTCGAACTGCTGCCGATTTTTAAATATGTTCCCTTTATGGGTCAGTCCGTGTACGCCGATCTCAAATCCTTCGTTTTCCAATTTTTTGCGTAACTCCTGCGGAACGGAATACTCATTAGGGACGAAATTGAACAGGGAACGAAAACCGTGCCGTTTTTCGACCTCCATCAACTGCAGGCATTTTCCCAGTCCCCTCTCCCCCTCCACATCATGGGTCAACACGAAGGCGAACTTCTTCCCATCAGGCCATCCAGGCCAGTTGGGCGGTGTTGCCCCAGTCTTTTCGTCGATGGGCCAAACGTGCCGGTATTTTTCTCTTTTCCTCTCGGCGATCGCCCTCCTCAGGGCTAGTTGCAGCCTCCTCGGTATTATAGGCTTGATGGCATAATAAGCGTTTATCAGGAAGGAATGCATTTTGTCTACTTCATGTTTATTCTAGAAATCAAGGCTGCCCTGGCCCAACCGTAGGGGTGAAAAATGGTGGCATTCAAGTGTGACAGGAGGACTCGTCTCACCCGGGATACTCGAGGGGATTGAAATCTTCCGCGCGCAAGCTAACGGGAAAACCGTGGTTCGAGGATGGATCGGATTTCGCCCGTTACGGTCTCGAGCTGGCTCCTGGTGAGTTCCGGAAACATCGGCAGTGACACGAACTCGGATGCGGCTTTTTCAGCGGCAGGGAACGCCCCTTTCTGGTACCCAAGCGACTTATACGCTTCCTGAAGGTGGAGCGGAATCGGGTAGTGGATGCCGCAGTGGATGTCCTTCGCGGCGAGCGATGCGATCATGGCGTCCCTATTGTTTACGCAAATCGAGTAGATGTGGTAGACGTGCTTGCAGTAATTCGCCTTCTTCGGGATTGCAACGCCTTTCACTTTTTTCAGGAGGTCGTCGTACAGCGCGGCGTTCTTCCGTCGCGCCTCGTTCCAGGCTGGCAGGCGCTTCAACTTCACGCTCAGGATCGCCCCCTGGATCCCGTCCATCCTGGCGTTCCATCCGATCATCCCGTGGTAATACTTCTTTTCCTGCCCGTGATCCCGCAGCATCCGGACTTTCCTGTCGAACTCCGGGTTGCTCGTGACGACGGCGCCTCCCTCTCCGTAGGCGCCAAGATTCTTCCCCGGGTAGAAGCTGAAGCACCCGATGTCCCCCATCGACCCGGCCTTCTTTTCCTTGTACTCCGCACCGTGCGCCTGGGAGGCGTCCTCGACCACGAACATTTTGTGCTTTCGAGCGATCGCAAGGATCGGGTCCATGTCGGCCATCTGTCCGAACAGGTGGACCGGGATGACGGCCTTGGTCTTTTTCGTGATCGCGGCTTCGAGCTTCGCCGGGTCCATGTTGTAGGTGCCCGGCTCCACGTCGATAAATACCGGCTTCGCGCCGCAATAGCTGATCGCTTCTGCAGTCGCAATGAAGGTGTTGGCCGCGGTGATCACCTCGTCCCCCGTCCCAACCCCGAGCGCCAGCAGGGCCAGCCAGAGGGCTTCCGTCCCGCTTCCCACCCCGGCGGCGAACTGCGTCCCGCAGAACGCGGCGTACTCCTTCTCGAATTGCGCCACGAACGGGCCGCCGGCGAAAGCGGTCTTGTCGAGCACCTGCTGGATCGCGTCCGCGATCTCCGGGCGGATCGACTCGTATTGTGCTATCAGGTCCAGGAAGGGGACTTTCATCTCGTCTTCTCCTCGGTGATTTTTCTCAGCGGCCTGGCCGGATTCCCGGCCACGATCATCCCCGGAGGGACGTCCTTCGTCACCACGCTTCCCGCGCCGACGATCGCTTTCTCCCCCACCGTCACACCGGCGAGTATCGTCGCGCTGGAGCCGACCGATGCGCCTTTTTTTATGAGCGTCGGGACGCACACCCAGTCCGACTCCGTCTGGAGACCACCTCCCTCGACGGTCGCCCGGGGGAACATGTCGTTGATGAAGGTGACGTTGTGGCCGATAAAGACGTCGTCCTCGATCGTCACCCCCTCGCAAATGAACGTGTGGCTGGAGATCTTGCAGTTCTTCCCGATCTTCGCGCCCTTCTGGATCTCGACGAAGGCGCCGATCTTGCTGTAGTCGCCGATCTCGCACCCGTAGAGATTTACGAAGTCGTACACCTTCACACCCTCCCCGAACTTGACGGTGGGGGCAATCTTCTGTAGCGGCGAGGGCTCGTTCTTCAATGGGCCTCCTTATAATCTTTTATAGAGAAAGTCCGGGATGTGGTGACGGTGTTTATTGAAGACGACCCCGAGGAGATTCCCACCGTTTCTGGCAATCTGGTTTTTCAGGTTTTCCGCCACCGGCTTGCGTGTCTTTTCGGCCTCCAGTACGAGAACCACGCCATCAACGAAGCGGGACAATGTGATACCGTCTGGTGACGTGGCGGCCGGGGCCGAGTCGATCAGTATGAGATCGAACATTTGTCGTAAATCTGCCCAGAATTCCTTTATCTCGGGGGAATAGAGAAACTGGGGGAAGAAAGAGGAGCTTTTGGGGTTCGGATAAACGCACACGTAGAGCTTATTATCCCCGATCTTGAATAACGCTTTCTCGAACGCTGCCTTGTCCCGTACGATCTCTTCCAGATCGTATTTCTGGTCGATCCGGAAGAACAGGTGCTGACTGGGGTTCTGGTGGTCGGCGTCCAGGAGAAGGACCGATTTACCTAATCGGGCTGCGGAGACCATGGCGAAGTCGCGGATGATGGTGGATGTGCCGTCCCCTTTTTGCCCACCGATGAACTGGATCACTTTACGGGGGGTATTTTCCAGGTGGGTGTCGATATTCCGGAAAAGGGTGATCATCTCCTTCTCCGCGTGGAGCTCGACATGGCTTGCGGGACGTTGTCCCGGGAATGGGACGATGTCCAGTTGAGGATTTTTCAATTCAATCCTCTCCTGCCGCGCTTTCTCCAGAGCCTCGAAGATTTTCCCCATGATTTCTCCTGGTGGACTTTCGGAAGAAGTTACTCTTCCAGGGCCGGGAATAAGATCATCTTCCCCGGCAGGATAATGTTTTGATCCTTTAT